>Ga0137394_10000554_pt1 | contig 26172 bp, 25 predicted proteins | sample czobulk116metaG_FD_108278 | JGI IMG/M metagenome (GOLD analysis project Ga0137394, IMG submission 108278) | Vadose zone soil microbial communities from Angelo Coast Range Reserve, California, USA - czobulk1.16 metaG | ecosystem: Environmental > Terrestrial > Soil > Vadose zone | place: USA...
TCAACGAAGAGTTTCAAATCCGGCGTAGAACTTGGGTCGTTGCTGACCTCGGTGAGCAAGAAGGAATAGACGTGCCCTGAGGCGGTAATCAGATTTAAATTGCTGCGGATGCCGGCCTGGGCAGGGTGAACGTAGCAGAGATTGTGGGCTCCGTTGATGATCCAGAACTCTTTGTCTCCGCTGGTGAAATCGAGAATCTCCTCGCTGTCCGGCAACACGATGAGCGTTGAAAACCGCAATTTGGCATGAACAGGAATGATGTCTTCCTTGGAATATTTCACGACGCGCGCTCCGTCCGGCGCGGCCGCGGCCCCCGGTGAACTGCCAACGAACAGGGCAGCACTGAATAGAGCCGCTGCGGCTATCCGATGGAGAGTAGACTTCCTTCGACCTGACGTTGCTCGGTTCATGGTTTGCTCCTTGCCTTTTTTTGTGCTAAGAACTTCTGTTGCGGTCCCTGGAAGAGCTGAGAATCCAATTCGTCAGCGAGACTGAGGCGGCAACTACGGCCGCGAGCGCCAATGGAACGAAGGCTGAGAGGCGGTCCACGCACACTTCTGGACAAGGATCTTGCAGCACGAACAAATGCGACGGCGTGCTAATAAGGCCAGCAATGGTGGCGAAAGACGAGATCATGGGTGCTCTCCAGCAAGGGTTTCGAGGCCCTTGTCAAAGCCGTACCTTTCAAAGGCGTCTTTCCGCTTTTGGTTGTCGTAAGGATCGTTCGTGTATAGCCAGTAGCTCTTCGCGTCCACGGTGAGATTCACGATCTTCGCAAGTTCAGGTGTCTTGACGAGAAACTGTTGTTTGTGAATGAGGCCGGCAATCTGTTCGACTTCCGTGTCGTTGAGATGGAACTGGCGGCGGTAGAGCTCGCGGTCCATGTCGGGATTGGCAAGGAAAATCTTGGTTGCGCAACTCTCGACGATCACATCAAGGATGTCGGAGCGACGCAGTTCGTCGAGCGACTGCGTGGACAAGATCATAGCTGCGTTGTGCTTGCGCCAGGTCTTCAGCGCCTCGACCACATAGCGCTGAATGTTCGGGTTCCGCAGGAAGATCCACGCCTCGTCGATGAAAAACGCCTTAAACGTTGCGACGAGCTGTTTATCAGTGATCAGGGCATTGGCGCGATGCAAAATGTAGAAGAGCAAGGGTTCTAGAACTTCCGGGTACTGACTCATCCGCTGGAAATCAAAACACTGAAACCGCGAGAACGAGATGGTGTCGTCGGCGTTGTCGAACACGAAACCAAACTGGCCTCCACGCACCCATTTGGCTAGGCGTCCGGCCAAATCCTGACGGAGAGTATTTGCAAGCACGCCGAGCCTGCGCAGCGATGGATCCACGGTGTAGATGTTTTCGATCTGCTGGTAAAGATCCCGCTCCGTCGCCGGGTCCAGCTCCCAGCCGCCAGATGCCTGCATGAGCACCTTCAGGAAGAGACAGAGAAAGTCCAGGTTGTCCTTCGTGGGTGGAAGTGAAAAGGGATTGATCCGGAAGTCTTGCGATTCGAGGCCCACACGGATGTAAGAGCCTTCAAAGAGATGCGTGACGTTCTCGAAACTTCCGCCGAGGTCGAAGATAAAAGTGTGCGGATCGTATTTTTGGAGATTGGTGATGATGAAATTAAGGAGAAAGGACTTTCCAGCACCGGTCCGGCCTAGCATCATCGTGTGGGCAACGTCGCGGTAATGGAGATTCAAGAAGTAGGGAGTGTGATGATTCGTTTCAAGAACCGCCAAGTACTCCTGCCGGAGATGCCGGTTGCGAAGCTCGCCACAGTGGAGCGTGAAGAGAAACGAGTAGTCGGCATAGTTCGTGTTGAGCAGATAGAGATACCGAAGGTTGAAAGCGTAGTTACCGGGGACAGCCGCGAGAAAGGCGTTCAGCAGGTTATACTTTTCTTCATAGAGTTGGGCATCGTGGACGCTGAATACCTTGTAAAAGTCCGCGCACGCGCGTTCCACTCTGGCAAGGTCCAGGTCGTAGATCACCACGGTCAATGAGAACTGGCCAAAGTAGTTTCCGCGCAGCTCGATTTCCTTGATTCCTTCGCCCAGCTCGCGGACCTGGGATTCCTTCGAATCGTCCAAGAGAACATCGTGCGGCGATGTGTCATTCAAATTGACCTGACTGAAAAACGAGCGCTTCGTGTTGTGGAAGTGCCGTCGCTTTGCTTGGATCGTGCGGCGGGTCTTGCCGGAGTCTTCCCTCTTCCATTCGGTTACAACGTGATAGTTGGCCTGCACTTCAAGGAGGCTCTTGAAGATCAGTGGAAAGCTCTGGGCGGAGGGCTCCTTGAGAGTAAGGATCTTGACGTAGTAGTCGTCCAACCTCAAATGTCCGCGGTGACATTCGAGGTGCGATTCGGGCAGGTAGTAGTCGAGAAAGGTGTCGTGCCTTAAGTTGGCGAGCTCGATTTTCTGCGGAGCACAATTCAGCGTCCTCTTCATCATTCGGAAAGCTTCGTGCTTGTCCAGCATACGGACAGGCAAGAAATCGCTGACTTGGAGGATGAAGCTGTCGATCTTTTGCCGCAGCGTGGCCTGCGCCTGACTTACGGCTCTCTCAAGCAATACGATCTGTTTCTTGCCGGAGAATCGCCCCAAGAGTCGCGCTAGGGTCTTAAGCGGTGCATCGAGAAATTGGCCAAGCGTGTTCGCCACGGCATTCGCGTGAGTGGGGCCTTCGAGCAGAACGACAAAACAGATGGAAAGCGAAAAGAGGTTGTCGGCCCTGCTCTGGAGATGAACGATGCGGTTCTGGATGGCGGCATTCACAACGGGATTGGCGTACAGCCTGTACGGGATGATTTCGTTGTTTTTCTTAAACAGGTATTGATAGACGCGGTAGTTTTCGTCAAAGAGCTTCAGTGCCGATTCCAGGCGCTTTGTCAGGTGATCCAGCCCACTTCCATCAAGGCATTCGTAATCAACGCCACGGACTTCGAGCACCACGCCCAATGCCCCGGTCTTTGTGAGAAATACATGATCGTCAATGAACCCATAGAGACTCACGAGTTCATTCAACGAGCCGGTTTCCTCGTAGTTCTTGAAGATTCGTTTGAGCTTAAGCATGGTTCATCCGGCGGATGGCAACCGGGCTAAACTTCGCCGGGTCGTATTGATTTCGCAGCTTCGCTGCGGTGAGAAGAAACCGAAGGATTTGAGGATCCGTTCTCGTCGCCCAGCGGGCGATCATGTAAAGCAGCAGGAAGACCAGTAGTCCGCCCAGCAAACTTCCCAAGAGGTTGAACGTGGCGGCGCCCAGACACATGGCGAAGAAAAAGAGTTTCCGCTCCGCGCCGAGAATCGTGAGCGGGCGGGAGAGCGACCGGTGGACGGTATTGACTCGCCTGATGTTTGGCATGCGTCACCTGAAATTGGTATCCCTCGACTCTCACGGAAAGAGCCACGAGAGGAAGTTCACGGCGGCAATGGCCATTCCGACTCCGAACAGGACGCCCGCCAGGATTCTCTTGGACCCGCCTTCGCCAAATGCAAACGTGAGTCCCGCCACGACGATGGCGACCAGCGAGAGCCCACGCGCGATCGTGCTTGTGAACGCCTGCTGGAGCACGTTAACGGCGTTTTCCCACGGGGAATTTCCTGTTTGTGCGAAGACCGGTGACGCTAAAAGTAAACTCACTGCGATCACGCTGAGGTTTCGGGCAATCTGTTTGCGGCGAGTATTGTTTGGCCAAAGTTTGTTCATTCAGATCTCCTTCTTTGACGTATTGGTGTTTTCACGGAGAGTTCTCGCCGTGTTCGCCTGGCCGGAGCCCCGTGGACGGGTGCGAGCGAGAACCACTGGCCTGCGAAGGGTGCCTTGGTCGTTCTCAAAGCACACGTAGAGCATATGCTCCATGCAGAGGGTTTCTAGCTTTGCGCCCGGCTCGGGATTTGCGAGCGGCACGCTACGCCAGACGGTTGACCGAGGTGGTGCGGCTCCGACCAGCTCACGGGGAAAATGCGACGAGAACTCCCCTCATTGACATTGAGGCAAGAAAAGCGAAAAGCCTCACGCGGAGGTGAGAAAAGTTCTCAGGTCAGCCACGGATAAGCCGCCACAGCATAAGCCGCGAGCAGGGATCAGTGAAGACAGCAGCAAGAGAGATCGAAGATGACTTGCGAACGCCGCGATTCGTAAGCGTCAGTCCAGGCAGTCGAGTGCGGCAGCCGTGAGGACGGGCCGCAGCTCAGGCCGACGCCTGCGCGCTCTTGGCCTTGACGGCCTGTAGTGGGAAGAACTCGAAGTAATCTTTCTCGTCAAACCAAGCGCACTTGAAGACTTTCACGGGAAGCCGCGCCCGCGAGGCGAAGGCCAAGGCATACACAACCAACTGGTTTACGGGGTCGATCTCGCGAGCCTTCGGCTTGTAGTCGAGAAGATGAATAAAGCCGTTTCTCGCTTGTACCACATCGATGTGCCCAGTGATCGGCTTTTTTGACTCTGGCAGAGTTACGAAAAATCCCTTCGACTTGTAGTACCCAATTTCCTCAGCAGTCAGATAAACAGGAACTTCGCAGGCAACCGTCGAGGAATCGTTGGCCAGCATGAAATCTTGGATCGAGGGGTGGCGGTCTCTCGTCTTGCGGGCGAGCAGCAGACCCAGTGCGGCGAGGTCATTCGCAAGATTCTGCTTCTCGATGCGGGCGAGCGGGAGTATTTCAAAGTGCGACTTGGATGACCTCATGGCAAGCGGCTCTAGCGGTTTCTCCTGAGGCGCGGCCTGCTGATCGAGACTCGCAGTCTTGTCCTCCTGGAACAGAACGTCTGGGAAATCTTCAAAAATGCTGAGCAGGTAACTCTCGACCTTCACGGCGACGTCTCGTGCGACGGCATGTGGCATAAGCGCGAGCTTCGCCAAGTGGACTTTGTATTGATAGACCTGCTGGTGCTCTAGGGTTCGCTCTTTGAGCATGCCGTTGGGGAACTGTAGGATGGCTGCTGCACGAAGGCGATGGAAAGTGGTAATGGATCGGTAGCCAGAAATCCAATCGGAAACGGTCCGGCGCGGCACCTTAATGCGGTGCTCGGACGCGATGCGGCGCACGGTCTCTTCCTGAGAATGGCCGAGGTTGTACAGGCACAGCGCTCGGGCGATGACGCGCGGAGGGTATTTGACGCCTTTCAGACCGGCCAGGGAGGAAAAGTACTTGCCGCAGTCCTTACAGAAGTAAATTTGGAGGTGCCGAAGACTGTTCTTACGCAAGCCTCGCTTGATGATCCGGCGCCCATCGCAAGCCGGGCAGAAATCCGGCTTCGACTGGATGGTCGGGCCCTGGGCAAACGTCTTTTCATTAAACGAGCCACCCGCAGAGTCTACCTCAGTCGTGGCTAGTGAGCGATGAGTTTCGCCGGGGCTAAGCGATGACTTTCGCCCACGCTCCAGGCGACGAATCTCGCCGGTGCTGGGCCATTCCTGGAGCGTTATCAAAGTGATAGCGACCGGGCGTGGCGGAGAGACGGGTTTTGCCACACGTAAGCGGTGCGTTCCGCCGGTGGTGGAAGTGATAAAGATCGCCATGCGGCGGGCCACATCGCTAGCGATATGAATACTTTGAGGCTGGTCGTTCCGCCGGCAACAGATTGCACGTCTTTTGTTCCGCCGGGCACGTCGCGATGGCGCGTCCAGGCGGGGCAATAGGTATAGATAATAACGACTGGCGCGACGGTGCGATTCCTCCCGTCCGCCAGGGCGGACGTGGATTGGTGACTATTGGGGAGTGGGTAGTGGTTAGGCAGGCAAGGACATCTGACCGGATGTAAACTTCCGAAAATAGGGAGCCAAGAATGAACTCAGAGAAAAATCCGGGCAGTCCCGATACGGAAAACAGCGAACCTGATGCCGAAGGCAAGGGATCTGGTCTCGAAGACGGCGTTCCGCCCAGTGTCCGGAAGGCGCGGGAGATGCGCAGAGACCTGTGGCCGCATTTGTGGATGTCGTTTGCTTCGATCATCATTCTTGCTGCCGCCCTTGCGATTCTCACTTATCGGATGGGAGCGCAGAGCTGCCACTAACTTCAGGGGCTGTCATATACTCGAATCACGGACTCTTAGTGACAGCGGCAGTCGAAAAGAAATCCCGCCACATGTCGAAAGCCAAGACGAAACACATCAAGGCAAAAAAGAAAACGCGGAAAAACTATGTCGTCGTGTCGAATTCGAGCTACGGCAAAGCGCTAAAGGGCCAACGCATCTACTTCGAGGGTAAGAAACCTACGCGCCTGGGCGATGACGGACGCATCACGTTCGGTAAGATCATATTGGAGATTCTAGGCAAGAAGTTTGGCCCCAGGTTTCGTTGGACCATTACGGAGGAGACCGACGAGATTGTGGTCAGGTACGGTATTACGCACGTGCGGACTTCGAAGCGTTTGCTTGACCGCATGTTCGGCGAGAACTTCGAGCGCAGCCGCGAAGTTAAGAACGAAATCGTGCAGCGAAGATTCTTTTACGCCTTTCCGTCCCACTTCACTACGCCGCCTCCAGCACCATATGTCCCCGGCTCGATTGCCAAGATCCTGACTAGCGGCGTTCTGCCGAAGCTTTCCTCCGAAGATAAAGAAGCCGTTAATCAAATTCTGCCGGATTTTTTGAAAGCAGAAGCAATGTCCTCAATTGCGATTAAGGCAGTTGAAATCGACAGCTTGAAGAGGCTCGCAACAGAGTTCAAGGCGGAGTTAGGTAATCAACATCCCGAGAGCTGGTGGCAAAACTATATCCAAGCTCGAATTCTGATTATGCAGCAAGGTTATATTCGGCCGGTCGAGAAGATGAACGTCGCTATCGGTAATACAAAGTTCCCGGATTTTGCCCTGGTGACGCACGACAACTATCTGGACATTCTCGAAATTAAGAAGCCCGATACCATCATATTGAAGGAGGACAAGAGCCGGGGCAACTATCACTGGGACACGGAAATTTCTCGCGCGATCATTCAGGTCGAGAACTACTTGGAGCACATTTCCAATCAGGCCGCCCAGGTGCGAAGCTTCGTCAAAGATACCTATGGGCTGGAACTAAAAGTTGTACGCCCGAGGGGATTCATTCTTGCAGGCAACTCTGCTGAGTTTTCTTCTCAGAAGCAGCGCGATGACTTTCGGCTATTATCCCATGGACTCAAGAACGTGACCGTAATCACCTACGATGAACTGCTTGTTCGGCTGGAAAACCACATTCATGTTTTAGAAAAATACACTTCTAAGAAGGGCGATGAGACACCGAGCGTTTCTTAGCTGGGTAACTGGCGCTGCGGGGCTCGGGAGTGTCTTCTTCCGACGATAGTTCATCGGATCGCACCGGTTTTCGGTTTCGTATCGACAGTGAATCGGACCTTGTATGCGAACCATCCAGTGATGGAGCCTGTCGGATCATCAAGCGTTGCTTCGTTCCCTTTCACACAGTAAAACGTCTGCAAATTTGGAGAGCCGTCTGATAATTTGAACAGGTCATAACAGATCGGCGCGCCGTAAGCGGCACTGTCTCGGGTCAATGTTTCCACGCTGACCGCCAACCTCTCCGCCAGCATTCGAACCACGCTTTCAACTTCACGGTCAGCCTTTTCGACAGACAATTGTCCCTGGAAATAAATGTAATCGCTCCACTGGCCAACTTTTGGGGGGCTGACGGCAAATCTGCCTGTTGGGTCGACAACTGAGATGGTGTCCGCGGTCCCGAACGGGGTGATGAACCGCTTCTCGGCCTTATCGTACTCCGGGATGTTCTCCTTGAGCATCCCCGTGAAAAGATCAAAGTATTGTCGGTTTAGCAGTTGTTGAAAAATCCGAGCGACCCGCCTACAGTCAGTTTAGTTTGATAGTGCCATGTCCCTTTTCGCTGACGGAGCCCCATTTTGGCCGCTGAGGTGAAGCCTGATTTTTCGGGCGAATACGTGCTGAACCGGCACGCGAGTACCCTCAGCGCTGGCGCAGATGCTGTCCGGAGCGCTGTGCTGCGCATCGAGCACCGCGAGCCGATGGTTCGCTGTCAGGTGACGTTCGCCTTCGACGGCAAGACGTTCGAGTACTCGCTCGAGCGCGTGTCGGATGGACGTGAAGTCGTCGACCGGCAGGAACCGACGACTGTGTCGAGTCTGCATTGGGAGGGGAACGCTCTCGTGTTCATGGACCGGACCAAGGGGCCAGACTCTGAGCTGACGATGTCGTGGCGCTACGAATTGCTCGAGGGTCGGCGCCTCCTTAGTGCCGTTGAACATATCCGCGGAGACGGGCGAGACCAAGACAATGTCTGGGTATTCGAGCGGCGATAAGCGGCAGGGCTAAACGCCAGCTTCGTAGATGGTTCACGTATCGCTCACGAAAAATCCCGTTTCGCTGCAACTTTAGATAAGCAGAGCTCGTCTGATTGAAGGAAGAAGGAGACGAGTGAATGCGTGGCGACGATAATCAGCAAGAAGGAATGTTCAGCTACATTTCTCCGGAGAAGCGTGTTCCAGTGGATCATCCGTTGCGACCGATCCGCAAGATGGTGGATGAGATTCTGAAAGAGATGTCGCCGCAGTTTCAGAAGTTGTACTCCGACGTGGGGCGTCCGTCGATTGCACCGGAACGACTGTTGAGATCGTTGCTGTTGCAGATCTTCTATTCGGTGCGCAGTGAGCGAATGCTGATGGAGCAACTGCAGTACAACCTGCTGTTCCGGTGGTTTGTGGGGATGGAGATGGACGAGACGGTATGGAATCACGCGGTGTTCAGCAAGAATCGGGAGCGTTTGCTAAACGAGGAGATCGCGGAATCGTTTTTCCAACGAGTGCTGGAACGTGCGAAGCCGCATATGTCGGATGAACATTTCACGGTGGACGGGACATTGATCGAGGCTTGGGCGGGCCAGAAGAGTTTCCGGCGAAAGGACGGAAAAGGGAAGCCACCGGGAGCGGGCGGGGAGGTCGACTTTCACGGGGAGAAGCGGAAGAACCAGACCCATGGATCCACGACGGATCCCGATGCCCGGCTGTTCAAGAAGTCCAAAGGCAGCGAGGCGAAGCTGGGCTACCTGGGACATGTATTGATGGAGAACCGCAACGGGCTTTTGGTGCAAACTTTTCTGACCGAGGCCAATGGAAGAGCGGAACGAGATGCTGCGATGCTTATGGCGGAGGCTCTCCCCAGCGGAAAACGGGTGACGTTGGGAGGGGACAAGAACTACGACACGCGGGAGTTAGTCCGAGAGCTTCGTGGGATGAATATCACCCCGCATGTGGCGCAGAACAACAAGAACCGCAGGAGCGCGGTGGATCAGAGGACCACACGGCACACAGGTTATGAGCTGAGCCAGCGGAAGCGAAAACGAGTGGAACAGTCGTTCGGGTGGATGAAGATGGTGGGGATGCTAAAGAAAGTGAAGTTGCGAGGGATCGACAAGGTTGGGTGGCTGTTTACCTTCACCGGGGCTGCTTATAACCTGTGCCGATTGCGAAACCTATTGGCCATAGCATGACACGGAGCGTTGCTTCGGGCGCATTCAGTAGTTAGAACGGCCGAAGATCACTTCTTTTCCTCGCGGGCAAAAAATCAAATTTCGGATTAAGTGGCACTCGCACGCGGATTCTTCAACAAGCAGTTAGGCCTTCCGGTCTCTGAACCAATGTCTTTCTCCTTGGAACAGCTGATGTTACCAGAATGGGATTGCGAGCACGGAAGCGGACCACTTCCCTCTGGACTCACACGTCCTCTTCAGGGATTGGCTCCGCCCAGTAATATCCCTCGACCGATCGAAGCCGGCGGATCACTTTCTCTTTATCGTCCACGATGGAAGAGGGACTTGGATTCAACGGATCGATTCGATCTGCTTGCCGTTCGGCCCATTCGATCCATTCCGAGGCCTTCGCTCGACCGTCTGGTTCTGTTTTTTGCTCGGCACCCTCTCGCACCGCCACAATGTACTCCCGAATCCTCTCGGCCCGTTGCCAAGCGATCGCTTCCCGCTCCAGCGCCTTGATGCTTTTTTCTTCCTTCTCAATTTTCCGGAGTTCTGCTCGCACTTCTTCGATGCGCTTCTCTCTCGCTTGCTCTTCTTTTTCTCGTTTGTCTTGTTCGGCGCGTTCTCTAAGCGCAATCCTCATCATCCCGGCGACACATTTGGGCAGCTGTTCCTCCAGCCTGGCACTCTCGCGATCCCTCCAGGTTTTTTGCAGTCCCTCGGCGTAACACCTCCAGACTTCGATGGACAATACTCCTGTAGGTTCCAGGCGGATGGGATTGTAGGAGTAAGACGAGGAGGCATTTGGTTTGGGAGAGGGTTTCACCTGGCGCGACCTCTCGATCAGCCCGAAATGAATCGTCTCGCCGTAGATGATCGCACTGGTCGATTCCGGTTTCTTCTTCTCTACGACGAGCTTGAAGCCCTCCCGCTCAAGGATATGAATGATGGCTGCCATGATGCGCAGCGCGCGGGGCAAGCAGGCCTTCGTGACGCGCAGGTCCAGCCACTCCGTTTCGCGGCCGCCCCACAGCTTTTCGCCTTCCCTGCTTCGCGCCTCATTCAAAAGCACCCTGGTTTTTTCGACGAGCGGATGGGCAAGCATCGCCTTGGTGACAGGCGGAGTTGTGGCCGCCGCAACACGCTCGATTCTTTCAAGCTCCGGCGCGTCCTCGGGCAGTACAGGAGTCTCGGGTTCACGGATCTTCCGGATCAAAACCGGAACATTATCCATTGCGGGGAGGGGCGGACGCGCGATGGCGTGGCCGCACGCTATCTTTGTCCAATGTCCAAGACCGGGGAGCGGAATCTTCAGCTTATGGCAGATCTTGGCGAGACCGACATCTGAAATGTTGTATTCTGCCGCGAGTTTGCGAAGCGGAAATTGCCAGACCTTTTCATAGAGTTCCTGGCGATCCCATTTGGAATTCCTGTCAATCATGCGCCTGTTCCGACGTCCTGTTGAAGGTTATGGAACAAGCATGCCTCTTACGAATCATCGTGTTTCGGCGTCGGCCCAGACAAATCGTCCGAGGGTCTGGTCCTTGCGCACGCGATGTACGGGAAAGACTCGATTGTGCATGACGACGTACACACTCGGTCGAACGAGTTGGACGGCCAGCAGGCTCTCGGTGAGGTTCTGGAGTCCGTCGCTGCCTTCAAACCCTAGCGGCGTCATGGCGCCGGTTAGGACAATGGGCATCTCTAATTGCGGCAGCGACCGCTGTAGGTACAATCCTGTCTCAACCATCGTATCTGTGCCGTGTGTAATCACAATCGGAGCGTTTTCCTTTAAGATCGCTCTAACCATTCCAAGGATTAGAACGCGATCCGCGTCCGTCATCTCCAAACTGTCCTTGTTCATCAGCGGTACGACATTCACTTCACAGTCGGGTAATCGCAACAGCCCAAGGTATCGGTCAATTTTGCTGTCGAGATTGGCGACTGAACCGTTTTGCTCGGAATATACCTTTTCCAGCGTCCCGCCCGTCGTCAGAAGATAAATCACTTGTGTCATAGTTAGTTTCAGCGTCGGATTTGTGTCCATCGTCATCTACGGGCCCGGGCCGCCGGTTTGTCGTTGAGCGATTGGCCGCTCCGTCCACATGCTTGTTCAAACTGAAGCAGCTTCATTGGCTGCTGCGTTTGGCGGATATGAGACAGCTCGGTGCAGACCTTTTGGTTGCGGAAAGTGGTCGAAGTTCAATTCGTTTAGCGTTTCGAGTACCCGTTGAACTCTTGAAGTCCCTCATCACGCTCTTCTCGAACGCATAAGCAAGGGGAGACTGCCCGAGCCTACGCCTCACGACCCAAAACGCTCCGTGAGGCCGAGATACCCTCACGCGTGTGACAATTAAGCTCTTACTTTGAACATCGCCCTTCGGCCGACCGGACAGCAAGGCGATGTCCATCCGTCGTTCCGTCAAGTTACGGAACAAATTGACGGGGCGGTCACAAAGAATCTCCAGCCGAACGTTAGGGTACTGGTTGTTGAACCTTCTGGTTAGTTCAGGAATCCGTTCGAAATTCTCCCCACCCGTCACACCGATGCGCAAATTTCCCTCGCAGGTGCAATCTTCTTTTTTCAGAGCGGATAATGCCTCGTCCCGCAAGCCAAGAATACGGGACGCGTACTCGTAGAGGACTTCGCCGGCAGGCGTCAGCCGCCCGCCCCGCCGATGGGAGCGATCCAGCAGAGGAATGCCAACTCTCCCTTCAAGTTTCCGTAGGCCGATACTGACGGCCGGTTGCGTGCGAAAAACACGCTCTGCCGCCCTTAGGAAACTACGCTCTTCGACGACCGCCACGAACATTTCAAGTTGCATGAGTTCCATTTGTATCCCCTTCGACTCTCCGTTCACTCGAAAACGAAAGGGCCGCTATCTTTGTGGGATAACGGCCCTTGGCAACTTCACACTTGATTTGCACGTGGCCGCCGCTATCCGCTCCTCACAATCACGCTAATTCGCACAACAATCGCGACGGCCACGGTGCCCTGATCGAGACCTGCTGAACAGGATAGCGCTCCGCTCTCAGCCGCGGACGGCGCATACCCACGAACCGGCGATTGCAATGGGTTCATCATCTTACAAATCATTTCAACACGATCCCTGAAAATGAATCCAATAAATTGCGTTTATCAGCCCTACTGAAAGTCGTCGCCTTCCCTATTCATATATCTGGTTGGGCGGCACCTTCGGCTTGTTCGCGCCACAAAGGGAAGTCCGCAATTACTTCTGTCGCCTCTCTGCTCTAGCGCTGCTCACTCCTCACTCATCACTGCTTTTCAGGTGCTGCTTTGCCCTTTTCTTCTTTCGGCAACTCCTTCAGCCCTGGCAGACTGACATGAAAGAAGGCTTCGACTTGGGATTTCTGCCCTCCAACATAGGCTCCCATCCAATTCCTCAGCACCCGGCCTTCAGGAGAAATAACAATCGTTTCCGGTGTGCCCCCTAGTTTGTATATTTTGAGGGATTCTAGGGAAAGCCTCGTGTAAATTGGAAGCGTCAAACCCTGAGCTGCAACATACTCTGTCAACCCTTCCCTCGAGAGAGACACGCCGATAAAACGGTAGTCGGCACCCTTTCGGGCCACCAGTTCCTTAAAGCTATCCATATTACGAGCGCACCATGAACACGGTGGGGTGAAAATGTAAAGAACGGTTGGCTTCGACACGCTGTTATACGCAATTGTCTGCGCTTGCCCTTCGAGATCGACACACTCGAAGGATGGAACTGTGGCCCCAGGCTTGAGCAACTGCTCGGACGTTTCGCCGAACAGGCGGTTGAATTCCCTCAGCCTGTGAGCAAGCACCACATTGAGAAGCACCGACCCAACGAGCATTACAAAAACAACACGTCCCAGTTTCACGGAATCCACCTTCTGTTGTTGACTATGCTGGCCACCGCGCGGCGCAGACGGGCCTGCGGAACGCGTGTGGCCAGCTTGCCAACGTTTCTGGAACTGACTTGATCACTAGCAAGTGCCAGAGGTCACCCAACCTCCTGGCTGGCATTGGATCCTCCAACCACTACTGTCGCAACTAACAACTCTTCCAGATGAATAGCCATACATTTGACAGATAGAGTTGGCGGCTTGCGGTAAAGCGCTGCACTCGCTGGGCGTGCAAGCCTCCGCTGGAATTGCGTAAATTGTTACCAGTGCGTAAATCAGCCCAGCAACAACGGCAGCATGGCCGAGCAAAACAAGGGGCTTCTTCATCGTGAGTCTCCTTCCCTTCAGAAACCTATACGTGTTCCACATGCAGCGACTCCGGAGCCTCCGCCTGTGTTCACGTGCTTATACTCCAGATTTCCGCGAGCCACCTAATTGGTTGTGTTGGCGGAATCGAGCATTTACTGGCGGGATCGTTCATTTTTCCTCGCCCACACCGTCTTGGCGTGCGCGCTGCGTTCGTACGCGAAACTCCGTCGGTGTCAGACCGTAGCATTTCTTGAACTCGCGCACAAAATGACTCAAGTCACCCCAGCCAATCTGAAAGGCGACTTCCTTTATAGAAAGAAAAGACAAGCGTAACAGTTCCGCTGCTTTCTTCATCCGAACGCGCCTAACATATTGAATTGGTGCTAGGCCTATCTCCTTCTTAAACAGCTGCCTGAGTCTAGCCGACGATAGATTCACGCTTCTCGCCATGGTTTGCTCTGAAAGTTTCTCGCTCAAACAACCTTTGATCATAACCATTACCCATTTCACGCGGCGATCCATGGCTAGGTTCCGAAACGAGTCTGCCGACCGGGCGTACTGCTCGCCTTTGCTGGGATCGGGATCTTAGTCGCCCTTGAACCAAAAACAGAAGGAGCCATCGTCCTCTGATGTCGCCGTCATTTACTGCGAACGGGCGTTGCGTCCGACCGAGACTTCGCGAATTCTCGCGCATCGAATCGGACCAATGATTGTATCCACACTCCATCGGACCGAAATGACTTATTGAAGTCCGCCAATTTAAATTCGAGCTCTTTCTCGGCCGAAACTTCGTTTGGCTTCAAAATCCCTCCTGGAAGATTCCGGGTGAAGTCCAAGATGGCTCCGCTGCCTGGCGAGCCGTTCTCGGCATCCATGACTTGGGGGCTACAAAGTTCAGAACGCAGATTTAAGATTCGCATTTTGAGGGGGCCGATGATCGTCTCCTTCGAGGTGTTCTTTAAGCGCAGAGTGGCCGAAAGCTTGTTCGTACTTTGGTCGAAGGCAACGCTACCCACTTCAACGCTAACTTTCTCCGAAATATCCTCCAGGTCGGCGAGCTCTTTCGCGCCATTCTTCACTACGGGACCCATAACACCAATCGGTGCAGTCCATACCTGTCTGATTCCGGTGCGATTGTCTATCCAAAAGCCATGAAAGACTCCGTTCGCATCTGCTGCCAGGCCCGCCGTATGACCAGAGGACTCCCAAATACTACGCTGTATCCACAAGGATATTGGATTCGTGTGGGCCGTATGAGAGCTGCCGCCTTGGAGGGCCCATTTTTCATTGCCCCCAAGGGTATTGGGCGCCTCCGAAACGCGCACACTGGGCAGCCAAGTTTCTCCACCATCGAGCGAGGCGGTAAACCGAACCCAATAATCACCACGATTCGGGCTGTCGATGCCTTCGTACCACATCACTCCCACGACACCGTCTTTGTTGACGGCTACCGTCGTTTGGAATTCAGTCGGCCCAGATGCATCGTCCTGGGGGAGACGTATATCGCTAAATCGCGCAGGCTGCGCCCACGATTTCCCTTTGTCAGTTGAATACGAAAGCAGCCCTTCCTCGTGACGTTTCTTAGTGTCATGCCAAACGACGTATAACCGGTCTTTGAATGTCGGACTCCCGGGATCCACTGCGAGGTTGGGAATGGTTCCTACCCCCCAGTCCCGGCTGCGACCTTCAAAGTGGTCAGCAACTTTTGCCGCGTCGTTATAAGACACACCACCATCCCTGGAAAATAGAACCTTTAGGCTTCCATCTGCATCATGGTAAAGGTATTTGCCGCGCGTGAGGCCATCGAATTCGAAGAATAAGCTCACCACAGTTCCGTCCGACAACACAACGCTGTTCCCAGGATTAGTGAACTCGTGGTGCGGTCCGATCAATCCCAGCCTCGTCACAGGTCCGAGGAACGTTCGTCCTCCATCCAAGGAGCGCTGCATTCCCATTCCCTTTGCAACCGATGCTCCGTCATAAGACGACAGGGACACTTCAAAATCTGGAACGTTGTAAGAATGATTGACATAGATGCGTCCATTGTACTTACCTCCAGTCGTGTCGACCGCGATGTACGGCCTGTCCCAGGCTCCATACAGGGTAACGGGAGATGACCAATTCATCCCGCCGTCAGATGACCGAAAAAAAACCGTGCCTGCTTCAAGGCTTATGCCAAAAACCGCAGCAAAGTATGCACTACTCTCAGGACCGTACGCGCAGGTGGGATCAAGTGACCTCGGTTCTTCTGGCCAACCTGAGATTTGCTCCTGAAGCGTCCTGGACCAAGTCCGGCCGTTATCGAAGGAGACCGACACTGCAGTCGAATATTGCGAACCTTGGATACTGCTGAGCATATAACACGCGGTCAGCCGCTCGGGATGATTCGGATCCGCGGCCCCCATTACTTCGATATGGTCATTCGCTTCCTCGTTTTTGCTGACTTGCACATTGGCACCAACCCGGATTTGTGACTGCGCGTTGGCGTCCTGCAAGACACAAGTGGTCGCCACGCAAATGAGCAGAAGCTTTCTAATTTCGAGTATTCTCATTCAGAATGTTCCCTATCGTTGAGCAACGTCATATCGAGCCTAGATGATCTCGTACTAATCCGGAGCTCATTCAGTGTGTGACAAGCTCCCCACCATCGCCCCCCAATAATCAGAACGTCAGCTTCAGCGCGAATTGGATCGAGCGTGGCCCCCCGACCTGATACAAGGCGCTAAAGCTCCCACCTCCCGTGTTCCGATCGAAGCTCCTCCCTAGCATCTGAGTTGACTGTCCGAACGGAGAACCGGATAGATCGCCAATGGGCTGAGCAAAATTCGGATGATTCAAAATATTGAAAAATTCAGCACGGAATTCCAATCTCAGTGACTCGCGAATCGGAAAGTCGCGATGAACAGCGAAATCCCACTGGGTAGCGCCGAAGCCTCTCAGGAAATTTCTTGGCACGTTCCCTTGTCGAAGTGGATTCCCAGTATTGGGGTCGATCGGCGGATCCATGAACGCGGCAGGATTAAACGCCTTGCCCCCAGGGTATTGTTGTCCAAAGAGATAAAAAGGTTGGCCCGGAACAATATCGGGCCGGACATTTGTTTGGCTGCTCTGCACTTGCGGAAACTGTGAATCAAACAAGTCAACCGGTGGTGCAGAGTGAGACTGAAGAATGGTTTGAACAGACCAGCCGTGCAGAATCGCATTGGTGAACCGATTGATCTTGGAAGCTGGAATGTCATATGTTACGCCCACTGTAAATGCGTTCCGAATATCGAAGTCGGAAGGACCTCGATTCGCGTTACGATTGCTTCCCAGAACTAACAAATTAGATCCGCTCCCAAATGAACCAGCGGATGCGGTGTCAATCGAATGCGACCACGTGTACGAAGCGAGCGCTTGAAGGCCCTGAGCCACTCGCCTCTGGAACTGCACTTGGAGCGCGTCATAGTCAGAGGTGGCCGAGTTGCCAACCAGAAGAGCTTTCGCAAAGTTAGAGTTCGGTTGAGATACCGAACTTGACTGGATAAGCCTTCTTCCCACAGAGCCGATGTAAGAACCGGACAGTGTCTGGCGCATTCCCAGGGACTGTTCAACGGCGATGTTCCATTGAAGTGTATAGGGAAGCTTAAGATTCGGATCGAAAGCGTTTATATTTCCACTTCCGCCCCCAGGCAGCGTCATCGGTGGAGGTGCGGCATTTGCAGGACTCAGCGGGAACGTGCCACCAAACTGAAGGTGTTGCGCGAGGAATGGGAATCCGTTTTGGGAAATCAAATTTCCCACTTCCTGATCGGCTAGGTCAAAAAAGACGCCAAATCCACCACGTATTACAGTTTGCCAGTTTTGGCTCTGAGAGATCTGGTATGCAACGCCGACGCGAGGTGCGAAATTTCCGTATGTGGTTCCAAATACTGGCGTTCCAGCGGGTGCCAATGCCAATTTCGAAAGATCATTAACATTGAAACCAGTTACGGACAAGAGACCGGGATCTGATGAGGGTGCAAAGTCCACGTCCCATCGCAGGCCATAGGTAACTGTCAGCCGAGGCACGACCCGCCAGGTATCCTGTGCAAAGATGCCGAGGTTATTGAACAATAGGTCTGCATTACTACCAGACAAGAGGATCCCTAAGAAAAGATTTCCATTTTCAGCGGACGACACATTACGGAACAGCGCCCCCTGAGTGTACTGTCGGGCGTTTTGATGGGGTGATAGTCGCCGAAAGTCTGCGCCGAACTTCAAGCTGTGCGACCCTTTCTGTAGAGACAAGTTGTCAACAACGTTGATCTGTCGCTGAAGGTTTCCTCCGTTTATTCCCACGGGGGAGAAGCTGGGTGACAGCGAGAACACAACGAAGTCAAAAAATGCGTCCGAACTAGTAAAAGGGCTCGGCAGTGGCAACGTAGCGAGTGGTACACCGCCTCCAAAAGTGTCCTGAACATAGCGACTAATCGCGCTCACCCTACTGTAGTTAAATCGTAGGTCGTTGACCGTTGTTGGCAACAGCGTCCAGGTTGCTCCTGCTGTCGCGGTTTGTGTTGTTATCCGGGTGGGTACGAGGGTACTTAGGGCAGGTCCATTCCCCCGCTGATCACTTTCTGATGGCGAATAGTTGTATCTAGCGAACAAACTGAGCTTCGTACTTAACCTGTGATCAATCCGCAGGCTGTATGCGTCGAGGGTCGATCTGTTGGAAAAGCTGGCATTAAACTGGGCCACCCCCGTCGCCAGATTGTCCGGACCGTTAGGTAGCGGAAATGCGTTCAAGAAGGGCTGGAGAGCCAGCAACGCGTTTTGACGCGCTGTAAGGTCGGGAACTTTCGAGAGCACGGTTTGCGGTAATCGAAGCCGAAGGCCTTCGTACGAGAAGAAGAAGAAGGTTTTGTCTCTGAAGAGTGGACCACTCAATGTCCCACCGAAATCATTCTGCCGGTCTTTAGCTTTCGGGAGTGGAGGCGTCGTGGTCCCATTGAACCAGTCGCTCGCATCCAGAGCGTCATTTCTAAGATAATCGAATAGAGTCCCATGAAACTGGTTGGTCCCCGAGCGCGTGAGGATGGAAATCTGCGCTCCTGGGCTACGCCCAAATTCAGGAGCATATGTGGAAGTTTGAATCCTAAATTCCTGAAGTGCGTCGACCGATACTAAGCTATTCGTCCCACCCTGAACACTGAACGAACCAAGTGCGCCTCCAAGTGCGTTGCCCACGGCTCCGATATTGTTCACACCCACACCAATGTTTGCGCTAACCCCGTCCACCATGAAATAGTTCGAACTTGCGCGCTGCCCGTTGACACTGAATTGCCCGCTGTCGAAGTTGGTACTTGGGGTGACAACCACGCCCGGCGTGAGCTGAATCAGCGTTTGAAAACTCCTCCCATTCATCGGCAGGTTTTCCGCAAACTGCCGATCCACGACCGTGCTCACCGTCGCGTCGGTCGTATTAATTTTCAGATCGTTGGCATTCACTGTCACGGTCTCTGATACGGACCCGATCTCAAGTGCGAAGTTTTGCTCCAACTTGTCCTGGACATTGAGCTGGAATTCCTTGATTGCAATTTCCTTGAACCCCGGCTTGCGAACCGTCAGGTGGTAATGTCCCGGCATCAAACCCGTGAAAAAATAAATGCCCGCACCATTGGTCTTGGTCGTCACAGCCGTACCCGTTTCGATGCGCGTCGCAGTTACCTCAACATCGGGGACGACTGTACCCTTGGGATCTTGTATAACGCCGCTAAGCGTGGCGGTTTCCATCTGCGCGAATATAGGAACGCCAGTTAGCAGAAAAAGAACGACGAGTGTAAGCACCGACCTTATACAAAAGGTAGTGGGCATGATTTTTCCTCTACCTTTATTGCGCACGGCGATAGCCACTTTGTACCGTCGATGATTGTGGAGAGCCTGTGAAAAAAGACATCGGCGCGGGAGGCGAGGGTTAAGGTGACAGGGGGACAGTGTTCGAGAAGGGCGAGAGCGGCGCCATAAGTAATTGCGCTTTTCCACTTTGGCGCGAATGCGCGTGAGACCTAGCCTCGGCCTCACGAACCGAGCGTCACCGCCCTCCTCACGGATGGTTAGGCGGCGTGCCGAAGTACGCCTCTAGTAGAGGCTTACCCGTTGGTGCCGCAAAGGGCCGACCTGCAGGCTCGAGAGTCACGAAGACAGTGTCAATCTCTTCGAGAAGTTTGGGATCGTCGAATTTCATCGCCCAGCGATGCTGCGTCTGGTCATCGTTATAGAAGATTCCGAGGCTGCGAGCCGTTTTGTTACTCAGGTTATTGCTATTGCTACCCCACGCTGCGTATACAAACTTTCCGTCCGCGGTATTCTTCGCAGGTAGATCGAACGCATAGAATATGAGGGACTTTCCTTGCGTGTAGAAAGCCCGCCCAAATGCCTTTCTCGCCCGGCCCTTCCCATCCCTATCGATAACATCAACGATGTGCAGGTCGCGCGCGCCCATGATGTCGCGAATCTCGCGGCCCGCGGAGAGCATTTCCCTTCCGCGTTCCGCACTCGCTGAAACCTCAGTCAAACGTGCTTCCCTATCTGCTAGCGCATATTGCAGGGAATCGATCTTCTTCTGGCTCGCAGAAACAGAATCTTTTGCTTGAGATAGTTCACTTCGTGCGGCGCTTAATTCGTCGCGCACATGGATCACTTCCTGGCCTTGTGCAGTCGACTGCTTTTCGACGTCGTCCAGCCTAGTTTCGAGTTCAACGGAATGCTGGTCCGATAAGGCCAGCTTGTCTCGCAATACGCGATTGTCCCCACGCGTCTCTTCGACGCGTCTTTGTAACTCGGCAAGCGCAGCCTGCACACGAGCGTCTTGATCGGGCCCCAAAATGGTCGCCTTTGTCGGTTGTGTTTCTGCTGGCACCGTCACTGGCTCAGAAGTCTTGGCAACGCTTTGCGGCCGCGATCTATATCCAACCGCAGTACCAACCGCTGTTCCCAGCAGGAACGCAGCGGCAATTCCAGCCGCCACGAGACGTTTGTAACGGCTTAAGAAACGCGCTGAAAGAACAACAGGAAGACATCGAGCAATGTTCTCGCGCAAGCGACCGTGCAGCTCCATCTGCTCGACAGGGTCCTCGTTTTTGGATGAACCTGCCAGGAACGCGGCAGTTGCAACGGAACTGGTCTCCGCGACGATTTCGCGGCACTTGGGGCATGTTTCCTTGTGGCGAAAGAACTCCTCATGCTCTTCAGGAGAGAGTTCCCCAATCGCTGCAAGGGATGCTAGTTCTTCAAATCGATCGTGCTCTAACAACTGACACCTCCGGAGCAACCCGCTTTGTTGGTCGACTATGGAATCTCAAGATGACGTCTCGGTCGGGTTCTGAGGACTCCTCCGTTTCGTCTTTTGGCGCTAGGACTCTGCGCATTCTTTCGAGACCGCGGTATAGATGATGCCGAGCATTCCCGACCGACTCACCCAGTTCATGTGCAATTTCGTTGACAGAAAGTCCACGAAAGAAATATGCCGTTACTGCTACTCGCTGCTTGTCGTCCAACTGCTCCAAACCCTGTTCAATCAGGCGAGTTCCTTCTTCAAGAGAAAGACCGGATGCGAGTGAGTCGTCCCGCACCAGTAGTTCGGACTCAAGTTCTTCGATCTGCACGCTGGAGTAGTAACGACGGCTCTCCAAATGACGCCGATGATCGATCGCACGCGTGTAGGCGTATCGAAGAAGCAGTGTGCGGAATGAACCTCGCTCTTCGTCGTAACGGAGCATGGTCGTGTGTACTTCGAGGAAAAGCCCCTGTACCAGATCCTCGGCTTCTGCCTTGTTCCGAAGAACTGAGTACGCCAACCGGAATACATCCTGCCAGTACCGGTCAAAGAGCGTCAAAAAGGCATCGTGATTCCCTTTGACTACTTCGCGACACAACGCTTCATCCGAGTGAGAGCGCAGTTGCTCAGGACCGTGAGGTCGTTTCCAGAAAATCATCTCTTCCTCTCACGTAGCGCCTCGACTAACACCGGATCACTCCACGGGAAGATCAGCGTCGGGGATGGACACTTGCCCGGCATGAACAATCCACAACCAAGTGAGAGACAACATACAACTCATCTCTATCAGATGAAAGAGCAATACGCATGCCGAGGCAAAGATTATTTTTTCGTTGGAGTGGTACAACTCGGCACGCGCATACGCAGCAAGGAAAAATCCCCGATGAATTTTCCGTGGAACTCCGAGAGCGTCGAATCATGATTTTGGCATTTGCCAACAATCACGTCGAGTTGTTCCGCAACCTCTGGGGTGATGGGCTGCCGAAACCCATCGTTCCTCGACGAATGGAACAGCAAAGCTCGGGTCAGCTCTCGACTTGCCAGCTACGGGGCAGCGTGGAGGTACGTGCGTACCGTCTATTTTGTTCGCTCGGTACCATATCAAACTGCGCGCTTAAGGCCCATATTACAAGCGGTCAAGGAGACACGTGTGGACTTAATGGCGGCGCCGGACAGGCGGAAGTTCCAGGTGCGTTGTGATGCAGGGAGCCAAGGGCGGTTTGAGGTCGGCACGGAAACGCTATCTGTGCGTGTCGGGCAACGGATGCGAACGGGAAAAGAAGAGGAGATGTGGGATTCCCTTCAAATCCTTTGCAAAGAGCAGCCGGATGGGTCCCTCACCATTGAGGTGGTTGTTTGTCACCCAGACTGGGATGAAGCAAAGACAATTGCGGCAATTCATTCGCGCCCTCAGGATGAGGGCACAACAACGCCGAGTCTAAAGTGTGATCTCCAAGTGTCAGGACCTGGCGGATTGCACCGGACGAAAGGGGCACAATAGAATTGTTCAAAGCGAAAAACATCATGTGCTTCGCCTGCGCAGATGAGAAAGTTCAAGTTAGTTGCGGCACATGCAACAAACCTTGGTCCCCGTCGGTACAGACGGAGGTACCTGAAACTCCCGTATGATTTAGCCACGTTGACTCAATGGTTTCACGAGGCGGTCGTGGAATATTCCCTCGCAGAGCGCACCGTTCCAGGTCGTTTGTGAAGGATTGGAGCAATATTCATTTCCATATGGTCTGAAGCAGCTTGGTCTTCCTCCCTCTGGCAAGGTTTCCTTTGGGACCGATCAACAGACGATCGATCCCTGTCGGTTTGAAGTTTTCTGATTAAGATAACCACAAGTTGCGCCAAGTGTTTTTCCCTTTCCGTCGAATCCTTGACAGCATCTATGGTTTGGAATACCAGTGATAAATGATTGCAGTATTCTAGATATGGGTGCTTGCCAGTCGCAAGCGACGAATAGTGGTCTTCCCTCCTTCGAAAGACGCTCTCGATGTAATATACGAGGGCGGTGTTGATGGTCATAATCAAACCTCCCCCCAATTTCCCGGCGATGAGCATCCCTATCGCCGCCAGCAAGACGGCCATGCCAAAAGTCACGGCGAGGATCCAAAGCATGTATGTAACGCGTGCCTGTTTGGAAAGAAACTGGTATACCTTCTCCAGATGGTCACGATAGAAGTGCAAAGTTTCTTGGACATTCTCATACCTTCCCTCATCTCTGTTGCAGAAACGATTGCCGGAGGCTGCCGGAGATCCTTGAAATTCTGTTGAAGATGACTTGTGCAATTCAGTTCCTCCATCCACTTTCTCGGCGCGCCCTGTTTTTTACTCAATGGGAGGCTACACGCGGGTAGCCGCATCTGATATGACGATACTGTCCGCCTCGGTTGATCTGGATAGCCAATTGCTTACGTGGACGTTGATTAATTCGATCTGCGCATGGGAAATCCTTCCTCCCTCCAGAAAAGACGAAGGCCGTCGTAGATGAAGAAAAAATGGCCGGATGCTTGCGAATGGGGCCGCTGAACGCTCCGTCGAAGTCGTTTTGGCCCTCTTTTCGCATTGAAATCGCTTTCGTACTGCCAAACCAACCCTTCGCATCCAGAGCGTCGTTTCGCAGGTAAACGAACCACGTTCCGTGAAACTGATTCGTACCCGAACGCGTAACGATGAAAATCTGCCCGCCCAGCGTACGCTCTAATTCCGGGGCACATGCGGAAATGTGGATGCAGAACTCCTGCAGTGCAGCCACGGAGGCCGTGAGAGCCTGCGACCGACCCAGCGGTCGCTCGATGGTGGCGTTCCGCTCAAGTGTGTAAGGCAGTTGCAGGTAACTGGAAAATTCTATGATGACGCCATATGGCGGCTCAGGCGAATTCGCGATGCTAGGAATTGCTGGACGCACTAGAGAAGAACCGGACTGAGATGGACGAGATACAGTAGACCCTGCCCCTTGGAAGCTGCGCCCATTCAGATGGATATTCTCCACATACGTTTGATTCGCTACCGTGCTCGCTGGGGATTCTGTGTCAGCGAGCGGTGCGCCGCCTTCGACCTTAACGGTGTCGGGTATCGGATCTACTGGAAGCGTAAAGCCAATCACTCGAGCATCTTGCGCGTTTAGGACGATGCCGGGATGAACAATGGTTTTGAATCCTAGCTTCGAAACGCGGATGTGGTATGTGCCTGGCGGAAGATTCGGAACTGAGTAGATTCCTTCTTCGTTCGTTTCGGTTGTGGAACGAACGCTGGCCGCATCATTGATGACCTCCACTGTCGCGCGGACGATCGCTCCCCTAGAATTGTCCCCCACCTGACCATTCACAACTGCTGTAGTGGCCTCCGCACGTGAAGTCAATACGGAGAACAGAAAAATGAACACAAGTACACGAAGGCACTGTTTCACGCGAACTCTCCCAGGGACTCGCTTTCTAGGCGTGGAATCTTAAACAGTCTACAGAGCTACCCGAGCAATGGGACCACCGAAGTGACTCACTTTTTCGTGAATGTGCAATCATGATTCCGATAGCTGAAGAGCGTCGGTGCCCACGTGGCTTAGGGATCATTCGCAGTTTCTTCTAGATACACGAACAACATCTGCCGCGCGGGACACGGCTTTCTCCGCTCCGTTCCACGCTGACGAAGACTGAGTTGATTTTCTCTAGGGCCTGCGGATCGTCGAATCGCAACACCCAGCGTTTGTTCGTCGTGTTGTCGACGTACATCACTCCGAAATACAGCCCACTATTTCGATCCGGGCCCCCGCAGTCCCCACGCCTGAAATGTCCTCGCGTTCTTCAGACCCGACTGTTGATCTAGATCGTAACCATAGAAATTAGACATTTCCCTTTGGTATAGAAGACGCTTCCCTACGGCTTCTTTTCTTTCCGTTCCCACCGACATCGTATACCTCGGCAATGTAGAGGCCGCGCGCACCCATTAAATCGCGGATGTCACGATGGGAAGCGAGCATATGGTGCTGCTCATCAATGGTCACGTTTTTGTCATTTAACCAAGACATTTGGCGAAATCTGGCCTTCAAGACTCGCGACGCGAGAGGTGTCGTTGCACGATTGGCAGGCGGAACATTCGTTGAGATGGAGTTCGAAGGAAACTCTTCCCTTGGCTGGCAACTTACCAGTCAAATAGGCGAGGCAAACGTCTTCGCTGAAATGCTCAAATCCTCATCGCGCCGCCATTTCTTTCTCTTCGCACGCCTTTATGTGTCCTGCTTTCGGCAGGTTTCACCTGCAGCTCCATCGAACACAATGCGTCGCAACCGTTCCATACCGCGATAGACGTAATGCTTGACGTTCCCATACGAGTAGCCCATCTCTTCCGCTATCTCCTTGAACGTGTAATCCTCGAAATAGTGCAGGCTCAAGGTCAATCGCTGCTCTTTCGAAAGACTCTCGAAGGCGGACTTCATTCGGGGATTCCAGATGATTCGATCTGCAGGGTTCCGATTCTCGGCCGATTCTGGGAGAGCGGCCGCCTTTGATTCTCCATTTCCCTGCTGATGTCCGTGCCGGTCCTTCAGGTAGTCGCGCCAATTAAAGCAGCTGTGATAAGTCAACTGTATAAGCCAGGAACGCGCAGTTCCCTTCCCAGGATCAAACGATCTACACCTTCTGTATAGGCTTAAGAAAACTTCATGAACTAGATCTTCCGCTTCGGCCGAATCTCTCAATATGCGCGAGGAAACTGAATAGACCAGCTTGGCATATCGCCGATAGAGAATCCCAAGCGCGGCTACGTCCTCATTTTGGAGTCGGAGCATAAGGGCTTCGTCGCTGGTTTCGGATTCGGAAACTTCGTTGGGCCTGGCCAGCAATCCTGGGAAGTAGCGGGCAACGAGCGAACTCATGTTTTCTCCAGTCGAGGAACGATCTTTAGCTACGAAAAGTGGTCGAAAAACCGACCACGCTTGAGCGGCACGCGCAACGTGATTGGACGTTCCCCGTTTGAGGCCAAATTCACTGTTCTTTCCACTCATCGTTGGGGTCCCGTGGACTCAATTATTTGCTGTCTCGGTCGAGCCCCTCGCCCCAATCTTCCTCTCAGTCTGCCCACGTATAGCTCTGAATCCGAACTTGTCAATCCCTTTGATCGGACGCCACTTGGCAATTCTTGTAAACTAAAATGTTATGGACATATCGGCGTCTCGCGGTATTTCTGCTAGTTCCTAGTCGGGTCCGCCTGGCGCAAACCAGCCA
>Ga0137394_10000555_pt1 | contig 26160 bp, 15 predicted proteins | sample czobulk116metaG_FD_108278 | JGI IMG/M metagenome (GOLD analysis project Ga0137394, IMG submission 108278) | Vadose zone soil microbial communities from Angelo Coast Range Reserve, California, USA - czobulk1.16 metaG | ecosystem: Environmental > Terrestrial > Soil > Vadose zone | place: USA...
CCTGATGGAGACGAATCGCTCCTGGTCCATCGATGACCGGCGCTACCAGTTTCAGTTTTCAACCGAAATCGGCTGGGAGATCAAAGGCGGAAAGAAAGTCCGCATGCTGAAGAATCCCAGCTATAGCGGAATTACCACGGAGTTCTGGAATTCCTGCGATGCCGTCTGCAAGTTCGATCATTGGACGCTGTGGGGCACTCCCAATTGCGGAAAAGGGCAGCCCATGCAGACCATGGGCACGGGCCACGGGGCTTCCCCGGCGCGTTTCCGCAACGTGCACATCGGGACGGCATTCTCGAACCAATGAAACCGGCGGCCAAGACGCAGAAAGCATCAACAGGGGCAAGCGCAGGAGCCGCCGAGCTTCTCCACGAGCGCGAGCTTCGGCGCATCGTCGGCACGGTTCTTCGTCTGGCGAAATCCACAGGAGCCGAAGAGACGGAAGTCCACGTGGACGAAGTTGCGGACGCATTGACCCGTTTCGCCAACAACGCCATTCACCAGAACGTCGCCGAGCAGGGGCTGACGGTTTCGATTCGCACGGTCGTTGACGGCCGAACCGCGCGCGCCACCACGAATCGCATTGATGAAGACTCGTTTCGCGCCGCGATCGAAGCCTCTCTCTCTCTTGCGCGCAGCCAGCCAAAGGACCCGCGCGTCCTCCCGATGCCCGGAAGACAGCGTTATCGCGCCGTTAAACGGTTCATCAAACAGACCGCCGCTCTCAACGCCGAAGAGCGTGCCCGGGCCGTCCGGCGTGCCTGTGACTTGGCTGTCAAGAAAGGCCAGGTCGCCGCTGGAATCTATTCGAACGGGCAAAGCCAATCCGCTTTGGGCAATTCTCGGGGACTTTTTGCGTCCTATCGCGAAACGCACTCCGAGTTTTCCATCACCGCCCAGGAGAACTCTGCTGCGAGTTGGGCCAAAGCCAATTCCGCGGATGTCCGCGCTTTCGATCCACAGAAACTCGCCGCGCGAGCCTGCGAGAAAGCGCATCTTGCCGTCAACGCGCGCGAGCTTCCGCCTGGACGTTACACGGTAATCCTCGAACCCGCAGCCGTACTCGATCTCGTCGGGTTTCTTTTTTACGATTTCGCTGCCACCGCCCTGGAAGACAAGCGCTCCTGCCTGAACGAACGCATGGGCAAACAGCTCTTTGGACAAAACATCAGCATCAGCGACGACGTTTATCATCCGCTGCAACAGGGCGCTCCGTTCGATGGCGAGGGAATGCCGCGTCAGCGGGTATTGCTGGTGGATCGTGGCGTTCCCAAGAATCTTGTATATTCACGCGCTGCCGCCAGGTCCGCGCACAAACAGCCCACGGGGCACGGTTTTGCGCTCCCGAATGAATATGGAGAAGCGCCGATGAATCTCGTCTTCGCCGGCGGAGATTCGTCGATAGAGAGAATGGTCGCTTCCACTGAACGAGGGTTGCTCGTGACCCGCCTCTGGTACATCCGCGAAGTCGATCCCTACGAAAAGGTGATGACCGGTATGACCCGCGATGGCCTGTTTCTTGTTGATAATGGGCGGGTTAGCGGCGCCGTGCGAAACTTCCGCTTCAATCAGTCGATCATCGACATGCTCAAAAATGTCGAGTTGCTGGGTCCCCCCGTCCGTGCTACCGGCGAAGAGGCCTTCGAAATGGTCGTGCCCGCCATGAAAGTACGTGACTTCCAGTTCTCTGAAGTGACCAAGTTCTAGCTTTTCGAGCTCCTAGGCTCACTTGTCAAGAAATCAATTCAGAGAATCAAAATTCTGCGTTGTACATCCACTCCCCACCCGTTTAATAAACTGGTATGTACCTTTGGCGTGGTCGAGGCCAAGGCGGTCATCAGGATGCGCGACCCCGCTCGACCCGGGGTCGTCACCCAAACTGGGGCCACCCGGACCACGACGCCTGCGGTACAGGCTTTATCGCCCGTCTCGGTGGTACCCCTAGCTACGACATCATCCAGTTTGCTTTGACGGCTTTAGAGCGCCTCACCCACCGCGGAGGTGTCGACGCGGATGGAGCCAGCGGCGATGGCGCCGGTTTGCTCACTTCGCTCCCACAGACTTTCTTCCGTGCCCGCGCTCAAGAGCAGGGAATTGAGCTACCCGAAATGTTCGGGGTCGGCTTCGCCTTTCTTCCTTCCTCCGTGGTTCAGGAAGCCCGCGCGGCCGTTGAAGTCGCAGCGGACACCGAGCGGCTGCGCGTCATCGGCTGGCGCCGCGTGCCGGTGAATACCAATTGTTTGGGGCGCCGCGCTCTCGAAACGATGCCCGAAATTTGGCAGTTTTTTGTCGAACCCTTCCATCCGGCACGGGGAGCCGAGCGATTCGAGTGGCGTCTGGCTCTGTTGAGAAAGCGTGCGGAATCGCTCCTGCCGCCGCGATGCTACATTTGCTCGCTCTCCTCGCAGACCATCGTGTACAAGGGACTGCTTACGCCCTGGCAGTTTCCCCAGTTTTACGAAGATTTGCGCGATACATCCTTCGCAACCACGTTTGCCGTTTTTCACCAGCGCTATTCGACCAACACACAGCCTTCCTGGCATCTGGCGCAGCCCTTCCGTTACGTCGCGCATAACGGTGAGATCAATACGATTGTCTCGAACCGGCGCTGGCTTCGTGCCAAAGCAGCCGAGATCCGCTCGCGGCTCACCGTGGGATCGTGGTTCCCGCTCCTCGAAGAGAACGTCAGCGATTCGGCGAGTTTCGACAACGGTTTCGAGCTGCGGCTCCTCGAAGGACTGTCCTCGGAAGAAGCTATGCTCGCCATGGTCCCTCCGGCTTTTCAAAAGGATCCCCTGCTTTCGCGGGACGTGCGCAGTGCGCTGACCGCGCTTTCGCAGCAAAGCGAACCTTGGGATGGCCCCGCGGCTCTGGTTTTCTCAGATGGCCAATTTGTGGGAGCGAAGCTGGACCGCAACGGCCTGCGCCCGCTACGCTACACCCTCACGCATGATGGCCTGCTGATCGCCGGGTCCGAGACCGGTTTGGTCGATCTGGAAGAATCGCGTATCGCTGAGCGCCAGCGGCTCGGCCCCGGAGAAATGATCCTTGCCAATCCCGCCACCGGGCTCTTTTTGCGCTGGCGCGACATCCTCAAGCGCCTTGCGATCCATCAGGCGCGCAACGCCATTCCGCAAAGAATGCTGGTAGCTCTAGCTGCCGCACCGCTGGTCCCCATCAATGACCCAAAGCGCGTCGCGGGCGCTGCCGGCTGGACCGATGATCAATTCAAGATTCTCTTTTCCGCGCTGACCCGCGGCAAAGAAGCGGACTGGAGCATGGGAGACGACGCGCCGCCCGCGTTTCTTTCCGCGCTTCCAAGGACTTTGTGGGATTACTGCAAGCAACGGTTCGCGCAGGTCACCAACCCGCCGATCGATCCATTGCGCGAGACTCACGTGATGTCTCTCGATGTTCACTTGAAAGATGGAATCACGCTTCCGAGTCCAGTGATTTCGGCTGGTCAGTTGTCGCAACTCTCCGCGATTCTTGGACCCGAGCAACACATCGATATTACTTTTCCTGCCGCCACGGGAGTCCCGGGGGCGCGCTGCAGTTTTGCTCAGCTTTCTACTACCCCTCTGAGCGGCAGCGGGCGCCCGGGGCTCTTCCTCCTTTCCGACCGTGCGATCGATGCCGATCGCGCACCGCTGCCTGCGCTGCTTGCGACCGCGGCGGTGTGGAAAGCGATGGTTCGCGAAGGCTTGTGGGATGTGCCGCTGATTGTCGAATCCGCGCAGGTCTTTGACACGCATCATGTGGCGCTCCTTGTGGCGGCCGGCGCCAGCGCTGTCGTGCCATATCTTGCCGATGAGTTTGCGGAATCCCTTGAACCGAGTGGCTTGGAGAAAGCCCGTTCAGCCATCAATGCCGGCCTGCGAAAAGTTCTCGCGCGCATGGGCGTCTCCACTCTGGCCAGCTATCGCAACAGCCATCTCTTTGAGATCGTGGGTCTCTCCGAAGATCTTTGCGCGGAAGTTTTTGAAGACGCTGCGGATTATCCTGGCCAGAAATCGCTGGACGATCTCCTCGCCGATTATCTGCGCCTGCACAAAGCGGCCTTCTCCGGCGAATCCGACGAATTGACCGATTCCGGTCTTTACCGGTTCCGCAAGGGAGCGGAACTTCACGCCAGTTCGCCCGAGGTTGTCCGCCGGCTTCACGCCCATGTGCGCGCGCCCGGAGCGAAGACCTACTCGGCTTTTGAAGAGCTCGCGGAACATCAAGGCCCCGTTTTTCTGCGGGACTTGCTCGACACCGTTCCGGACACCGCCGTTCCACTGGAGGAAGTCGAGCCGCTGGAGTCCATCGTCAAGCGTTTCAGTACTCAGGCCATGTCTCTTGGCTCGCTCAGCCCGGAAGCGCACCGCACGCTGGCACTGGCGATGAATCAGCTTGGCGGCCGGAGCAATACCGGCGAAGGCGGCGAAGATCCTCAGACCTATCGCTTCGAGCCCGCCGCGGCCAACAAGATCAAACAGGTCGCCTCGGGACGTTTTGGAGTCACGGCGGATTATCTCGTCCACGCCGAAGAACTCGAAATCAAGATGGCGCAAGGCTCGAAGCCTGGTGAGGGCGGACAATTGCCCGCCAAGAAAGTCAGCGAATACATTGCGCGCATCCGGCACGCCACGCCGGGCACCCCGCTGATTTCACCTCCGCCGCACCACGACATTTACAGCATCGAAGACCTCGCGCAATTGATCCACGACTTGCGCGCCGTGAATCCTCGCGCCCGAATCGGCGTAAAACTCGTTTCCGGCTCCGGAGTCGGCATCATTGCCGCGGGCGTGGCCAAAGCGGGCGCGGACGTCATCACTATCAGCGGCCACAACGGCGGCACTGGCTCTTCGCCGTTGACCTCCATCAAGAACACGGGTCTTCCCTGGGAAATCGGCTTGCGCGAAACGCATGACACGCTGGTTCGCGCGGGTCTCCGTTCGCGGCTCTCCCTCCGCGTGGACGGAGGCCTGAAATTCGCGCGGGATATCGTGTTGGCCGCCATTCTCGGCGCGGACGAATTCGGTTTTGGCACGGCCTCCCTGCTGGCCATCGGATGCGTCATGGCGCGGCAGTGCCATCTCAATACCTGCCCGGTAGGGATCGCCACGCAAGACGAAAAGCTGCGTGCCAGATTTCAAGGCAAGCCGGAGATGGTGATCGCCTACTTTAGTTCGCTGGCTGAGGAAGTGCGCAACCGGCTTGCCCAGCTTGGCGTGCGTTCTCTTAGCGAGCTCACGGGCTGGTACGACCGGCTCAGTGCGCGATCGGGAATGGATCCCTTCCTGGTTGTGCCTATCTCCCCCTCAAATCGAATGGCTTCGCAGCAGGAGCCCGGCCTCCATGTCATGGCGCTGGAAGATTCCATTCACTTCAATGCTTCGCTGACGCTGCAAAACGAGTCCCAGCCGGTTCAGAACTCCGATCGCAGCGTTGGCACCGGCCTGAGCGGGGAACTGATGCGCCGCCGCAAGAACGGCCATCCCGTGGTTGGCGAAATCAGCCAGGAATTTCACGGCGCGGCCGGTCAGAGTTTCGGGGCCTTTCTTGCAGAGGGAGTGACGCTCAAGCTCAACGGCGAAGCCAACGACTACGTCGGAAAAGGATTGTCCGGTGGGACCATCGCCATCACTGCGGGACTTGCTGCTTCAAGGCGCGGTGACGTCCTTGCCGGCAACACCGTGCTCTACGGCGCCACATCGGGCCAGCTCTTTATTGCAGGCCGTGGCGGAGAGCGTTTCGCGGTCAGAAACAGCGGCGCGCTTGCCGTAGTGGAAGGCGTCGGCCAGCATGGATGCGAGTACATGACCGGCGGCGTGGCCCTCATTCTCGGCCCGCTCGGCCTGAATTTCGGTTCCGGCATGACCGGCGGGCTGGCTTATGTGTTGCGTGCCGAAGCCGAGGATGTGCTCCACCGCGATTTCGTGACGCTCGCCAAACTCGATTCCGAGGAAGAGAACTGGTTGCGGCGCACTCTGGAGGAACACGTTCACTTCACCGCCAGCCCTCGCGCCGCTCGCATTCTCTCACGGCGTGGGGCGTTGCCCTTGATGCGTGTGCAGCCGATTCATTTTCAGGGTACGGTGGAGGCCACCTGGAGCCCCATTCTCTTTCAATTCAAACGCCGTCATACGATTTTGCCGGCGGTTACCGCGCCGATTTCGCAAGCTGCGTTTCACGCCTGAGGTTTTTCTAAGGGCGGGGCTTGCCCTGCCCGCGCTTTAGGCCCAAGAAAGGAAGGATATTAGCTCCGCCCCGGCAATCAGAATCCGCTATAATTCTCGCCGGGCGTCCTGAATATGGACTTCGATCAACTCGCTACTTTTGTTTTTGTCGCCAAACTGAAGAGCTTTTCACGTGCGGGCCAGAAAGTCTTTCGCTCGCAATCCGCAGTCAGCGCACAAATTCGCCAGCTCGAACAGGCATACAAAGCCAGGCTCCTGGACCGTTCCGCCAAGTCCGTCGAGCTCACTCCTGCCGGTGAAGTTCTTTTCGAGTACGCCGAAAAGCTGCTTCGCATGCGCGACGAATCCATTCAGGTCGTTGCGGACCGCGGCAACGTTGTTCAGGGCCCCATCGTCTTCGGCGCCAATGAAGCCACCTGCCTCTACCTGCTCCCTGATATTTTTGCCGAATTTCAGCGCCGCTATCCGTTGGTGCACATTAGCATCTACCGCAATTTTAGCCACAAGATTCTGCAGCGCATCGAAGATGGCTCCGCCGACGTCGGCATCGTCACCCTGCCCATCAAGTCGCCCAATCTCAAGATGCATCACATTTACAAAGACCGCCTGCGCTTCATGGTCAGCACTAAAAACCCCTTGGCTCATCGCTCCAAGATCACCCTCGCCGAAGTCGCCGAGCAGCCGCTCATCTTCCCCCGCACCGGATTCACCCGCCAGGTGCTCGACAAACTCTTCCGTCCCTATCGAGCCCGCATCCACGTCACCATGGAATTGCCCAGCATCGGCATGATCAAGCGTTTCGTTGCCGCTGATGCCGGCCTCTCCATCATCAGCGAGAGTTTTGCCAAGGACTACGTCAAAGCTGGCGAAGTGAAGCTCCTCAACGTCGAAGGCGTGGACCTCTGGCGCGAGCTCGGCCTCGTCTACCGCCGCGACCGCAGCCTCCCGCGCGCCGCCCAGGCCCTCATCGGCATGATCCGCGAACACCGCAAAGTCGCCGACTCCGCCGAAGCAGCCGCCGCCAGCTAGTTCCGCCCTTTCGTCTTGGAGTTGCGGCGGCGAACACTCCTAGTTCTTGTTTGTCTTGTGTACGGTTTGGCCATCTCCCGGCCAATATAGGTTCCCGTATTCTAAGATGGAACTATGTTGAACCCTGATTCGTTCCCGCTCTGGTTACGGGTTTTCCTCGGGATGGTTGCTTTCTGGGTCGTTTTCCTGACTGTCCTCTTCCGGTTGGAAAAGCGCACGGTCTCGCCCTACGGTGACCTGGAAGCTACACCTTTCTTCGGCGATCCCACGGGTTATGGTGCTCGCTGGATGGCCGACGCCGTTCGCGCAGGCTTCGTCTTCTTGGGATGGGCGCGCGACACCAGGGGTTCAACCTATAGTTGCAGCTATGCCTTGCTCGTTTCCGCGGACCGAACTACTTTCGTCGTCATCAGCGTGGGTACTATCCTGAACATGCCGCTCAATGGCACTTGGCTGCACACTCCGGCCATGGACGGGCGTTCCTTCAACACCCCCGATAAACAGGAGGGCGTGCAGATCGATCTCTCGCGGAACTGGACCAACCAGCTCGCCCTCGCGCCGAGCTTTGGCCAACTCCTGCAAAAACATCAAGAGTGGCTCCAGAGCCTTAACGTGCTTCCTCGTGGTTTTACCCCCAACCGGGAGTTCGCCGAGTTCAAAGCGTTGCGGGACGAGCACTATCGCTCCATGGAGCGCGCCGGCTTGATCCGTTTCATCGATGGTTCCGCCACCCAGTTCTATTACACGCTCCCCGGAGCGGCCAAGACGGCCACCTGGAGCTACCTCGTCGGAGTGATCCGCGGTTTGTCGAAGGGCGCCTTCCCCAGAAGCGCCTGAGCACGCGCCCGCGCCGAAACTCCCGCTCGTCATTCGTCACCAGCGTCAAAGGATTGAGCGACGCCGCTGCAAGAAATTACTCAAAGCTATAGAATCTAGTGCATCTTTTACAACCAAATAACTTATAACCGCTCAAACCGGGCAAAGTGCGCATTGAAGTCCAAGCTCGCTGTGGTCTTGAGTAGGAGTGAACCAAAGAATGTTGAAGGTCTTTTCTTCTCTTGCTGAAAACTGACAACTGATCACTGAAAACCACAAAGCTCGTCTAGGGCACGCTAAAATCAAGGCTCGCAATGGCCCGGGCAATCACGTTTTCCTGTATCTGAATGAGGTCGCTGTCGGCGTAGGTCATGGCCAGCACCGTGAACATATCCTTGCCGCGCGCAACAACCACCAGTTTTCCCGACCAGTCATGGTCGTCGGCCTTCCCGCGATATTGATACTCCACCGCAGGTAATCCGCGGACCACCGTTTTGCGCTCCGACAGCCGCTGGTAATTGGCGTAGACGTCGTGCAGCCGCTTCTCCACCGCCGCGGCCGCCGCTTCCAACGGTTCTTTCGTTTTCTCCTCGCCGACCACCATCAATGTGGATTCATTCGAAGTGCCCATCGCCACGATCGCGTTCGGAAGCGCGCCGCGCGCTTCTTCGATCAAGCTCCAGCTCGGCGCTTTGTACATTCGGAAGCCATGAGTGTAATTCGTGTACAGATTACCCTGGACCTCTTCGCGGTTTGCGGGAACTTCAGGCTCCTTCGGGGGAGCAGGGGATGCCGCAGCCGGTGCCAGTGCGGTCGTCGTTGCCGCCGGAGATCCTTTGATAGCAGGTGCTGCCACATTAGCCGCCGCTGTACTCGTTGGAATTTCCGGTTTCACCGCCGCGTTCGTTATTTTCGGCGTCGTTTTGCCGCTTTTCCCTGCCGTACTGGGGTCTGCGGCCCTGGCGCTCGCGTTCGTTGGTGTCGCCGAAGCATCTGAAGATGATGCGACCGCCGGCTCAGCCTGTGGCTGCGGATCGGCCGCTGGTTTTGAGGGATGCTGGCTTGCATCTTTCTTCGCCGCGGACGCCGCTTCCGGTTTTCCCGCCAGCGTGGATGGAATAATGGACTCGATTTTGTCTTTTCTGACCAGCTCATATCCATCGTCGGTCTTGACTTTGAACATGTCATCTTCGTAGGCCACGATTACGCCATACAGTTTCCTGCCGCTCTTGAGGCGAATCTCATCCGCCCGCGCCGAAACGCCGATCGCGGAGAGTGCCAGAACAAGCATCGCAAACAGAGAGGGGCCGCGCTTATTGGGGACAGCCATATAGAAAGTATCCCGCCGCTGAGTGTGGCAGGCAACCTTCACACGCGCGGCGGTGTCCGTCGTGCTACCTCTGCCAGCAGCGCCCTCAAGCGGCCCGCCAGCCGCTCCACTTCGTCCATTGCTGCGCTCAGCCGCGCTCGCACCGAATCTGGCAATTGCGCGTGCGTCTGCTGCAGCGCCAGCGCCTCGGCAATCAAGCGAATCTGTCTTCTGCTGCGCGGATTCAATCGCTCCCAGAGCCGGCGCTTGCTGCTGCGGTTTCGCCCCAGCCACTCCTCCCCGGTTCCTGCCGGCCGCCCCGTCTCCGGCTCCGCCACCGGCGCCGGGTTTTGTTTTCTTGGATGAATCATGAAATTCATATCACTTTCGTCCTGACCCTCGGATGGTTTCCTCACGCGCCACCAGTCACGCACCACCGAGAGCGAAATACCAAGAGCGAAAAATCACAATCCACAACCAAAGCTAAAAGGTAATAACCAAACGCCAAGAACCATGAACCAAAGCTAGAAACTAAAAACTAAATAGTAAAGACTGACAACTAAAAACTGAAAACTGTTCACTTTTTCAACGCCTCCAACTTCTCCCCCTTGATCTGCCCATCCTGCTCGACGCGCCCGGTCACGCGCATTAAACGCGTCTCAAACACCAGGCCGCCATATCGGTCGTAGGCATCGGGGAAGAGCACCACTTCATACACGCCGCGCTGGTCCTCGAGCGTGACGAACATCATGTTGCGGTAATTTTTTGTTCCGACCTGGCGGTAGGTCACCACCCAGCCGCACAATGTCACGCGCTTTCCGCGCAGCCCCGGCAGTTCATCGCTCCACGCTTCGCCGTTGCGCGGCAAAAAATCCAGCGGGTGCCCGCTCACGCACACTTCTAGAATTTCTCGTTCGTAGCGCAACTTCTGTTCCAGCGTGTATTCCGGCGTCTGCATTTCCGCCAGCGCTACGCCAATGGCATCCGTAGCGCTGGCTTCTGCAAATAATCTTTCTGTTTTTTCCGGCAGCACGAGCCCTTGTCCTGAGCGCAGTCGAGCAGCGCCCGGCTGCGCGCCTTTGCCGGCCGCTTGCAGAAGATTCCACCGCCACAGCAGTTCCGGCCGCGTCATCCTGCAGACTTCATCGTTCACTTCATCAAATGCGCCACACTTGATCAGCGACTCGATCTCATCCCGTTCGACCGGCACGCGGCGCAGAAAATCTTCGAGTGATTGAAACACGCCTCCTTCTTCCCGCGCTCGCAGGATCGCAGTGATCGTTTCCACTCGCAGGCCTTTCACCTGCATCAGTCCAACACGAAGCGCACGTTTTCCGTTTTCGCCGGCCTCGGCCGTATATTCCATCCGCGAGCGATTCACCGATGGCAGCCGCACCGCGATACCCCAGCGTTTTGCTTCTTCCACATACGCTGACACGTGATAGAACCCCGCGCCCGCGCTGCACATTGCCGCGAGAAAGTCCGCCGTGTGGTGCGTTTTCAGATACGCCATGCGGTACGAGATGTCCGCATACGTCGCGGCGTGCGCTTTGCAAAAACCAAAGCCCGCGAATTTCTCCACCATCATCCAGGTTTCTTCGCGTTGCTGGCTGGTCAGCCCCATCGTTCCTGCAGCTTTCAGAAATTTCCCGCGCAACCGATCGCGATCACTCCGGCCGGAAAATTTTGCGGCCGACCTCCGCACCAGGTCGGCTTCGGCCAGCGACATTTTTCCAAGCGTTTGTGAAATTTGCATCACTTGTTCCTGGAAAATACATACGCCAAGCGTGTCGCCAAGAATTGTCTTGAGTTCCGGATGTGCGAATGTGATTTTTTCCTGTTTGCGCAGCCGCCTCAAAAACAATTCTTTCGATCCATACTCCGCCGCGCCTGGACGGATCAGCGCCAATGCTTGCGCTACTTCTTCAAGTGTCCGCGCCTTCATCGTGCGCAACAGCCCGCGCATTGCCGGCGATTCGATCTGGAACACTCCCATCGTTCGTCCATCTGCGATGACATTGCACGTCGCGGGGTCGTTTTCCGGTATGGCGTCAAAATCGATCTCCCGCGGTTTGGGGCATGGTGTCGTTCCATCTGGCGCTATTTTTGTGTTGTCATTGCTGCCTGTCTTTGTTTTCTCGATGTTGTCCAGCGCCAGCGACATCGTGGTGAAGCCGCGCTGGCCGAGCAGATCCATCTTGATCAGCCCGAGCGCTTCGACGGCGTTCATGTCGTACTGCGTGACGACGATGCCTTTCGTCGCGCGTTCCAGCGGCGTCAACCACGTCAGCGGGCGCGCGGAAATCACCGTGCCGCAGGGATGAATCCCAAGATGCCGTGGCGCGTCGTCGAGCCGCAATGCCACTTGCAGGATCGTTTTCCAGGGCTCGTCGTCGATCGGCAGGTCGCGGCATTCCGGCAGGCCGTGAATCGCCGATAGAATTTCACGCACCGGGCGATGCGGGAGGCGCTTCGTGAAGCGGTCCACTTCACCCGGAGGCACGCCGAACGCTTTTGCCACTTCGCGCACGGCGAGCCTCGCGTGCATGGTGATGAAACTCGCGATCATGGCAACATGTTCCGCGCCCCAGCGCTCGTAGACGTAGTCGAGCAGCTCATCGCGACGCGCGCCGCAGATGTCGATATCAATGTCCGGGCAATCGCCGCGCTGTTCGTTCAAAAATCGTTCGAAGTACAGCCCCCAGCGCAACGGACACGCGCAGGAAATGCCCAGACAATACGTCACGATGGAGCTTGCCGCCGACCCGCGCGCCACCGCGGGAATCCCGCGCCGCCGCGCTTCTTCCACGATGTCCAATACGAGCAGGAAATAGGGCGCCAGGCTCCACTTCTTGATGACCTCCAATTCACGCGTCAGCCGCGAACGCACTTCTTGTGTTAATGAGTGATAGCGTTTCAGCGCGCCCTCGAGGCTCAGCTGTTGCAAATAGGAATCCGGAGTCTCACCCTCCGGAACGGTAAACTCCGGAATGATCAGATTTCCCAGTTCGAGTTGCAAATTGCAGCGCTCGGCGATCTCCAGCGTTGCTTGCAGCCATTCCGGATGATCGGGGAAACATTTTTGCATTTCTGCCGCTGGCTTGAACCATGCTTCACCGGTAGTGATTTCAGGTGGAACCACGGTAGTAAGTAATCCGCCCGTGCGGATCGCGTTCACCGCGCGATGATGCAGGTGTTCCTCGGGCCGCAGAAAATAAACATTATTTGTCGCCACCAGCGGCACGCCTAGTTCGCGGCCGATGCGTCCCGCTTCGCGCAATACGCGCCCATCTCCCGGCGAGAGGTGCTGCACCTCGATGTACAAGCGGCCGCCGAAAATTTCTTTTAATTGCGAAAAGTGCCTGGTGATTCGTGCCTGGTGACTTGTGGCAGAGAGACAATCGGCATTTGCTGAAGTTGTCTTTGTAGGGGCGCAGCATGCTGCGCCCCTACGGGCACCGACGTCACGCGATCTTGCCGGCAACGGGCACAACGCGATCACGCCGCGACTGTGCTCTGCCAATTCCTGCAATGTCACAGGCCGGCCATCGATTTTCGCAGCAGCGGCATTTTGTGCCAGCTTGGTCGTGCCCAAATGCCGCAGCGTCACGAGTTGGCAGAGATTGCTGTAGCCTTCCATGTCTGCCGCCAGCAAAACTAATGTGGCGCTTGGCTTATTTCCGTCATTCCGGGCGAAGCGAGGAATCTCTCTTCGATCTTGTGACCATTCGACATCCAGCGCCGCGCCGACGATGGGCTTGACGCCCGCTTTTTTCGCCGCCTGATAAAACGGCACCGCCGCATACAAACCATCCGTATCGGTCAGCGCCACGGCCGGCATTTGTTGCTCGGTCGCTGCGGCGATGATCTCTTCCGGCGACGCCACGCCTCGTAGAAACGAATAGTGGCTATGACAATGCAAATGTACGAACACGGGAGCCCCAGCTTGAAAAGCGAAGAAGGCACGCCCGTCTTTCGACAGGCATGCTTGTTCATTCAAATCAGGTAGGGGAAGGGAAGGAAAAACTCAGCAAACTTGCAGTAGGGGAGGGGCTTGCCCCGTCCGCTGAAGCCCCGGCACCATTTGCAGTGGGCGACCCAAGGGTCGCCCCTACCGCGATAAACATGGAGTCGAGAGCACCAGGCCATTCGGCTTGGTCGCGTAATGCTCGCGCAGCTCGAGGCCTTTGCCGTAGAAGACGGCGTTCCAGCCGTAGCGGCCGCGCACGGAATCGAGGCCGCGGTTCAGGTACCAGCGGCGATTCGCGTTGGTGTCAAAGAGTTCGTGCTGGCGTTTATCGGTTTCGAGGTTGGTCACGCTGACGCCGGCCAGGCGGACGGCCACGCGGCGCGTGAACAGTTTCCCGAACAAATCCTTGGCTGCGGCGAGTAGTTCGCGCTCGTCGTTGGTTGGTTTGCTGAGCCGCACCGTCTGGTGCGCCGAAAAGTGATCGACATAGCGAATGCGCAGGCCGATGGTGCGCGCCTGCTTGACGTATTCGCGCAGGGTCGAGCCGATGCGTTCGCTGAGATATTCGATCAGGCCGCTGAGAAATTCCGTGTCGATGGTGCCGCCTTCGATGGTTGTTTCGCGCGAAACGGATTTCGGCGTGGAGGGCAGCAGCACTTCGCGGCCATCGAGGCCGCGGGCGCGCTCCCAGATTTGCTGGCCGATGGCTTCGCCGAAGGCGGCCTGCAGCGCGGGCTTGGGCACCTGGCGCAGTTGCCCAATCGTGGCAATGCCGCGTTCGGCGAGCGCTCCCGCGTGCACGTGGCCGATGCCGTGGAGTTTCTCCACCGGCAGCGGCGTCAGGAAATTTTCTTCTTCGTCTGGCGCGACCATGCGGAAGCCGCGCGGGCGCTCCAGCCGTGAAGCGATGGAGGCGACAACTTTTGTGCGCGCCGCGCCAACCGAAACACTCAAGCCTGTGCGGCCGCGTATCTCCGCCTGCAAGCGCCGCAGCGTGGCTTCGTAATCCGGATACAGCCGCTCGGTGCCGGCAAAGTCGAGGTAAAAATCGTCCAGAGCGGCGGTTTCCACCGCGGGCGTGTACGTTTCGAGGATGCGCCGCACGCGCTCGGCAAAATCGGCGTAGTGCTCGTATTGCCCCGGCACGACGATGGCCTTCGGGCAGATGCGCAGCGCTTCGCGAAAGCCCATCGCCGTTTTCACGCCGCGGAACTTCGCTTCGTAGCTCGCCGAAGCCACACAGCCGCGCCCCACCAGCACGGGCTTGCCGCGCAGCTTGGGATTCAGCACCTGCTCGACCGACGCGAAAAACGCGTCCACGTCCACGTGAACAATGTTGGGAATTTTGCGGCTGGAATTTTTGCACATTCCCAGCCAGGCCCAGGCGGACCACGGGTTTTTCTCCGCCGCCGTTTCCGTCTTCGGCGTGTCCGATGAATCCGCGGGGCTGAAGCCCCGCGCTACAGCTTCTTGTTCCGCGTCCTTCTCTCGATGCCCATGATGCGGGTCGGAAGATGCCGCGCGATCATTTTCCTCGGCGGTTGCTTGAATCACATTGATGGCCTCGATGGTGGGGGTGATGAATACGTTTTCGACACAGACGTCCATGGCGGCTCCTGAAAGGGAAGGGGGACGCATATACTGTCTCCGAGCGAAGGAGCCGACGCGGTCGGCTTCCGGAGTCGAGGGATCACTCTTTCGAGTCGACCCCTCACCCCGCTTACGGCTCGGAACTTTCAACGGGCGGCGGCCGTCTCGTGAGAGCCTAGTCGGCAATGGAGCCGGCACGCCACCCGTTTCCCGTTTCCTCTACCGCCCCGCACTATAGGCGAACAAAAAGCGAAAGTCAAGGCTTTTCGAAGCTGGGTAGTGGGCCAATGTCCGATAATGCGACTACCCAAGTGAAAATAGTTAGGCAATGCTGCAACTTTCCAAAAGTGACCGTTGGCTTATTTTGCGGGATTCATATCTACGATTGGAATAGTGCGTTTCTCGGGCGCTTGGAAGGGCTGATCCTTTAACGAACTCCGTAGGAAATTCTGGTCAATGGACCTATTTTGGAGAAGCCTATTTAGTTGCGCGGACGAGGATGGGGCCGAGCACCGCTAGAAAGAGCACATAGGCGGCTGAAAGCGGTCCAAGTTGCGGCTCGAGGCCGACACCCAAACCTGCAATTACGATTGAGAACTCGCCACGCGCGACCAAGGCCATGCCCGCGCGCAGGCGGCCACGCCGATCAACACCGGTTTGTCGCGCCGCCCAGAAACCGGTCAGAACTTTAGTCCCGGCGGTTATAACACCCAGCAAAACGGCATGGGGCAACGCGGACGGTAGGGTTGCCGGGTCGATTTGAAGCCCAAAAAAGAAAAAGAACGTGGCGGCGAAGAGGTCACGAAGGGGCGCTAGTAGGCGATGGGTTTGTTCAGCCATTGGTCCGGAGACGGCGATACCCACGAGAAACGCCCCGATAGCTGCCGACACTTGCAGACGCTGCGCAGCCCCGGCCACAAGAAGAACCGCGCCAAAAATGGTGAGGAGTACGATCTCATCTGACTGATGAGCGACAACGCGGCTCAGCGGCGCGCCGTAGCAGACAGCCAGACCGAGAACCAGAAGGACTGTAACCAGTGCCAATGAGACAGACAGGACCATTCTCACTGGGCTCCCTCCGGCGAGAAGGACGGCCACGAGAGGCAAATAAACGGCCATGGTCAAGTCCTCCAGCACCAAGATCGACAGCACGGCCGGAGTCTCGGGATTGTTGAGCCGCCGGAGTTCTGCCAAGACCTTGGCAATCACGCCTGAGGAAGAGACGTAGGTCACGCCGCCTAACAGGACTGCAGCGAGCGGCTTCCACTTTAGGAGGAGTCCCGCAAGGAGGCCGGGCGTGAAGTTCAGCGCGAAATCCACGATGGCAGCGGGAAGTGCGCTCCGGAGATTAGCAACCAACTCGGCTCCTGTGTACTCAAGGCCTAACATGAAGAGAAGCAAAAGCACGCCGATTTCGGCGCCGATGTGGGTGAAGCCGGCACTGAGGTTCAGTGGCGCCAGTCCTCCTTTGCCAAAGGCGAGGCCAGCCAGCAGGTAGAGAGGGATGGCAGAGAATCCCCAACGACTCGCGATGCGAGCAAGGATCGCGAGACTAAGGACGATCAGTCCGAGTTCGATTAGGACTCGAGATAGATCCTGGGTGGTGGAGTCCATGCGCTACGATACCTCATTCCAACTGTCGGAGAGGAGCGCATCTGCCCACGGTAGAGACCACCGCAGCCCTGAACTTCTGATTAAGGCGGTAACTGACCCCAATCGGAAACTGACCCACCGCCCGGAATTGCGAGTTTAGAACACGCGCCCCAGTTGGAAAAACCACTTCCGGTGGCCGGAGTCGCCGACGCTGCCGCCGATAAAGAACGGGCCCAAGGCCGTCTCCGCCAGCAGACCCGCGGCCACATCGTTCGGGAACTCGCTGCCGTTGGTTACGCCGTACATTTTGCCGAACTCGTAGGAGCCGACGGCGTAGACCTTCTTGCCCAGAAACGGAGGAAGGATGAGCAAGTCATGCAAATATCCCGCGCGGAACAAATAATACTGATTGCCGTGAAACTCGTTCTGGCCGTAAGCGCTGAGGCGCACGGGCCCGCCGAGGAAGAACTGAGGAATTCCCGTGCTCGTGGTGCCGAATGTGGTGCCGCCTTCGCCCTCGAGAAAAATCGACGCCGGCCGTATAATGGGCTGAAAATATCCCAATTTCAGGTCCATCGACGGAAACCCGCCGTTGGCACCCGGACTTTGGTCGAACCACCGGAAATTCGATTCTGCGCTGAAACCGCGGCGGGGAATCACGGGATCGTCGGTGTGGTCCAAAAGGTAGTGCAGCCGGGCTTGTCCCACGCGCCCTGCCACCGAGGGAATTTCAGGCGCACCTAGCCGCAGCTTGGTATTGAGCGAACCAACCTCATATCCAACGCGAAGTTCGCTGGAGCGCCCGAAGCTGTATCCCAGGTCGCCTCCGATATTGATGCGATAGATGCGGTAATCCGCTAACGGATCATTCTTCGCGTAGATCGGAAACGTTGTATCGCTGGCGTCCGCATGGGGCGCAAAAAACCAGCGGCTCTCCGCGCGGAACGGCCGATAGAGTTCGGTCTGGATTCCGTAGGTATTCCCGAACAGCAAATCGGTCCGCCACTCCGAGCGGAAGCCGGCCACATCCATAAATGTGAAACGCGTCCCCATCGTGAAATCGACATTGCCGCCCTGCGAGCCATCCACTTCAAAGGCCGGCTGGAACATGGGAGGCGCATTGCTTTTCTCGACCACTTGGACGAGCAGCCCCGTCCGTCCGTTTTCTTCGGTGAACCGGTATCCGGCCGAATCATAGCGGCCCATTCCCTTGAGCCGCGTCAAAACATGATCGAGCTTTTTCTGATCGAGCGGCTTGTCCTGAAAAGACTTGAGGAAATGCGCGACGTCCGTCGCCCCATTCTCACTGGTTCCCTGAACCTTGATGAACTGCGGCACCGGGGCTTCGGTCCGTTTTCGTGCGGCGCGCTCCCGGAGGTACTCCTGCCAGTTGGCATCGTCGAGAGCGAAGGCTGCGAGCAAGCGTGATCTGTCATTTGCCGCTTCATAACCCCGCTGCATGATCGGCGCGCTTTTTTGGTAGTCCGTTGAGCCGTATTCACCGAGCGGCACGGAGACGACGGCATCCGCGCGGGCCAGGCCCCGTACCTCGTTTTCTGCGATGACCACACGCACCGATTGCTGCAGCACGCTGAAGATCGACTGAATGTCCTCGGCCTCCACAGAGGCTCTCTCCAGATGGACGGCAATCACGATATCCGCACCCATCTGGCGGACCACATCCGTGGGCAAGTTGTTTGTCAGGCCGCCATCCACGAAGACGGTTTGCCCGTCGTGCACTGGTGAGAACGCCCCGGGAATCGATATCGTCGCGCGCAATGCCACCGCCAGCGAGCCGTCTTTGAATACATAGGGCTTCCCGCTGACCAGGTCCGTCGCCACGCAGCGGAATGGCACCGGCAGCTCATCGAAAGTCGGCAGGCCGTAGTAGGGAAGAGCCACGCGATCGATCACTAGTCCGATCTGATGTCCTGCATTCAGCCCCGCAGGCACGGATAAACCACGGCGCAAACCAAAGATGAGGGAGTTGGGGTACGCGCGCTGATCTTCTTTTCTGCGGAACGACAAGTCTTCATAGAGCGGGCGGTCGCCCAGTATCTTCCGCCAGTCCAATCCTTCGATGAGTGTTTTCAATTCATCAGGATTCATCCCGGCAGCATAGAAGCCGCCAACTAGGCCGCCCATGCTGGTCCCCGCGACGTAATCCACGGGAATGCGATGCTCCTCAAACCACTTCAGGACGCCAATGTGCGCGAGTCCCAACGCGCCGCCGCCTTCCAGCGCCACGCCCATTTTGGGCCGCGGCCGCGGCGCGGTTTTTGTCTCAGCGACGACGGGACTGTCAGGAGCTTGTGGGGAAGCTGGGTTCGGGTGGTTCTCCTGCTGCGCTCGCAGGGAAAAAGGCGCCAGAAGCAGCACTAGAATGGATAGAGCACGGCGCATCGAGAGCCTCCTCAGTGGCAGATCGAGCATCTAGACTTTGATGAGCTCTATCGAGTTTCGCCCAGCGTCGGGATTCCGGCAAGCGGTGCGCAGCTAATTCAGCCGCCCTTGTTTTCCTGGAGAATGTTGCCTCCATCGACCACCAGGACTTGTCCGGTGATGTAGGAAGCTTCGGGCGAAGCGAGGAAGCAAACCGCGGCGGCCACTTCGTCGGGCGTGCCGGCGCGGCCAAGCGGTGAATGAAGCCCGGCGATTTTTTCGGACTCCGTCGAGGACGCTGTTGCGATCCAGCCGGGAGCGACGCCATTGATCGTGATTCCATCGCCAGCGGTTTCGATGGCGACGGCGCGCATCATCCCGTCCATGGCTGCCTTCGCCGCGCCATACGCCGCGGAACCCGGGTTGCTGACCAGCGGTCCCGTCACCGACGTGACATTTACAATGCGGCCGTACTTTTGCTGCGTCATTCCGGGCAACACCGCACGAGTCATGCGGAAGGCGGTGTGCAGAGTAATCGAAATTTGGTTTTGCCACTCCGCGAACGAGGTTGCCATCAGCGGCTTGCGGTCCGTTGGGCGCCCCGATTGCGCCATTCCCGCGTTGTTCACCAGGATGTCGATCCGGCCCGCACGCGAGAGCACGGAATCGACAAATCTCTGCACTTCGGTTTCGACAGTGAGGTCGGCAATGAAGGAGAGAACTCCTTCGCCGCCGGCGTCGAGTTCGCGGGCGCGAGCATGAATGCGATCCGTGGTGGAAGTAATCACCACGCGCACGCCCGCCCCATACAGCCGCCGCGCGATGGCAAAACCGATCCCTTCAGCGCTTCCCGCACCGGTAATCACCGCCGTCTGCTTGTTCAAGGGCAGGGTCATGGAAATGTCCGCGGAAGGCATCATACCTCGTTCACGAAAGATTGCGATTCGCCCGGTTGGGTAGAGTTCCTTCTGATTGCGAAGCGCCGCGGCACGCCCGGGTGGACAGTTGCCGAATTAGCCTCCACCGCGCGCGGTTTTCTTGTCGCAGACGCTTCCGAGGTCTACGGTTTCTTTGTAGCGTGAAAATGTGGTCAGCCGCATCGCCACGAGACGAGAATTTTTGCAGGAGGGAATCATGACGCAACCGGCTCCCCCAGCGGAGCAGAATGAATTCGCCCATGCCGGTAAATCGCGCACCAGCCCGTGGAAGCGGATCTTAAGAATTATTCGCTGGACCACCTACATTTTTGCTCTCGTCGCGCTCGTTCTGCTGTTCCATGAGGCGCCGCCACCGCTGGTGGAGACCAGCCCGCAGGCCGCTGCGCGAGCGGAAGAGAAATTTGAACAGGTGGAAAAAGCCATCGCGAATGGGCAACCCGCGACGCTGCGTATGGATGAAACGGAGTTGAACTCCTACTTGGCCTCCCACTTGGCGCTGGCCGGCAATGGCGCGCCGAATCCGGCCCCCGCCGGGGGCGCGCAAGGCGTTCCCAAGGGCGCGAACCCAACGCCGCAGGAAGTCGAGCAGATGCGCTCGAACGTGCGGGACGTCAAGGTGCAATTGATCGACGACCGGGTAAAGGCCTACGTCGTCTTTGATGTACACGGAAAAGACATGACGCTGCAATTGGAAGGCCGGCTCGGCGCGCAGAACGGCTACTTGCATTTTGAACCCCTCGGCGGACAGATCGGCTCGCTGCCGATTCCGCAGTCCACGCTCGAGTCGGCGGTGCAGCGGCTCATGAACTCGCCCGAGAATCGCGAGAAGCTGAGACTGCCTTCAGAGATTTCTGATTTGCGGATTCAAAACGGAGAAGTTGTGGCCAGTTATAAATAATCGACCCCAGGCTCGGAGCCTTCCTGCAAACTGATCCAGCAATGCATGACGGAAAACCAAGACGGCCACGCCCAGATGCGAGAAAGATTACTTGAAATGTGTAGAGTTGGCCGGAGCAGGCTATAATCTGCGGCTGTGGATTGCGCTAGGGGACCATGGATGAGCGAAGAGAAAAAAGACAAAGATCTGGGTATGGACCGCGAAATCACGCGGCGTGATTTTCTGAACGGGGTTGCGGCCGGCCTCGGTGGAACGCTTGTCGGAGGAGGGTTTGGGAGGGAGACCCTGCTTGCGGCGGCCGCCATCGATGAATTCGCCCCGGAAAAAGCACCGGATTATTATCCCCCGGCGCGCCAGGGAATGCGCGGCAATCACGACGGAACATTCACCTTTGCGCATCGCCTGCGCGACGGCGAGGGCGCGGATTCCTTCGGCGATGGAGCAAGTACCGGCGAAAGCTACGACCTCATAGTCGTCGGCGGTGGGATCAGCGGGCTGGCAGCCGCCTATTTCTTCCGCAAGCGCGCGGGGAAAAACGCGCGGATTTTGATACTCGACAATCACGACGATTTCGGCGGCCACGCCAAGCGCAACGAATTTCGCGCCGGCGGCCGCATGGTGCTGAGCTACGGCGGGACGCAGTCCATCGAAAGTCCCGGAAAATACAGCGACGTTGCGAAGGCGTTGATTCTGGAGATTGGCGTCAAGACGGAAAAGTTTTACAGAGCCTACGATCAGAAACTCTATTCGAAGATGGGTACGGCGGCGTTCTTCGATAAGGAAACATTTGGCGAAAACTGCCTAGTCACGGGCATGAACGCTACTCCTTGGCCGGAATTCCTTGCCAAAGCGCCGATCTCCGACGCCGTGAGAAAGGACATCGCGCGAGTCTACACGGAGAAGAAAGACTATCTGGTGGGAATGCCCGTGGAAGAGAAGGTCGCCCGCCTGACCAAGATTAGTTACGCGGAATTTTTGACGAAGCACTGCAAGCTCATCCCGGAAGCCCTGCCGTTCTTCCAGACCTTTACGCACGACCTCTTTTGCATCGGTATTGAATCCGTCCCGGCCATGGCCTGCTACGAAGCGGGAGACGACTACGGCTCGTTCACGTACGCCGGTTTTCAAGGGCTGGGATTGCCGGAAGGCGGCAAGGAAGAGCCGTACATTTTTCATTTCCCGGACGGCAACGCCTCGATTGCGAGACTGCTTGTGCGATCCTTGATTGCGCACGCAATTCCGGGATCGACGATGGAGGACGTAGTCACCGCAATAGCGGATTACAGCAAGCTGGACGAAGCAGGCGCCGTGCGCATCCGGTTGAACAGCACGGTCGTCCGCGTACAACACACAAACGCGGCGAAAGAAGTGCAGGTCGCTTACGTGCGCGGCGGAAAGCTGCAGACCGTGGCCGCAAAGAATTGTGTGCTGGCTTGCTACAACAGCATGATTCCTTACCTTTGCCCCGAACTGCCGGAAAAGCAAAAAGAAGCGCTGTCGTATCTGGTTAAGATGCCGCTGGTATATTCCCACGTGGCGCTGCGGAACTGGACCTCGTTTGCAAAACTGAATGTGCACCACATCGTTGCGCCGGGGGGATATCACACTTACACGGCGCTGGATTTCCCCGTGAGCCTCGGTCAGTACCACTTCTCGAGCGACCCGGAAGAGCCGGCCGTCCTGTTCATGCTGCGAACTCCATGCAAGCCCGGACTGCCGCAGCGGGACCAGAATCGCGCGGGGCGCGCGGAGCTGCTGCAGACGCCTTTTTCGAATTTCGAGCGGAATATTCGTGACCAGTTGGGCCGCATGCTTGGTGGAGCAGGTTTCGACCCAGCGAAAGATATCGAGGGCATCACCGTAAATCGCTGGGCGCACGGCTATGCCTTCGCGCCGAATTCGCTGTTCGATCCCGACTGGAAAGAAGAAGAGAAGCCCTGGGTCATTGGCCGGAAGGCGTTCGGCAAGATCGCTATCGCAAACTCCGATGCCGGTGCCAGCGCCTACACCGATGTGGCCATCGATCAAGCCTGGCGCGCCGTCGGCGAACTTCTGCGCGGCTAACGGGCCTCGAACTGCATCTGTCGATCCCGGGAATAAAGCCTCGGTTCAAGCCGTCTATGCGCATATCTGAAAGTGAACTCTTGCGGCTACATCGGATGAGTTTTGCCTTTCCGCAAGACGCTCGGAGCGCCATAAAGTCAGATGAAAACCTACGCATTGTTTCTTGGTTTGGTCCTGGCACTCTGCCAAAGCGCAGAAGACTCCGGCGAAATGCACCATCACGCCGAATCCATCGAAAAGCTCGGTACTGTTTCCTTTCCCATCTCCTGCTCATTGGAAGTGCAGAAACCGTTTGAACTTGGCGTGGCCCTACTGCACTCCTACTGGTACCAGGAAGCCGACAAGCAATTTAAGGAAGTGGCGGCGAAGGACCCTGCCTGTGCGATGGCCTATTGGGGACAGGCAATGACTCTCCACCGGCCGGCGTACAGCCAGCCGTCCGAACAAGATTTGAAGCGCGGATGGGAATTGGTGCAGAAAGCAAGAGCCGTGGGAGCAATGACAGCGAGGGAGCGCGAGTACATAGTTGCATTGGCCGGCTTTTATCCCGGCGATAAAGTGGATAACGAGAAGCGCACAGCGGCGTGGTGCGCGGGAATGGAAAGGTTTACGCCGGCAACCCGAAGGATCAGGAGGCTGCAGTTTTCTATGCTTTGTCGCTACTGGTCTCCGAACCGCAGGACGATAAGACGCTGGCGAATTCACGGAAGGCGATCGAGATTCTGAGTCGTCTATTGGAAGAAGCGCCGAGCCATCCTGGGGCCGCGTATTACCTGATCCATGCGGCGGACAATCCAAATCTGGCGGCACTGGGATTGCCAGCCGCGCGCCGCTACGCGCAAATTGCTCCTGCCGTGCCACACACTCTTCATATGCCTTCGCACATCTTTGCGCGGCCGGGTTTGTGGCAGGAAGACATTCAATCAAACCTAGCATCGCTGGGAGCGGCCAAGCTGGCTTCGACGATACACATCGGAGCCGAGAATCAGGTTCATGTCATGGAATTCCTGGAGTATGGCTACCTGCAGATAGGCCTGGAGAACAAAGCGAAGGAGATGATCGATCAGTTGCAGAGTGTGCGCGAAGAGGACCTAAATCCCGGCCTGTACGGTTATCTCGATGGCAGCGCGCGCAATTTCCCGCGCGCCACCCTTGGAACTGTGCCATTGGAAAGAGGCCTCGGCGCTTGAGCCTTCAACGGCAGAACCGCGTGCCCGGGCGGTAACGTATTGGGCGAGAGCCATTGGATCAGGACATTTGCACGATGTGGCGGCCGCGCGAGAAGCAGTTGCGCAATACGATGGCATAGTGGAGGCGACGCGCAAAGGCGACCATGCGTATCGTGCCAAATCCATGGAAACCAGTCGCGACGAAGGCCGGGCGTGGTTATCCTTCGCAGAAGGGAAGAACGAGGAAGCCCTGAGTCTTCTCCGGTCTATTGCCGACAAACAGGACGCCTTCGGAAAAGGCGAGTCGAGTTGCCGGCCCGGGAGATGCTGGCTGACATGCTGCTGGAGTTGGGCCGGCCACGGGAAGCGTTGATCGAGTACGAAAAATCGTTGAAGACGGACCCCAACCGGTTGAACGGACTGTACGCTGCGGGGCGCGCTGCGGAACTGGCTCTTCAGCCGGAAAAGGCCGCTGGCTTTTACGCGCAACTGCTGAAGAATTGCGAAAACCAAGCATCTTCTCCGCGACCTGAAATTGTCCATGCGCGAGCTTTTCTGGCGGATAGGAACGCGTCCCCTCGAAACTAGCAGGCGCGCTTCTCCCAGGAAGAATTCCCCAAGAAGTTGCTTGACGCGGCAGCGAATTCCCGGTTAGATGCGAGACTCAGTATTAAACCGTTTTAGGGAGTTCGAGATGGGCTTCTCCAAAATCTGCAATGTCGTTGTGATCTTAGCGGGAATCGTCGCTGTGCCCATCGTGCGCTCACAGAACATCCGCGTGGATGCGACTCCCAGTCATGCCACGAACACCATCAAGCCGACCGAGGCCCTGGGTGCCGGCATCGACCGCTTGCCTTTCGGAGCAGCCGACAAGCTCTTTGTGGACGACACGATCAAGCAGATTCTTTCCGCAGGCTGGCAAACCGTGACTTATCGCCAGAACACGGAATTGCACGTGGAAGCTTGGCACTGGAATCCTCAAGGAACATGGAGCGACCCCGCAGGGAAGGGATATTTCACCGGCGGCGGCGCCACTGGCACGGAATTGATCCGACACTCCTATGGCTATCCGCTGCCGCATCGGGGCGTAACCCGCGACGATGGCACGGATACGGAAGGATATTCGCGTTTGACAGACGGCGATGAGGATTCCTATTGGAAGAGCAATCCGTATCTTTCGAAAGCGTACACGGGCGAAGACGACGCTCTTCACCCACAGTGGGTGTTTTTCGATTTGTCCAGCAGGCAAGACCTGAGCGCCATTCGAATCGCCTGGGCCGAACCCTTTGCCACCAAATATGCCGTGCAGTATTGGACCGGCGAAGGTCCCATCAGGAAGCCCGCGCAGGGTTCATGGCAGGCGTTTCCCGGCGGCGTCGTGACGAATGGAAAAGGAGGTAACGCGACGCTGCAACTAGCCACCGCGCCCGTAAACGTTCAGTGGGTGCGTATTTGGATGACGGAATCTTCGAACACCTGCGATTCGCATGGCAGCGCGGACAAGCGTAACTGCCTGGGGTATGCCATCCGCGAGGTTTATCTGGGAACGACAACCAAGGATGGCAAACTTCACGATTTGCTCCGGCACACGCCGGACCAGGACCAGACCGCGACTTATTGCTCCTCCGTCGATCCGTGGCACGAGCCTGGCGATTTGGCCGAAAGAGCCGGAGACCAGATCGGCTTCGATCTGTTTTATACGAGCGGAGTGACGCGGGGCTTGCCTGCGATGATACCGATCGCCATGTTGTACGGCACACCGGAGGACGCCGCCGCGGAGATTGCCTACATCGAGAAGCGCGGTTATCCGGTTTCCTACGTGGAGATGGGCGAAGAGCCAGACGGCCACTACACGTTGCCGGAGGACTACGCGGCGCTATACGTCCAGTTTGCGGAAGCGCTGCACCGGGTTGATCCGAAGTTGAAACTGGGCGGACCCATTTTCACCGGCGAGAATAAGGACATCGAAGTGTGGCCGGACGGCGATGGCAAAGCTTCATTCACCGGGCGGTTCATCGATTACCTGAAGTCCCATGGCAAGCTGGGAGAGTTGGCGTTTTTCTCGTTCGAACACTATCCGGTCGATCCCGGAAAAGTGCAGTGGAGCAGTTTGTACGACGAGGCTTACCTGGTGCAGCACATCATGGACGTGTGGCGCGAGGATGGCGTGCCCGCGAATGTGCCTTTTTTCATCACCGAGTCAAATCTTTCTTCCGC
>Ga0137394_10000558_pt1 | contig 26129 bp, 34 predicted proteins | sample czobulk116metaG_FD_108278 | JGI IMG/M metagenome (GOLD analysis project Ga0137394, IMG submission 108278) | Vadose zone soil microbial communities from Angelo Coast Range Reserve, California, USA - czobulk1.16 metaG | ecosystem: Environmental > Terrestrial > Soil > Vadose zone | place: USA...
CTGATGCGCGATAGTTGATACGTCATCTTCGTCCAGTGCAAGTGGTAAGTTGTAGAGGATCGAATCCAACACGTAAAAAACTGAAGAGTGGTGTGCGCAAGGCTTCACCGGGCGACATGGACATCCACCGAGTTATTTGTGACATTCCCTCCATCGGTACTCAAAAGCATTACAATCGTACCCCTGGACTCTGAGGATACCGGTGGCCGCTTTCGGATATGGCTCACGGTGGACGAGGGCACACCACCTATATTAGTGTGGGATAGAAAGGTGGAGGGCCAATTTCCCGAGCTCAAAGTCCTTGTAAGCTTTTCACGACCGCCTGGATATTATGGCAATGCTTCTAAAACGAGAGTTGTGGGCGCTCCGTAGAAACAGCGCATTCGGGATCATATCCAGCCTGATAGGTCGCTTGGTCACTCAGACAAATGAATGGGTGTGGGACTGGGAGATGTTTTGTTGGAGTTGGTGATAGTGTAGTACTGTAGTGTCTGATCAGAGAAACTGAACGCGAACATTTCAACTTTACTTTTAGCCTCAGACCAACCACATTAACCGAGACACACCACAATCCAACCTTCAACTCGTGGCAACCAGGCCCTCCTTATGCTCCTTGTCGTCGCACTGTCGTCGCTATCCCTTCAATAATCAATGGACGAATCCAGCGTTTCAAAGCTCATTCACCAGTGTAAAGCTAGTGGTATGTCTTAACGCTTGCTGCACAATACCCTTCTGCCCCGCTCATCTTCCTTCAATAGATGTAGATGTGAAAATCGATTCTATGACCAAATTACAAGCAGAGTTTGAGAATGGCGCAGCGGTATGCTTGTCGGCAAATTTAAGGAAACAGCACCCTTCTCACCATCTCTCTCTCGAGTGATAGATCCCCGACGCAGACGCCATCATCCAAACCTTCAAGGCATCCCTCCGAATTTCACATCAGCATCTACAGGCAGCGACCCTTTCCGCACTTCCGCCTCTCCTTCCGCTACTCTTGTCCAATGTTCATGTGCGTCCCGCACCGTCAGCCACTTCCTCCACTTCCTCCGCCGGTTCTTCCTCCATCGACTCGTACAATCTCCGGCAAGCTTTGATCGCCTTCCTTCCTACCGGTGGAATCATCGACCGCCTCGGTGATGCTCGAGAAAGATCACGCGAGAAAGCCCGCGAGAGTTTAGCCATTCTCGGTGGGCTCGCATTCCGTGCAGGTGGCGGGTCAACCTTAGCAGCCTCGAAAAGTGGGAAGACACAGGAAACCGCAATGCAGATGTTCGAGCGGCTGTTGAAGGAACTCGGGTTTGCGAGCAAAGCCTGGAGAGTTCGCGAACAGGTAATATTTCTAATGGGACTCGTACTCCGAGACGCGGCATTGACTCGTGTTTAGTCCATTCTTACCTTGGTTGACATTCGACGCGCACATCACCTTTTTCCCATCCGCACCTACCTCCCTATGCTTGTCAGCGCGCTCGAAGATAGCGACTCCAATGTGCGCGAAACTGCCAAAACTTCTGTCGTGACACTCTTCACAGGCCCCGGAGCTACAGATACAGCACGAGCAGATCTCAAACGTGAACTGGCGAAGAAGGGTGTACGCAAGACCATAGTCGATACTGTACTGACCAAAGTGCTCCGTTCTGATAACGCAAGCACAACGGCGGGTAAACTCTCCGAGGCCCCTGGTGTCCCACAGTCGCAAGTGGCGGCAAAGGAGTATATTCCTCCGAGTTTGGCCCTCCAAGCACAAAAATCCGCTACTGGATTAGACTTTACTGCACCAGGTCCGAGCACTGCTTCGCGAACAGTAAGCCATGGCAGCGTCAAGGAATCTTCAAGGCCTGCCAGCCGCACAGCCGCGGCGTCTCCGACGCCTAGCGGAGGCGATACAACGGCTAATGTACAAGCAGTCTATGTGCGTATGTCTTCCTCCCGCCGTACTGCATCTGATCAACCGACAACACAGGTCGCATCGAGTAGAGATTTAGACGCTGAATTTGCCGAAATGCTCAAGGGGTTCGAAGTGAGCCCTATCCTTTTTACTCTCTCCATCACTCTTATGCTTCGTTAGGGCAAAGAGACCGAGCACAACTGGGCTCCCCGTGATCGAGCGATCACCAGAGTCCGAGGTATGCTCAAGGGCGACGTCCACACTCGTTATGCGGAGACGTTCATTTCACACCTCAAGTCTTTCGTCGATGCGTCGCTAAAAACGGTATGTATATAAAAATTGCGTGTGAGACCATTCATGACACCATGGAATAGCTTGCTAGTTTGCGAACCATAGTTACGACAAACACTTGCTCACTTTACAATGAGCTCGCGGTGGCTCTCGGGGCAGGCCTTGACCCTTATGTCGACACTCTTCTTTCTAACCTCTTGCGGATGGCTGGTTTCACAAAGAAGATCGTGGCGCAGACATCCCAAGCCACGGCTGCTCTCATCATGTCAAACACCTCTCCACAACCTCGGACCATCATTCCTCTCCTGTGGATCGGTCTGCAGGATAAAAAACCTCAGGCCCGCTCGTCCGTTATTGAACATGTCAAAACATATTTGGACGTTCACGGGTTGCGTGCCAAAACTGCAGTCGACTCGTCCGGCTCGTTTGACACGTTGGAGAATTGCATAAAGAAGTCGCTGACAGACGCAAACGCGGGTGTGCGCCAGAATGCACGTGTAACCTTTTGGTCTTTCGAAAGGTTATGGAAGGACCGAGGTCGTATCATCTTGGAAGCGCAAGACGGTACAAACCGCAAGCAATTAGAGAAGGCGTGCCCTAACCAAGAAAATCTTCCGGAAGTTCAGCCCACGACTCCACAGGTGAAGAAGAGCAGCGTGGCAGCTGCCATTGCCGCGAGTCGGGCAAAAGCCAAGGCTATTGCGACAGCACCCCCCACATTACGACACCAAGCGACTTCTGCAGCGCGTACGATGTCACCGCCGGGGAGCTCGGTCTCTCCTTCTCGATCTAGTTTGGGTGTGTCTGGCCGAACGACACCTACTTCACCGCCAGTTCAGGCGCGGTCGAAAGTCTCAACCCAGGCGCCCCGGACAAGAACGACATCCGGAAAGTTCAACACTGTGTCGCACTCGCGAAACTCATCTGGCGAGTCAAGTAACTCCTCGTCGTATCCGGGTCATCGTGTCGTCCCGTTGCCATTTTCTTCACCTCCACGTGGTTCCGTTCTTCGACAAGCATTGCAAACCGCGCTCCCATCCTCACCGCCACCACAACGGGCGAGCGAAGCCGTTCTTGCGCCTGTATCACGACCCTCTTCTGAAAACGAGAAAGAGCAGCAGCAATCGACCTCTTTCGCGCGCCACTCGCTGTATTTACCTGACTTCGAGGACACCGATCACGGGAAAAACGACCTGCTCACAGCGATTGCGATACCCCTTCCCGACGATGCTGATTCGGATATTGACGTGGACGAATCCAACCACATTTCTTTCTCCTCGCCGTATGAGAAGTTTCCCCCGGAGCCTCGACCGAAATCCCGCGCGGGTTCACAATCCACGACTTCAAATGGGCATCAACCAGGCTTAGAGCCGTCTTCAGGCACCGGCTCTCCTCCTGTGAGTGTGTCACAGCCCGTTATCGAGGATGCCCTACGCGCTCGGGCGGAACAGGCGCAGAGTGCCGCGGAGCGCCTTCTCGAGCTCGTCGAACCGGAAGACGGGGTGACACAACCACCACCATCCTTATTACTCAATAACGGGGCAGCCTCCAAGAGAGTACAGGTGCCATCGCTGATGGCACAGATGCGCACACCGACCACACCGGTCAACAAAAGCGCCGCAATCCGAAAACAAGCTGCGGCTTTCCGAGATAGTCCGGCGCATCAGACCGCTCCTTCATTGATGACTGATATGCTTAGGCCAACCACGTCCAGGGCAGACGGTTCTTGGTGGAGGAAGCGTATGACTCGTACGTACAATTGCCCTTTCTTTGTTTTCCTCGAATGAACTCCCCTCTTCGCAGTCTTCAATCAGCCCAATCCGCTTCTTGCTTCGGGTGCCAGGGACGCAGCCGTGGAATTGCAAGGATACATTACCGCGCTCGATCAGGGCACTGCGGGCGTATCGACGCTCAAAAAACTTGCGACTTTTTGTGTTGCACACCCCTCTGTGGATGCCATCTCCCCCTTGAGTTCCAGTCTGTCGATGCCGGCGAGCCCATCACCTTTCATTTCGAGCGCTGGCATCCTTCCTTCGCTCAAGCCCGAATTGTGGACCGAGAATAGAAGCTTTAGCAGGCTGTTCAATGCGCTGTGGAAGTTTCTGTCACCAGATAAGGTAACGTCCGAGTTCACTGAAGGACTTAGTCCAAGTTCTGATTGCGTCGATTGACAAGGACGAGGAACTACTGCAATACGGGCTGATCGTACTGTGGGAGATGCTAGAGTACTTGACCTTACCGATGGAAGGCCACGAGGCAGAGCTATTCAGCATACTCTTAACAGTCAGGTATTCCAACAAACAACAGGTAAGCCAATTCACCAACTGGCAATCGCAAGACGTCGATTGAGTCACCCGTCATAGGTCTTTGAGGCGACAAACACCCTTCGCGATGCCCTCACATCGCGCGTCGAGGCGGTTTACGGCCTGACTACCCTCCACGCTGCTCTTGTGTCTTTCCGAGCCAGCCCGATCCCACCGTCGTGCTCAGAAGAAACCAAGGCAAGCTCGTACGCCTTTGGTCTCATTGCACTCGCCAAGTTCGCGCTGCGCCTGCCCGCGGAGGTCCTCGAAGAGGAGCTACCGCGATTAAAACACACCCTCGTCGCGGCGCTCACGGATACGACGTCGCTCGTCGTGCGCGAGGCGGCCGCAGCGGCGATCATCGCAGCGCAGGTCGTGCTGCGTGACGACGCGCACCTGTTTGCCCTGCTGGACGGACTGGCAGACGATAAGAAGAACTTGCTGACGTATCTGTTTGACAAGCATGGAGTGCGCGGGATGGCAGGCTCGGGAAGCGTCGATCGCCTCGAACGGGAGATGCGCAGGCTGGATGGGCGGACAGGAACCCCGATCCGCGCAGCGCCCGCGCACACTTGAGTCCGCTTGAGTTTATGGACTGAATATGATACCATTTCCCCTTATTAGACACTCTTTGCCCTCCGTAATTGTGTTTATGTCCTTTAATTGACACTGCTGCGCTTCGAGAGCGTCTTCAGCATCGTCGAACCTCTACTGTCCTTCATGGCGAAATCGAGATGTCACATCCTGAGTCCATAGCGGGACCGCTTATCTACCTTTACCCCGCGCATCTGGTATCTGGCTTCAGCTCAGGGCAGTCTAAACCGTGTTCGCATGATCCAGTAGAGGGCACCGGCCGTCAGCCCGCCGACGTGTCCTGCCGAGTCTAACGTAGAGAACTGTGCAGGAAATGAGTCTCAGCGGAGATAAAGGACGGCGTGTAGAGTTTCTGCCAAGGCAGCCAAAAGAAGAAAGTGACGAACCCGGCGAGTAAAGGCGTTGTAGACATCGAAGCATGCTATGGCGCCGATGCAGGCCCATGCGGGCATGGGCACTACAAAGAAGAGAAGGAACTTCGCACGTGGCGCGGCAAAGGCGAAGAAGGATGCGAGGGCGTATATCGCGCCTGAATCGTTCCCGACGCGCGGAGGAAGGAGGTGAAGGTGAGGCACGCGTACGTTAGCAAGAGGTTTGGAAACTTGGAGTGACGATGCGCACCACTGGCACCATGCGAATGGTAGTTGCGATTCTTGTTCCATACTAGCGAGCTAAGGCTCGAGAATGCACCGCCTGAAAGTTTTCAATCGATACCGGGACCAAAGGTCGCCTATTTAGAAAGGGGGGGAGGAAGGAAGGACAGGACGTACTTCCGAGGTAGAGCATGAGGAACTGGGTGTTGCCGAGCACGGCCAGCGCGGTCGGGGCCAGGAACCAGAAAGTGAGGCCGTTGAGGAGCGCGTGGCCCGGTTGTGCATGTGAAAAGGTGGACGTGATGACGGTCCAGCTAGAAAAGAAAAAGGGATGGGATGAGGGCGCGCACAAGAGAGGGTGAATGTAGCCATCAGCTCCGGCAAGAGCGAGCAGCGGAGTGTACGTACAATCGACCGTCGCGCAGGTTCTCGTAGCTGTTGATGAAGTTATCCCGTAACCACCGTGATAGCCAAATGGCGCTTGGCGGCGGTTTACTGACATACGGACTGCCCTGCGGGGAGTGGGGCGCGAGTGAGCCACGTTCAAGCGTTCGAAGGTTTGAGGAAAGGGGGAAGGAGGAGCGAATGGCGAATGGCGTAATGCCGAACGAGAGCACGCACCTGGAACATCTGGACGTAGGACCATGCGGCGAAGACAACGCCGTTGATGCCAAGAACGCCGAAGATGATGTAGTTCGCGGGGATGGCGTTGAACCGTCGGCCGAGCCTCTCCAACGGCCCTGGCGGCTTCCAGTCTCTGCGCACACGCCGCGTAGCACTTCTATGCGTGGCGCTGAGTAAGTCGGTCGCGTGGAACTTTTGGACGGACGAGACGCGCCAACGCAGGGGGGGGGTGTAGTGCAGCTGTGCATGTCTTGGGAATAGGAATATCCGTGTGGTGCTGCGGGAAGCTGGGTTCGCCGGGCGCAGGACGCTGTGCCAGGCCGTTGCGATGAGCATGGGTGTCGTCCAGAGCCGGGATCGCAATAATGTGCACAAATAATATATCACGTGACGGGATCATTCGATACGAGGGACGACGACAACGAGTACACTACACCTACACTGCACCATGTCGCATCATCTCTTCCTTCTGTCTCCATCAGATACGCCGCTCTACAGCCTCACACACTTCTCTGCAAAGTCGAGTCAGGCGGCTGCGTCGCCCCTGTCCGCAAACCTTCCCTCGTGGTCTACGTCTGCGTTCGCAGGGACGTTGACCGCCTTATCTGGGGCGTACAGCGTCTCACAGCCAGGCGCACAAGGGGGCGGAGTTCGAATGGGCGGGGGCCAAGATCGGCATGTGATCCAGATGATTGCTAATGCGAGTCTGGACGTTATTGAAGAGGTCGTGCGGCGAGACAATGGGATGTGAGTCGAGACGAAAACAAAAAAGTCCCCGTAACAATTGTAATTTTTAATTAGGTATCTGAGATCCGTGGACAAGTTCAATGAGTGGACGGTATCGGCCTTTATCACGCCTGGAAGTAAGCGAGATCTGTGGCAATTATGGAGTGACGGTTATTGTTACTGACTGATGGTGGTGGTGATGATCACGACAAGACATGAAGTTCGTGCTGCTCCATGAGGGCAAGAACGACGAGGGGATCAGGGCGTTCTTTATGGAAGTTTGGGAGCTCTACGCGAAGGTAAGTAAGGCGATGTGTGCACCACGGGCTAGACACTGACGTTGTGGTAGACGATGCTGAATCCGTTCCACACTGCGCACAGCACGATAGTAAGCGCGGTGTTTGATGGACGTGTAAGGGCGAGCGCGAGGAAACATCTGTGATCGGATCCGAACGGGGCAGGGTGTCGGGGGTCGGGGGTCGGGGTGACGGGGGTCTGAAGCTGGGCATAATTTGATCAAAGCGAGAGTTTTGAGAGTTGCTTACCCTCGCCTCTTTCTCCTCCTCTCTCGTCTCGGTCGACCCCCCTCCCTTTTCTTCCTTTCATCAGTTCTATTCTCTCTTATCTTTTTTTCTTCAGAAATATTCAATCCATACTCTCCACAGAAACCCACAAAAAAGCTTCAGCCCTCGTCTTTTGTCCCTCCATCTCTATCGCGGCCACGCATCTGTCCTATAATACGTTTCTCCTTCTCCACGATCCACCGACCACCTCCTTAACGGAGTTTGTTTCCCTCAACATCCACACCTTACACCTTTTCTACTAGTACTTTGACCTCTCCCATCGGGCCTTAAAGTCGGTCTCAGCTCATCCCCTCTTCTATTGTCAGCCACTCACTGACTTGATCATCATCACAGTTTGTATTTCCCACCTCCTCCCTATCGCTCTCCCTATCTCCCACTCGCTCTCTTCAGTCTTCTGCGTCCCTTACCCTGTCCAACTTTCGCCACTGCCCTCTACCCATCTCGGTTGACCATGGCCTCCGCCCCAGCTCCCACCTATCGCGCGTCCCTCCTCGCTGGCCTTCGTACGGGAGGCGTTCGTTCCGCCTCTATGACCGGCGTGCCCCATACCGCCGCCCCCGGTGCCTCGTTCAATATCCCATCTCGTTACGCCTCGGCCGCCTACGATCAACAGGCCATCGGCGAGGAGGACGATCAGCTGTCCGATATGTTCTCTCATAACATGTACATCAATGCACAGCCGCAGAGCGTGTATCAGACCCCCAATACTGCCGCGGTAGATGGTGGTGCCAACAGGTTCTCTCACCAGCAGGGTTACTTTACCGGCTCCACGATTCCTCATCCCAACACCGCCGTCGGTAATGCTCAGCTGCAAGCTCACGCTCAACAACAGGCCCTTCAGGTTCAACTGATGCAGCTCGAGTTGATCCGCATGCAGGTCCGTTCTCCTTCTCTCTGACCTCTTCTTTTGTAATTGACATCCCCTCCAGGCCCTACAAGCTCAGCAACTGCAGGTCGAACTCCTTGCTCAGAGTCGCCAACAAAGTGGCCGATCATTTGTGACCCCTGCATCTGCTGGTCCCGTAACACAGTCATTTGAACTTCATCAGGCCACTCCCAATGCCCAGTTACGTCGGCCCAATCAAGGCGAGTTGCTCCGATCCCAACTTGGCGTCCCGAGTGACGACCAAGTTCCGATGACCGCTGCCCTGGGAGGCAAGTTCGGGAGCCGTACCACCCTTCCCGGTTTGGCTGAGGAAGACACCGCCACTCTTCCACGTGGGAACTTCCCATTGTCCTCCACCGCCATGAGCGGTGGCACTTCTCTCGGCGCTTCCGCTTTTAACGTTAACAACTCAGTTCCCCTTTCCAAATCGGATACCGCCGTTTCCTGGCGTCGTGGCGGTAACAACTCAGTTCTCAGCGGAAATAGGGCCGCGTCCGTCAATCCTGGTCTCACTCCTAGTGTTCGGGTATCTCCTCCCCCACAGGAAAATCGCGTGTCTCCACCCGTCACTAATGACACGAGCCCGGTTCGCACCCGGCCCCAACCTTTGCGCTTTACGGTTGCCACGTCGCAGCCTCTTCCCACCGTAGCGATCATCGACGATACCGATGGTGAAGACAATTCTACCGAATCATCCTCCAAGTCCGGTTCGCTCTCGTCCCCATCCACTCCAAACTCGGGCTCCTCATTTGACCGGCCGCCCCTTTCGCCGCGCGAGGAGGCGACCAAGAAGCTCTATGAGGGGCTCGGCATTGGCCGTCCTGCGCCTGTTGCTCCTGCTGTGCCGGTCACTGTGCCGCAGCGCGTGCTCAGCCAGCCAGTCAGGCAGCCTCGTGGACCGCCCTCGGGAGCGGACGAGCTCGGCCCTCGTAACTTTGCGACCCGTATCCGCCGCAAGGCTATTGGCGGCCTTGGCGCATTGATGGATGCGCGCGAGCGTCGCGACGCAGTTGAGGTCTACTAGACATCCCTACGCCACTCCTTTACCGTATCCACACGACTCGCAGACCGCTTAAGACTGGTTCACCTTTCGTTCTTTTCCTTTATTTATTGTGAGTGTGTTGTGCATATCCGGAGGGGTCGTTGCGAGGGACGATGTTGGTATTTTTTGCGGGGACTTAGTGGCGTTCAATCGGCATGCTTGCCCTTGTTCCCCCCACTCCACTCTTTCTGGATACTCTCGAGTTTCGTATTGCGCTGCCGTCGTTGCGATCGCTTGCGATCTCCGCGGCCGCTATTTAGTCCTAGGCCTTCTGCCTGATTCTGGGCATGTATATCATGTAGGTCTCAGTTGGAAAATGTGACAGAGGAACGTTGTTAGGGTTCAGAACGACTGAGATGACTCGCCATCAACTTGTAAGTAACACAAAATTAAAACAGAATAAGACAGGCAAACAACTCGGGACAACTCGGGACAGTTTATTTACAACGCTGGGCGACAATCGGCTTGCCGTGTTCCTGTTGATAATGAAAGGATTAACACAGAGCGTTTGCCCTTGTGCGCATGGTGCTAAGCTTACCTGCCATTCCTCCTTGCTAATCCATAACTGATGGAACGTTCCCAGGCTTGCGAGGATACTGCCGCCCAGCCAGCCGCCGTATCTTCGCTCGGTCGGGTTGCCAGGGGCGTGAATTTTGACGTGCGGGAAGTTACGTACGAGCTCATTGTTGAGGCGCTCGCCGAGGCCCGCAAAGAGGCTCCCGCCGCCGGCGAGAACGACGTTGCCCATGAGGACTTGGCGCATGTCGGGATCGCACGCTGCGAGCGCTTGCGTGATCAGAGTCGGGATCGTACGCGGGAGGTGTGGATTCGAGGCCTTGGTGATGCACGTTTCGTTAACAGGGAGAGGGAACGAAGAGAAGCGGTTAAGGGGGGTGAGGGTGAGGGTGAGTGGTAAGGGAACTCACGACGAGGTCGCGCGAGTGCGCGAAGAAGAGCTCGCCGACATGGAAACGCTCTGGCCCGAAATAGGTGTTGAACCCGGTTGGGAACTCGTAATGGCGCGGGGGCCTCTGTGATGCGGCTCTGACGACGAAGTTAGTGTAAAAGAAGTTATTGCACACGATAAGACGGCCCAAGGGGACACAAGCGCGCACTGATCGTTCCATCCTTGGTCAAGGACGCCCGAGACGCTCTGGATCCATTCTTCCACTTCGCGGTTTTCGTAATAGGATGCGAGGCTCGGCGTCGTTTTCGAGAAGCGATCTTCCCGCACGGCGAAGCGAGGGGCCGCTCCAGGCTCTACGGCCTACACCGGCGGGGGGGGGGGTTCAAGGTTAGTGAAAAGGGGGGGATCGTAACGCACACGGTGGTGTTTACGCACTGTTTTGTTTGCGATGAGCTGGTGAGAGAACAGCTGGATTGGCGGATGGTTGTGACTTGCTGTGATCAGCGTGTGTTTTGCGTGTGCGTGTACGAGCTGAGGGAGAGCCGAGTGGACAAGGCCTGCGCATTGACGTCAGTCAGTCCATAACGTCGAAAAGCGATGGTATGTATTGTATACCTTTTCGGAGAACGAAGCCATCGACTACGGGGGTCACACTGGCCGTCGAGTGGCCTACGTCAATAACCAGCGCGGAACCCTTCCCTGCGGCAAAACTACAAGGGTTGTTTTTTCACCCACCACCCCAGGGTCAAAGGCAGGTCCGGAAGAAAGAGGGAGGAATTCAGACGGACGCGTTTAAGACGCCTGTGTTCGCAATGTAGAACGCAGGCACCTGAAATTCCTCGAACATGATCTCGGCCATGCGTTCGCGGTTCGCGGGGGTGTTCCAAGCGGGCTCCGTGACGAGGACGGGGTGGTCCTCCGCTTTGCAACGGAGGACCTCTTTCAGCGCGTAGCGTATCATATACGAGATAGGTTTGAAGTCAGTGACTTGGGAAAAGAGCGATAATCAGCAGCAGCGTTCAAAAGAGGAGAAAAGCGCGACGCGACGCACTCAAGCCCTCGCTCATGGGGTTTCCGATCTGCATGCCTTCCCGCCAGACGGACGGCCCATGCTGTCCGATGTACAGTTTACTCTCCTCCTTTTGGGGTGCTGGCTCCCCCTCCGCGTCTGCCGCTTCTGTCATGGGGACATCTCCATCTCGCGTGACGGGCACGAAGCCGTAGGACGTGGGGATGATCGCCTTTGGTGTGTCGTCCCCCGCATAGCCGGCGCGGAACGTGGACGTGCCAATGTCCAGAACGAGGGCCGAAATTTCGTCTAGACGCGCAGAGAGAGCCAACGTTAGGCATGAAATATCATTCACATTTTCTTGAACGTACCGCCTCCGTATTGTACCATTCCGGGTCGAGGTGTCGAGTTTTGTATGAGTGGCTAATCTGTGCTGTGTTTCTTCAGGTTTCTTCTCCTTCGACCCCGTGAGAATTTATTTTCAAATTCTGCGTCTTACCCTCATCCGACATAAAAAAGAAAATGAGATGGCTCCTCTTGTAGTCGACCGGAAACGCAAGCAGTCGATAAAGGAACAGTCAGATGCTAGCGATGCGGAACATTTTCCTGACGAAGGTGGACTGGACTTGCTCAGCGAAGACGAAGAGGAGGAGGGCGGTCATGAGCAAGCGTCAGACAGTGACGAAATAGACGCGTTTCCAGAGATCGATGCGGGCTCAGACACAGAGGAAGAAGAGGAAGAAGAAGAGTCACCTGGTGAAGACTGGGATAATTCTGAGAGAGGCGACGAACAAGATGGCGAAGACGCGTCCTCCGACAATGACCTCCACATATTTCCAAAGGCCAAGACAATCATCTCGGAAATCACTGGGCAACCAAAAAAAGTATACCCAGAGATAGAACCAGACTACGACTCGGACTCTTCGACTGAAGACGTGCGTGCGATCCTAATGTCTGTATGTTTTGACCGACCGACCGACTAACTACTCTCTATGAAGGCGCCAAACCGCGTCGGAAACGTACCACTTCATTGGTATGACGACCTGCCTCACGTCGGGTACGATATTGATGGTAAGAAAGTTCTCAAACCGGCACGCGGAGATGAGCTGGACAAATTCTTGAAGACCGTGGACGATCCATCAGCATGGTGATACCCTGTCCTTCTCAAATGCCGTGCAATAGTAGCTGATACTTCTACAGGACTTCGGCGTTCGACAAAAATACTCAGATGGATAGGCCATTAACGGCTGAGGAGCTGGACATTATTCGCCGGCTCGAGTCTCTCGAGAACCCGGACACCAACTATGATCCCTATGAGCCTACATTGGAATGGTTCACCGGGAAGGGCAAGGAGGAAATTATGCCAATTTCTGCTGCGCCTGAGCCGAAACGACGTTGGGTCCCGAGCAAGTGGGAAAAGCAAAAGGTTTGATTCAACGGCCCTACCTACCCTTTCCAGATACATACTCAGCTCGACGATGCCTAGGTCATGAAGATCGTCCGCGCCATCCGCCAAGGTCGCATTCTCCCCTCAAAACCGAAAACGACTTCATCGCAGCCGCAATTCTTTGCCATCTGGAACGACGAACCCTCCACCTCCCATCCACCCCAACTCCCCGCCCCCAAGCTGCGTCTTCCGACCCACTCCGAATCCTACAATCCTCCAGAAGAGTACCTACCCACGGAGGAGGAACGGAAAGAGTGGGAAGCCACCGACAAGGAGGATCGCGAAACCGATTGCCTCCCGCAAAAGTACCCTTCGCTGCGACTGGTCCCCGCGTACGACCAGTTCATCCAGGAGCGCTTCGGTCGACAGCTGGATCTGTATCTCGCGCCGCGGATTCAACGCACGAAACTGAACATCGACCCGAACAGCCTCATTCCAAAGTTGCCGAGTCCGAACACCCTACGGCCGTTCCCTAATTACAAATCCCTCAAATTTGCGCATGTGCGTGGAAGAGTGCGTTGCGTTTCGATCAGTCCAGATGGTGCTTGGGCTGTGAGCACGGACGAGGAGGGAATTGTGTGTCTTTGGGAGGTCATCGTGGGTCGCGAAGTGAAGCGGTGGCCTCTCAATGAGAAAGTCAACGCGGTGGAGTGGTGCCCACGAATGGACGTAAGCTTCTTCGTGGTCGGTGCGTGAGTGTTCTTCATGCATATGCCGTTATGGACCCGTGTTTGACACAAGGCCAGAGAGGAGAAACTTTGCTTCTTCGTTCCGCCTAACCTCCCTCCAGCGATTCTTACTGCTACCCGGGCGCTCCTTCATCCTGCCGCACTCCCGTCGGCCCCGGCGACCCCGTCCTTAGTGAAGTGGACCAACAACACTTCACAGGGGCCTGCCCACGACGGTCTTGTTTTGTCCCTAGGACTTCCGTCATCTTCGGGTCTAGTGAAACACATCGCATGGCACCGTAAAGGTGATTATTTCGCAACAGTCTGTAGGTCTTTTTTCTCCACCTGTCTCTTGCTTCACACTGATCATCTCCACAGCCACTGGAGGTGGGCAGGGCGGTGTATGGATCCACCAGGTATCACGCCGACATTCCCAAGCTCCCTTCAAGAAGATCAAAGGCTCCGTCCAGCTTGTCTTGTTCCACCCCTCCAAGCCTCACTTCTTTGTCGCGGTCGGTGCACTAGCCCTCCCCTTTATCTCCTGGAAACTGACGGTTGTCACAGACGCAACGCTATGTTCGGATCTATAACCTGGCCGAGCAGAAGCTCTTGAAAATGCTCACTCCGGGCATACGCTGGATTTCCTCGATGGATGTCCATTCATCTGGGGATCACTTGATCGTCGGTGGTTACGATCGAAAGCTTTGCTGGTTCGACCTCGAACTCAGTGAAAAACCTTATAAAATTCTCCGGTATGTACACGCACGTTCTATACGGCATTCACGTCTGGCTCATCTTATATAACAACGTGGTAGATATCATTCTCGCGCGATTCGATCTTTGCATTTTCACCCCTCGTATCCGTTATTTGCGTCATCGTCCGACGATGGCTCGATTCAGATCTTCCACGCACGTGTGTACAGTGACCTCCTCACGGATCCTCTCATCGTACCTCTCAAGATCCTGCGTGGGCACGACATACGTGAGGGGCTGGGCGTGTTACAGGTCAGATGGGTTCCCAAGCAGCCATGGCTGGTTAGCACAGGGGCAGATAGCACTGTTGCGGTGTGGTGCCACTGAATCTTCCTTGTGTTCTATCAGACAAACCCCCAAATGAAACCATGCTTGATGGGATTTAACCGCGTGTACTACTTTTATTGCGAGCGAATGTTCCTCGCATTTCCCCAGCGGCTATACCCACGCGCGTCCGAGTCAGGGAAATCTGATGCAGAATATTCCGCATTGAATGCGATGGGTACCTCCATATGTGCACCAACATTCAACATATCAATTATACACACGCGCGTGTTGCAGGACATACACGAGGCGACGATGTGCACGTTTTGTGTGTACTCGACGCGACGCCGCAAAATTAGGTCCCTATCGCCGCCTGTGAGAACGCCCTGGCTTGTACCGTGAGGCAGCAGTGCCCTGTCTATTCATCCCCCTCGACTCGGGTCGAGGCGTCATACCCTTCGAGGCCCTCCAACGTTCTCGACGCGACCCTCTCGGTCCATGCGTCGAAATTTTCGCCGTGGGTTTCTCCGACGCGATTCCATCCACCCCTGTAACAATAAACAGAAGACCGAGATCAGACAAACGATGTAAAAACTTTTTTGACGTGAATTAGGGAGCCCCGGACCTTCTGGAGGTGGTGATACCGTCTCTTCGTCCGCGTCTCCGTCCGCGTCTTCTGCTGCGATGTCAATGTGGTCAATGATGGTTGTTGTTGATCCCACGTCAAAAACGGATGGTGGTTGAAAATGATAAGCCCGTTGATGGTGTGCAAAGACGAAGAGGGAGGGAGTAGAGAGGGAGCAGGCGGACGATGATCAAAAGCCCAGGATGTCCAGGATGGCCGGGCTAATTTCTTGGTGGTCCAAGAGCCCGAAAGCGGCGAACCAACACGAACCTAGCATATCCAAATCTTGTAGCTCCTCTTCCTCCTGGGGCTGTCCAGCCTTCTCCCTCTCCCGGCTGCCGTCTCCCTCCCCCCCGGTGGCGTTGGTAGCGGTGGTGAGGGCGCGCAGCTTTGCGTTGAGCCGTTGTAGTCGCGCCGCTTCGGCGGCTGCGAAAACGCCATCTGTGCGTTTCTTGGCACGAAAGGCGCGTTTTACTTTGGAGCGAGTCGATTTTGCCATTGTTGAAACTTGATAAGAATGACGAACGTAGGTGGTGGTGGTGATGGTGGTAAGTGTGGAAGGTTGTGAGAAGATCAATGGGCACTGTAGGGAAGCTATTTAAGAAAAAAGTGACCAAAGCACAGTCAATATCGGAGCTGTGTCTAATCATGACTCATGCAACACAATACACACTCGCTCAAGGGAAACAACCGTTTCTGGCATACTCGCAAAACGTACAATGGCAATACAGAAGAACCTTTCAGAGTCAAGAAATGCTGCGATTTTGCAGTGGGCGATACAATGACGCGTACATTGCCAATATACATACGTAGGCCTATGCAAGGCTCGCACAGCAAACAGGCACGTGCGAGATCGAAAGCCTGGTTGTACATCACCTTGGTGAAGGCATCGCTGACCCTCCAGCGTTTTCATAGATTTCATTCAGCAGGAGCTTCTCTGTGGAGATGGAACTTAGGTAAGGATGTGCGGTCGGGGCTACTAGAAAAAGGCGACTTATTATGTACAGAACGTTGTTGCATCTGAACGAGTCAGAGCATCGGTAAGTCAGTTCAACGTGGAAAAAAGATGCTACGCGATCGTACCGGATGAAAACCTCGCCCAAAGTCCCGTTGGATTCGCCGTTTTGGAACTCCTCGGTGTTGGCCAACTAGAAAGAGGTTCAGAACACGTGGAAAAAAAAGGCAGTGAAGGATCAGACCTGAAGGTTCATGTAGCCATCCGTGCTGACGAGGAACCCCTTGTATTCGAGCCCCCACTTGAGACGAACAAACACAGGCTTCCCGGTCAGCTCCTGCAAGAAAGGCTTTGGGTTGACCGGGGTGACCTACAATGAAAGGATATAAAACATGTTCATCTTTTAAAAAGCATCACATACGGCCGACATGATCGTTGAGGGATGAAAAGCGGACTTCCAAAGATAAGATTATTTATAATATTACGGGTCCAGTTGTGTCCCTCCCCTCCGCCTTGCCCCATCCCGTCACCGCAAATAAGTCATGTCAGACCGCGAGGGTCACTCCGGCCTCCCGCCCGGCGACGACGACCTCTCCCTGCCCAAAGCAACCGTGGCAAAGATGATCACTGGTTCGTTCTCGTCGTCTCGCGGCCCTCCGCCGGCCTTTAAAAGTCCCGCGAGCCCTGACAAAGCCCCCCCGCTGCTGCTCCATGCATGTTTCCCCGCGCGCTCACAACGCACACATACGCACACACATCACACACACACTTGCTCGCAAACCCACGCGATATCGTGCGCGTGAACAGAACTCCTTCCCGGCGATGTCACTTGCGCCAAGGAGACTCGCGACTTGGTGATCGAATGCTGCGTCGGTCCGTGTCAAACCGCCACGCCACTTCTTCTTCCCTCCCAAAGCTGATTGATCAACCCCTTGTCTAGAATTCATCCATCTCATTTCATCCGAAGCGAATGAGATCTGTGAGCAGGACTCGAAGAAAACGATCGCACCCGAGCATATCATCGGTGCTCTCAAGGTCTGTGTTTCCTTTTTTTACCCTATCGCCGGGTCGCGTGATTCAATAATATCAACTGCTGTGATCATATACCAGAGGCTAGGCTTCGAATCGTTCACCGAGGAGGTCGAAGACGTCCTCAAGGACCATAAACAGCAACAGAAGGTATGTGCCTTCATTTCCCATCGCCAGTAATTGATGCGGATCTGGTGATCCCCTGCTCAGGACCGGGAGAAGAAAGTGTCAAAGTTGGAGCAGTCGGGCAAGACAGAAGAAGAGCTCTGGGAGGAACAACAAAAACTTTTCGCGGAGAGCAGAGCCAAGTTCGAATCTCAGCAGCAATGACGCCTTTGCTCCTCTTCCCTCTGACCCCGCGAGACGATTTGTACCATGAGTTATTATTCGCCGTGTCGTTCCCAATGTATCTCTAGTTCTCACGTACACCGCTTTACACCGTTGTACTCTAATGATACTTTACTCCATCATCTGTCCATGCTGGCAAGGCTGGCTCGTGGCAAACCGAGATTTCAGCTCTCGCAACCTAGCCCATGGGGAATTGCCATTCCATTCCTCGCTCCGGACATCATCTGATGACCGAGTGATCTGGGGTAGGCCAAACTGTTCGATGGTATATGAGGAAGATACTGTCGCGTGGAATGCAGCTGATTATTGAACCCCCAATCAACATGAAAATTAGTGTACGTGACCGCACACGCAACTCTGATATTGCTTACCCTCGAAAACATCTCCATTTGTCAATGCGAGGCCGGCGGCAAGGCCACCCAGGAAACTGTTTCCGGCTCCTTTGAGGCGAGGTCAGAAGATGAGCCGATGGTCCATGCTGCGAGATGCCCATGGGGAAATCACCTGTCACATCAACCACCCGTTCGTCGGTTCTCCAATAAGCATCTATCCATGTGCCCGGCTGAGAACGGCTGGCGATATATGCCCCCATGCTGCCGCTACGAATGATAACCCAGTCAGTGCCTCCAGGACCGACGCCGAAATTGAGAAATGCCTTGCAGGCCTGTTCTATCGAAGACCTGGTCGGCGGGAGCGGGACCGAGAGAAGCCCGAGTGCCTCCTCGGCATTAGGACTGTAACGATCAGGCAAGGGCAGATGGGTCAGAAACGAAACGCGTTTCGAAGGAAGGGTACAGGCGGTCCGAGGATCAGGCTGTACCTCAGCACAGATATGCGCGGTAGAACATCGCGGAGTGCGGGAAGCTCTTCCGGAACGCAACTATCCTAAATACTTGCACTCGTCGGCACGGCGTGTAGGTACGGTAGTTGGTGGGAGATTAACGATCACTCGGAACCGTACGTACTGGTACGGGTTCGTATATGGACACGAGGGACCAGCGTTCGACTTCGGCCACCTGAGACATGATAATTGCAGCGCGAGCTGGCGAGCAGATGAAATGCAAAGCCGTCGGACGGAAAAGGGGGGTACCCGTCAGGTCACGAGGAAAGATGCGTATTCTATCAGGCGTAAGGTATTGAAAGCTTGCGAAAACAAAAAAAAAAAAGAGGTGAGACAAAGGTGCGGCAGAGAGACGAACCACGATGTCCAAGTGGTGGGCGCGCGCGTAAAGCGGGGTTTGTGATGCTGCTGCTATCATAGAACTTTTGAGACCCACTTTTTGTGATCGCCAATGTATGAATTGAGCGCTCGAGCGGTAGTTCGACATGGCTGCTCTCTGAAGAACCACATGCTTTCGCCATATTTCCTCAAGGCGGCGTCTATTGTCTGGGGAAAGTCGCAACCCTTATCGACAATCATGCCAAGTTCGCTCGCTGGCAGCCTAGAGGAGCATTCCAATAAATCAAATAAGAAAAAAAAAGAATCAAACGCAGCATCCCCGTTCGTGTAATTACTGTACAGGAGAAACGTCGCGTTTGGAGGGGAAGCGAAACCCTTACCAGATGCGGGCGCCGATGTTGGTATAAGTACCGCCCCCGATCTGAAGTGGAGAAAAGGGAAGGATGTAAGCGGGCGGGCGCGAGCAGATCGGGAGGGTGGACCCTTCCTGAGGGGATAGAGTGTGACCGCCGGTCGGCTTCCCCACAGCATCCAGAAAGGAGAATTCGTCTATGATGAACATCCCGAGAGTGACAAGTTTCCGCGGTTCTGACATGATGAGGATAGCAAGCCGCAGTGACAGAGCTCAGTATCATTCGCCACTGACAATCATATCTTATTATGACTGGCTTGATCGGTCATTTCCGGCCCATGGGCCTCACCCGACCTTTCCCAATAAGTTGCGAGTGCAAGTGCGGCCGCCGCTCTCCCCTGTCGACAGCAAAAAATCGTCTTAGAGTATCAAAACGTCCTGACACTTGCCCGCGGCGTGTCCTTCGCGGAGAGCAGAGCGAAATACGAATCTCAGTAGCGATGACCCTCTTATTCCCCTTCTATCTGACCCTGCGAGATGATTGGTACCAAAGGTTATTATTCGCCGTGTTGCTCTCGATGTATTTCTAGTTCTCACGTACACCGCTTTACACCGTTGTGCTCTGATAACACTTACTCCATCATTTGTCATTGCTGGCTCGGCTGGCTCGTGGCAGACCGAGCTTTCAGTTCCCCCAGCCTTGTCCATGGGGAATCGCCATTCCATTCCTCACCCCGGATATCATCTGATGGCCGAGTGATCTGGGGTAGGCCAAACTGTTCGATGGTGTATGATGAGGATACTGTCGCGTGGAGTGTAGCTGATTGTTGATCCCCATCAGGACGCAGGACGAGAATTAGATGTACGTGACCGCGTACACAATTCAGATATCGCGTACCTTCAAAGACATCTCCATTTGTCAATGCGAGGCCAGCGCCAAGGCCACCCAAGAAACTGTTTCCGGCTCCTTTGAAGCGACGCCGCCAGAAGATAAGCCGGTGGTCCATGCTGCAGCATGAGAAATTTACCTGTCACGTCAACCACCCGTTCGTCGGTTCTCCAATAAGCATCTATCCATGTACCCGGCTGAGAACGGCTGGCGACATATACCCCCATGCTGCCGCTACGAATGATAACCCAGCCAGTGCCTCCAGGACCGACACCGAAATCGAGAAATGCCTTGCAGGCCTGTGCTATCGAAGACTTGGTCGGCGGGAGCGGGACCGAGAGAAGCCCGAGTGCCTCCTCGGCATTAGGACTAATACGATCAGGCAGGGGAAGATATGAGTCAGAACAAAACGCGTTTAGAAGAAAAGGGACGGGTGGTCCGAGAAATAGGCGGTACCTTAGCACAGAAATGCGAGGCAGAACACCGCGGAGTGCGGGAAGCTCTTCCGGAACGCACCTATCCTAAAGACTTGCAATCGTCGGCACGAGGCGGCACGGCAGTCGGGGACTGATGATGATGGTGGTGGTGATGGTGGTGTGGTTGTGATGATAATTGATCGTTCTGGGACTGTACGTACTGGTATGGGTTCGTATATGGACACGGGAGACCAGCCTTCGACTTCGGCCACCTGAGACATGATGACGGCAGCGCGACTTGGTGAGCAGATGAAATGCAAAGCCGTCGGACGAAAAAGGGGGGTATCCGTCAGGTCACGAGGAGTGATACGTATTCTAGGCGTAAGATATTGAAAGCTTGAGAAGAACAAGCGCGTCAGGGAAGAGGAACGTGATGAGAAACGCGCGTAAAGCGGGGTATGCGATGTTTGCTGGGACCCACTTCCTGTGATCGTCAATGTATGAATTAAGCGCTCGAGTGGTGGTTTGGCCCTCCTGCTCCCTAAAGAACCACATGCTTTCGCCGTATTTCCTCAAGGCGGCGTCTATTTCCTGGGGAAAGTCGCCGCCCTTATCGACAATCATGCCAACTTCACTCGCTGGGAGCCTAGAAGAGCAGCTCCAGTAAGAAAAACAAACACGAAACACAAACGCAGCATCCCCGTTCGTGTCGCGTGCGGTCCGTCCTACAGGAGAAACGTCACGCCTCACCAGATGCGGGCGCCGATGTTGGTATAAGTACCGCCTCCCCCAATCTGAATTGGAGAAAGAGTAGGATAAGCGGGCGAATGCGTGCAAATCGGGAGGTGGAACTCTTTTCCTGAGCGGATAAATTGCGACCGGTCGGCTTCCCCGCAGCATCCAGAAAGGAGAATTCGTCTATGATGAACATCCCGAGAGTGACAAGTTTCCGCGGTTCTGACATGATGATGGCTGTAGAGACGGAAGCAGCACACCACGGGACCACACATACAGTATCGCTCGCTTGATCGATCGGTCGTTACCGGCCATGGTTTCGCCTCAACCGCAAGTCTGGCTCGTCGACCACCCAACCTCTCTCGACCAAGTTGCAAGTCGTCCTTCCTCTCTCTTGACGGCAGATCCCACTCAAGAAAAGGCTATTTGACAGCTTTATCAGAACGTCCTGACATTGCTCGACGCGTCCTCGGTCGAGCGCATCCGGCGTTTTTACCACCGAGCGGACGCCTGTCGTGAGTACATCTCCCATATATCCCGTTCGCCCGCGGAGCGCGCGCGCGCTGCTTCTTTGTCCAAGCCAACTCCTTTCTCCCTCTCTCTCAAGGTTGCCTAATCGGCCGTCTCCTACCCCGGGTCCTCCTAAGTGAGCAGCGAGGCGTTTCCGCCGAGAAGATCCACTTGGCCACTACGGAAGCGGGGAAGCCTTACTTTGCACGTATCTCCTATTTTTGTTTCTTCCCTCTTACCCTTTCTTTTTTATTATTTGTTCAACGCCTTGCGGGAGCTATATGTCTCAGTTTATTAATAACCCATGATCTCTGCCCCCTCTGTCAACTTGCAGGTGGCGAACATCGGTCCTCCGCCTATCGGATTTAATGTGTCCCATGACAATGAACTAGTGGCGATGGCGTTCGCGCCCGGGGAGCACGGTCCTCCCGCTTTCCTGATCGGGGTCGACGTGATGAGGGTACGAGTGCCGACACATGCGACAGAAGGCGTCGCGTCGTTTCTGCATGCGGTGGGAGAGACCACGGTTAGCGGCTGTGCAGTTCTAGTCTGTGACCCACACCTTTCGCCGCTGATACATCATTCCCCTTCCCCCGAACCCCCTTTCCCTTATTGAAGTTGACAGATGCTGAGAAGCGCCTTGTCTCAAGTGACGTGCCAGAGAACGAAGCGCTTTCCCGCTTTTATCTCATCTGGACGATCAAGGAAGCGTACATCAAGGCAATTGGATTGGGGCTCGGCTTTGACCCAAGTCGTATAGAGTATGATATACGGCGGAATACGGTCGCGGTAGATGGGGTGGTTGCCACCGACTGGCGGTTTGAGACTTCGCAGGTTAGAGCCGATGAGGAAACCTATCGGGTCACGGTGGCGCAGTTCGTGGGGGGCGGTGATGGCTCGGGTACGGTAGTTGGCCTTGTGCAGGGACAGATTGTGCGCTCCGGTGCTTCTTGCTTCGTCCGGAAGGCTCTCTGTCAATTGAAGGGGTGATAATGAGGCCAGTAGTGCCAATATTGCAACGGTGTGAAACGTAGGTGATAAGATTTGCAATCACTCAGATAGATGCCTAAACCTGAATGCCGATTGAAGGAAATGTGCGGAGAATTGGTCGATGTGTGTGGACGTATGACAAGCATGCGGTAATAATACGATAATAAGTAGCATGACAACAACTAGTAAACCCCAACAGGTGGTCAATAGACAAATCCAAAATCCGATGCAAAGTCCAGGCTGTCCTCCAGATGATGTTCAGGGACCGAGGGAATGGGTGCCGCTTGCCAAATCCGCTTGCAGCCTGCCTCGTTTGCTTGAAAGGAAGAGCCCCAATGCATGCCCGAAAGCTCAAAGTCCAGTAGCTGAGGCATGGAGGTCAACGTGGTTGCGACTTGTTCGTAGAAGGTCTGAATCGGGATGGGGTCAGCTCAGCAGGGAGGACAGAAGAAGACGACGTACATCATCGGACGGTTTTACAGATACATGAAATGGTGCCATGAGGCGAAGGTAGGCCAGGTACGGAAGGTGCCTTGCGAGGGTCTTGAGGAAAGGGACAAGGAGCGCGGACGTGATGGCTCCAAGGACCGCGATGTGACCGGTGGATTGTGCGAGACACGCGACCTCATCCTCTGACAGGTCGCCGTCGTGAATGTGGATACTCTCGAGTGGGCGTCCTGGGACGATGGCCTTGACTGCTTGGCAAGAACCCATAAAGTGCACGAGACGGGGAATGGCAGCGTGTGAGAGTTGGGGAAGGGCCGCGGCGCCGGATACGGGCGCGGTATCCAGTTCGAGCCTCTCCAGCGCTGGGGTGCGTTCGAGGAAGCCGGTTACGTGAGCATCGAATGGGAAGGAGGAGGAGAAGGTGTGCAGCCGGGAATATGTGATGGGGCGCGTGCGCGGCGTGAGCACCCAGCTGGGGTTCGCATTGGCATCGAGGGAGAGATGGAGCGAGGTGAGCTCGGACGTAGCCGAGACCGCGTTTCTGAGTGCGCGATAAAATAGACGGAGGACGTGAGCGGAGGGGTCGACGGTTATGCTAAGGGTGCGCACGACACGGGCGAGGCATGGTTTGTTGGAGAGAGTCACGACGGCGGACAGGTTGTGGTTCGCGGAGGAGAGGTCGAGGTCGCGGTAGAGGATGCGCTGCGCGATGGGACAGAAGAGCGAACTGGTGCGAGAGAGCGCAGCGAGGTCGGAAGGACATAGATGAGAGCAGATCAAGTCGAGGAGCTCGATGGGGAGATGAGGGAGGGACATTGTTGAGAGTGGGGGGATGTGGGGATGTCGAGGGAGATGTGAAGAGAAACGAGAGCGTATTTAAGATCTGCTGCATAGCTTGCGCGCTCGTTCCTTCACTCCATGCGCTCATCGCTCTCCATCTCCCTCTCACTGCCACGTTTCCACCCCCCGTCTCCCTTCCGCCTCCCCCGAATCCTCCTCCGACCCGTGCACCACCGTGCAGCAAACGGTTCGTCCCCCTGCGCTCTCCTCGTCCACGTCGACCATCCTCTCACTCGGCCTTTCGGTTGGCTCCACTCCAGCCCCATTTCCGAAGCGTTCTCATACCTGTGGTTCCCTCACCTCTGCGGACGAGGGCTCTCGCGTCGTCCTCGCTGGCTGGCTCCTTCCAGAACGGTATCCCTTCTCCCCGCCTCTCCCTTCCCTCGAGGGCGTCTGTCTGCCACTCACGCCCTACTTCCCATGCCCCATCTAGAAAAGTTTCCAAATCTCTTTCTTTTTTCCCATTGAGGGACTCGTACGGTACAACTCAGCTTGTCGTCCATACCCCAGTCGGTCGTCCTTCTCTTGACGGGGACGTCCAACAAAGCAACCCTGTCACCGACTTGGCACGCATCCCCGTCGAGTCTACTGTACTCATTCAAGGCCATGTCCGTTTAAGGCCAGAGAAGCAGCGCCGTCCCGTAATTGCGCACCTTATTCCTTTAGGCTCACAGACGACTGATTCCCCGATCGGCCTCCTTTCTAGGGCCCCTCTGGTGATGTCGAGGTTTCCGTAAGAGATTTCACGCTCCTCAATCCGGCAGATCGCCATATGCCCTTTCTCCCGTCGGACACTCAAAACATGGTCTGCCCCATTCGCTTTCGCATGCCCGTTTTGCTTCTGATATTTGCTTTTCGTTTTTCCTCGGCCACACTAGGCAAATGATGATTTGAGAAGCCAGTATCGACATCTAGACCTCCGCAGGCCAGAGCTCGCAGACAACTTGCGCAAGAGAAGCCAGGTCGCCAATATCGTGCGCACCGTGCTTAATCAACAAGGTGTCGCGGCTTCTATTCCATCTTCTTTTGTGGTCCTCCGGCACGACGTCCCTTCCACCAGATTTCCTTGAGGTCGAGACGCCCATTCTTCTCAAGTCGTCCCCTGAAGGTGCCCGCGAATTCCTTGTTCCCACTAGAATTGCCCACCCTCGGGGATCAGAAGTGGCCAAACTCCAGGAGCCGCTCTTCTTCGCTCTCCCGCAGTCCCCTCAACAACCCAAGCAGCTTCTCATGTGCTCCGGTGCTATTGACCGATATTATCAGCTCGCCCGGTGCTTTCGGGATGAAGATGGTCGCAAAGATAGGCAGCCCGAGTTTACTCAGATTGATCTAGAGATGGCCTTTGTCTCGTGGGGCAACCCCAATCCGGATGGCGACCCGTGGCAGATTGGCGGCCAGGAAGTCCGTGATATTGTCGAAGATATGATTAGAACTGTATGGGCGCAGGTGGAGAAGATATCTCTACCCGATAGGTTCAAAGTCATGACCTATCGCGAAGCCATGTGCCGAGTAAGCGCGGCGACACTCCCGTGTACGCATGTTACCATTCTAATTCACGCCCTAGTTTGGCAGTGACAAGCCGGACACCCGCTTTGCGTTAGAGGTCTGTGCCATTCGCTGCTGTCATACCTGTTCTTTGTTTCACGGCACTAGTACAGATCGTGGACGTTACCTCATGTCTACCCCCAAGTATCGTTACGGCATTAGGGCATTCCGAGCAAAGCATAGGCTGTCTACCGGTGCGACAATCCGATGATGCTGCATTCCACCCAGTTGCGCGTGAATGTCTCACAGAGGATGGCCTCGTAAGTTCCGCCCGATTCCCGCTTACTCGTATTCACCCCCTTCGCTCGTTTGCTCGTCGAATGAATAGGATCGCATCGAGATAACGTCAGAAAACATATCCTCGTGGCTCGTCGATAGTCCCATTGTCCAGGAAGTCTCTCCACGTAGCTGTAGATGGGCCAAAGGCTCTATTGGCGAACAATTGAAGCTGCAACCCGGTGATCTCGTGTGGATCGGCAAAAACCGCAGTAGACCGGAAGTGCGGGTGTTCTTTCCACTCATTGTTGGCCCGCTGACCTTACAGCCTCATCTTAGGGGGGATCGACCGTACTTGGTCGACAGAGACTTCGTCTGGCTGAGTTGGCTCAGTCGCGTGGTGAGTTGACATGATCTACTGCTACCTTCCTGCGAGTTGACTTGCTGGGGCAGGGACGTACTCCCCAACGCGTACC
>Ga0137394_10000562_pt1 | contig 26088 bp, 16 predicted proteins | sample czobulk116metaG_FD_108278 | JGI IMG/M metagenome (GOLD analysis project Ga0137394, IMG submission 108278) | Vadose zone soil microbial communities from Angelo Coast Range Reserve, California, USA - czobulk1.16 metaG | ecosystem: Environmental > Terrestrial > Soil > Vadose zone | place: USA...
ACCGGCGTAATCGTTGCCCTTCACGCCGGGCGTCGCCGACTTCGCGAGAAAGCCCTGGACGTCGGTGTTCTTGAACAGCGTGAAGTTGACGTCGCCGCCGAGCGCGCGGTTGTAGTCGGACCCGGTGGCCTGTCGGTTCGACGCGAAGATGCCGACGTTCGACCGTGCGAGCACGTTCCGCTTGGCGCGGAAGACGAGATAGTTGCTCGCGGCGGTCGCGTCGAACCGGCCGGTCTGCACGTCGAGCAGACCGATGTCGAGACCCGCCGCGTGGCCGACGAGCTTGGCGCCGCCGTGCACCGGGACGGCGAGGCGATCGTCGGTGAGACCGATGCGGCGCGAGAAGAACATCTGCAGGTTGCGCTCGGCAGCGCCGCCGCGGCGTCCGCCCAGCCCGAACTCGAAGATGCCGGCGCGCTCGAGGAAGAACTCGCGCTTCTCGGGAAAGAACAGCGGGAATCGCGTGAGGTTCACCACGGCGTCGTCGACTTCGGTCTGCGCGAAGTCGGTGTTGGCCGTCAGTTCGGCCGTGAGGCCTCGAGTCACGCTGAAGCGCACCGTCTCGAGCCCCACGTGGCTCAGGCGATCGACGCCGGACGCGCCGGCGACATCGATGTCGCGAAATCCACCGAGACCGTACGGTTTCACGCGGAGCTTCAGGCCGGTTTTCAGCTGCTCGACGCCGGCCAGATGTCCGGCTTGCGACACCTGCAGGAACGGGAAATCGCGGCTCCATCCGGACCAGTGCGCGCTCTCGTTCTTGCGCCGGATGTAGCGCTTGAAATTGACGCCGAACGTGTCGAGATCCGGTCCCGACCTCAGTGTGGTGAGCGGGATCTTGACCTCTGCCGTCCACCCTTCGGCCGTGATTCGCGTTTCGGACCACCATCGCTCGTTCCACTCGGCGTTGATGTCATGCCCCTCGTCGGTGATGAGCGCGTCGTACTGCGTGCCGAGCGGGTTCACGGCGAAGTGATACGCGTTGCGGTGATCGTGAAAGGTATCGAGCAGGATCTCGAAATGGTCGTCGGCGGCCAGCGGGTTGTCGCGGCGCAGCTCGCGCGCAATGACGCCGTGCGGGTCCGAGTCGTGACACACGATGCCGAAGTAGATCGCCTCGTTGTCGACGAGGACGCGCACCTCGGTCGGCTCTGACACCGGCTCGCCGACGTGCGGGTCCTGCTGCACGAAGTCGGTCGCCGCCTCCGCCTCGTGCCAGGCCTCGTCGTCCAGGACGCCATCCACGCGCACCGCCGATGTGATCCGATGGGCGGACAGCGTTTTGGTCGCGGCCGGTTGCGCGAGCGCGCGCGATCCGGAAAACAGGATCCCGAGGGCGGCCGTCCACCCCAACCAGGACTCTTTGGTCAGTCCATTGACCACCCGCGGGGATTATACTTTCGCCCGCTGGAGCGAGGTAACGGGTGGCGGAGATAACGGTTGCACGCAGCGCAACGAAGGAACTGAGGACGAACAGAGAAAGGGCCTGGGTTTTCTCCGTTCGGATCTCCGCTACTCTGTTTCTCTGTGTTCAACCGTTTTCTCCATCTCCTCCGTTTGCTCTGACCGCGAGCGCGCACGCGAACAGCGTCAGCTACGTGCGGTACTCGGTGGATGGACGCGGCGTCCACGCGATCGTACGGCTGCCGCTGGACGATGTCGATCTACTGCTGCGGCTCGATCGCGATCTCGACGGCCAGGTGTCGGGCGCGGAGCTCGACGCGGGCACCCCCGCGATTCGAGCGTATCTGGCGAAGCACATGCGCGTCACGGCGAACGGTGCGCCCGTCGCCGAATCGCTCGAGCGCGTCGCGACGTGGCGCGATGGGTCGGCCTTTCAGTACCTCGAAGGCGACGTGTCGTATCAGACGGCGAGAGCGGTCACGCAGCTGTCGATCCACACCGATTTCCTCACGGAGCTCTACCCGTCGCACAAGACGCTGGGGCACATCAGCGCGGCGGGCCATGTGGAGCCCTTCACGTTCGACCCGACGGCGACATACGAGCGGCGCCTCGCGCCGCATCGCACGACGACCATCGCCACCCTCGTCGCAGGAGTGGCGATCCTCGGCCTCTTGGTGATCGCACGGCGTCGGAGCGCCGCCGCGGCCGTTGGGATGGTGCTGGTGGCGGCGGCGGCCCGGGCGGACGTGATCATGTCGGCGCCCGCGCTCAACGCGACGCTCAAGACGATGGAAAAGCTGAAGCGGCAGGCGGCGGATGCGAAGCCGGAGCGCCAGGAGGCGTTGTTTCGACTCGGGGCCGAGGCCGACGGCCTCGCGTCGATCATGAACCTCGAGGTCGATTCGCACGGGATGCAGGAACGCGAACTGCTCGATCTGGCGCTCAGCCGCACGAAGGAACTTGGCGTCGGCGTCGCATACAACCGCGACAAGAAGAAGTTTTTCTACGATGGCGCCGCGTTCGCCGAGTACCTGAACGAGGCGCCGCGCGGCGCGCATGCCGCGGCGGCCGAGTTCAAGCTGCTGTCGTACCGGTTCTATCAGTCGTCCGCGACGGACATCGCGGCGTTGACCGCTGCAGCCGGGGCCAAGACGCGGTTCCTCGCCCGCTACCCGGAATTTGGAGCGAACGCGGAGCTGCGGCTGTATCTCGTCGTCGACTACCGCGATCTGCACCGCCGATATCTCGAGGCGCGGGACCACGCGCACGCCGGCACGTACCGCCAGCTTGCGCGCGCCGAGTGTCTCCGCATCGTCAGGCAGTACCCGCGCACGGAGCAGGCCGATGCCGCGCGGCAGCTGCTGCGGACGCTGACTGTCAGGTAGCCGGGTAGTCGGGTAGGTCGGGTAGGTCGGGTAGGTGGGGTTAAGTCATATAGGACGGGTAGGTCAGGGGGCTGCTGGATGACGCTCATTTTGACGCTGCGCGCCCACGAGACCCACCAGACCCACCAGACTCACCAGACTCTCGAGACCCACGTGACGAAATGGAGGTCTCCATGCGTGTTCGATCGCTCGCCGTCGCCGCACCCCTCCTGGTGTTGTTCTGGCCCTCGCACGGCACCGTTGTGACCGGCCAGTCGTCGGCGCTGGTCAAGGTGACGCCGCTCGGCAGCCACACGGGCGAGTTGTGCCGCAACGACCGGGCGCTGCTGTTCGAGGACCCGACCGGCCTCCGTATCCTCTACGACCCCGGCCGAACCGTCGACGAGGCTGACGGCCGGCTCGGGGAGGTGCACGTGATGCTGTTGTCGCACGCGCACAACGATCATATCGGCGACGTCCGGCCGAGCACCGGCGGCGGCACATGCGCGGCGCCGGCGACGGGAGCCGCCAACCCGAACACCAACTTCGCCGCGATTGCGGCGCTGAAGAACGCGGCCGTGCTCGCACCGGGTGAGCTGTCGGGCTATCTGTCGCGCAAGATCCAGAACATCCGCGGCACGGCGCCGGCGGCGTGCGCCGAAGGCGGCCTCGACAACATTTTCGAAGTGCCGCTGCCGGCGCCCTGCACGGCCTCGCTGCGTCCGGGCGGCAGCCGCACGGCCCGCCGCGGCGGTGCAGCGTCGGGCGTCCGCATCGCGGCCGTGCAGGCGGTCCACAGCAACGGCGTCGCGGCCTCTCTCGTCGATTCGCCAGGCGAAGCGCCGGGGCTGAGCGGATACGGCGGGTCTGAGGGCGGGTTCGTGATCACGTTCACCAACGGGCTCGTGGCCTACCTCACAGGCGACACGGGCATGTTCGGCGACATGGAAACGATCATCTCGCGCTACTACCACCCGACGCTCGTCGTGCTCAACATGAGCGACACCGTCACGCTGGGCCCGAACGAGGCGATCTTCATGATGAAGTCGCTCGTCCGGCCCCGGTCGGTGATGCCGTCGCACGTCAACGAACAGGCCACCTCCGGCGGCGCGATCCGGGGCGGCACGCGCGTCGAACTGTTCCAGCTCTTCGTCCGCGACTACGTCGACGTCGTCGTGCCGGTCAGCGACGTGACGCGCACCTTCGACGGGTCCGGCCGCTGCGCCGGCTGCCGATAGAGAGTAAACACAGGGCACGTCGAGCGCGCCGAGGAAGGGGCTCTGCGATCTCCGCGGTTGCTTCTGTTTGGTCAGACCATTCATCCTTGCCGCCGCCCTGGCGGCGTGGCACACTACGCTGGACGCCAGGACGGTCTCGAGGCCGTCCGCTACAGACGCGGTTGTTCCGGTTCGCGCCGGATCTGCCGACAGGAGACACCATGCGACGGATCGCCGTCACGGTCGCGGCTGCGCTCGTGCTCCTTTTCGCCGGCAGCCAGCCGTCACCACAGGCGCGTGCGGCTGACTCCCGCGACCCGATCGAAGATCTCCTCGCGGAGGATTGCGTCGACGGCACGGCGATGGCGATCGCGCAGGCGGCGAGCCGTCTTCCGCAGGAAGGCGGCGTGGCGTCCGACGAGTGGCCGCCGCATGCCATCGGCGGTGTGATCCCGCCGATTCGCTCGGTATCGGATCCGTTTCCCACCTTCGACGGGATCGCGCTCGACACCGAAAACGACCGCGTGATTCTCAGCGACGAGAACCGCCACTCGCTGCTCGTGTACGCGCGCTCGGCCGGCGGGTCGTCGAGCGACCCCACCGAGCCGGTGCAGTGGGTGTTCGGCCCGAAGACGCGCCTCGGCTACATCGCGGGCGTCGAGGTGGATCCCAGGCGCAGGGAGTTCTACACCGTCAACAACGACAGCGGCGACCTGATGACCGTGTTCTCGTACGACGATCACGGGAACGTGCAGCCGCGGCGCACGCTCTCGCTGCCGCATCAGTCGTGGGACGTGTCGCTGGCGCCCAGGCGCGACGAGATCGTCATCAGCGTGCAGCAGTCCAACGCGCTGTCGTTCTACAAGCGCGGCGCGACCGGCACGGCGGCGCCGATCCGAACCATCCGCGGCCTCGCCACCGAGCTCGAGGATCCGCACGGCACCTACTTCGACGAGGCGCACAACGAGATCATTACGGCCAACCACGGCAACTGGACCCAGATCCGTCCGTACACGCCGTACGATCCGATCGTCACCGACGTCGGCGAATACAAATCCGGCGCCTTCCACCCGTCAGCCATCACGTTCCACGCCGCCGACGCCAGCGGCGATGTGTCGCCGCTCAGGACGATCGAGGGCGACCTGACCGGGCTGAACTGGCCGATGGGCATCGACGTCGATCTCACGCACGACGAGATCGCGGTGGCGAACTATGGCGACTCGTCGGTGCGCATCTTCCGGCGCGGCGACAAGGGCAGCGTGCAGCCGGTGCGCGTCCTTCGCGGCGCGCTCACGCAGATCGTCGGCCCGGTGTCGGTCGCGATCGACACGAAGCACGACGAGCTGTGGGTCGCGAATTACGGCGATCACACCGCGGTCGTGTTCCCGCGCACCGCCAGCGGCAATGTCAGGCCGAAGCGCACGATCCGCAATGCGCCGAAGGACACGCCGACGTGCGGCTTCACCAATGCGTCGGCCGCCGCGTACGATTCGAAGCGCGACGAGATCCTCGTCCCGAATTGAGTCAGCGTACCGAGAATCTCGGTGTTTGCCAGGTTGGCAAACGGCAACGTGGCTCCGAAGCGGGTGATTGAAGGCCAGGCGACGAATCTGTCCCGGACGATGCACGGCATCGCGTACGACGCGATCCACGACGAGATCGTCATTCCGGTCGCGCTCGGCGGCGCAGTGCTCGTGTTCAAAGCGGACGCCGCCGGCGAGGTGCCGCCGCTGCGCGCGATTCAGGGCACGCGGACACGCCTCGTGCGGCCGCACACTGTGGCCGTCGATCCGGTCAACAACGAAATCCTCACGGCCGACCCGAGCATGCGCGCCGTGGTCGTATTCGAGCGCACGGCGAACGGCAACGTCGCGCCCAAGCGTGTGATCAGCGGTCCGGCCACGGGCCTGCTCGACATCGTCGGGCTCGACGTCGACCCGATCCGCAACGTCATTGTCGCGGCGAGCCGCAAGGGCAACGGCGACAAGGTTGGCATCTTCGTGTTCGATCGGCTCGCGAACGGCGACGTCGCGCCGAAGCAGTTCATCGGCGGACCGAACTCGAAGCTCGCGCACTTCCGTCAGGTGACGATCGATCCGGCGACCGGCAACATCTTCCTCGCGCAGCAGAACACGCGCATGAAGCAGATGGAAGCGTACGTCCTCGACAAGCCGCGGGAAGGGTTCAAGGCGAAGGAGCGCGACGACGACGAAGATGACAGCGACTCGGGGCGCCTCGATCAGATGGGATTCATCGCCGTCTACGGTCCGGACGACAACGGCGACATCCCGCCACGGGCGATCATCAAGGGCCCGGGCATCCGCCTTGCCGGCGCCGCGGGCGTGGCGCTGAACCCGAGGAAGAAGGAGATCATCACCGTCGGCGGCAACGGGTTCCAGACGTTCCTGCTGCCCGACTTCTTCAAGCCGCTCAGGAAGCTGGGCGGCACGGCGCAGCCTTAACGGGATCGAGATTGTTGATTGCAGATTGCAGATTGCTGATTGATTGCTGAATCAATAGCCAATCACCATTCAATCACCAATCACCAATCACCAATCACCAATTCTTCTACCGCCCTCAGAAGACGAACTTCAGCCCCAGCTGCACTTGCCGCGACGTGGTCACCGTGTGCGTAATGCGCGCCGGACTCGGAATCCGCGTGCCGTCCGGGTTGAACAGCCCATCCAACGTCGGCGTCGCGAAGTTGTCGCGGTTGAACAGGTTGAAGATCTCGACGCGGAACTGCAGGTTCTGCTTGCCGACGAGCGTGTTCTTGAAGATCGACAGGTCCATCATCTTCAGGTCCGGACCGCGCAGCGTATTGCGTCCGACGTTGCCATACGCCCCGGCGGGCGGCAGGACGAACGCGTTCGCGTCGAACCAGTTGTCCGGAGAGCCGACGATCGCGTTGGTCGGGTCGAATCCTGGCGCCCAGTCCGGCTTCTGCGGATTCGGGTCGCTCGAGAGATCCTTCGCGTAATCGAAACCGATGAACGGCGTGAACGGGACGCCGCTGGCGTAATTCGCGACGACGCCAACCTGCCAGCCGTGGACGACCTGGCGCGCCGCGCCGGTCGTGCTCCGACCGAAGGGCAGCTGATACACCGCGTTGAAGACGAGGGTGTGGCGCACGTCGTAGCTCGACGGACCGAGCTCGTTCTCCGGGTGGTTGTAGTTGGTCGCGCTGCCCGCGCCGTTCTCGAAATCCGATCCCCCGATGAGCCCGCCCGACCACGTGTCGCGCGAATTGCCGTAGGTGTACGAGCCCTGGAAGAGCAGTCCGTTCGAGAAGCGGCGATTCACGCTCGCCGTCATGCCGTTGTACCAGGATCGGGCGACGTTGGTCCGCGTGCGGATCCGGCCCCAGCTCGGATACGGCAGCGTCGCGCCCGGCACGACGTGCCAGTGTCCGTCGGCCGGGTTGAACCCCACCGGCACCGCGTTCGGGTCGCTGTAGAAGGGAAGGTTGTAGCCGCGCGATCCGATGTAGCCGATTTCGGCGACGATGCCGTTCCCGACTTCGTGCTGCAGGCTGGCGTGATACTGCGTCGTGTACGGCTGCTTCGCGTCGTAGTCGATGAACTCGGACCGCTTCTGGACGGCGAGGCCCGTGCCCTGCGCCAGCAGCTGCTGAATGGCCGGTCCGAACGTTGGCACCGTGCGGATGTCCACGCCGGCGAAGTACGGGTAGACCCTGAACGTCGTGCCGCGGTAATACGACGTCGTCAGCGGCTGGTAGAAAAGGCCCGCGCCCGCCTTGATCGAGGTCTTCTGATCGCCGAACGGATTCCACGCCACGCCGAGCCGCGGCGCGAAGTCGAGCTTCGACGGGTTCTTGAAGAAGTCGCTGCCCGGCGTCACTCCGTTCGGCCCGGACTCCAGGTCGGCGACGCTCAGAAGTCCGGCGACGCGTCCCTGTGTGTCGTACGGCACCGTGAAGAAGTCGTAACGGAGGCCGTAGTTCAGCGTCAGGTTGTTCGCCGGACGCCATTCGTCCTGTGCGAACATCGCGACATAGGTCTGACGCATGTTTCGACGCGTGTCGGTGTCGGGCATGTTGCCGGTGAAGCGGTTCACGGTACCGCGGAGGAAGTTCTGGAGGCTGGTGAAGCGGAACTCGCCGCCGAACCGCGAGTAGGAGAAGCCGTCGAAGTGGTAGCGCTGGAAGTCGCCGCCGAACTTCGCCGTATGGCGGCTCGAGCTCACGGTCAAGGTGTCGGCGAATTGGTACAGCGTCTGCGTGTAATCGACCGGAGTCGTCGCGGTCGTTCCGGGGGACGAGACGCCCGTGGTGATCGTGATCGCGCCGAAATGCGGATCGGCCGTGAAAAACAGGTTCTGCGGGATCGCGATCGTCGGGATGAAGTCGTCGGTGCGGTTCGTCCGGTTGATCGCGCCGCGGGCGACGTTCAGAACGCGCGAGTTGAACAGGTGCTGGTCCTGCGTCGTGAAGTAGCGCGTGTCGGTGGTCGTCGGCTCGATGAACATCGGGTGGTCCTGGTGCACGGTCGCGTCGGACCGATCGCTCGACACACGGACGAAGATCGAGTCGTTGTCGCCGAGCTGCCAGTCGACCTTGCCGACGAAGAAGTTCTCGTGCGTGGGATCGACGTCGGTGTGACGGAGCTCCGCGGTGCCGTCGCCGAAATCGCGGCCGTCGGGGATCGGGTAGAGCAGATCGAGGTATGGCTTGACGAGCGGGCTGACGGCGAGAGCTCCGGTCGGCAGCACGCCGTTGTGCGCCGCAGCGTTCGGGAGGCGCGCGAGATGCGTCAGCGAGAGGTCCTGACGCAGCCCCTCGTAGCTGCCGAAGTAGAACAGCCTGTTCTTGACGATGGGGCCGCCCGCCGTGCCGCCGAACTGATTACGCCTGAACGGCGGGTTCACCTGCCGGCCCGTGGCGGGGTCGATCGGATCGAAGAAGTTCGGCTCGTCGAACTTGCTGTCGCGCAGGAATTCGAACACCGTGCCGTGCAGGGCGTTGGTGCCCGACTTCGTGACGGCGCTGATGACGCCGCCGGCGGCGCGCCCGAACTCGGCGGCGTAATCGTGCGTCTGGACGCTGAACTCCTTGACCGCGTCGACGCCGAGCAGCACGCCGGCCATGCTCGACGGCGCCTTGTCCGATACGTCGGCGATGTTCGTGCCTTCGAGCAGGTAGCCGGTCATCTCGGGGCGCGCGCCGCCAATCGACACCTGCGTGCCGCCGAAGCCGCCCGTGAAATCGCGCGCGGTGGCGCGGCTCACGGTCACGCCCGGCTGCAGCGTCGCCAGCTGCATGAAGTTCCGGCCGTTCAGCGGCAGCTCCGCGATCTGCGTCGTCGATACCACGCCGCCGGCGACCGCGCTGCTGAGTTCCACGTTCGTCGCCGCGCCCTGCACGGTGACCTGCTCGCTGACGGCGCCGATCCTCAAGGCGAGATCGGCGTTCACGTCGCGTCCGATTTCGAGCGTGAGATTCTCGCGTTTCGCGGGCGTGAAGCCCTGCAGTTCCGCGCCGACGGAATAAACCCCGGGCTGAAGGTTCAGCGCGCGGAAGCCGCCGCGCTCGTCGGTGACGAGCGTGCGCGTCGCGCCGGTTTCGGTGTTGCTCACGACCACCGTCACGCCGGGCAGGACCGCTTTCGATTCGTCCGTCACCACGCCGGAGATCGTGCCCGTTGTCGCCTGCGCGCGCGCGGGGAGCGGAACTGCGAGGAGCGCGAGGAGTAGGAGGCCGAGGATCGCCCGGATATGCAGCCGCATGTATCGTAACCTCCCTTTGGTCCTACCATTTGCTGCGCGTAGGGTGTATGGTTTTGGGCGACCAGTCAAGGACGAACTGGCGCCCGCGCGCCCGGGTCGCGGCGCCCGATACGAGGAACCGGATCGATGACCCCGTTGGCTCGTGCGGCGGCGGCTGTCACGATGGTGCTGATGCTGCTCGCCGGAGGCTTCGCGATCGCGTACGCACGCTGGATGCGCGCCGCCGCCGACGGCGATGCCGCGCTCGCCGCCGGCCGCTACGAACAGGCGCGCATGAGCTACGCGGACGCCGAAGCGCGGTTCGATCGGTTTGCCGCCGCCAAGGAGCTCTTCGCCGGCGACTACAGCCACGTGATGGCGAATCACCTGTGGATCCTGTACCGCCTGCAGCGGTATGACGAGACCGTCGACACGGCGCAGCGCGCGCCGGAAAGCGCGCTGCCGCATTTCTGGGCGGGCTCCGCGTTCTTCGAAAAAGCGCGCGCCGAACCAAAGCCGGATCCGCGGCTCGGCTGGCTGACACGCGCCGAAGACGAGTTCCGCCGCGCTCTCGAGGCCGAGCCGGCCGACTGGGACACGAAATACGACTTCGAGCTGGTGACGAAGCTCGCCGCCGAGCTGCGCAGGCAGCCGAAGACGCCACCGAACCAGTTGATGCAGCTGCTCCGCCCGCAGCCCAAGCCGGGCGCGAAACCGGTCAAGCGCGTCGGATGAGGTTCCTTCGACCCGATCTCCTGCGGTGGTGGTTGGTGATCCCGGTGCTCATCGCCAGCTGTGGGCTGCAGTGGCGCCTCACGCGCGCCTTCCGCCGGCGCGCGCCGATCGACCCGCGATTCGCGGCGCTCTCGCGGCGAACGACGGCCCGGCGCAACGCCGCCATGTTCGGCGCGGGCGTGCTCGCGGCCGCGGCGACCGTGTTCGCGCTGATGCGCCCGCAGATGCTCGTCGCGGATCGCGTGCCCGATTACGAGCGGCAGGACCTGATCGTCATGCTCGACCGCTCCGTGTCGATGCACGCGCGCGACATCCTGCCATCGCGCTTCTCGCGTGCCACGCTTGAGCTCAGGAACCTGCTGCGGCAGAAGCCGGAAGGCATCGATCGCATCGGGCTCGTCGGGTTCGCCGACAGCGCGGTCGTGCTGTCGTATCTGACGGGCGACGTCGAGAGCCTGTTGTTCTATCTGGATTGGCTCGACGCTGAATCGCCGGTGCTGTTCGGCACGAACATCGGCGCCGCGCTGAAGGGCGCGATGGACGTCGCGAAGAAAGACGATCGCCCGACGCGCAAACGGTTCCTGCTCGTGTCGGACGGCGAGGATTACGGAACCGAGCTCAAAGCCGCGCTCGAGACGCTTCGCGCGGAAGGGCACCGCGTCGACTGCGTCGGCATCGGATCGGAGCACGCGGTCCCCATCCCGCTGACTCCGTCCGACGCCGAGGATTCGTACCTGCGGGACGATGCGGGCAGGCGCGTGACGACGACGTTCGAGGAGGCGACGCTCGTCCGCGTCGCGGCGACGACCGGCGGGCGCTACGCGCGGTCGACCAGCGGCGCCGAGCTGGCACGCGCGATGGCCGAAGTGGTGAAGGGCGATCGCAGGGTCCTCGGCTGGCGGTCGGCGACCGAATACCGCGACCTGTATCCTGTGGGCCTCGCTGTCGCCGCCATCGCGGCCGCGGCGCTGTGTCTGCTCGTATGACGATCCCGAACAGCGCCATCGCCTCCAACGAGAGCGCGGTGGAACACGCAGCCGCGATCATCGCCGGCCTCGAGTCGGAAATTGCGAAGGTGATCGTCGGCCAGCACACGCTCGTCCGCCGTCTGCTCACCGGCCTGTTCGCCGCGATCCCGTTCGCGACCGCGCGCAGCGAGGCGCGCGCCGGCTGCGGCCACATCCTGCTCGAAGGCGTGCCTGGCGTCGCGAAGACGCTCACGGCGACGACGCTGGCGCAGGCGATTGCGGCGCGTTTCCAGCGCATCCAGCTGACACCGGACCTTCTGCCCGCCGACATCCTGGGTACGCGGATCTACGACGCGAAGACCGCCACCTTTCGGATCGAGCAGGGCCCGGTCTTCACGAACATCCTGCTGGCCGACGAAATCAACCGCGCGACGCCGAAGACGCAGAGCGCGCTGCTCGAGGCGATGCAGGAACGGCAGGTGACGCTCGCCGACACGACGTTCCCGCTCGACGATCCCTTCTGGGTGCTCGCGACGCAGAATCCGGTGGAGCAGGAAGGCGTGTACCCGCTACCCGAAGCGCAGCTCGATCGGTTCTCGATGATGCTGCGCGTCGACTACCCGAGCGCGGCCGAAGAGGTGGCGATGCTCCACGCGCGGATGACGGAGCAGCACATCGAGGCGCGCGCGTCGCCGTCTGACGTCACGCGCCTCCGCGCGTTCATTCGCGACGCCGTCTACATCGACGACAAGATCATGGAGTACATCGTCCGGCTCGGCCGCGCGACGCGCGCGCCCGGCGAGGTCGGCCGGGGCGATCTGCGGGATCTGCTGACGCTCGGCGTGTCACCGCGGTCGTACCAGCACGTGCTCGCGCTGACGCGCGTGACGGCGTTCCTCCACGGGCGCGCCTACGTGCTGCCGCAAGACGTCAAGGAGATCTATTGCGACGCGTCGCGGCATCGCATCGCGCGGACCGTGCGCGCGCAGGCCGAGAACATCGACGCCGACCACATTCTCGGCGAGTTGCTGCAGGCAGTGCCGATCCCATGATCCCCGAGCACGTAATGCGGGAGCTGCGATACATCGAGGTGTACACGGCGAAGCGCATCCGCAACCTGCGCGTCGGCCCGTACACCAGCCGGCAGCGCGGGCCGGGGTTCGACTTCGACGAGCACCAGCCATACCGGCAGGGAGACGACGTGCGGCGGATCGACTGGAACGTGACCGCACGAATGGGGGCGCCCTACGTGCGGCATACGCACGCCGAGCGCGAGCTGAACGTGATGATCGCGATCGACGTGTCCCGCTCGATGGAGCTCGGCGCCGCCCACCGGTCCAAGAAGGAGCTGATGACGTTCATCACCGGTTCCCTGCTGTTCTCGGCGGTGTCGGACCAAATCAACACGGGATTCCTCGCGTTCTCGGATCGCGTGCTCGAGTGCAGCCCGCCGCGGCGGACGCGCGCGGCCGCATGGAGCACGCTCGAACGATGCTGGACGCTGTCGCCTCGTCCCGGCCGGACCAGGCTGCTCCCGGCCGTCAGCCACCTCCTGAAGTCGCTGACGCGCATGAGCGTCGTGTTCATCGTCTCGGATTTCATCAGCGACGAGGATCTGTTCGGGGGGCAGGAGCTCGCCATGCTCGCGGCGAAGCACGACGTCATCGCCGTCGTCCCGCAGGATGCGGCCGAGGCCGCGCTGCCGGCCGGCCGCGGCTACATGCGGGTCCGCGATCTCGAATCGGGGCGGGGTGTGGCGGTGAGCCTGTCCCCGCGCACGCGTCGCGCGTACGCCGACGAGATGCAGACGCGGCGCGACGCGCTCGCGCGCGCGTTTTACCGCGCGTCGATGGATCACGTGTTCGTGCCGACCGACCGCAGCCCGATCGAGCCGCTGTTGTCGCTGTTCGCGGCGAGGATGGCCCGGTGACGCCACGAAAACACGAAAACACGAAAACACGAAAGACCACAGGCGTGGTTTCGTGGTTTCGTGATTGCGTGGCCTTCATGATGTGGGTGATACCGGCCGCGGCGGTCGCCGCGCAGCCGGCGCAGAGCGACGTGACCGTCCGCGCGTCGCTCGATCGGACGGCGATGTGGGTGGCGGATCGCGTCACCTACACGATCGAAATGACCTGCAAACGCGGCGTCGATGTGGTGGCCGACGATCTGTCGCGGGACAAGCTGAAGCTCGATGGCCTCGAGGTGATCGGCGGCGACACCGCCCGCCGATCGGCGCCTGACGAGGCGACCATCTATCAGTTTCGGTACGTGTTGACCACGTATCGCATCGACGTGCCGGCGCTGACCATCGCGCCGCTGACGGTGCGGTATGCCGTCAGGCGCGCAGGCCAGCGGCTCGAAGATGCCGTGCCGGCCGGCGAGGTGCAGGTGCCCGGCGCGACGATCGCGTTCCGGAGCGTGCTCCCTGATGATCAGGACCTGTCCGGGATTCGGTCGGAAAAGCCGCCGCACGCGAGGCCGATGCGGTTCGCCGCGCTGCAGCCGATCGGGATGGGGCTCATCATCGTGTCGATCGTCCCCGCGTTGCTCGCGGTCGCGGCGCTCGTCCGCCACGCCCGCCGGCCGCGCGTCCGCCGTTCGGCGCGCGCGGTGCGTCACCAGGCGCGCGCGTCGCTCGAGGCGGTGCGGGCGATGGATGTCGACACCATCGAGCAGCGGCGCGAGGTCTTCACCGAGCTCGACGCGCTCGTGCGTGAGCACCTGCGCGAGGTGTGCGGCGTTCCGGGCGCGAGCCTGACGCCGAACGAAGTGCCGTTCGCACTCGCGGCCGCCGACGCGAAAGTTCCCGCCGAGCTCGTTGGCTCGGTGCTCCACGCATGCGAGGTGGCTCGCTATGCGCCGCCGCATGCCACCTCGTCGGCAGAGGAGTGCCGGAACACGATCGAACAGGTCGAGCAGCTGATCGCGGATAAAGGAGCGCGAGGCGTTCCGCCTTCGCTCGAGCTACGGCGGACCGCCGAAGCCTCGGCGGAGGCTGGTCAGCCGAGCGGGCGCCGCTCGCCTTGAAGGCTCGCGCTCCAGCATAGATGCGTTTTCTTCATCCTGAGTACGGGTGGCTGATGCTGGCGGCGCTCGCCGCGGTGGGGATCCTCCGCTGGCGCGTGCAGCGCCGGTTCGTCGCGTCGACGACGGTGCGCTGGCTGTCGGCGCCAGAATACCGCGCGTCGTGGCTCCGGCGGCTGCCGCTTGCCGTAATCGCGATTGCCGTTCTGCTCCTCGGCTGCGCCCTGATGGAGCCGGTCCTGCCGTACTCGCAGGCGGAAATCACCTCGCGCGGGCTCGACATCGTGATCACGCTCGACCTGTCGTCGAGCATGCTCGAGGAGATGGGCCGGGTCCGGCCGCCGCGCACGTTCCAGAACCTCACCTTCAGCACGCGCGATTCGGCTGCGCCGGCCAAGTCGGTGAAGACGCGCCTCACCGCGACCAAGGACGCGATCAAGTCGTTCGTGACCTCCCGCCGCGACGACCGGATCGCGCTGGTCGTGTTCTCCGACAACGCGTACGTCATCAGCCCGCTGACCTTCGACCACGAATACGTCATCCGCTATGTGGATCTGATCGACGATCAGCTGCTGCGCGGCGAGGGGATGACCGCGATCGGCGACGGCCTCGCTCTTGCGAACTACCTGCTCGCGAAGCAATCGAATGGCGGCAATCGGCGCAACCAGGTGGTGATCCTGTTCACCGACGGCGAGAACAACAAAGGCCGCGACCCGCTGGAGGTGCTGCGCGAGTCGAACGCCGCGAACATCCGCGTGCACATGGTGGGCGTCGATCTCGAGGAGGAGGTGCGCACCAGGCCGCAGGTGCAGCGGCTCTTCCAGAGCGTTGGCCGGTACGGCGGCCGCTACTTCAACGCGAGCACCGCGCGCGATCTCGAGCTCGCCTCGCGTACGCTCGATCAGATCGAGAAAGGCGTCCTGGTCAGCAAGCCCTTCGTGCGCGACGCACCGGTGTACGACTGGTTCGCCGTGCCCGCGCTCGTGTGCCTCGCCCTCGCGATGGCGCTGCGTGCCGTGCCGTTCTTCATCGATTACACGTAATCTGCGATCTCTGCGGTCTCAGCGGTTGGACGTCGGAGCCCGTGGCTGCAGCCCGGCCAGCTTCGCCTGTTCGACGTACCACGCGGCGGTCTTGTCGGAGAAAAAACCTTCCTTGCGCAGCTGTTCGGCCGCGCGCTGGACGCAGGAGACGTACTTGTCGCGCGTGAGCTGCTCGGTCTTCTCCAGCAGGCCGAGGCGGCGCCACGCCTGCGTCGGCGTCTCACGGTAGTCCCACACGCCGTTGCGGTTCATGTCGACGAACACCTTCTTGCCGTCGAGCGGCTCGAGCCCTTCACCGGTGAACGCCGCGAACGAGGTCGCGCCCGACGTGCTGTCGGGGTACGGGAAATAGATCCCGAGCGGGCAGGCGATCTCCGGAAAGGCGAGCGCCGGGTATTCGATCGTGCCGTCGCGGCTCGCGCCGCCGAGAACCGCCGAATCCGAATGGGTCGGCGGGGGCGCAATACCCTTGTCGGCCCACGCGTCGACCATATCGATGAAGCGGTCCATCGCCCTGGCGAGATCGAGGTTCAGAATCTTCCCGCGCCAGCCTTCGCTTTCGCCGCCGGCGTGGCTGACGCCGCGCACTTCGTACATCCGGTACTTCGCGATCCCCTTGTCGCGCAGGATGCGTGCGTTGTTGCGCTTGTTCTCGAGAAAGCTGTCCGACATCCACGCCGGATGCTTCGGCTCCCAGATGTTGTTGTAGATCTGATGCGCGATGTCGATCTCGGGGACGAAGGCCGCCTTCTCCGCGTCGGTGGCGAGCAGGACGTCCTTTCCCTCCTTCATCACGACCGGATACCACGTGCCGGCGGCGGGATCGTCGGCCAGAATGCCGTCGAAAAAGCGCTTGCCGTCGCGGCCCGCGTTCAGGCTCGGCGCGTAGTTCGTCGCGTGGCCGATCCGCGCCCCCGCCGAGTGCCCGTACAAGTAGACGCGCGACGGCGGCTGCCCGAGGCGCTCGGCGACGATCCTCTTCGCGACGTCCGCGAAGTCCATGACGTAGTGGACCGTATCGTTGAACGCCGCGTAATCGACCGTGGAGCCGTCCTCGAGCGTCGTCGTGATTTCACCGAGCCCTTCGGTGGACGTGCGGCGGGTCTTCACCAGCGCGTAGCCCTTCGCGACCATGAGCAGGTCGTAGCGATCGAGCCCCTCGATCGGATTGGCCGCGTTCACGTACTTGTTCCAGGCCTTCAGCTGCCCCTGTTTGAACGAGGTGCCGCGGCCGTGGGCCGTAACCCACATCTTGCCGTTCCACGCACTCTTGTCGCGCGGGAAGACGATCGTCATCGAGGCGCCCTTCGCCCGTTCGTACGCCGCGACGCCGAAGAAGATCTCGCGCGGACCCCATGTCTGCTGAAATACGAGGTCCGGCGAGTTCGAGAAGTACTCTTTGTAGTTGCCGACTTTTGCCAGGTAGCCGTCCACGGTGCCGTCGAGGCCGACGTCGAGGCGCGTCAGCGCACGCCCGTCGTACGTCGCGCTCGTCTCCTGCATCAGGCACGACTTCGGGCCGGCGCCCTTCCCTTGCACCTGCCGCGGCGCGAGCAGAAAGGCGTCGCACGATTTCTCGGACATTTGCGCGCTCGCGGGCGGAGAGAGGAACAACCCCGACAGCGCGACGGCACCAAAACGCAGCATGTGATGTCGTGGTCGAGACATGATTACCTTCCTGCACGAGACGACGCGGCCGGCGGCTTCAAGAAGAACTCCGGCATCTTGAACATGAAGAGCGCGTTGCTCACGCTGTCGATCGCGTAGATTTCCTGGTTCTTCGGATTGATCGCAACGCCGGCCGGCCACACGAGCCCGGTCGCCGGTCCTTTGATGACGCCGCGCGGCGGCACGTCGCCGTTGTCGTCGATGCTCCACACGCCGATGAAGCCGGTCCTGTTCGGATCCCACGGCGATGGCCGCGGGTCGGCGTAGTTGTACGCCTCGAAGTTGTTCTTGATCGTCGCGAAGATCAACCCGCGCTCTTCGTCGACGAAGACCTGTCGGATCTTGATGATGCCGGTGTGCGGTCCGGCAATCTTCGTGCGCGGCTTCGGGTCGCCGTTATCGAGCCGGTTGAACACCAGAATGGTATCGTCGGACTGGCGCCCGGCGCCTTCGACGCGGTTCGCAACGATGATGCAATCGCGCTTGGAGTCCGCGGCCAGGCCGTAGATGTTGCTCACGCCCGAGTTCGGTCCGCCAATCCGGCGGCTTGGCGCCACGTCACCCTGCGCCGTGCGCGGGAAGACGAGGACGGCGTCGTCGCCGGATTCGACGATCAACTCGTCGTGCTCGAGGTCGACGAACACCGTGTCCGGCTGAGAAATGCCGGTTTTCGGGCCCTGCAGAACGCGCTTCGGTGGCGCGTCGCCGGCCGCGTCGCCCGGCAGCGTGAGGATCGCGCCGCCGAGCGCAACGGGCACGACGATTTCGTCGTGGATGTGATCGTAGAAGATGCCGTGCATGGTCCGGCTGAGGCGCGACTGCTGCCCTGAAATCACCCGGGTCGGATCCGCGTTCCCGCTTGCCAACCTGGCAAACGCCGAGATTCTCGGCTCGCTGACTCAATTAGGGACCAGGATCTCGTCGCGCTTCGAGTCGTACGCGACCGCGCCTGGATTCCCGAAGCCGACGGTCGGTGAACCGGCCGGCGCGTTGCGAAGGATGCGTTTGGGCGCGACGTTGCCCGACGCAGTGCTCGAGAAGACGAGCGCGGTGTGGTCGCCGTAGTTGGCGACCCAGATTTCGTCGTTTTTCGGGTCGAACGCGACGCCCATCGGCCCGACGATGCCGGTCCGGGGTCCCTTGATGGTGCGGACCGGCGCGACGTCGCCGGCGTCCGTACGTCGGAAGATGCGGATCGAGCTGTCACCGTTGTTGGCGACCGCGATCTCGTTGCGGGTCCGGTCGACGTCGATCGCCATCGGCCAGTTCAGGCCGGTCTTGCCACCTTGAATTCTGCGGATGGGGGCCACGTCGCCCCTGGCGTCGGCGGTAAACGCCGCAATCGACGGCTCGTCGAAGTGTCCGCCGACGACCGGCTGAGGCTCCGACACGCGCGTGCCGCGCTGGCGCGCGGGCGCGTCGCCGGGCGCCGGCTGACGGCCGCCCTGGTTGCCGTGGTTGGCGACGATGATTTCGTTGTTCTTGCCGTCGAGAAAGACACCGTGCGGATCGCCGAGCCCCGTTTTCGGCCCGCGGAGAGTGCGCAGCGGCTGCTCGCGTCCCTCGGCGCCCTTCCGGTAGATCACTATCTGGCGCGACGATTCGACCGAAATCGCGAGCTCGTTCCGCTCCGCGCTGATTGACAGACCCCATGCCTGATGCGGCACTTCGAGCACGCGCTTCGGCTTGACGTTTCCCGCGGCGTCGTATGGGAAGACCATCATCCGGTCGCCGATGTCGTTGTCGACCGTGTAGATCTCCTGCGCCTCGCGGTCGATGGTCACCGCGGCAATGAACATCATGCCGGTCGCAGGACCGCGAATGCCTGTGGAGGGCTCGACCTGCTCACGTCCCTTCGAGGCCGCCAGCCGATCGTACGACCACAGCGCGTGCCGGTTCGGATCGCTCATGAACACCTTGTTGCGCTCCGAATCGACGACGAGGCTGTGCAGCGTCGGATAAGGATCGCTGACGACGCGTATCGGCGCCACGTCGCCACCCGCGATCGTCGCTTTGTCCCAGCCTGGCGGCCAGGAGAGGGGCTCCGCGTTCTGCTCGAAGTCGAGGCAGCCGTTCTCGCGCTCGATCGCGAGCAGCCGCGCCTCCGACAGCGGCGAGCCTGGCAGCGGACAAATCGTTCCGTCGGCGGCCGGTTCGCCGGCGTGCCGGCCGTTGATCGACAGCAGCAGCAGCCCGGCCGTCGCGACGATGACTCTGCGCATATGACTCCTTCAGCGAACGGAGGGTACGGAGGGAACGGTAGCACACAGAGAAACGGAGGAACGGAGGCACGAACGGAGAAGAACAAACATCAGAAGAGGATTTTCGCCCCGAGCTGGACCTGACGAGACGACGTCACGGTCCGCGTGATGCGGCCCGCCGTCGGCAGCGGCAGCTCGTTGACCGCCGCCGCCGCGAACACGACGCGATCCGGCGTCGCGAAGTTCGGGCGGTTGAACAGGTTGAACACTTCGAGCCGCAGCTGCAACTGGCCGTTCCGGCCGATCCTGCCAATCTTCGTGTTCTTCACGAACGACACGTTCGTCATCGCGTAGTTCTGGCCCGTCAGAACATTCCGCCCGGCGTTGCCGAACGTGCCCTGCGCCGGCAGCACGAACGCCGATGTATCGAAATAGTGATCGGGATCGCCGAGGATCAGATCGTCAGGGTTGACGCCGGGCTTCAGGCTCGGGCGATCCTCGCCCGACGTGTTGCCCGACCGCGACCAGTTGGTGGCGCCCAGCGCCGGCGTGAAGGGCACGCCGCTGCGCAGCGTCACGATCCCATTGAACTGCCAGCCGCCGAGCAGCATCGAACCATCCCGCCCTGGCAGATCCCAGACGAAGTTCGCCTGGAACACGTGGCGTACGTCGAAGTCCGACCGCGCCCAGTCGATGTCGCGGTCGTACGGATCCTGCGGGTACACCGACGAGTTGTTCACGTCGGCGTTCAATTGCGCCTGCAGGTTGTCCATCGCCTTGGCCAGCGTATAGGAGGCCTGCAGCTGGTAGCGGCGGCTGAAACGCTTCTGTGCGCTGACCTGCAATGAGTTGTATTCCGAGTGGCCGCCGTTGGTGCGGTAGTCGATCGGACCGAAGGCGGTGTTCCGCCGCGGCGCGCCGGCCGGGAAGAACTTCGAGCCGTCCGCCAGGATCACGGGCACGACGGGGTTGGCTTCGATCGCGCCCATCAGGTTGTACGCGTGCGAGCCCGCGTAACCCACCGTTGCCGTGATCTGGCCGGCCAGCTCGCGCTGGACATTCACGTTGTAGGTGACGCCGTGCGGCTGCTTGATGTTGTAGTCGATCGTGCGCGCGCTCGCGGCGCCCGCGGTCAGCGATGCGGGATGCGGGAACGCCGGGTTGTTGATCGTCGCCGTTGCCGCAAATGGCGGCGAGAACGCCGCGATGCCGAACGCGCTGTTGAACGGCCCATCCGTGTCGTGGTACACGCCGGCGCCGCCGCGCACGGCGGTCCTGCCGTTCCCGGTCACGTCCCACGCCAAGCCGAGGCGCGGTGCGATGTTGCCGAGCGAGGGGTTCGCCGCGAACGGCTGGCCGACGGTGAACGACCGATCGTTGAGGTCGCGCAGCGTGGTGTCGAGACCGTTTGCCTCCGCCGGAACCGTGTAGAACTCGTAGCGCAGGCCGAGGTTCAGCGTCAGCCGCTCCGTCGTGCGGTAATCGTCCTGCACGTAGAAGCCGACGAGCGTGTTCGGCCGCACGCGCTCGAGCTGCGCGCCGGGCGGGACGCCGACGAACCGCGTCGGCGTGCCGGCGAGAAACGACCGCACGTTGGCGAACGTGTAGTTGCCGCGGATGTTGGTGGCCGTCAGCTTGTTCGTTCGCAGGTGCTCGACGAGCGCGCCGGTCTTCAGCAGGTGCCGCCCCCTCACGTACGACAGGTCGTCGCTGAAGGTCCAGTAGAAGCTGTTGTTCGTCGACGGGTTCGTCGTCGAGCCGCCGATCGGGCTCCAACCGCCCACGCTGATGACGCCCATCTGGTCCTGTCCGGCGATGAACGCGAGGTCGGGCACGGAGGGGAAGTCCGGCAGCTGCTCGAAGCGGAGTCGGCTGTGCGAGAAGCGCGCCGTGTTGAGGAGCGCCGGCGAGACGATCCGTTTGTACTCCGCAGTGAAGAACAGGTTGCGCGACACCGAATCGGTCGCGTAGCCGGGAAAGCCTGCCGTCACCGTCTGATCGGCGCCGTCGGAGGTATAGCGCGCAAACAGCGAATCCTTCTCGCTCACCGTGTAATCGAATCGGCCCTGGTAGAAATTTTCCCGCGTCGGCTGGTTGAACTCGTACGTGAAGATGCCGATGCCCTGCGCGGCGCTCGCCTCGCCGGCGTTCGGCGCCGGATAGAGGTTCAAGTACGGCGCCATGATCGGATTGATCGGAAATAGTGCGCCCGACCGCGCGGCCTCGTTCGGCACGAATGCGGGGCTGGTGAGACCAAGATCCTCCTGCAGCCGTTCGACGCCGCCGAAGAAGAACAGCCGGTTCTTCTGAATCGGACCGCCGGCGCTCATCCCGAACTGATTCCGCTTGAGCGGCAGCGCGCTGCCGCGGTCGAAGAAGTTGCGCGCGTCCATCGCGCTGTCGCGCAAGAACTCGAAGCCCGAGCCGTGAACGGCGTTCGTGCCGCTCTTGGTCACCAGGCTGATGACGCCGCCCATCGCGCGGCCGTAGTCCGCGGAGTACGCGTTGGTGACGACGCGGAATTCCTGAATCGTTTCGACGCCGAGCGTGGTCTCGGCAGCCGACACGGTGGCGGTGCCGGCGTAGCCGCGCATGTTCGCGCCGTCGAGGAGGTAGCTGTTCGACCGGAAGCTCATGCCGTTGATGTTCAGCTTCGTGCCCCGGTTCGACGAGGCGGTGCTGTCCTTCTCGGTGAAGCTGTTGACGCCGGGCTGCAGCAGCGCCAGATCGATGTAGTTGCGGCCGTTCAGCGGCAGCTCGGAGATCGTCTTCTCGGTCACGACCGCTGACATCGCCGCGCTGCGCGTGTCGACGAGCGCCGCGGTGCCGACCACGGTGACTGATTCCTCCGTGCCGCTCACCTTCAGCGCAAAGCTCACGCCCGCTTCCTGCCCGACCGCCAGCCTTACGCGGTCGACCGCGGTGCCGAACCCCGGCAGGCTCGCGCGCGTCTCGTAGGTGCCGGGCGGCAGACCCGGAATCGTGAAGTAGCCGTTGACGTCGGTGACCGCCGACCGGCTCAGTCCCGTGTCAACGTTTCTCACGGCGACGTCGACGCCGGGGAGGACCGCTTGGGTCTGATCCTTGACCGTGCCGGAAATCGTCGCCGACGTGATTTGCCCGAAGCTCGTCGGGGCGGCGGCGAGGACGAGGAGTGCCACGAGGAACGCTCGCATGCTGGGCCTCCGCTCGGTCCGGCGACACCGGACGCTACTCCGAGACGCGCGCTCAACATAGCGGGCGCTCGATGCGAAAGCAAGTCATTGGTCTAACCATTATTTTGGATCACTTTTTTTCTTGACTTCGCGCCGATCCGCGCCCACCCTGCGCGCACAGGATTGGTCTGACCTTCACCGAGGGAGGCTAGCTCCGTATGACCCGCACTCCGTTGTGGCGCGCGCTCGCCTGTGCCGCGATGCTCGCGTCGGCGGCGCTCGTCTTCGCCCAGGGAACGACCGGATCGATTTCCGGGTTCGTCACCGACGACACGTCCGGCGCGCTGCCCGGCGCGACGGTGACCGTCCGTCACGTCGAGACCGACCAGAAGCGCGTGCTCGTGACCGACGGCGCCGGCCGCTACCGCGCACAGCAGCTCGCGCCCGGCAAGTACGAGGTCCTGGTGGAGCTGCTCGGCTTCCGCGCCGCGCGCGTCGCCGACCTGCCGCTGACCGTCGGTCAGGACGCGGCGGTCAACGTCCAACTGAAAGTGGGCGCCATCGACGAGCAGGTGCTCGTCACCGGCGAGGCGGCGCTGGTGAACATGCGGCAGTCGTCGGTGGCGGCGCTCGTCGACGAGAAACAGATCCGCGAGCTGCCGTTGAACGGCCGCGATTTCAGCCAGCTCACGCTGCTGCAGGCAGGAGTCACGGCGTCGCCGAGCACGCAGCAGCAGGTCGATCGCGGGATGGGCACGCAGGTGTCGATTGCGGGCGCCCGGCCGAACCAGATCAGTTATCAGCTCGACGGCGCGGACGCGAACACGCAGGGCAACGGCTCGCCGGGCAGCGCCGCGGGCGGACTCCTCGGCGTCGAAACGGTTCGCGAGTTCCAGGTCCTGGTGAACAACTACAACGCCGAATACGGCCGGAGCACCGGCGGGATCGTGACCGCGGTCACACGTTCGGGCACCAACGCATTCAAGGGCACGCTGTTCGAGTTCACCCGCAACAGCCGGTTCGATTCGCGGACCTTCTTCGACGACCCGAACCAGGACATTCCGCCGCTCAAACGCAATCAGTTCGGCGGCTATCTTGGCGGGCCGCTGGCGAAGGACAAGACGTTCTTCTTCGGCAGCTACGAAGGGCTGCGTCAGGACCGCGGCCTGACGACGATCGCCACGGTTCCGAGCCGCGCGACGCGGGCGCGGGCCGACATCAGCCCCGTGACGCGGCCGTACCTGCTGTTGTATCCGGAGCCGAACGGCAGGGAAACCGGCGCGACCGGCCCTTACTCCGTACAGGTCACCTCACCGACCGGGGAAAACTACGCGGTCGGGAAAGTCGATCACACGATCAGCGCCGCGCACTCGGTGTCGGCGCGGTACTTCTGGGACAAGGCGCAGGTCGATCAGGACACGGCGATTCCGTTCTGGACGACCGACACCCGTACGAAATCGCAGTCGTTCGTGGGCGAGCACAAGTGGATCATCCGTTCGAACCTGCTGAACGTGGCGAAGGTCGCGTGGAACAGGGCGTACGAAGCGACCGACAACATCGAGAAGCGGTCGTTCGACCCGGCCCTGTTCTTCATCCCCGGAACCCGCTTCGCGAACATCTCGGTCTCCGGCATCAACTCGCTCGGGCCGGACACGAACACGCCGACGTTCGTCGACCTCAAGAGCCTGCAGTTCATCGACAACGTCGCTTGGTCGGCGTCGAGCCACAACGTGAAGAGCGGCGTGAGCATCACCCGTTACATGAACGACCAGGACTCGTCGTTCGACTTCGGCGGGAACTACGCGTTCACGTCGCTCGAGAACTTCCTCCAGAACCGTCCGGGCACGTACGAAGGCCAGGCGCCGGGTTCGACGACGGATCGCCGGTGGCGTCAGAATCTGATCGGTCTGTACGTGCAGGACGACTGGTCGGCGAAACGCAACCTGACGGTGAATCTCGGCGTCCGGTACGAATTCATCACGACGCCGCACGAGCTCGGCGGCCGCGAAGCCAGCATGCCGGATCTGCAGGCGAAGGACACCGTCGCCGGCGGACCGATCTTCAAGAACCCGTCGTTCACGAACGTGGCGCCGCGCGTGGGTTTCGCGTGGGACATGACCGGTGACGGCAAGAACGCGCTGCACGGCGGCGCCGGCCTGTTCTTCGAACCGATTCTCAGCAACATCTACCGCGCCTACGGCAACCGCACGCCGCCGTACTACAACCTGATCAATCCGGCGAGCCCGACGTTCCCGACGCCGCCGACATCCGGCGCCTCGTCGCTGCTGCGGCTGGATCTCGTCGACTACAACCTGAAGAATCCGTATCGCGTGCAGTACAACGCCACGTATCAGCGCGAGCTGCCGGGACGGACGGTCGTCACCGCCGGATTCGTCGGGTCGCGCGGGTACAGGCAGATCAGGAATGTCGAGTACAACCAGGCGGTTCCGCAGCTTCAGGCCGACGGCAGCTTCTTCTTCCCGGTCGGCAGCACCCGTCGCAACCCGAATTTCGGCAGCGTTCGGCTTCGCATCAGCGACGGCTTGTCGTGGTACAAAGGCCTGATTGCCGGCGCGAGCCGGCGGTTCAGCGCCGGCCTGGCGCTGCAGGCGTCCTACACACTCGGCAAGTCGGAGGATCTCGGATCGCAGGCGGTCGGAAGCGCCGACTTCGACAACAGCTTCCAGCCGCGCTACGCCTTCGACGCGCTGGACAACAAGGGCCTGTCGGATTTCGACATCCGCCACAACTTCGTCTTCAACTCGACCTGGGAAATTCCAGTCCGCTCCTCGCTCGGCGGCGCCGCGAAAGCACTCGCCGAAGGCTGGCAGCTCGCGAGCATCCTGACGGTGCGATCGGGGATTCCGTTCACCCCGCAGCTCGGCTTCGATCGGGCGCGCGCGCTGCCGCGGTCGGGCGGCGCGGGTCAGGAGCCCGACCTGGTCGCCGGCTGTTCGATGAATCCGGTGCTCGGCGGCGCGGATCAGTACTTCGATGTGAACTGCTTCTCGCTGCCGGCGGCGGGCACGTTCGGCAACGTGCCGCGCAACACGATCATCGGTCCAGGATTCGGATCGCTTGATTTCGCCGTGTTCAAGAACGTCATGGTCCGCGGCGGCCGCCGGATTCAGCTCCGTGCGGAAGGCTTCAACATCACCAACCGCGTCAACTTCGGGCTGCCGCAGCCGACGGTATTCAACTCGGCGGGCCGCGTGTCGAACGCCGGCCAGATCACGACCATCGTCGGCACGGCGAGGCAGTGGCAGTTCGGCGTGAAGGTGGACTTTTAGGGCCAGGCGAGTCTGGTGGGTCTGGTAGGTCGGGTGGGTCTGGTAGGTCGGGTAGGGCAGGTAGGGCTGGTGGGTCGGGTGGGTCAGGTGGGGCCAGGTAGGTCTGGTGGGTCAGGTAGGTCTGGTGGGTCGGGCGATCAGGGAGCCGGTAGTCGCGAGCAATGTAAGAGTGCGCTGGCACGGTGGTTGAGTGAGCAGGAGGTGTTCGATGTCACTCGCCCATCACTCACTTGTTGCCTGGCAGCGCGCGGACGATCTGTTCATCCGGCTGCATCAGCTTTCATTGAAAGCC
>Ga0137394_10000563_pt1 | contig 26086 bp, 40 predicted proteins | sample czobulk116metaG_FD_108278 | JGI IMG/M metagenome (GOLD analysis project Ga0137394, IMG submission 108278) | Vadose zone soil microbial communities from Angelo Coast Range Reserve, California, USA - czobulk1.16 metaG | ecosystem: Environmental > Terrestrial > Soil > Vadose zone | place: USA...
CTCCACGTGACACAAAACATCGAGTGAGCACGTGACATTCAACCTATAGTCGTTTCGTGTCTACGTATAACGTATACCATACCCAACTTATCAAAGACATAGAATAAGTCACAGTCGACCCACAATCCCCTCCGCGTGGTTTCAAATCTAATCAATAGCTTGAGCCATTCACCTAACGGTCGACATGATGATAATCAGTCGAGCGTGGAACAGCGACCGCCGCCAAGGGGGCGCACCTTGTCCTTCAATTGTCCAATGAATTGCTGGTAACTGGGTAACACGTCCGCACGGTCCTGAATGAGCCCTGATAGAGCCCACAAGCGCAGCGGCGGTTCGCCATCCTCTTTGACAACGTATAAATGTGGGTGGTACACCCCGCGACGCATTTCGCGTGTCTTTTGAATGACCGCGTTCACGCGCTGCGAGAAAGGATTTTCAAGGAGTGGAAGTGTCGTCTACAACCCAACCGGGTTAGCTGAATGGCGCTCTGATATTGACATGCCAAAAACGAATACCTTTCCGCCGCGAAGCGTCTCATAATTCGGCAAGTCGAACACATCGATGATCAACTGAGGAACTGCGTCGCGTCCGACCCAGAGGAATATCGTCTGCCCATCTTCGATCAAAAAGAGGCCGTGTCTCTCTAATCTTTCCGATGTAAGAGGCAGCGGTGGTGGCATGATGATACCGTGCTCGCCAACAGTTCCGGCCTATAAGAGATCAGTACGCCAGCCTCATCACCTAGGCGAATATTACCTCTGGTGGCATGCTATGCAATGAGTAGAAAGCAGGGTGGATGTAAGGAATCAGGAGTTGCGACGGAAATGACGTGAGTAATGCTTGAGCGTAGGCCCTCAAATCTGGCGGAATCTGTGCGCTCTGCCGAATACCAACGTTCTTTAGGAGGCCCAGCACAAGCACAGGCAACATCCTCAAATTCTCGCAGATAGCCAGTTGGGCGCTCGCTCCTGCACCCGCGGCCGTCATGCTCGTCTTGTAGGCCTGCAAAATCTCTACAAGCTTGCCCTGGACCGCATCACGCGCATCTTCGAGCTTATGCGTAATTGTGCGTTCCACAGCCTTGTTTGCGAGTAGTGTGGCAATAGCCACCTGATCGGCAGATGCAAAGACCTCAGACAGGTTCGAAGTTGTCGGATAAGCTGTCGTAATGACCCGAATGCGACGTTCACCTATCAACAGATTTAGACCACGTACGGCGATATACACCGAATACAAAAACTAACCGTAGCAGGTCGTATGCAGGATTGCCGTTTGGAACACGACGAATGGCGATGTGATCGTCTCTTCAATTTGTATCTCAATCGCATAGGATGTGTCTTGCGGCACAGCGGGCATCGCAAGCAGGTCGGTTGAGCGTACAAAGAAGTTGCCGTGGAAGGAAGACATTCGAATACCGCGCGTGGCACGCACGCGCATGACCGCTTCGAGCATTATAGACATAGCAAGGACCTCGCCGAACTCGTGCGCAAACTTCACTGCATCCTCAGTGCGCGCAGCATTGAAAGCAGGGTAGAAATATGTCTGTCCCGAGGTGTAATGAGGAAGGCAAGCTAAGCGCTTTGTTTAGTCAGCTGTGCCAGAACCGAGAAACGCGATATTACCTAGGGTGGCGACGTCTTGGTAGGCAGCACTGAACAGGAACATATCGACAGAAACCTGGGCACGTGAGCACTCAATGGCGAAGGACTTGTAGAATGGTGAAGCTGTTTGTAGCAGACCGGATTCCTGTGCGGAGTTGAGTAACAGCCTTAAGGAAATAAACGCATACCGACCTTAGGCGTGCCCAGTATTTTTGGATCCTCCCTGTTCTTGAGAGCACCAGCGCCAACGCTCGGTAGACTAGAGGACAAAACGACGAGTTTACCGCCAATAGGACTCTGACAATGGGAGACCATGAATCAAGACAGACCCCATTGTCGACACAAGGGAACATACGATCAACTTGAAACCAGATTGTAGCGCCGGGCCGAGTGCGCTGCCGATGGTGTGGTTATCGGTGAACATGTCATTAAGTCTGCCAAGGAGAGACTCCATCGCTGTCCTGCATTCGGTGAGATTCACAAGCAAGTCATTAGGTTTCGGCAAGAACACGTCATCGACATCGGACATGACGAGCATAGTACAATCTGCTGATTCGGCCTACACACTGTTATGGCCCCAGGATGCGGAAGAAGTCGAACAAACTCACCGACATCGAAAAGAAGTAGACAGATGTATCGTAGGCAATGATTGCAACTTTGGTACGCTGGTCCTCATTAGGCAGTCGATCCAGGTTCTCAAGAATCGTTCGCGTTGCAGTGGCCACCATACCTTCCTTTACATAAGCGGACGGGAAAATGCCTGGAAAAATAGGATACGTACCGGACTGAATAGCACTGTGGCTCACGTCGATGAGAAAGATATAGACAGCCGGCTGCGGGGGGCGGACCATGTATTCGGTCGGTGCTACGAACTCAACGACAGCATGGGTCAGCTCAGCACGCGCCCAGCGGTCCCCGGGCTGGTTCCGGGTCTGGTCCCAATCAAACAATTGTGGGACCTCGTTCGACATGCCACACATACAGCAGCGCCAACTAGACAGGACTATCGTCTCGTGTCACAAAGAAGAATTGAACGAACGCACCGATTACCCCCGTCAATGAACTGCACGTAAGGATTGATATACGTTCGGCATCGCCTACAGCGAGCAATGATAGTATCCGATACAACAGGGACGGGTTCCTCCCCTTCCTTGACAGAACGGTATGGCGTAATGACGAGGCCCAGCGGGATCTTTGATTTGCCAACAATAGAACTTGAGTTGGGGATGGCGTTAGCGGTACATCGCTGGTATGAGTGGTGCGCATTTGCAAAAGGCGCATTCGTCAAGCAAGAGCCCGGGGGGAGCCGGATAGGTGGTGGGGGCAACTCAAGGTCCCGCGGGTCGGGAGGGGAAGTGAGCAGGTTCGTGGTATACATCTGGAAAGGTTTCTGACCGCCATTGATACCCATTTGGCCAAACTGATCGGTAAGTTGGCCTATCCCACCTGCACCGTAGCCAGCTACGGGGGGTTGACCATACCCAGGCGCATTTATGTACTCGGGCTCCCCCTGCTGTTGGCCGTGATATGAAGGGCCGGATGGTGACGGCTGATTGGCGTATTGGTTTTGGTTTTCCGGTGTGAGCCCGGGGGTAAAAAGTTGCCCGCCACTGGGATTCGGAGGCTGTGCGCCCATGCCACCATAAGCGGGAGCCGGAGCAGCGTCGCTTCCTCCATAGTAAGCTTGTGTTTGACCAGTAGCATATTGACGGCGCTTGGCATGCTGCGTCGGTTGTGGCGAAGGGGAGCTCACGGGAACAGCTGAATCGGGTACAGCACCTGTGCCCGGATGCTCCCACTGGGCGCGGCCGGTGGCGGTCTCTGTGCAACATTCAGATGATCTGGATAAATGTGCAACACCACGAGGGTTGGGACGAACCAACGAAAAGGTACCGCTGATTATCAGGTTCCCTGAAAAAGACAATCAGGGAAAAAAAGGCACTGAAAATAAATTTTGACATGCCACTCGGCCGTCCATCCTGGAGGAAGTTGTTCATTGGGGTCTGCCATGGGGACTTTGAAGAAGTCAATAGATGGAAGGAGAGAAGAGTATATTGGATTTTGACACGAGACCAGACCCAACACGTCGCGTTCTCACGATCCCGAAACCCTCATTTGAGGTTAGGTCTCGTCTTCCCATCACTGATGTCTTCGGTGGATGTACCGAATAGCTCTCTGGCTCTGGGCAGTGCGCTAGCGCATACACATGTGCATTCTATACAGTATGTACAGGAAAGTGTCCAAGCCGAAGAAATCGAACTCTCGGAGGCGAACGCTCGGCCTATGCCGCCCGAGCAGCAGAAAGGAAGCGTCGTGGAGGTACTAGACGTGTCCAAAACAAGCAAACCGTTTACCTTGCGAGCGAGGATTCAGTTCTTTTCCCTCTGCTGGACCATCTTCTTGGCAGGATGGAGCGATGGCTCTACGGGTCCGTTGCTCCCCAGAATTCAAAGTGACTATCATGTACTGTGATCTCTCCCTGCTTGAGATCCGATGATGAACAAATGTTCTTCTCGTCAGGTTGGCTTTGCCGTTGTCTCCCTTGTTTTCATAGCAAATTGCCTTGTGCGCGGAAAAGTATTTTGACTCAAGAGGTACCATTGCATTGACCGGGATGGCAGGGCTTTGTCACAGGCTCGACCGCAAACATTGTGCTGACCGATAAGTTAGGATTTGGGAAAGTGCGTGATCGTCCCGACCTCTGACTGTCATCGCCAAAGCCCTTTAGGTTATTGCTCTTGGATCGGTTGCGCAAATGGTTGCTTTCTGCATCCAGGCATCCGCACCCTCCTTCCCCGTTTTTGTGATTACTTATGCTATCAACGGCTTTGGCGGATCACTGGAGGATGCGCAAGCTAACGGCTTTGTCGCGAGCTATGAAGATAATGCCTCGGTGAAGATGGGGATTTTACACGCTGCCTACGGTAAGCGCGCATATCCGCCGTGTCCGTGGCATATTTTATACCACGCATTGTCAAGGCGCCGGGGCTTTGGCAGCTCCCCTCGTTGCGACACAATTTTCCCAGCTTCATAGATGGCCACTTTACTACCTCGTCTCGCTTGCACTTGCGACGCTGAACACCGCTCTTCTTGTCTGTGTCTTCCGGTTCAAGACTCAGGATGGCAAGTCTAACGTGCTTTTCTTCTCGGAGAATGTCAAGTCTCACGATGAGCCGGATGGTTCAGAATGTTTGACCCAGATCGGCGAGGGCACCGAGGAGAAAGAGACGGTTACGGGTAGCAGGTACAAGGAAATGTTCAAACTGAAGGCCCTTCATCTCCTCGCATTGTTCATCATGGTTTACGTCGGCGTAGAAGTCACAATCGGTGGTAAGCCCCACACACCTTTGCACTTTCAAGTTCTCTACAACAATACGGTCTGCGCTGCAGGGTGGATCGTGACCTACGTCATCCAAGTCCGCCATGGCGGGCCATCGTCCGGTTACATATCGTCTGGATTTTTCGGGGGTAAGCCTACTCTCATGATGTCGATGCAATCGGGGTTCAATCTGCACCCAAGGCTTGACCGCAGGTCGAGTTGTGCTCCTGTGGGCAAACGAAAAGGTGTGGTATCTCTCTGAGCAACTCACCGACGCCTAACTGATGAAAATCTTATCACATAGATCGGCGAGCGGCTCGCGATATTCATTTACGTGGTCCTCGCCATAGGGTGTGCTTCTTTCGGGACGTTTGTTGCCAGCTGATACGCTTACCTACCGTAGTCTCGAGCTAGTCGTGTGGCTCGTTCCTTCTCTTATAGGTGGTGCGGTGGCCGTTTCGCTTGTTGGCGTTCTGCTTGGTCCGATCTATCCCATCGTCATGAATGAGGCCAGACGCGTCCTCCCACGCTGGCTCCTCACAGGGTGTATCGGCTGGATCGCAGGATTTGGGCAGACAGGATCTGCCGTGCTGCCTTTCATGACTGGAGCCATAGCGAGTAAGACCGGCATCAAGAGTCTGCAGCCGCTGTAAGCTTCTCACTCTACCAGATCCCTGTAATACGGGCTGATGTGAAGAGTAGACTAGTTTCCATGATGGCGTTACTCATTGTTATGTGGGCTTGGGTGCCGAAGGGACATGCACGCCAGGACTGATGATGGCCAGGGTCGATCTTGATGCCCCTCTATTAGCAGAAAAGTGAAGAATGACGAAGAAAGTCATTACAGAATACAGTGTGGTCAACGTCGGCGATCTTCGACATGTTATATAACCCTTTTTCATTGACCGAAATATCTACTTTTCCTCTGTTTTACGTGGTTGTTCTGGAGGCTGGGATGTCCGTTTAGAAGAATGTCGTTTATGACGGTTGAGTAGAACGCCGGTGCACCGGATGAGTGCTTCCTCCTCCTCTTTCTTCGCATCCGCACAAGCTGCCCACCTGATCTTGAGATTTTCATCCACAAGATAAACGTAACCGATGCGGCTGTTGGTCATTCCAAGTGGTTCCCGCACGTACTCCTGAGTACCCATACACGGTGTGAGTGGTGAGGTTAACCAAGACTAGGTGAGATACGGACCATGTTTTGCCGAGAGACAAGGTATCGCGTATGTTGATCCGGTGGAATCTTTGAACGTAGCGAGGACAGAAAGATATTAACGAGGATAGATTTCAGTATGTTCTCTTGAAGGTTGATCTGAATGTATTGATACACGGGATGATTATGATATAGGCCGTTAAGCGATTTTGAATACGACGTTGCATGTATCTGGAATTGTACACGACCTCAATGTCTCGCATGCCCGGGGAGTGTCACAACGCACCTCGGATATTCGTGTTGACAGCATGGCTATGACAGACACTTTGCCAGCGCACATGTGCGTAGTGTGTTCCTTGACACCATTATCCAGACGACTTCCGAAGATGTTCGGAAAATACAATGCTTTCTAGGCAGACAAGCAAACCTGTGGGTTAATTGGCTAAGGATCAATCTTAGGGGACGCACGTCCTCCCGAATGAGGACTTGGGGTGCCATCCAAGTCTTTCCTCCGTGCACACGGGTCATGTGCAGGTCGTAGAAGTACCCGGTCGACGCCTCCTTCACGCTAGAGCGGCACGAGACGATCAACGGCATTCCAAGAAGCAGAAAAGGGCAACGCACAGATGACGTCGCTTCTCGAGCTGCTTCTCCTGGTCCAGAAAGTCTGCGCTCCTCTCCGAAAGCGTCTTGGTCTTTGTTGTTGGCACATCTGGCACGCCGAGCGGCCTTCGGAGCGGCAATATTGCAGGTGCATCATCCGAAATTTTTTCGGCTTCTGCAGTCTTGATCACCCCCACTTTGTCTGGTGTTTGAGTGCTGTAACACCTTCGGGACAAGCGACAAGCTCCTTGGCTCGACACACAGAAACGGACTACCAAGGACAGCATGACGCGGAAGCAGTACTAGTGCTATTGCGTCGCACGGCACGCGTCAATCAACAAGTGAGATCACGTGCATATGGGTTATATAAGTACCAGTGCGCCGCTTCAGACGCGCACTTGCTCTTGCTCTACAACCCCTACCATCACTGACGTGTCCTCTATAAAAGTGCATTCAACGAGTAAACATGGTGTGTACTGTGGTGCAAACTTGTGGCATACCTTTTCTAATCGATGACCGGGTCTAGAGTGGAAAAGGTATGTTGCCAGGGATGGGCCCCGAAATTGTTGTTGACCACGCATTTGGGTCGCAGGCAAAGCTGGAAAGTCATCCTCTGGCGGCAAGGCGAGCGCAGATAGCAAGGTACAGTCGCGCTCTGCCAAGGCCGGACTTCAGTTCCCTGTTGGTCGTGTGCATCGTCTTTTGAAGCGAGGGAACTATGCTCAGCGTGTTGGTGCCGGCGCTCCTGGTACGTGATGTTGGTGTCAAGGGTTCTCTGATCAGCAAGACTCATGCTCTGTCCTTAGTCTATCTTGCTGCCGTTTTGGAATATTTGGCTGCCGAAATCCTCGAGTTGGCCGGTAATGCTGCACGCGACAACAAAAAGCAACGTATCGTTCCACGACATCTGCAACTTGCCATCCGTAATGATGAGGAGTCAGTTGCCTTTCTATTACACATGCCGAGATGGCTCTCAACTACTGTCACATAGGTTGAACAAACTCTTGGGAGACGTGGTGATTAGTCAGGGAGGTGTTGTGCCTTTCATCAATCCCGAACTGCTCCCTAGCAAATCAAAGTGGGTTATCTTGTCTACGTCTCCTTTCTTTCTTATTCAATACCCTATAGGACTGGCAAGAAGGAGAGTGCAAGCCAAGAAGTCTAATTGCGCGTTGGACATCCTTATCTTACTGTTTTGCGTTGTAGCGACTATTACTTTTACTTGTATTCTACTTCACGTTTGCGTCTCATTCTGCCATGCACATGGCTCTTCGCAATCATCCTCATCCACCAGCCTGTCTCGACCGACATGTGATACAGTAACCAAGCCGGGTCTCCCGGGCCGTAACGTCGATCAAAGTGGGGGAGGATGTGTGTGTGAAAATGGCCCATGTCATTCAAATGACTTCATTCAAAGGTCAGCGTGTTATGTATGTAGTATGCCAAAGCTGGGCATTTCGACCAGAACCTTCGAAGGACCACAAAACAGATGGGCATCAAGGGAAAAGATATTAGAGCCGGTCCCATCACTAGCACAACAAAAACAGTTCAGCCAGGAGTGGGAATAAATACTGTTTCCCTTCACGCTCTAGAAAATCATACTGTACTGTAAGGTAGTCGGTGCCTATAAACGCGATCCAAATCTCAGTCCAATCAAAGACCATTCGGTTCTTCCAGGCTGCTACGGGAACGCTACGGAACTTATCCGGCAGGGATCATATCTGCCAGAACTCAGAACATTTGTTGCGACAATCATTGGCTGGCGATGGCCTGAAATAACGCAAGTGCCCACACAAATAACGAAAAAAATGAGCTCGCGCTTCCCCCTCGGTCGGGGCTTGGCAACTGAGGTGGCCGACTACCGAGGTTTTTCATGGCATATCGGCGTTTTTCGTCAGCGCTTCAAGTTCAGGTCATCATTTGACAGTTGCCTCTCTGCCTCGGGAAGGCGCCGAGCCTGGCAACCCGCACCCACACGGCATTTCCCCTTTTCAAAAAACTTACCCCTAGAAATGCTGCTTTGCGAATACATGACATGACAACACATGTCTTTTCCACAAAGAACAGTCCTTTTCCCCTCGGACCAGGAGTGCGACGTGCGAGCCATCAGTGGTGGGTACGTATAGCTGTAATCGGTCGTGACGGCAGCAGAGCAGTATTGCCAAACCGCCACATTGCGCCTCGATACCAATTTGCAGCCCAAGGGGACTCTGGCCATGAGGTCGAGGTACGGTAAGCGGCCCCTCTCGTGGGGTATCACGACCTCATGACGATGCTGGGAGCCGCAAGCCACGATTGTCAAAAGGGGAGAGGAGGAGGACCGAAGTAATACGTGAGAAATAAAGATTCTGTGTTGTCAGTGTACGAGTCGCGAGATGGTACAGAGTATGTATGAATGCTGTCATCAAACAGTCCCACAGGGAATCTACCAATATTAGAGACAAGCGAGCGTCGTCGTCGTCGTCGTCCAGTCGAGGCGACATAAAAAATGGTCAGGGTATGGATACATAAAAATGACGGGCCTCCCCCCAAAAAAAAATGCAGCCATCAGCTTTGTATATAGGAATTAGGCGATCGTGTTTGGGGATGGCGCACTTTTTTTATATCTCCAAATCGTGCTTCATTTGAAGTTCCAACGTCCGAATCTGCTGCTCCTCTCTTGTAAGCTCTGGCGAATAGGAACCGCTCTCTTCGTCTTCCTTCCTCTCCTGTAAGCCCGGTCGGCCCTCACCCAGACGAAGTTCCACGTCGAACTCGATCGTCTTTGTTACGGTGACCTGTACGTCTCGACCCGATCGTGCTCGCATTCCCTGGGGCTTACGCCCACGACGTAAAGCGTAAGAGTCCTGGTCACTATTAACGAGGTGGATGAGATCGCCTGCGACAACAGTACCAAGGGTGAGTCTTACCTCGTAATGTACTGGAACAGATCTCGATATGCCCGGGAGGACGTGATTACCCTGAACACAGTTGAGCGAAATCCCGACAGAAAACAAGACGAGAAGCGTACACGAGGGTGACTGGGTGCGAGCGGCCGAGCGTAAGAAGTTAGTCGGGCTAACGGAGCAGTGACTGGGACATACGATGGGGATACTGGAACATCTATTTGGGAACGGTATTAGCAACGAGACACAGAAATACCGAGTATCACTGACCATATTCCAAGGATCTGTAGGTGTCACACGATCAACGACAATTCATGTGCGCCTAGAATGGAGAACGGACTCACCATTGATATTCTTGAAAGACAGTGCCTGGGCAAAGATATCCGATGAGTCGACGTGGTGAACACCTCGAAAGTAAGAAAGACATACCACTGACGGCAACTCGGTCATAGTGGCCGCAAGAATCCAGAATAAGGCTTGGAAATACAACATGTTCCACAGATAAGTCGCGTTCCGCTTTTGAAGCACACCCAAAATCATGACCCCCAACAAAACAAAATCTGAAATAAAGTTGATCATAATGCTCCACCGGAACTCGTCCGTGCGGGCGATGCCGCAGCCCTTCAGAGCCGGGGACCATTCGGATTGACCCTGAGCAAAACGCGTCGCATCAGCGCTACCGAATTGTATTGGAGGGGAAGGTGTATAACCTTTGTGAGAGCTGTGAAACATCAAAATCAGCCGTTGATCGTAGAACGGGTGTGATGGGAAACCCGTACCATAGATGGCCCCACCCAAATTAGCCAGCCAGAACACGCCTGTGACTGTGATGATTCTCGTGTCTCGTCCCCATATCGCAACCCTGATCATCAAACAGTGACGACGTTCACACAGGGTACAGCGGGGAAGACGCGAACGCGCTTACCCTCGTAACACGAGGAGGAATGATGCGGAAGCTGCCGCAAACCACGCTGTAAACTGGGAACGGACAGCGGTCGATGAGCTTCAAAGCGCAAGGGAGGGAATCAATCGAGCGTACGAGCACGCAGCGTATCCAAGCCTGTAAACGGTTAGCTGCGTGAGTGTGCGCTTCACGTTACGGCAAACAATAGGTAGACACACGTTACAACCGAATTCTCGGGTAAGGTTGAAACCCACAAGACTGATAACGATGCAGATGAGGGCAAGCAGCCTTGCGGCGACATACACGATAAACGACCATCGCCATGGCCGCCGTCCCGTGTAGACCTCCCACTCGAAACTGAGTGTGGTAACAAACTCCCATCTTATCCCAGATATAATAAGCGGAGGCGATCTCGACGACGTGGGGAAGCTTACAGGAAAATCCCAGCACAAACATGCACTACTTTCAATACATGACCTTGTGAGAGGAGTGGGGACATTTCAGTCCATGCTGCAAGGAAGAAAAAGGTCTGGCACATACCGAGTATCTCCAATGCGTATGCCTCGGACGAGTCCATTGTTTAACACGGGATGCCACGGCCGGGAGGATGAAGGGGTGACCGCTTTGGGAGAGGGCGGGAGGTAATGAAGGAAAGGGAAAACCACGATCAGAGCTTGGGCGGCGGTTTGGAAAAGAAAAAGGGTCGAGGTTCATGCTCTTTGAATACGGGCGCTATGTGATGGCACCGACGGGCAGGTGTGCCCCCCCCCGTTTACGGCTACGTGTCGTAACCATCCCAAGGCTCCGGGCGAAGGGTTATGCGCGAAAATGAATTCCGCGGCGGAGCGGCCCAAAATGCGATCTGTCATAATCATTGACATATTGACATCCCCTCTTGGAAGAAAACTCTCGCCATCAGCAAACAAATCAGGGTCCATATGTGGTTGGAGTTGCGACCGCTCTCGGGTTAAATATTTTAAATTGAAAAGTCGCGGGTTACCCCCGAACGGCAACTGAACATATCGTGCACCCGCAGGCGACTGAACTAGCCGGACTGCGCGATCGTGGCGGTCATTCCGGCTCTTAATAAAAGTCGATCTACTGGCGACATCCCTTAGTCTAAATCGAATGACAGTGGCAGAGCTGCTGCGGGCCATCAGGAAAACCAGAAGCCACAACCAAGTGCTCTGCGCCACCAGAACGTAACTAACGCACTCACCAGCTTTGCCAAAGATTACTACGCGAAAAAGACCCGCGATGAGGGGTGGAAACAAACCATTGCGATCATCGCGTCCAAAGACGGTGATGACGTAAGTGACCCGCTCAGTGTAACAAAAAATATCTACACACGAGCAAGAGATCCCGAGACAAAGCAGATGTGCTGGGTTCCCATTTACACCTCCAGCGAGCACCCCCAGTGGTGAGTGGCACGTGGCCCAAGTAAACTCATGGCGGGTGGTCAACTGCGGTACCCCAATCGTAAATTCGGTATCTTCTGAGCAAATAGTGCCATTGACGTGTACGTGGGAACCCGCCTGACGTACATTCCCTTCGCCAGCCGCCGACCAAAGACAGGTGAGTGCAAACACATGCACGGAACGCAAAAGATGAATGGGTCCGGCGTGCGTGGAAGTTGGAACCAGCCATGTCTATCCCGCCAATCTTAATAATTACATACGACTTGAAGCGAGTCTAACCCGAAGTTGGCGCGGGAGCAATATCTATATACCATCTTCCCACGACGCGCCGTAGGTGTAGATTGGCTGCCAACCCTCTGTCAGGACGGTTTCCGATCCACACTGTATACCACTCACCTCAAATATGCAAGTCCTTCTTCATCTGGAGTTCGGCAGTAATTAACTCCATTTCTGCTTTAGACCGCACTGTCACCGTTTGTTTGTACTCGTCATGAGGTAGGGGTCTCTCTTCATCAATGGGCGTAAGATCTACGTCAACCTCCACGGTCTTGTGTACAGCAACCTGTACGTTTTGATGGGGCCACACATGGGCGCGACGACGACCAAACGGGTCATGGTCACTTAAAAGGACAGTTGAGAGAAGATAGCCCGAGTTGTCAGTCTGGGAGGCGTACTTTGTAATGTACTGGAATAGATCGCGATAAAGACGCGTTGACATTATGACCCTAAGCGAAACCAAAGTCAGCAAACTGCCCGTCAAGAATGGAAGAGTGCGGACGAACATGAGAACCACTATGATTGAAGAGAAGGCACATAATCAGGAAATGACGAAACAAGCATGGATGATGTACGAACTGTGCGGCACTTGGAACATCTGTGCAGGCAAGTTCGTGAGCTGTCCTACGGAATAGATACGCTCATCTTTTACTCACTAGATTCCACGCATCTAATGTAACCGACGAGACTAAGTAAGTAGGTCAAGGCTGGTCATAGTAAGCCCTACACACCATTCATGTTCATGAAAGGCAGAACCTTGAAAGGATCAGGTTACCGAATGCGACAAAAGGTGCGCAGTATGATGACGATGACTCACCACAGAAGGCACCTCGGTTGCGATGGCGGTCAAAATCCAGAAAATACCCTGGAGATAGAGCATCCGCCAAAGATACGTCGCATTCTTCTTTTGCAGCACGCCAATAAACATGATGCCGAGGAGCGACAGGTCCACTATGAGATTAACAAGTATGCTCCAGCGGAAAATGTTGGTCCCGGTGATAGCACATGTGCGTGCGACAGGGCTCCACACAGAATTACCCTACAAGGGACGCAAGTAAAAACCAAGAATTCGGCTTCGTTTGCTGCGAGCCGAGCGAAGCGCTTACCTGTACTGAACCTAGATAGATTTGGTTTCAGCTGGAATCGAAAACAAAAGGAAGAAACTTATAAAACCCACTCCAGAACGACATTGCGATGTTCGTAGACCAAATTCCCACTGCTATTAGTACAATAACTCTGTCTCGGCCCCAAATGGCGATACTAGATATCAATCAAATCAATACTATCAGCCGACAATATCCTCGGTGGAAAAGTTTGATGGATCACGTACCTACGAAGCACGAGAAGGAACGAGGCAATTGCGACAGAGAACCACGAGGTAACGAGGGTGGCACGAAGCCACGCCTGTACAAAGTCAGTTCCATGGGTATCCAACGAAGGCACTCGAGTAGCCACAGACAATGCAATTCATCTCGGCAGTAACGTTGAATCCTATAAAGGTGAGGATAGTTGACGCCATGGCCATTAGCCTTGCAATGAAATACACGGCGAATGACCACTTCCACGGCCGTCTGCCGGTGAACACCTCCCACTCAAAGTCGAGGGTGGTGAAGAACTCCCATCTGTGGTAAGCGGCCGTCAACATCGCACGGACCATGCTGAGTAGCAAAATCGAAGCGCACAGAAAGACACCGTTGAATAAATGGATGACCTTGATAAGGTGGCCTGGGGGACAGAGAGAGATTGTAATCGTAAACGAGATCAACGGCTAAGAACGAGGCTCCCTCAGACTTACTGTAAACCTCAGCCTCGGTGGGCATGACACACGGCGAGTCAGGAGGTGGGGGAACGGGAGTCAAAGGAAAGGAGCAAGAGTCCTCCGAAAGTGCGAGGCTAAGAGGAAAGAGGGCTACTTTGGTCCCATCGGTTGCTTTGTATGAATCCCGTCAGGTGCGCGCCCACCCAGTGCGGCGTCACCTGCGGTCCCCTGGGATACGAGAGCACGCCGTAAAATTTTATGTTAGCGGATGCAAAGAGTGGTTTAGTGTGAACGAGAGCGCCAACCAGGGGCAAGATTGGGGGTGCCACCTTGCTTCCTTTTCTCCGTTCGATGGCACACCCTAAGCGGGGGACGGATAACGCAAGCGCTATTTAGTTGAAATTTAAGGCCCCTACTGGCGGGAACTAAAGAGATACTGTAGGTTCATGCTGTTCCGTTAGTTCCAGGGACGAACTTAGAGGCAACGAGATCTAGTGGCCGTGCGATTATACGAGTAGTATTCGACCGCACCCCAGCTCATCGCCTACAGTATGAGGAGACTGTAGTATGATGAGATCGGGTCCTTGTAAGCGCGGCGTACCAGTTGACACGTTGACGCGTTGATGGCTCCGAAGAGCGACCGGGCACGGGTTTGGAGCCACGACGGAAAAGAAGCCGCCCCACGTGTCACGGTAAATGCGTGGGAAGACACTCGTTTGTGCCCCAATTCAATAGTCAACTCCGTTTGTTTTTAGGCGGTGAACGTACGGTGAACGTGAAATGAAAGGCACAAAAGACGGGTACAGTCGCGGGTAATCTTTTCTCGTGTGAGCGATACTGTCTAGCCTGGTCCCAGTCCTTTCTTTGCCAGCCCTTACTGGAGTCACTGACTGCTGCTCGTCTGTTCAAGTCCTGGCCTGGAAGTGCAATCGCAGCCCAGGCCGACTCTTGGCTCTTGGCATCCTGGCATCGCGCGCCCAATTGCTTCCGATTCTGAAGAAACCGTCCATTTTGGCATCCACATACGGTATTACCGCCCTGATCTGAATCCCCGCGCGCTCCAGTTTCCCATGGGGAAGAAAAGCGGTCCAAGTTGGCCATGCTGTGCGTTCAAGCGAAGCGCCTGGACCCACGCTTCTTCACAGAAAAGAGAATCTCTGTCGCGAGGCCCTCACTGAGTGGGAATGCAGACCTTGTGGTTCAATTCAATGACGATATGACGGTCCCAGGACTAACCCCTGAAATAACATATCGATGATTGTAAATAAGCTTTGGAGAAGCCCTCAGTCTCTGCATGTTCGGCGTCCCACTTCACTTTGTTCTGCACTTCGTTCTGTGCAAACGCATGGCCCACTGGGGCACCACATGGTGAAAGGTGAAAGGGGAATGTGTCGTGCGGAAAGCGCCAGTGAAGTGACCTCGTCTCAGCCTTGCAGAGCCGTCATTATAAGGCGGTCAAGAGCGGCAAGGGCGTAGGCGCTTTTACATCGTATATATATGCTGTAGCGTAGGGCAATGAATGATGGAGTGCAGTAACCGCCGGCTGAGTTACCGGCGACCCCCGGCCACCACGCCACGGACACCCAACACTCACGACTTCGACTCCTGTTCCATCTCGCTTACGACCTACGGTACCTCCAACGAAAAAAACCATTCAGCTCCCGCTCCCTCTTCCCACGTCTGGCCTTTCTTTTACTGTTTCCAAATCGTGTGAACCCGTACCATGAATGGTTGGATCTCGCCCCCGACGAGGCGCGAGCTGACTCTCCTTCTCTTCTGCGCGACCCTCTTCATCCTCGCGTTCAATGCCAGCTCATCCTTCCGTCTCATCGGGCTCGACTCTTCCACCTTCATCCCCTTCTCATCCCACCCCGCGCCAATAGGCTCGGATGGTCGCAGACTCGAGGGACACCGCGATCGCTTGGAAGCTGAAATATTCGGCGAGTGGGAGTGGGAGCCCGGCCGCATCGCGGGGATTAAGGAGGCCGAGTCGACGCGCTTGTTGCACGGAAGGTCGTACGGCCATCCGGACGCGTATTTGTGCGGCGAGGGCCGGAGTGGAAAACAGGCGATGTGGCTGCGAGGTCTGGGAGACGGTCGCTATGATCGAGGAGAGGTCGAATTGGGTCCGACGAGCGTGAATGATGACTTTGTGCGCTGGGGAGAAGACGTGCCACGCACCGAGCTCGTACAGCATGTCCCTGGTACGCCCTCATTATTTGCCCCCCTCGCTTGCGCTTGGGGTGAACACCGCATAACTGCCCTCAGGTTTCACAATTCTTGATAACGTCATAATGTACTTGGGCACGTTTTACATCGTCGTCAATGACCCGACGTCCATGCCCTCCGCCGAAGTCATCGGGTCGTCGAGGGTGAATCACAATAACCCATCGCGAGATATAAATTGGCAGATTTTCCCCGCCCGAGACGCACCGAGCCAATTTGGCTCACATGGGGGACGGTGCGAGCTTCATTCCTTTCGTCAAAGCAGACTTCGGTTCACTGACAAGCACCATTCATCCATCACACACTTTGTTCTATAACGGCAGGATACACGGCGTCACCTTCATATCATCCGACAGCGCACCCGCAATAGACTCGCACACCTTGCTCTCCCTCATGCGTCTCTACAGCACGCTCAATGTCTCTTCGCCTCATTCGCTTTCTCTTCCCCACCGCGTCTTCTTCCCCTCCGTCCCCACATTCACCGATCCTCGACCAGACCCAGCCGAGGAGAGCATCCCGCGACAGCGGGCAAACATCGGCATGGCCCCAGAGACACTCAAGGCGGCCTACCCCAGTCTAGCCGGGGCCCAGTTTGCAGAAGACTTTGCTGACTTTACCGGCATCGGCTTGCCCGTCCTGCTTGATCGCGTCGTCATCGCTGACCGCGGTGCGGCACGGCGCGGCGGGCTCCCGCGGGACACGCCCGCGTGGACGGTGCCGTTCACCAGGCTCCGTGCGTCGGAAGACTGGTTCGAGCCGATGCGGAAGTCGTTATCAGAATGCATTCTGGGCGAGGACGAGAATTCCGCTGGCACCGGGACGAGCGCCGACTCCACCGGCAACGCGCCTGCGCCTGCGGCGGCGGCGGCGGCGGCGACACACACCGTCACTTACCTCTCCAGGCAGGGCGGGGAAGAGGGCTCGCGGCTGCGCGCGGCAGACCACGCGGCGCTGTTGGGCGCGTTGGAGAACTTGGCTAGGACGGGCGTGAGGGTGTACGTGCTGGACGAGTACGCGACGTGGATGGAACGCATGCGGGCGCTCGCGCAGTCGACGGTCGTGCTGAGCGTGTTTGGTGATCACCTCGCGGACGCGGTGTTCATGAAGCGCTCGGCGCGGAGCACCTTCATGGAGGTTTTCCCGTCTGGCGAGTTCAATCGCAATTGGGAGACCGTCGTGCGGTCGATGGGCATCCGCTACGTCGCTTGGCAGGGAAAACGGTACGTCTCTAAGAGTCTTTTTCCCGCCCTGATGAACGGTGGGTTTCTGACACACTCGTATGGTTAGGAAGTATGCTGGCAATGATATGCCAGAGGTCTCGGAATCATCGTCATTCGATGACTTGGAGTTGGACGCGCAGGCCGTTGTGGACGCCATCATGGAAGAACTCAATCGGGCGGTCGCGGACTGATTGACTGACATCTCCCACCCTCGTCTTACCTTACATTTGCTTTATCCATCGGACGCTAGACTGCATGCACCAGTATAGAACTCGGATTAATGCGCCCTGTTCCCCCTGGCGCCTGCGCCCTTGTCAAGGGGACGCCCTCCAATTCAGGGCGGTGTATGTACATCTGTACAGTATCTATGTCGCACTGTCAGGGCTGGACCTTTCTAGGCGGCTCTTGACCGCCGTTATTTCTGCCATCTGTTGATCTGGGGAAATATATACGTCCCTTTTGGATCGATAAAAACAAGGCGAACGAACATCGTAAGAATCGTCGCAGAGTCAACGTAACTCTTTTGATTTCATCTAATCATCTCTCCATTTAACCACCTCTTTCATTCCCTTTTTCCCTTCCCACGATTGGAGGACTTTTTCGTCAGTTTGCATGTGTTTTGCGCGTGATGGCGCTGTCTTGGGCGCTCGTGCACATCGCTACCGGTCGCTTGTGGGCGTAATAAATGATACTAAACGGGAACGAGATTCGCGCTCCAGTGAGTGTCCGGGGATCGTGGCTTGCCATTGGGCGGATACGGGGGAGGGGTGCGCTTTGACGCCCGAATTGTTGAGAAAAGTAAAACGTGGGGAAACGAGGGAAGCGACCAGGGAGGAGAGACTGTAAATTCCTTCGCCTAGTATCGAATGGGTGCGATGGGTTCGGCGCGGATGGTAGAGAGATCAATCGCGCCGTCGCGTTCTTCGTCAATTTCGCCAATGAGGATGCTGATTGAAAAAGAAATGGGGGAGCGCATTGATCAGTCGGTAGGGCCGAGGGGATAAAGATTGGACGCGTGTAGAATATCAACGAATATGTGGCGGTGGGAAAAGACGTACATCATGTCACCCTTGACGAGGTAGAGTCCTAGGGGGACCTCCTCGACGCCCTCATCCGCGCTGTAAATGCGCTCTTTGGAATCGGAGAGGACGACGTTGGACTTTTGGTCGTAGCCCGCCAGCACGCCCTATAAATAAAACACGACACGAGAGGCGTCAGGGCGAAAGTCAAAGTGAATGGGAGAGGGGAAAGGGGACGCACGATTATGGCGCGTCCGTCCTGGAGCACGAGGAGCACGCGGCCTTTTTGAAGGGTGGGGATAAGGAAAACGAGAAGGAGGGGGAAAGACGCGTACGGTCTACGTAGCCTTGTAGGCTGGACATTGGATGCTATCTCGAGGGTGGTTCGTCGTCAGAGTCGACCGTAAATGTGCGGACTCGGTGTGGCAGTACGTGAGAGAAGGAGTGTCTGAGGTCCTGGGCGCAAGCCATCATATACGTCCGTCACGGTTCTACAGCAAGACGACGGACGTTGCTTCCGAAAAACCCAGGGATTTCCCTTCCACTCCTTTTTATTTCCTGCTCCCATCTTTCTCCATCCCCATCTTTCTTCTCCCCCCTCCGTCTCGCTTTGCCCGCCCAACCCAGCCAGCTAGCAAAAATGGGTGCCACCGAAAAATTCTTCGAGAACGGCGGTCGCCCCATCGACGTCGACCTCTCGACCACCGCCCACTTCGTCAACGGGGCGAAATCGGAAGCGGACCCGACGAGCGACATCGGTAGCGGTGGCGGCAAGGACAGCAGGGGCAGCACCAGCCCACTGCCCGTCCCTGCCTCTGCGTCCTTGCCAAAGTCAAAACACAAGCTCTCGGCCGCGGCCATCATTCCCATCTGGATCGTGCTCTCGTCCTCCGTCATCATCTACAACAACTACCTGTACAACACCCTCAACTTTAGGTTCCCCGTCTTCCTCGTCACTTACCATCTAGGCTTTGCCGTACGCGTCCCCTCCCTCTCCCCTCTCCCCAGTTCCAACATAATTCGTGTGCTTTGCATGCGAAGCTAATGCTGCACCTTTTTTTGTATTACAGGCAGTCGGCACGCGCGTACTGCAACGGACGACGCACCTCCTCGATGGCGCGAAGGATATTCACCTCACGAAGGATACGTTTATGCGCTCCATCCTCCCCATCGGTCTCCTATTCAGCGGAAGTCTCATCCTGAGCAACACCGCTTATCTCTATCTCAGCGTGGCCTACATACAAATGCTCAAGGTGCGCCCCACCCCTTCTTTTCTCATCCTTGTTTCATTTTTGGGGTATCGACCGATTATCTAGGCGTTTACGCCCGTTGCCATCCTCCTTATCTCCTGGTCCTTCCGCATCCAAGAGCCCAATCGCAAACTGGCCATCATAGTCTCCATGATCTCCTTCGGCGTCGCTCTCGCATCGCGTGGCGAGTTGCGTTTCAACCTCATCGGCTTCCTCACTCAAGCCGCCGCCGTCGCCGTACGTACATTCTTCCTTCCCTCCGCATGTCCTCGCACCTTTCACTTGGTTCTAATCTGGCATGGTGCGATCGCGCGCACTAACAAAACAGTTCGAGGCTTCTCGTCTCGTAATGATCCAAATTCTCTTACACGGCCTCAAGATGGATCCCCTTGTCTCGCTCCACTACTACGCGCCCGTCTGCGCCCTCATCAACCTCGCCATCCTTCCATTTACGGAAGGATTCGCGCCCTTCTATGAGCTGGCACGCGTCGGCCCCTTTATCCTCCTTACCAATGCTGCCGTCGCATTTGGCCTCAACATTGCCGCCGTCTTCCTCGTGGGCGCGGGTTCTGGCCTCGTTTTGACGCTCGCTGGTGTCTTCAAGGTATGTAGTTCTCAAGCGCCCGCCGTGCGAGCGAGCGCACCCGCGTAGATAGTTTAACTCATCCATTTCATTCCCGCTTGCAGGACATTCTACTAATCACAGGATCAGTATTGATCTTCGGCTCCGAAATTACGCCGCTCCAAGTCTTTGGTTCGTAATCCATGTTGCATCCAAGGGTTGTAGGGCATCTCACAATCCCTTTTTTTTTTTCTTTTTCCCACGACGATTACAGGTTACTCAATAGCATTAGGCGGTCTCGTTTTCTTCAAGACCTCAGGTGGCAGGTGATTGCGGGATCTGCCTTGCGGCACCCTGAGGACCCAGTGCTCCTTCCTCGCCGTTGTCAGGTCTACGGACTTTTTTTTATTCTCCCTTGGACAACCCTTCCGGTCCCTGTCTTAGAACAATGATCCTTGGTGGGGCCATCCGTATATACTCAGAGTTTCGCATGTACCTAATACACAGCAGTTACACACATAGACTTTTGGCCGTCCTACCTGACTAGCAGTGCGCGCTCGTGACGATTCTAGACTAGATATCAGCAACCCTTATATCGTGCTTGCTTTGTTATAGTACCCGTGCTTTCTTCCCTTCCCTTCCTATCAGACGCGACTCCGTACATGCGTGCGTGCGACTGGACACTTCGTTTCTCCCCCGTTTCGTCATTCCGACCCTTTCTTTTTACTCTGCTATGTCAGAAATTGATAGGGTGGTATACCCCGCCTTTACGAAATTCGTGCAAATTGCAGATGGTACAGATGATGCTGATGTGACCGTAGGTAGATATGTGCGCCTTCTCTGTGCAACCAAAAAAAAAATTCCAAGTCTTCTCCCGGGCCGCCGAGAACCCCTCTTAAATGGCGGCGTCGCACGCGTGTGGCCCCCGAGCGTGTCATGACGTGTTTTCAAAACGCGAGGATTGCTTCGTCTTCTCCTCACCACACGAACGCTGCCGTCACAGTTGCAGCCGCCGCAGAACACGCCACCTTGCTCCCTTCGCGAATCGTCGTGTGCACTGCGAGACGCGCTGCGATCTCGCCCTGTGTACAGATGCCAGATTTTTTATATAAAAACCACCCCGTCAGAATGTGTGGTTCTGTATGCTGGAGGATGATAGGGGGTGATGCCGTAAGTAAGGACGTACGAGTTCGACGAGGATATTTACGACGATTAGGCTGCGATGCGAATGAGAATGATAAAGGTGTGGGATAGTGTGGCGATAGATACGTACCCGATGATGATCCATGTGATGCGCTCCATCGCAGTATTGTTCAGATGTTCGTGTATCGCATCTAACTGTAGCGAACCAAAAAAAAAAAGATCTCAATAACTGAAATTTCGTCCTGTGTTTGTGCGACAACGGACCAGACCCCTTGCCCCACTGATACGTTCGTTGAGTCCCTGGACGCGCTCCCCGATTTCAAAGTAGGCCCTGCCGGCTTCGTACAGCGCGTGCAGGCTCGCCTCTTCCCAGAAAATACCCGGCACGTCGAGGACGTTTCGCCCGAGTACGACGTCGCGGCGCAGCAAAAAAAGCTTGCCGGTGACCTGCATTGCTTCGCGTCGCGAGAGCGCCAGCGAGCCCGTACGCGCGAGTGAGCGTGGCAAGGCTTGCGTGCGCGGATGTTGTAGGATTGCGTACGCTTGTGATTCGTAGTGTGCGAGGAGCGTCGACTGTGCGATCGCGTGCGAGAGGGAGAGCGTGAGGAGATGCGATGGTGACTTGAATGCTAATGCCGCCACGGTATGAGCGCCTTTTTTTCCACAGGGGAATGAAAGGAGAAGGAACGACACTCACTGAAAAAGTCATTGAATATACGTGGATAGGCAATCGTGGGATCATACTACGATGGTGTATGAGTGAGGTACCAAGGCAAGGCAAGAGGGCGATTAAGCTACATACGGCAAAATGACATTCCTCGACTTCCCACTCGCTCTCGGCACGTGCACCTTTGAGTGTGCCTGCACCGTGGACGTCCTCGAGGATATTGTGCTCCTGCATCTCGTCGAATCCAAAGAAGACAGCAACGCCATAAGCAAAAAACACGATCTCGGCCGCATCGTCGCTCGTTGCCACCGGCGTTCTCGGCTCATTCACGGGCGAAGGAAACGCGGGGCTCTGCACGAGCACCGGGGTGTCCACGGGCAAACCCCCGCGTTCGCGCGACTCGCCTTCAAACTCGCTCTCTTCCGGGTCGCGCATGCGTCGGTCGGGGGGCGGCGAGCGAGTCAGGCTCCTGGCGACGATGTACCCGTCGTGCGAGAAGCCCTGCTCGGGCGAGCGGCCCGGGATGAAGTACGAGCCCGTGTACCCGTCCTCTTCGGCCTGCGACATGTGCGACAGACGGCGAGTGTGGGAGAGCGCGGGAACCGAGGAGCGTACTTTGGCCGCGGGGCCGTAGCCGGGGAGTAGTGGGAGGTGGTACATCTGGCGGTTAGGGTCCCGCGTCGATCAGTAGTCACATGTGCGAGATGAGGCAAGGGGGGAAAGGAAATGGCAGTCGATCGGACGTACGACGTAGAGGGCCTCGTCGAACGAACGTGGAACGACGTTGTGCTCGCGCTTGAGGAAGCTGGCGAGCAGCTTCATGCGAAACCCATCTGCGAGCCAGTAGGCAGTGATACGGCGGCAACCCGCTCGGCGGCGCTCCGCCTTGGTCATGCATTCTGTAGCGCTCTTGTGCTCGCGCATGCGCATGCCCGTGTCCGTCTCATAACCGTGGATCTCGTCGTCTTCGCCTGCTTCGGCGGGGAAGGGTCGGGTCTGGGGGTCGGACGGGAGCTCGACGAGTTTTTGGTGAGTCTTCGAGGTACGTTGGGTGGCAGCGGATTTGGTACCGCCAGCAGTGACTGTCTGGGTCAAAGTTGGGGTGTTGATCAATGATGATCTTCTTGGTAGAGAGAGGGAGGGTCTGCGGCGTGGTCGGGTTGGCTGGGATTGTTGTTGCATGGTGAGTGTAAGCAAACAGGGGTAACATGACGTCGGTGCAATCGCAGCCATCCCCACTCGACCTTCGACCCTCACTCCCACATACTCTCGCTAATGTCGCGAATCAATGCCAGACAATCAACCGGAGGAACTCAATCTCCTCCGCTCGAAGACTGCCACCCCATGGGTGCATGCTCCATACGGGGCGGAAACGTTGGCGGCATACCCGACCGCCAACAGCGTAGCGGTACATCTAGTATTCCCACTAATTTTGCATAAACCTTATCATTACACCGTTCAGAATACTTTGACCCTGGTCCATCCGAGCAGGAGCAGGGACAGACCCAAACCCCAGCCAAGCAGGTTGAGATGGAGCAAACCGCACCCTTGCTGGAGATAGGCTTCCCATATTCTTGTGATTTGATGCGCGCTCATATCAACTGATAGACTGCCCCCAAGGCGCCTGGTCCGGTCCAAAAATGAATGAGTTGACGACTGTATGAGATGCGTAGCGTAATGCGTCCCTGAGTTCTATCTTCCATTAATGATGCCTCGGTCTTTTGTTTACAAAATAACTGTATATTATGTCTGATTTATCAAACACGGATACTATGGTTCGTGAGCTCGTCTACACTTTGATGAAGGTCATCGTGACAGGTGCGGTGCCCAACCTCTCCAACTACTGTAGTCCTCGATGTCCACCTTTAAACCCAAGGAGCATCTGGCGTACTCGGGACCGCCGTCTGGGATGCGTTTGCGCGTGCGCCGGGCGCCGACAACACCGTCATCGGCCTCGCCAATTCGCGTTCAGGTGGAGAGCGCAATCATCGCAAACTAAATCTCCTCGATACCGACGCCGTGTCCACGTTTTTTCGAGAGACCAAACCCAATTGTAAGTAAACATTTTCACTCCCCGTTCCTGTTCCAAATCCCCGTTGTGGCACCACAACTTGAATACACGTACTCGCCACCCATCATACCCGTCCTCAATTGCGTAAAACTGCGTTCGATACCTCCACGAGCCCGCGGATCGCCGCGGTTCTCGTGACGAGATTTCTTAATCAATCGGCCATAGCACGACGCAAACTTACTCACTCGCTCTTTTGTCTTTTTGTCGCCCGTCGCCTGTGATAGGGGTGATACATTGTGCGGCGGAGCGCAAGCCCGACGTTGCCGAGAAGGTGCGCCGTAGCTTGATGGGTTCTTTTTTGTCGCCGCTTTTGTTGAGGTGTGCTCCCATAGGATCCAGAGGGCACGAGAAAGGTTTCCCTTTCCATTCTCCTCACCTTCGCACTGCAAAGACGACTCATCTCACGCTGCATCCATCCCTATTCGCTCGCTTTTGGTAGCTGAACATCGACGTGACCGCGCACCTCGCTGCGCTCTCCAAAGAGATCGGATTCACTCTCGTCATTATCTCCACTGGTACAGTAACTCCTGCCATTTTATTTTTCAAATCGGGTTTTGCCCGGTTCAATTATAACCCGAGTTTGTCAATAGATTATGTTTTCGACGGTACCTCGCCACCCTATGTCCCCTCGGCAGAACCGAACCCACTCAACTTGTATGCCATAACAAAGCGCGACGCCGAGCTAGCCGTGCTTGGTGTCGAAGGCGCGCATGTAGCCGTGCTGCGCGTCCCCGTACTGTGCGCTCTCCTCAGCCGCCCGTCGTGGTGATAACACTGTACCAGACTCACGCCCAAAGATGCATCGCAGATATGGTCCAGCTCCGTCGAATTCCGATTCTGCAGTTAACATCCTACTCGACGCCGTGCGGGACCAGTCGGGAAAGAAATACACCATGGACCACTACCAGACGCGCTTTCCCACCAACGTGCTCGATATTGCCGGCTTCCTCGTCCGCCTCGCGAGTATGAATATCTTCCCACTTTCCTCCGCGATATCACAGGTTGACTTTGTCCTTTGTAACCCAGAAAGACCGAAGAGTGCGCCGTTGCCACCAGTGATACATTACTCGGCAGAAGAGCCATTCACAAAGTATGAGATCTGTCTCGTTTTCGCACGAATCCTTGGCCTTCCCCACACGCACATCATACCTGACGCTGGGCCACCGCCCCCAGGTACGGCGCAAACTACGTTCCATCAGTTGTCACTCTACTTATCACATCCCTTGACGTTCTGATGTGTGTGCACCCCCTTTCTATGTTTGGAAACAGGATCTACCCCACGCCCACGCAATACGCAATTGTATCTGCGCGAGACGGAAGACTTAGGTGTCGAGGGTGGGCTTGGGACGGTTGGCTTCGAGGAATGGTGGGTAGAGTACCTCCGCGGTAACTAGGTGCGGCGTCGCAGCCTAGAATTTACAGTAAGGACAGTCACGGTGGGAGTGGGAACCAAGAGGTCAAATACATCGGTTGTGTAATTTGTCTGTATGATTTCAGCGCCGACAAGGAACAGCAATAAAAGCAATAAAGGAAGGCAGCCTAGACTAGATAGAGCACAACAGACTGGCGTCTGGTGACGTTTTTTTTTTCGCTCCTCGAGGTTCGAGGTGGCAGTTGACCGCGTGGTCGAGCAATTTGTACTCCGGAGCAGCTTGGCAAGTCTATCTCCGAAAGAACCAATCAAATCACAAGTGAAAGAAGGCTAATGGGACACGCGTGCAATTAAAAAAAAAAAGCAGAACGGAGTACATAATTTAGTGCTCTCTCATGCAACATGAATGGGCGGCGGTGGCGATGCTCAGCTGATATCGATGTCTCACTATCCCCCCAGTCCTGGGTCTCGGCCCACTTTACTAGGGAGTGTCGCACGTTTCAATCGTCAATCGGAAAAAAAACTGCCAGACAGAGACTGATTTGCCGATTTGCGAAAAAGCCAAAGCCTAAGAAAGGGTCTATCGGAGGGCGGGAGACCAAACAACAAACAGCGGCCCGCCTGACATCGCGAGC
>Ga0137394_10000564_pt1 | contig 26045 bp, 24 predicted proteins | sample czobulk116metaG_FD_108278 | JGI IMG/M metagenome (GOLD analysis project Ga0137394, IMG submission 108278) | Vadose zone soil microbial communities from Angelo Coast Range Reserve, California, USA - czobulk1.16 metaG | ecosystem: Environmental > Terrestrial > Soil > Vadose zone | place: USA...
GACCAGCGCCAGAAAGCGTCGGCGGGCTAGCGGGTACGGGATGTAGGTCGTGGGATTGGCGCGTTTCATGGCGGGGCGATTCTAGCCGAAGGACAGGGGATGGGCCAGCCTCGCGGACACCGCAGGGCGCGCGTCGAGTGTGTCAGTTTTGTGCCGACACCATGACTTCGCAACCAACCTATGGACTAGTGGATTGTGAAGAGATCGGATCAGCCATGGCGGGCAGGAGGAGCCAAACGAGCCAGATCGAGCGCTTCATCGCTAGAAGGGTTGTTCCCGTATCGGGGAGTAGTTGTCAAACACGGAGGTCCAGAGGTCTCATCCAGCAACCGACGAAACTGAACACGCAGGGTAACCGCTCCAGTGACTCAGAGCCATTCTTGACTCACATTCTGCAAGGCTCCGAGCGGCCCTGGGAGCGCGCTTGATCGAGCCGTTCATGTAGCCTATCCTCCCATCACTCGTGACGGGAGGGCCTACGCGATGAAGCTTGTACGCTACGGACGACTCGGAGCCGAGAAGCCAGGACTCATCGACGAGAACGGCGCGCTGCGCGATCTGTCGCGCGTGGTGAAGGACATCACACCGGCGGTGCTCTCGACCGCCGGGCTCAAGAAGTTGCGCACGGTCAAGACGTCGCGATGTCCCGTCGTTCGCGGTCGACCGCGGCTCGGCTGCCCGCTCGCCGGCATCGGCAAGGTCGTGTGCATCGGGCTCAACTACACCGACCACGCGCACGAGGTGAACTTGCCGCTCCCGACCGAGCCGCTCCTCTTCATCAAGGCCAACAGCTCGATCAACGGCCCCACCGATCCCATCGTGCAGCCTCGAGAGGGGTTCAAGCTCGACTACGAGGTCGAGCTGGGCGCCGTCATCGGGCGCGACGCTTTGAACGTCAGCGAGGCGGACGCGATGAAGCACGTCGCCGCGTACTGCGTCGTGGACGACTTCTCCGAGCGCGCGTTCCAGATGGAGCACGGCGGCACGACCACCAAGGGCAAGAGCTGCGACACGTTCGCGCCGATCGGGCCCTGGCTGGTCACCGCCGACGAGATCGACGATCCGCAGGGCCTCGAGGTCTGGACGACGGTCAACGGTGAATCACGGCAGCGCGGGAATACGAAGAACATGATTTTCAGCGTGCGGCAACTCGTCGCCTACGTGAGCCGCTTCATGTCGCTGCGCGCCGGCGACATCATCTCGACGGGCACACCCGCGGGTGTCGGTCACGGGATGAAGCCGCCGCGCTACGTGCAGCCGGGTGAAGTCGTCGAGATGGGGATCACGGGGCTCGGCGCGCAGAAGAACCGGGTGGTGAGCCGGAAGGGTCGCTGAGAGTCTTATCCGCGCGGGGCGACGGCGCGGAGTGCCGTGAGATACGCCTCCTTGTTCGGCTCGTTGAACACGAGCCGGATCTCGTGGACGCCCGCGTCGAAGTACTTCTGCATCTGGTCGCGACACTGCTTCGGCGTACCGACGATGGTCATCGCGTCGACCATCTCGTCGGTGACGAGCTTCGCGGCTCGGTCGCGCTCCCGATTCTGGAACGCCTCGCGCACGCGGTCGGCGTCGGCGCCGAACCCGATGCGATGCATGTACTGGTGATAGAAGACACCCATGCCGCCGATGTAGAACGCGATGTGCTGGCGCTCGCGATCGCGAGCAGTGGGCGGGTCGTCCGTCACGTAGATCGAGACTTGCGGGGCGATCCTGATTGTGTCGAGGGAGCGTCCAGCGGCTTCGGCGCCGGCCTTCACGTCGGCGATCGCGGGTCCCATGCGGGACGGCGCGAGAAAGATCGGTAACCAGCCGTCGGCCAGCTCTCCGGTGAGGCGAAGGCTCGGCGGGCTGAGGGCTGCGATGTAGATCGGCAGATCGGGGCGATACGGCGTGAACCGGAGCTGGAACCGCTTCGTGTGGAAGAACGTCCCGTCGTGGTCGAGACGCTCGGCGCGCGCCGCCTTCCTGATGATGTCGATGTACTCGCGCATGCGCGTCAGCGGCTTTGCGAACTTCTCGCCGTGGAAGTCCTCGATCACCAGGCGGCCGCTCGTCCCGAGCCCCAGGAAGAATCGCCCCTCCGACATCCGGTCCATGTTGAGCGCTGCCATGGCGATGTTGGCGGGCGACCGCGCGAACACGGGCAGGATGCTGGTGCCGACGCGGATGCGTGAGGTCACGGCCGCGATCTGGGCGAGCGAGGTCAAAGCGTCCTCGCCCCACGACTCCCCCATTGTGATGCAGCTATAGCCGAGCTCCTCGGCGAGCACGGCCGCTTCCCGAATGTCCCGCCAGAACATGCCGGGCACGTGCATGCCCATGAGGCCGACGTCATTCATTTCCAATGTCCCTTGCGCTGGGACGTTCCGCCGGCCTCGCTCGAACCAGCTCCGTGGCCAGCTGCGGCAGTCGCTCTGGACGTCCTTCAGCGGAGCGGTACTCGAAGGTCATGTTCCTTCCCTCGCCGTAGCCCAGCTCGTGAAGGTGTTCCCGCAGGGCCTTCATCAAGGTGGTGTCCTCTCCAGGAGTGAGCGCGAGGAAACTGATCAGGTACGTCTTCGCGGCCTGCTGGGCCTCAGCGGCAACCGACGCGGCGAGAAGTCCACCCGAGACCAGCGCCATGAAGGTGCGCCGCTCCAACGGGAGCGGGACGCGACGGATAAGGTTGGCAGGCTCCATGGCGGGGGTATCGTAACCGAAGGGCAGCGGGTGGGCCACGGTAGACTGATTCGCACAGCTACGAAGGGAAGCGTTTCGGGAAGATGTGCCTTCACCGCCACATGAGGTCGCATGCCTGAGCTGACGGTCGTGATGTCAGTCTTCAACGGTGAGTCGTTCCTGGCCGCTGCGCTCGATAGCCTCATGGCGCAGTCGATGCGGGATTTCGAGGTGATCATCGTGAACGACGGCTCGACCGACCGAAGCGCGGAGATCCTGAAGGGGTACGCGGGACGAAGCAGACACATGCAGGTAGTCCACCAGGGAAACACCGGAGCCGCGCTGGCCGTCAACCGCGCCTGCGACCTCGTGAAGACTCCCTACATTGCACGAATGGACGCCGATGACATCAGCCTGCCGGATCGATTGGCGCGGCAGCTTGGCTTCCTGCGGCGCCGTCCCCAAGTGGCCCTTCTGGGGGGTGGGGCGGAGTTCATCAACGAGTCCGGCGAAGTGATGTTCCGCGTAGACGTTCCCACAGGTGATGACGAGATCAAGGCCGCGCTCCTCGAGCGAAACGTGTTCGTGCACAGCGCCGTCGTGATGCGGCGTGACGCACTGCTCGCCGTCGGGGGTTATCGGCGCGCATTCACTCTGGCCGAGGACTACGATCTCTGGCTCAGGATCGCCGAACGGTACGAGTTGGCAAACCTCGCCGAGGTGCTCGTGCGCTATCGCGTGCATCGCCGGCAGGTGTCCACCACGAAGCTGCAAGAGCAGACTCGGGCGGCCATCGGCGCGCGTCTGTCCGCCAGACTCAGACGGTCCGGGCAAGACGATCCGTTCGGAGCGATGGGATCGGTGAGTGACGATACCTTGAATCGGCTCGGGGTGGGCATGTCCGAGATCGAACACGAGGTGGCCAAGGCGGCCGGCAGCTGGGCCAGAGTGATGGGCGAGGCCGGCGATCATGACACGGCCGCGATGCTGGCGAGGCAAGCATGGCAGGACGGACGAGGCCGCGTGGTCACGCGCCACGAGGTGGGTCGGTACTATCTGGCTGCCGCCCGCGCGAGCCTGGCCCGCGGCCACGTGGCGCATGGGGCTTCGGCAGCCCTGCGGGCGCTACGATGGCAGCCCGCGCTGCTGGGACGCATGCTGCAAGGAGGCCTACGGCCGATCACTCGATGGTTTCGCGGTGAGGGACCTCAGCCGGAAAAGTAGCTCCGGATGACTCGGGACCAGGACACGTCGAGGAGAAGAGCGGCCACGCGTCGCTTGCCGATGAAGGGCAACACCACGAGGCCAAGCAGGCACTGGAGAGCGATGCGGTATCTCTTCTCCGAGAGCCCAAGGACGAGGCCGTTGAAGAGCCCGCGCAGCGGCATGTCCTGCCGGAGCTGAAGGACATACAGGTCATGCCGGGCGGAGGCCAGCCTCAGTGTGAAGAGACTTCGGGCGCTGGCATCCGGGATCACCCGTAGAGCCCGCCGGCAGAGCGGAATCTTCGCTCTGGTGATCCGCATTGCATCCTTGCTCATGCTGGCCGGATGGTGACGGACCAGAGCGTAGGTGTCAGGCACGTCGAGGTACTGGAACCATGTACCCTGCGTGGCGCATCGGATCCAGTAGTCCCAGTCCTCGAAGGCATGAAGCGTTTCTTCGAACCGGCCCGCTCGGGTTATGACCTGGCGTCGCACGAGCGGGCAGTTCACGGCCATGAAGTTGGTCCGGGCCATGGCGGAGACGACGGGCAGGCCTCGTCCGGAGGTCTGCGGCATCCACGGTTCGTCCGGCTCGCGCATGGAGTACCTTCGCTCGCGCCCCGGCTCGCCGGTGAAGTAACGAACGGGCGAGTAGACGATCCCCACCTCGCCGTGCTCCTCCAGATGGCGCACGTGGCGCTCCAGCTTGCAGGACTCGATGAGATCGTCGGCGTCGAGAAACTGAAAGTAGTCTCCTCGCCCTTCGTCAATACCGCGATTTCTGGCGGAGGAGAGGCCCTGGTTGCGCTGATGGATGTATCGAAAGCGACGGTCCCGACGGACAAAGGAGTGGACGACCGCCTCGGTATTGTCCGTGGAGCCGTCATCGACGGCGATGCACTCCCAGCCGGGGTGGGACTGACGGAAGACACTCTCCAAGGCTTCGGGGAGGAAGTGCGCGTAGTTGAAGCATGGGACTACGACGGTCACCAATGTCGCCGATGCGGAAGGCGAATGCGCATCTCCGTGTGAAGCCACATTGTCGAATCTATGTCATGATCGCGAAGGGCGTCAATTGTTGCGTGTCCGCCCTCGGGCCGGGTGACATCGCCCAGATTCCTGGCGGAGCCGCCGGGATCAATCCGGGTATTTCGGTTGAATGACGCGAGTCCATTTGCGATCGTGAGGGGCATGAAATCGCCGCGACTGGTCCTGATTGGCCTGGATGCCGTGGATGGCGGGCTCGTCCGCCGATGGGCCGGCGAAGGCCACCTCCCGACCTTGGCCAAGCTGCTGGCCTCGGGCGCGGTAGCTCCCATCGTCACGCCGGTGGCGGTGCTCGAGGGCGGGGTCTGGCCGACCTTTCTGACCAGCTTGTCGCCGGCATCTCACGGCATGTTCGCCTACCAGCAGCTCAAGCGGGGCACCTACGACCTCGAGGTGGCGATGTACGCCGATCGTCTCCCCGCCCCTCCTTTCTGGGAGAGCCTCAGCCGGGCGGGGAAGCGGGTTGCCGTCATCGATGCGCCGTTCACGCGACCGCTGGAACGGCTGAACGGTATCCAGGTCACCAACTGGGGTGCCCACGATGCCTGGTCATGGGAACGCTCCTCGTATCCGGCCTCATTGATCGAGGACCTCGTTGGGCGCTTCGGCGATCATCCGATTGCGCAATGCAATGTGGGCCGGAAGCGCACGATGGCGGAGTACCGACGGCTCCGGGAGCAATTGATCGAGGGCGTCAGGAAGAAGACCGCGCTTCTCCGCCATTGTCTGGAGCTCGAGGACTGGGATTTCTTCCTCGGAGTCTTCTCGGAGTCGCACTGTGTCGGTCACCATTTCTGGCACTTCCTCGACTCGGGGCATCCTCGCCATGACCCCTCGACCGCGCCCGGGCTCGGCACCACGATTCTCGATGTGTATCGAGAGATCGATTCGGGAATCGCCGCCCTTCTCGGGCGCCTCGGGGGAGATACCGACGTGCTCGTGATGCTGAGCCACGGCATGGGTCCCTTCTATGCCGGCGCGCATCTGCTGCAATCGGTGCTCGATCGCCTCGGGATGAGTGGAACGGTCGCTCATGAATCGGATTCCTCGGTAGTGGAGCAGCCCGTCTGGAACCTCCGCCATCTCGTTCCTGCTCCGGTGCGCCGCCGCGTGAAGAGCTGGCTGCCCCGGCTCGCGTCCGGCCTGTGGCACCGGACCCACCCCGAGCTGAGCCCGTGGCGGCACGCGCGCGCGTTCACCGTTCCCGACCACAACATGACCAGCGGAATCCGGATCAACCTGCGGGGCCGAGAGCCCGCGGGAATTGTCTCGCCAGGCGCCCAGCACGAAGCTCTTTGCCGGGAGCTGACGGACGTTGTGCTCTCGCTCGAGGATGCCCAGACCGGGCGGAAGGTCGTGCAATGGGTGACACGACCGGCCGAGCTCTATCAGGGCCCGCATCTTGCCGACTTTCCCGATCTCCTCGTGGAATGGGAACATAGCGCCCCCATCCGAGCCGTGCGCGCGCCCGGGATCGGGACGGTCGCCGAGGATTTCCCGTGGGAGCGGAGCGGTGACCACCGAGCCAATGGACTGCTCGCCGCCCTCGGGCCGAGCTTCCGCTCGGGTGAGATCGAGGGAGAGATCCGCACGCAGGACATCGCCCCCACCGTGCTCGAGTACTTCGGGGTGCCCATCCCGGGCCACTACGAGGGGAGAAGCGTGCAAGCCCTCCTGACGGCGACCCCCAGCCGTCACTCCAGGCCGAACACGCGGGCGGCGTTTCCGTAGAGCCACTTCTCCTTGACGGTGTCCTTGAGGGGCAGGCTCAGGTATTCCTGGATCAGCGTCTCGTAGGGCTGGCCGACCAGTCCGGCCGACATGCCCACGAGCACCTTGTCCTGGATCAGCGTGTTGCCGAACTGGATGAGCATCTCCCAGCCGGAGCCCGCCTGGCCGAGGTACTTCGCGCGATGGGCGGAAGTATCGAGGTGCAGGTTGGGATGCCGGCGCACGAGGGCAACCATCTCGTTGACCCAGGGCCAGCCGCCCAGGCCGCCGATGATCTTGAGCTCGGGGAAATCCATGGCGATCTGGTCGAGATGCCGAGGATGGCCCAGGTCGTAGGGCCGGTCGTTGGCGTAGTTCATCGACGAGTAGATCCGCACGGGGATGCCTAGCTCGGCGGCCTTGGTATAGAGCGGATAGAAGCGGCGATCGCTCGCGGGAAGGCAATCCACCAGCGCGGACACGCCGAGGGCGTGGAACCCTTCGTCGCGGACCAGGTGCTCCAGCTCGCGGACGCCGCTCATCCCCTTGAAGGCGTTGATGCTGATGCGGGCCAGCCCCAGAAACCGATTGGGGTATCGGCGCAGGAGCGCCGCCGTCTCCTCGTTGGTAACCCCGAAGGGGACCGAGCGCACGATGCCCAGCTTCGCGAGCATGTCGACGTAGGTGTCGAGGCCGATCCCCGGCCGATGGTCGGCGCCTTCGCGGCGTGAGCGGAAGATCCGGCCGTAGTTTCCCATGCCGTAGGCGGCGGGCTGCCCCGCGTCGCCGGCTCCCGTCGTACTCGCCGGCGCCGGTGAGGCCTCGCCCTCCGCCCTGCGCGGGACACTGCATTCCATGTCGATGATCCGTACCATCCGGCTCTCCCTCCGGTCCCTCCGGGTCAGGTCTTACCATCCAGCACTGGGTCGCCTTGCCGCGATAATCTCCCAAAAGCTTGGTGAGGAAATGTACGATTGTGAGACCTGACCCCAACTCGAGGAGGCCCTATGGCTCAGCCGACCCTGCCCCCGTGGATTGAAGAGCTGCAGAAGCGCGACCCCAAGTTCGTGGAATCCTACCTGAGCCAGCGTGAGTACGTCTTGAAGGACGGCGCAATCCCCGCCAAGTACAAGATCCTCATGACCATGATCGTGGACGCGCTCCTCTCGCACCCCGATGGCGTGGCCACCATCGCCAACCGCGCGCGAGGGGCGGGCGCGTCCGAGGCGGAGATCCAGGAAGCGGTCGAAGTGGCGTATCTCTTCGGGGGCACACCAGCCCTGGTGACCGCGGTGAACGCGTTCCGCAAGTCGTAGACGCTCGGTTCAGCGAAGCCCGATGCCGTCGACGAAAAAGAGACGCCGCGCTTGGCCAAGCGCTATACCCCAAGCTTGTATCGCACGAACTTCCGCAGGCTCGTGAGATTCTCGCGCAGGTTTCGCTGTCTGGCCCTCGCGAATCTCCGCTTCCATTCCTGCTTCCAGGCAAGGAACGCGGCCCTCCGTTCTTGCTTCCACACAACGAAACGGTAGCCATCCAGGATAAACCGCATCGTGTCGAGAGGCACCCAGCCTTGGCAGCAAAAATCTGGCGAGCGAACGGGGGAGCCGGGCCGCAGGCCGTCCAGAGGCGCCACCACGGTCTTGTCGGCCTGGTCATTGAGCCAGGCCCCCCACCAGCTGAACGTCGACACCGAGCAGATGAAGTCCCGGCACCGGGTCATCAAGTACAGATCCTCAAAGTTCTCGTTGTCTTCCACATAGAGAAAGTCCTCTGACAGACCCCGGAGATGCTCCTTGGCCGCGGCCGGCTCGTCCGAGAAGACGAGGACATGCTGTCGATGCGAGACCTTGGCAAGGGCCCGGGCATAGTACCGGCGCGGCAGGATCACGAAGAGCGGGTGGTCCTTCATGTCGCCGAAGCGCAAGTGGATTCCCAGGCTCTGCGCAAGGTCGATGTGCTGATATTTCCGCTGGACCGCTCGCACGACGTCCGGCCGGAACGTATACCAGCGGGTGACGCTCGCGCGGTCGAAGTATCGTTCGGCCTGAAAGTAGCCGATGATCTCGGTGCCGTCACCGATGCGCAGGGCGCTGTCGACGAAGCCGCCGTTCGCGAGCGGCTGATGATACACGTGTTCCGTGGGGCCGAGGACGCGTGATCTCTCCGCCTCGTCGCGCAGGAGAAAGATCTTGTCCCCGACCCACTCGGGACAGAAGAATTTAACGCCGAGCCGCCGCGCCGTCGTCCTCAGGAAGGCATACTGAAAGAGCTGGTTCCCCAACTGGCCGTACTGGCCCAACGTCGTGAATGAGATCATGCAGGGCCTCGGCCTCATTTTCCTCGATGAGGGCGTCGGAAGTACGCTTATATGAGTGGCCCGATTCGTCCGAACCGGACCTTGACTGGAGAAGAATTCCATGCCGGAGCTGGCCGTGGCGACGGTGGTCGCCAAGAACTACGTGTCCTTCGCGCGCGTGCTGGCGGAATCCTTTCTCCGCCAGCACCCGGATATCCCGTTCTTCGCGCTCCTCTCCGACGAGGTCGACGGCTATTTCGATCCGGCGGCCGAGCCATTTCGGCTCGTGCGGCAGAGCGAGCTCGCGATTCCCGATCTCCCACGCCTCCGCGCCCGCTACAACCGCAAGCAGGTCGCCGTCGCCTCGAAGCCCTACCTGCTGAGCCACTTGCTCGATCGCGGATTCGGGAGCGTGATCTTCCTCGATCCCGACATCTGGGTGCTGGGCCGCCTGGACCATCTGTTGTCGCACGTGCGCGAGCACGCCGTGGTCCTCATGCCTCATCTGCTCGCGCCGCTGTCGGGCGAGGACGGCGTCGAGCGGGAGCTGAATATTCTCCGATCCGGCGTGTACAACGGCGGCTTCGTGGGGGTGTCCGCCCGCCCGGCCACGCGCGCCTTCCTGCGGTGGTGGCAGGAGCGGGTCGACGAGCACTGCCGCCACGACGTGGCGCACGGCGTGTACTTCGACCAGCGCTGGCTGGACCTGGCCGTGGTGTTCTTCGAGGACGTGAGCATCTTCCGGGAGCCGAGCTATAACGTGGCGCACTGGAATCTGCCGGAGCGGGCCGTCAGGGTCGGCCACGATGTCATCACCGTGGACGGACGGCCCTGCCGGTTCTTCCAGTTCAGCGGCTTTGATCCAGACCGGCCGCACGCCGTCACGCGCTACTCGCCGCGCCTCGACATGTCCAACGTCGGCCCGGCGGCCGAGGTATTTCGCCGCTATCTGACCCTCCTCGAGAGAGCCGGCTACCACGAGACGAAAGGCTGGCCCTACGCTTACGGCTCGCCCGGCGCGAGGGATAGCGCCTTCCCCTGGCCCCACCGATCGAAGGCCAAGCGTTAGTCATGATGAAGGTGGCGGGGGCGACCGTCGTGGCCAAGAGCTCCCTCTCGCTCGCGCGCGTGCTCGCGGACTCGTTCCGCCGCTACCATCCCGAGACTCCGTTCTTCGTGCTCCTCTCGGACGAGGTCGACGGGTACTTCGATCCCGCCTCGGAGCCGTTCCAGATCCTGCGCCTCACCGATCTCGGCATTCCGGATCTCGCGCGCTTCCGCTTCCACTACACGCGGCAAGAGCTGATGTACGCGGCCACCCCGTATCTGCTGACGTACCTCCTGGAGCAGGGATTTTCCGGCGCGGCGTTCCTGAAGCAGGAAAGTCTCGTGGTCGGCGAGCTCACCCCCGCGCTCGAGCTGCTGGGTCGGCGCTCCATCGTTCTCACGCCCCACTTGCTGGAGCCCCTGTGGGGAAAGGAGGGAGTCGAGCGCGAGCTCAACATCCTGCAGTCCGGCGTCTACAATGTGGGCTTCCTGGGGGTGAGCGCGACGCCCACCGCGCGGGCGTTCCTGGCCTGGTGGAGAGAGCGGCTGTTCGAGCACTGTCGCCACGAGGTGCCGCGGGGCATCCATTTCGAGCAGCGCTGGCTGGACCTCGTGCCCGCGTTCTTCGACGATGTCGAGGTGATTCGCGATCCCGGCTTCAACGTGGCGCACTGGAACCTGCCCGAGCGAAAAGTCGCGGTCAGCGGAGACGACGTCACCGTGGACGGGCGCCTCGGTCGCTTCTTTCGCTTCAGCGGGTTCGATGCCGAGCGTCCCGACGCCGTCACCCGCTACAACGATCGGCTCACCATGTCGAATGTCGGCGGGGCGGCGGAGATCTTCCGTCGCTATGTGCGGCTGCTGGAAGCGGCCGGGTACCATGAGACGAAGGGATGGCCCTACGCGTATGGCCAGTTCGCCAACGGCCGGCCGATCGGCGAGCGGGCGCGCTATCTCTACCGCCAGCTGGGGAGCCGCGCGGACAGCTTCGGCGATCCTTTCGCCACGGCCTCGCCCGACAATTTCTTTCGCTGGTCCAGGCGCCGGGTCGGGATGCTCTGGACGATCAAGCGAGCGTGGTGGGCCATTCACAAGCAGTGGCGGAAGGGGCTCCGGCTGCTCAGCGGAGATCGCTGAGGGGCAGGGGCGTCTCGCCGACGGCGGCAGCCACGGCGGGATAGACGATGCGGCCGCGCCAGATGTTGACGCCGCGGGCCAGCTCCGGGTTTGCGCGCACCGCGCCCAGCGGTCCCAGCACGGCGAGCTGCAACGCATAGGGCAAGGTGGCATTGGTCAGCCCGAAGGTCGACGTGCGCGGCACGAGGGCGGGCATGTTGGTGACGCCGTAGTGCAGGACGCCGTGGACGGTATAGACCGGCTCTACCACCGTGGTGGGCCGGATCGTCTCGACGCAGCCGCCCTGGTCCACCGCCACGTCCACCACCACCGCCCCCGGCTTCATGCCCTTGATCATGGTCTCGGTCACGAGCACGGGGGCGCGGGCCCCCGCGATGAGCACGGCGCCGATCAGGAGATCGGTCCGCTGGAGCACCTGCTCGATGTTGTAGCGGTTGGAGGCGATGGTGATGACGCGCCCGCCGAAGATGTCATCGGCATGGCGCAGGCGGTCGAGGTTGATGTCGAGGAGCGAGACGTCGGCGCCGTAGCCTAAGGCCATCTTGGTTGCGTTGAGGCCGACGGTGCCCGCGCCGAGGATGGCGACGTTGCCGTGAGGGACGCCGGGGATGCCCGAGAGCAGGATGCCGCGCCCCCCGTAGGCCTCGCCGAGGTGATGCGCGCCTTCCTGGACGGCCAGACGCCCGGCCACTTCGCTCATGGGAGTCAGGAGGGGCAGGCTGCCGTCGACGCGCTCCACCGTCTCGTAGGCGATGGCGATGCACTTGCGGGCCTGGAGGCCGCGGATCAGCTCCGGCACGGCGGCCAGGTGGAGGTAGGTGAAGAGGATCTGGCCCTCGCGGATGCGCGCGACTTCGTCGCGCAGCGGCTCCTTGACCTTGAGGACGAGCTCGGCCTGGTTCCACACGCCCGCGGCCACCGTGACCACGGCGCCCGCGCGAGCATAGTCGTCGTCGCGGAATCCGCTGCCCCCGCCCGCGTTTGCCTCGACGAGGACGCGGTGCCCCGCCTCGGCGAAGGCGCGCGCGCCCGCCGGCGTCAGGGCGACTCGCCGCTCGCCGACCTTGATCTCTTTCGGGACGCCGACCACCATGGCCACGACCTCTGCCGCGGGCTCTTACGTCTTCTCGAAGTCGATGCGCTCGTAGACGGGCAAGCCCTGCAGGTAACGCCGCAGGCAGTCCAGGCCCATCTCCACGGCGCCCAGGCGGACCCACTCGCGGCCGCCGAGGATGCGCGAACGGCGCGAGGCGGCCTCCGCCTCGGTGGCGATGGCCAGGCAGATGGTGCCGCCGAACTCGATGCGGTCGGGTCCCTCGTCGAGGTCGATGAGCACGGCGAGGGCGTGCGTGGCGCCGCTCTGCCGCCGGGCCGCCCGCGCCACCTCCTCCGCCGTCTCCTTGGTGATCTCGCCCTCCAGCGACGCGCGAGGCAAGCCGAGGGCAGCGCCCAGCTCGGCCAGATCGCGGGCGACGAGGCCGCGACGGAAGACGCCCTCCGCGCCCGGCAGGTGGGCAAGTCGCGCGGCGATCTGCCCGCCCGTGAAGGTCTCCACGATGGAGAGCGAGGCCTGGCGGCCCGCGAGCTCGGCGAGGATGACGCCTTCGAGCGTCTTGTCGTCCTCGGCCAGGATGAAGTTGCCGAGCCGCTTGCGGATCTCCTGCTCCACGGGGGCGACCTTCTTCCGGATCTCGTCCATGTCGGCCCCGCGCACCGTCAGCTTGGTCTCGAGCTGTGGGTAGTGGGCGCGGAAGCCCAGCTTCACGCTGCCGTCGGGGACCAGCTCCTCTACGCCGGTGAGCAGCGAGTCCACGTGCGATTCGCCGAGCCCGTACGAGTGGAAGCGCTTCAGGTGGATGGACGTCTGCAGGCCGCTCTTCGCGAGGAGCCGCGGGATGATCTGCTCCTCGAGCATGCGCCGGAGCTCGCGGGGGACGCCGGGAGTGAAGAAGAAGCGGGCCTTGCCGATGTCCACGGCGAAGCCGCAGGCGGTGCCGACGGGATTGTCGATGATCTCCGCGGTGACGGGGAGCATGGCCTGCTTCCGGTTGTTGGGCGGCATGATGCGGCTGCGCCGGTTGAAGAAGTCCTCCATGCGGGTGAGCCACTCTTCGTTCAGGGCCAGCTCGACGCCGGCCGCCTGGGCCGCGACTTCCTGGGACAAGTCATCGACGGTGGGGCCGAGGCCGCCGTTGACGATGACGGCATCCGCGCGCTCGGCCGCGAGCTGAAAGGCCCGGAGGAGGCTCTCGCGGTCGTCACCCACCGTGGTCTCCCAATACACGGAGAGGCCCACGTCCTCCAGCTTCTGGCTCATGTAGCTGAAGTTGGTGTTGACGATCTTGCCCGTCAAGACCTCGTCGCCCGTGCAGATGATCTCGAGCCGCATGTGTTGGCCTGGCTTTCCCTGTGGATTCGTTCGGGTCCGTGTCAGGTTCGAAAGTGCGGCATGACCTTGCCGGCGAAGAGCTCCATGGAGCGCCGGATCTTGTCCTGCGCGAGGCCGCCGAAATTCATCCAGCACAGCACCTGGCCCACGCCCATGTCGCGCATCGTCTCGAGCTTGCGGATCACCGTGTCAGGCGATCCAAACGCCACCGTCTCCGCCACCAGCCCCTCCCACGTCACCTTGGCGAAGCGCTCCACCGCCGCACGGAAGCCGGGCTGCAGACTCGGATGCTGCTCCTCGATGTTGTCGGGTACCTGGAAGCGCCGTAGCGAGTCCTGGTACCACATCTCGGCGTCCTTGGCCTCGGCCAGGGCCTGCGCGTCCGTCGGGGCGACGTAGATCTGTCGCGACACGCCCCAGTTCTTCATGAGCGCGTCGATCTCGACTTCATTCCGTCCGTGCTTGCGCAGGGCGAGCAGATAGTTGTCGCGACGCTTGAGGAGCTGCTCCACGGGGCCGGTCAGGATGGAGTTCAGCATGGGCCAGCCCCGGGAGGCCGTGCTCTCGATCCCATCGTCGCTGCCGCACACCTGGTAGATCATGGGATGCGGCCGCTGCAGGGGCTTGGGAATGACGCGCGCGTCCCTGATCGTGAAGAACTGCCCGTCGAACGAGAAGCGGTCCTCCGTCCAGGCCCGCAGCATGATGTCGACCGCCTCATCGAAGCGCGCGCGGTTCTCCTGCTGGGGCACGTGGTAGCCCTTGAACTCGGCAGGGCGGTTGCCGCGCCCCACGCCGATGTCGAGCCGGCCCCTGGAGACGACGTCCACGAGGGCGAGCTGCTCGGCCAGGCGTAGCGGATGATGGAAGGGCAGGATGGCGGCGGCCAGCCCGATGCGCACCCGGCGCGTGCGGGAGGCGGCGGCGGTGGCGAGCGTGGCGGGATCCACGGCCAGCCCGTAGTCGATGAAGTGGTGCTCGGTCAGCCAGATCTGGTCGAAGCCCAGCTCCTCGGTCCACTCCATCTGCTCGAGCTCGCGGTGGACGACCTCTTCGTGGCTGAGCCCGGGCGCGGCCTGGAAGAAGAAAAAGGTGCCGAAGCGCATGTCCGATCCTAGCCCATCAGGAGGGCGCCCGGGTTCTCGCGCCCCATGGTCTGGATCTGCTCGCGGCTCACGCCTTCGGCCTGCAGTCCCGCCACGAACATCTGGAGCCCGTCGGCCGGGGTGGGGTTGCCGCTCTGGCCCAGATCCGTTCCGAGCACGAAGTGCTGGGCGCCCACGCTCTTGATGCGTTCGGCTGTTTCCTTGAGGGGCACGCGCCTCGAGTGGCGCATGAATTCGAGCGGCGACTCCGGCCCTCCCAGGATGCCCAGCGCGCACAGCTCCATCTTCGCTCCCATGGCCGCGGCCTTCTTCATCTGCCCCTCGTTCATGTCCACCACGTCGAACTGCGCGTGGGTGACCACGATGCGCTCGCAGCCTTCCTCTCGGGCGGCCGCGATGAGCGCGAGGGCCTGCTCCCCCGAGGCGTGGCCGGTGTGGACGACGAGCCGCTGGGCGGCGCACACCTTGAGGACCTCCCGCGTCGCAGGCAGCGCCGCGCCCTCCTCGTCCACCACGCGGATCCCCGAGGGCGCGGTGCCGGCGCGGCGCACATGGTTGTCGGCGTCGAAGGTCGGGAACCAGACGACCCGGCCATAGCCGCCCTGCATGCGCCACATCCACTCCACGGCCTGAGGATTGATCCCGCCCACGGCGCCGTTGAGCACGACGCCGCCGAAGACCTTCACGCCGGGCACGTGCTTGCGAGCGAGCCACGCGCGATCGGCAGTGTTCGTCACGTGGCTCTTGAAGACCACCGCCTCCATCTGGCGGGAGGCGGCCAGCGTGGCCAGCTCGTCGTCGTCCACCGCTCTCCCGAAGACGTCGGGAGCCGCATGGGTATGAAAATCGATCAGCCCCTTGATGGGGCTGACCGGCGGCGGCGGAGGCGAGTAGCCACGCACGCCCGTCGCCGGGGACGGCTCGCGTGTCTCCACGGTGGCAGGCCGGCCATGAGCGGAGGCAGGCGACCCGCGCCGCTGCCCGCGGTGCGTGGCGAGCCTGGTCGACAAGAGGCCGCTGGCGTGACAGCAACCACAGATGAGGGGGAGGGGCGAAGGCGCGGGCGCGCCTGTGACGGAAGGAGAGGCCATAGAAGCAGGATCATACACGTTCTGATGGAAGCCCGCGCCCCCTCTCACCCACTCAGCCCTCGCGGACGCGGGCAGCGCTCCGCTCCACCTGGCGGCAAGGGAGGGCCCAGTTGCGAACCGCGGAAGGTAAGACGGCCCTTGACCTCGCGCGCGCGCGGCCCGATCATGCCGGCTGCGCCAAGATGGCGGAGTCGCTGAAACACAGAGGCCCGCGAGAGCGTGAAGACATGACTGATATCATCACGACGGACCATGAAGAGAAGTTCATCGCTGCGATCCGCAGTGGCGATCTCGGGAAGGTGAAGTCCATGCTCGCCGCCAAGCCCGACCTGATTCGAAGTCGGCGCCACGGCGCTTCGCCCATCCTGATCGCCCGTTACCACGGCAAGCAGGAAGTCGTCGCCGATCGGACCATGCGAGAAAGGACAGACGGCGGGGGACCACGCCAGACACAATGGACATGCGGCCCTTGCCGAGCATCTCGGCTAGAGGGTCTTCGTGGACGGAGCAAAGGTGAATCAACCATCAAACAGGGAGGCGAGCATGTTCTTCGAGCTCAGGCAGTATCATGTCCGGCCGGGGCAGCGCGACAACTGGGTCAAGTGCATGGAGGAGGAGATCATCCCCTTCCAGGTGAAGATGGGCATGGTCATCCTCGGCAGCTTCGTGGGCGAGGAAGACGAGAGCGTCTACGTGTGGATCCGGCGGTTCGAGAGCGAGCCGGAGCGCAAGCGTCTCTACGATGCCGTGTACCAGAGCGACTACTGGAAGAACGAGATCGCGCCGAAGGTGCCGACCCTGATCGATCGCGAGCAGATCAAGGTCACCCGCATCGTGGCCACCCCGCGCTCGGTCATTCAGTGATCGATCGGCGCGCGGAAGCTGATATGCTCTGACCTCCATGGGTTTTTCCGCCGATACTCTCCGTGACCGCGTCGCCATCGTGACGGGGGCCAGCCAGGGCATCGGGCGCGCCATCGCCGTCGAGCTGGCCAAGGTCGGGGCCCACGTCGTCGCCTGCAGTCGCCGGCTCCCGTCGCTGGAGCCGGTGGCCGCCGAGGTGCGCGCGCAGGGGCGGCAGGCCCTGGCCCTGGCCTGCGACGTGGGCGACGCGCGGCAGGTGGACGAGGCCGTGGCCCAGACCGTGAAGACGTTCGGGCGCATCGATCTGCTCGTCAACAATGCCGGCTACCGGATCCGCGCGCCCCTCGAGGATCTTCCCCGCCCGGAGTGGGACGCCATGGTGCAGACGAATCTCACCGGCGTCTTTCTCTTCTCGCAGGCCGCGGGGCGCGTGATGATCCGGCAGCGCGCAGGCAAGATCGTCAATGTCAGCTCGGTGGCCGGGCGCACGGGCTCGAGAGGTATGGCGTGCTATGCGGCGACCAAGGCAGGCGTGACCGTGCTGACGCAGAGCCTCGGCGCGGAATGGGCCAAGCACGGCATCACCGTCAACGCCGTGGCTCCGGGGCCCGTGGAGACGGAAGGCGTGCTCGAGGTGTGGAAGACTCCCGCCATGATCGCCCAGGCCTCCCGCGAGGTGCCGCTCCAGCGGCTCGGCCGCCCCGAGGAGATCGCCTGGGCGGTGATCTTCGTGGCCTCTGACCAGGCGAACTTCATGACCGGCGAGACCGTCTACGTGAGCGGTGGGCCCCGGGTGGCCAACCGCGAGGACTAGCAGGATGCGCTCGGCCGCCTGTTCTCTGCCGACGATGCTGCTGCTGATCATCCTGGTGGCCGCCTGCGCGACCCCGTTCTCCACCGAGCAGTCATCGGCACGGCACGTCATCCTGATCTCGATCGACGGGCTCCGGCCGGAGTTCTACCTGGACTCCGAGTATCCGGCGCCCATATTGAGGAAGCTCGCGGCGAGCGGCGCGCGAGCTCAGACCGTGGAGCCGGTCTTCCCGTCGGACACCAATCCGAATCACGCGACCATCCTGACCGGGCTGCGGCCGAATCGGCACGGCATCCTGTTCAACGTGCGCTTCGAATCCGACGGGACGCGCGGTGGCTGGTACGAGGACGCGAGCGAGCTCCGGGCGCCCTCGCTCTGGATGTGGGCGCGAACGGCTGGGCTGCGCACGGCGAGCCTGAACTGGCCGACGACTCATCTCGCGCAGATCGATCTTCTCGTGACGGGGGGCGGGTATCCCGCGAACGAGGCGGGGGTGGCCAAGCTCGCGCAGACGACGACCACCGGCCTCTTCGCCCTCGCCAGGGTGACGCCGTCGGCGGCGGCCCTCAAGGACGAGGTCACGTGGGACGCGCTCATGGCCGAGACGGCGGCGGGTCTCGTGCGCCGGGCGCGGCCTCATCTGATGCTTCTGCACTTCGATCAGACCGACTATTTTCAGCACCAGCACGGGCGGGACGCCGACATGGTGAGGCGCGCGGTGGGGCGCGTGGACGGGCATCTCGCCGCGATCCTGGAGGCGGTGAGCGATGCGGGGCTCTCGAGTCGGACCACCGTGGTGGTGACGGGCGATCACGGATTCTCCAATATCCGTCAGGAAGTCTTCCCCAACTACTTGCTCGCGCGAGCAGGGCTGCGCGGCTGTCCGAAGCCCGGGGCCGCCTGGCGCGCGACGGCCCACGTGGCGGGCGGATCCGCCGCCGTCTTCGTCAATCCGCGCGGGGACGTTCGGGCCACCCAGGCCGCCGAGTCGGCCCTGCGCGCGGGGAGCGCCGGCCGCTACGCCATCGTGCCGAGAGCCGAGCTCGATACCCTCGGCGCCATGGAAGGCGCGGCCTTCGCCCTCGACGCGGCCTCCGGCTACGCGATGGGCGATGCGTGCAATCGCGGGCTCAGCCGGTCCGCGTCGGGCGGTCAGCACGGATACCTTCCCTCGCGAGCCGAGATGGCCACCGGGTTCATTGCCGCCGGCGCGGGCGTGCGTGCCGGGGTGACGCTGCCGGTCATGCGCCTCATCGACGTCGCGCCGACGGTGGCCCGTCTCCTGGGTCTGCCCGCGCAACCCGCGGATGGGCGCGTCCTGGCCGAGATCCTGCAATGATGCCGAGGGCAGCTCGGCTCGCCCGGCGGCGGCCTGGCGTCGTTCACATCCAATCCTCCAGAGGAGCCTGCGCTGCGCCATGACCCCCAACGAAACTCAATCGCCGCTCGACGCCGCGCGGAAGCTGGCTCCGATGGTTCGATCCTGCGCGGACGAGACCGAGGCCGAGCGGGAGCTGCCGCGGCCGCTCTTCGAGGCGCTGGCCGACGCGGGATTTTTTCATCTCGCCGTGCCGCGCAGCCTGGGCGGCGGGGAGCTCGACCTGCCGACGTACATCCAGGTGATCGAGGAGCTGGGGAAAGCCGACGCGAGCACCGCGTGGGCCATCAACCAGGGCGCGATCTTCGCGACGTACGCGGCGCGGATGCCGCCGGCGGCCGCGCGCGCCATCTGGATCGACACGCCGCGGGCCGTGGTGGCGAACACGCCCGCCGCGACGGCCAAGGCCGTGGTCGTCCCGGGCGGCTACCGGGTGACGGGACGCCACGGCTTCAGCACGGGCTGCCGGCACGCGGCCTGGCAGGCCTCGCACGCCCAGGTCTTCGAGAACGGTCAGCTCAGGCTCTTACCCGACGGCCAGCCCGAGACGCGCTATCTCTTCGTGCCCGTTGCCGAGGCCGAGCGGCTGGACACCTGGCAGGTCCGCGGCATGCGGGGCACGGGCACGCACCACTTCGCGGTGCACGACGTCTTCGTGCCCGAGGCGCGGACGGTGCTGTCGACGGCCGCGCGATTGCTGGAGCCCGGCCCGCTCTACCAGATTCCGCGCACGCTGGCCTTTGCCTCCGGCGACGCCGCGGTGGCCCTCGGCGTGGCGCGCTCCGCGCTGGACGCCTTCGTCGAGCTGGCGGGGGCCAAGACGCCGCGCTCCGTCACGGGGCTGCTGCGCGATCAGCCTCTCGTCCAGTCGGACATCGGCCACGCCGAGGCCTACGTGCGCACGGGGCGCGCCTTCCTGACCGAGACCGTCCGCGACATCTGGGCGCACCTGAGCGCCACGGGCACCATCAGCCTGGACCAGCGCGCGACGCTGCGTCTGGCTACCACGCACGCCATTCGCCTCGCCGTCCAGGTCGTGGACATCGTCTACAACGCCGCGGGCGCGACGGCGGTCTACGAGAGCCATCTCATCCAGCGCCATTTCCAGGACGTCCACGTCATCAGCCAGCACATCCAGTCGCGCCTCGCCAACTACGAGCTGGTCGGCCGCCACTGGCTCGGTCTCTCGGTCGACGAGACGCGCCTCTAAGGCAGGTCGCTGAAAAGGGCCCATCTGCGGGAGTGCGGCTCGGTCGGCGCGGGCCCTCAACGTACGTGGCATTTCGAGCTGAGGGGCGGAGCCACGAGACGAGGGCTGAGTCAGAACTACGCCTCGGACCGCGCCTCCCTCGCCGCCTCGCATCTGGACCCTTTTGAGCGACCTGCTGAGCCAGCTTGACGGCCCGGCGATCTCGATGCTGTGATCAGCGGGCTATGACTATTCCGTCGACGCGCGGGCCAGGCGGGGCCGGCCCGAGCTATGCGCGTGACGATGTGCTCGCCGCGGTGAAGGCGCTGGCGCCCCGGCTGCGCGCCGCCTCCGACGAGGTGGAGAGCGAGCGCTCGCTGACCGAGCCCCTCGTGCAGGCCATGGCCGATGCCGGGCTCTATCGCCTCATGCTGCCCCGCTCACTCGGCGGGGGCGAGATGGATCCCTTGGCGTACTTCGACGTGATCGAGGGCCTGGCGCAGGCGGACAGCGCGGCGGCCTGGAGCGTGCTGATCTCCACCAGTACCATGACGATCACCGCGCGCGGTCTGACCGACGAGATTCTCGCCGCGATGTTCGTCTCGCCCCGGCAGACGATCATGGCGGGCTCGGGACCGCCGAAAGGCCGCGCCCTGCCCGTGCCCGGCGGCTACCGGCTGACCGGGCGCTGGACGCAAGGGAGTAACATTCTCCTCGCGGGCTGGATCCACGTTGGCTGTCATCTCTACGACGGGAATCAGCCGCGGCGCGGGCCCGACGGGCGGCCCGTGTATCTGCGCTGCGTGCTGCCCGCCTCGGACGCCAAGGCCGTCGACACCTGGCGGACCACCGGCATGCGCGGGACGGGGAGCCACGACTTCACCATCACGGACGTCTTCATCCCGGAGGAGCGCGTCCACGGCGCCTCCGAGGAGTCGCTCCGCCCGCAGCCGCTTTACCAGTTCGTGGGCTGGACCCACGTCGCCCACGCCGCTCTCGGCCTCGGCATCGGACGCGTGGCCATCGACGAGTTCATCGGGCTGGCCGGCGGGAAAGAGGCGACGTGGCTGCCCGCCGAGGGCCGGCTCGCCTCGCGCACCACGATTCAGGCGAAGGTCGCCCGGGCCGAGGCCCTCGTCGGGTCGGGCCGCGCCTATGTGCGCGAGGCGACGCGTGACCTGTGGGAGACCGTGTGCCGCGGCGAGCGGCCGTCACCCGGGCAGCGCGCGATCTATCGTCTGGCCATCGCGCAGGCCATGGCCAACGCCTCGGAGGCCGTGGATCTCATGTACAGCGCGGGCGGGGCCAGCGCGATCTACGCGACGAGCCGGCTCGATCGCTGCCTGCGCGACGCCCACACGGCGGCCGCGCACGTGTGGGTGGCGCCGGATACCTACGAGCTGGCGGGACGACTACTGCTCGGGCTGGATCCGGGATCTACGACGATCTAAGCGCTGAAGATGTGCGCAGTATCAGATCCAGACGTCATTCTCGGCAGTCCGTTCACCGCCCTCGTGCCCCGTGTTGAGCACCCCGCGCGGCTCGATGAGCAGGAGCTTGACCTCGTTTTCCGCGTAAGGCTTGTGCTCGACGCCCTTGGGAACGACGAACATCTCCCCCGTGGAGATATGGACAGCGCCGTCGCGAAAATCGATCCGCAGGTCGCCTTCGAGGACGATGAACGTCTCATCGGTATCTCTGTGGTCATGCCAAACAAAATCGCCCTGCAGCTTCACGACCTTGAATTGATAGTCGTTCATTTCCGCGATGACTTTCGGCGTCCATTGCTCGTCGAATAGTCCGAGCTTCTGCCGGAAGTTGATTGACTTATAAGCCATGGGACCCTCTCAGAGTTCCCTCAAAAGCCGACCGAAGCCGGAAATGGCCCCGCGGACGCCGGCCATCCGCAAGGCCTGCCACAGACACGCCTGGTTGCTGCTGATCACCGGCTTGCCGAGATCGCGCTCGAGCATCTCGAGCACCGCCACCGTGGGCAGGCCGGTGCCGCTGAGCAGGACGGCCTCGGCGTCGCGCGCGTCGGCCCGACGGGCGAGCTGATACGCGCGCTCCTCGCTCTCGGCGTAGATGTCCTCGACGTCGGTGAGCCGGTGATAGCCGGCGATCTCGAAGCCCGCGCCATCCCAGTAGGCCTTGCCCTGCGCGCTGATCGCCTCCGGGTACGGCGTGCCGAGGGCAAGCCGCTTGATCCCGAAATGCTGGAGGGCGGCCAGCACCGCGTGCGCGGCCAGGAGGGCGGGCGCGCCGCTCAGCGAGGCGATGCGCTCGGCGAGCGGCTGGTCATTGCCAAAGCCAAGCGCGTAGCTCGACGCGGTGTGGGCGAGGACGACGACGGCGGGGTGGACCTCGCCGAGGGCCCGGGCGGGCCCCTCCAACCCCTCGCGATAGGCGCGCGTGCGCTCTTCCATGCCGGCCGCGCCGCCCGCGGGGCCGAGCGACGTCGGCGCCTCCATGCGAGCGAAGTGCACGCTGACCCCGGTGGGCGCCATGCCGCAGAGCTCGGGCTCCACCGTGGGGTTGCCGGGCGGGAGGAGCACACCGATGCGCGCGCGCCAGCCGAACATGTGTGACCTCTCTTTCCCTAGCGGAGCTTCAAGTCCTCGGCGGGTCCCACGTACGGGTAGCCCTGGATCAATCCCGCGGCGGCTTCCTCGACGCGCGGCCCCACTCCCCAGATGAAGCCTTGCTGGAAGAGCGGCGCCACGAGCACGCGATCGGAGACGATTCGCTGGATCTGGTGGAGATGGGCCTCGCGCTGCTTGCGATCCAGCTCCTTGGCCTGACGCTGGAAGAGGTCGTCGATCTCCGGCAGCGACCCGTACGCGTAGATTCCCCCCTTGGTGAAAAATGGCTCGAGACGCGCGGCGGCATTACCGGCCGCGCCCGTCGCGCCGATGAGGAGCCCCTTGATCTTCTTCTCACGCCAGGAGGATAGGAAGGTGGCGCGCTCCATGGTCCGCACCCTCGTGCGGATGCCGATTCCCCCGAGAAATCCCCCCACTTCCTCGGCCAGCGAGGTGTAGGGGGGGAGCGGAGTCAGGTCGCCGGCCTCGAAGCCATTGGGATACCCGGCTTCGGCCAGGAGCTGCTTGGCTCGACGGGGATCGAGCGGGGGCGGCTCGATGGGCAAGGCGAACTCGAAGGTCGAGGGGACGAAGGCGCCCGTCAGCTTCCCCATGCCGAGCATCTCCGCCTGGTTGAGGGCGGGGCGGTCGATGGCGAGGCTCGCGGCCAGACGCACCCGGCGATCGTGCCAGGGAGACTTCGGGTCCCACTGGTCGAGGAAGTCCAGCCAGTAGATGCCGTAGACGAGGGGCGCGACCACCTTCATGCCGGGCGAGCGGCGGAGCTGATCGGCCGTCGGCCCGGTGAAGAGATACGCGATGTCCACCTCGCCCGTCCTCACGGAGGCCGCGCGTGTCGCCTCGTCGGGAATGCTGCGCATGATCAGCCGCTTGACCGACGGCGCCTTGCGCCAGTACTCGGGAAAGGCCTCGAGGACCAGCTCGATGCCCGGATTGAAGGAGACGAACTTGTAGGGCCCCGCGCCCACGGGCGCCTTCTTGAACCCGTCGTCGCCGACCTTCTCGACGTACTTCTTCGGCACGATCCAGCCCGCGCCGGTCGCCGAGGTACCGTAGAAAGCCATGAAGTCAGGCCACGCCTCCTTGAGCACGACGCGGACGCGGTTGGGCGCCACCACCTGGACTTCTTTAACCTTTTCCCTCAGGAGCCCGGCGCCGCTGCCCTTGTACCGCTCGTACGAGAACTTCACGTCCTCCGCGGTGACGGGATCACCGTTGTGGAACTTGGCGCCCTTGCGGAGGACGAATTCATAGGTGATCCCGTCCTTGGACACGGTCCACGACTCGGCCAGACTCGGCGTACTGATCCCGCCCGGCATGGGCTTGACCAGCCCGTCGTGCAGCGCGTAGAGGACCATGAACGGCGTGATGAGGGCCTCGGTCTCCGCGGGATCGAGCCAGCGCGAGACGAGGGTGACGTGCACTCCGATGGCCAGGGTGCCGTCCGGAGGAGCGGCGAAGGCCGGCGACAGGCCGGCACCGAAGATCCCAGAGACGAGGCCAAGGATCAGGACGGCAGCAATGCCCCAGCACGAAGAACGGATCATGACACCTCCCAAGGAGTATTCTCGATGCGCCGCGTCGGGACTTGCATTTGCGGGAGCTAACGCGGTAAGAAGGCTCGCGCAAGTCGTCATCGGTCACATCACCCTGTTGGTTGAGGGAAGGTCAGGGGAGGAAGGAGAGCATGCATCGGAAATCGAGACTGGCTCTGGCATGGGTGATCGTGCTCTCCCTCCTGCTCGCCGGCGGCCTTACCGACCCCGCGGCCGCGCAGACCAAGCCAGAAGGGGAGATGCGCTGGGCATTGTACGTCACCTTGGCTCCCGCCTGGTTCGATCCTGCCGAGGTGGTGGGCGTCCTCACTCCGTTCTGGGTCCTGTATGCCATGCACGATGCTCTTGTCAAGCCGATGCCGGGCAACCATTTGACCCCGAGCCTCGCGGAGTCCTGGACGGTCAGCGCGGACCAGCGCGTCTACGATTTCAAGCTGCGGGAGGGGCTGAAGTTCCACAACGGCGACCTCTTCACCGCCGAGGACGTGAAGTTCAGCTTCCATCGCGCCAAGGGAGCCAAGATTCTCCAGGACAAGGTCAAGGAGATCGAGATCGCCGGCCCCTATCGAGTGCGCTTCCACCTGCACGAGCCCTTCCCGGACTTCATGACCTACTACGGGACGTTTGCCACGGGGGCGGGCTGGATCGTACCGAAAAAGTATGTCGAGCAGGTGGGCCTCGATGGCTTCAAGAAGAACCCGATCGGGCTCGGGCCGTACAAGTTCGTGAGCAGCACGCCGGGCATCGAGCTGGTCATGGAGGCCTACGAGGGCTACTGGCGCAAGATGCCGTCGGTCAAGCGGCTGGTCTACAAGAGCGTGCCCGAGTCGACCACGCGGTTGGCGATGCTGAAGAGGGGAGAAGTCGATCTCGCATACCTGCTGGATGCGCCCCAGGCGATGGAGGTGAAGCGCGATCCCACCCTCAAGCTGGTGTTCTCGGGTGGTATCGGGACGTACTATCTGGATTTCTTCGATCAATGGGATCCCAAGTCGCCCTGGCACGACCGTCGCGTGCGGCTGGCTGCCAGCCTGGCCATGGATCGCAAGGCGCTGAGCGAGGCGGAGACGGTCGGCGCGTCCCGGCCCACGGGCAATGTGATCCCGCGCAAGTTCGAGTTCGCCCTGCCCATCGAGCCGCCGCTCTATGATCCGGCCAAGGCCAAGCAATTGCTGGCCGAGGCGGGCTATCCCAATGGCTTCGATGCCGGCGAGCTCTATCCCTGGCCCCCGTACTTCTCGATGGGGGAATCGGTCGGACAGTACCTCGGCGCGGTGGGGATCAAGGTGCGCCTGCGCACGATGGAGCGCGCGGCGTTCTACGCGGCGCTCCAGACAAAGAAGCTGAAGGGGCTGTGCGTCTGCATCAACGCCGTCTACGGCAACGCCGCCTCCCGGCTGGCCGAGACGGTGCCCTCGAACGGGGCCTTTGCCTACGGTGGCTACCCCGACATCGATGCGCTCTACCAGCAGCAGAGCCGGGAGACGGACCGGCGCAAGCGCGAGGCCCAGCTTCACCAGATCCAGCGGCAGCTCAACGAGCGCGTGCGCTTCGCGCCCATCATGGAGTACATCTGGCCGAGCGCGGTGGGCCCGCGCGTGGCCGACCCCGCCCTCATGCTCATCGACCCCTATCCCTGGTCGGCGCCGCTCGAAGAGGTGCGCCTGAAGAAGAACTGACGTGGCAATCGCCGGGAGGCCCGCGTGAAGTTCGGGATCGACTATTTCCCCGACGCTCATCCGGATCAAGTGTCGGCGCGGCAGTACTTCGAGGACGTGCTGGACCTCGCCGGGTACGCCGACGAGCTCGGCTATGACAGCGTGAAGATCGTCGAGCACTACTTCACGTCGTACGGCGGCTACAGTCCCGATCCCTGCCTGTTCCTGGCCGCGTGCAGCCAGCGCGCGCCGCGCATGCGCATGGTCACGGGGGCGGTCCTGCCCGTCTTCAAC
>Ga0137394_10000565_pt1 | contig 26032 bp, 19 predicted proteins | sample czobulk116metaG_FD_108278 | JGI IMG/M metagenome (GOLD analysis project Ga0137394, IMG submission 108278) | Vadose zone soil microbial communities from Angelo Coast Range Reserve, California, USA - czobulk1.16 metaG | ecosystem: Environmental > Terrestrial > Soil > Vadose zone | place: USA...
CGGCACCTACGACATACCCTATTCTGTTAATGGCAATACGTTCTTCGCCAGTTATTGAGTAAAGCAAGATGTTAGCAAGTTGCATTTAGGCGTGCAGAGCGTGCCTCTCAGGGATGATTTGCAAAGGAAGCCCGAGCGAAATACGGGCGTAGTGATAGCCATCCCCTCTGCAGAACCTAGTCTCCCGCATGACCGCGTCGTCGCGCTGATTGTCGCAACTAATTGGTGGCCGATCTCGGCTCGGCTGGCCATGCGTTTTCTAGCGCACGGATGTGAGGTCGTAGCTCTCTGTCCGCGTGGTCACGTCCTTTGCCAGCTGACTGGAATCAGAAGTGTCCGAACCTATTCGGGGCTGAACTCCCTTGCAGCTCTCGAGAGCGCGATTCGGTCATCGAGTCCGACCATAGTAATTCCATGCGATGATCGTGCCGTCTGGCAGCTGCACGAGCTGCATCGACAACTGCCGGATCTGCGTGATCTGATCGCGCGCTCACTCGGTGACTCCGACCATTTCGCCACGATTCGTAGCCGGGCACAGCTGCTGGAAGTGGCAGCGCGTTCAGGAATCCGCGTGCCGGAAACCCGTCGGATTGCAACACGAGACGACATTACCGATTGGTTCAGAAAGGTACCCGGTACCGGTGTGCTGAAAATGGACGGAACTTGGGGCGGCAACGGAGTCTCTGTAGTCCGAACGGAAGGCGAAGCGCAGTCTACGTGGCGCAAAATTGCCTCTCCCGAAAAGCGCGGCTCGCGCTGGAAGGCGCGCTGGATGGAATGGCTCGTCTATTCCGACCCGCTTGCCTTCTGGGACGATCCGGTCTTAGCCAGGCGCGAAATATTACTGCAACGTTATGTTGCGGGTAGGCCGGCGAACGCGATGTTGGCTTGCTGGCGTGGCAAATTGCTCGGTATGGTGAACGTTGAGGTGCTTTGCACCGAGCAGGGGACTGCGACTGCCCCCAGCACGATCGTGCGTCTCATCGATCATCCGGAAATGACGCGCGCCGGCGAGGTGCTCTGTACCACGCTCGGGCTGTCAGGCTTCCACGGTCTTGACTTCATCCTCGAACAGGGAAGCAACTGCGCCCAGTTGATAGAGCTGAACGCTCGGTGTACTCGGCTGGGGCATTTACGCCTGCCAAGGCAGGACGATTTGGCCGCATTGCTCGCGAGGCATATCGGCGCGATGCCGCCCGACACTGATGCCGAGGCGATAGTTGATCACGAAAACGTCGCCTTCTTTCCGCAAGCCCTTTCGGTGAATCCGGATAGTCCCTATCTTCGTGAGTGGTATGTCGACGTGCCGTGGAGCGAGCCGCAGCTGATCGCGGCGCTCCTGCGTCGCCCGTGGGTTTGTACTCGACCGCTTTTCAGGCTCTATCACCATGCGCTGAAGAGGAGGCCAACAGAGCCGCCGCCAAGTATTCCGCTGTTCCTGCGCATAGCTGAAGAAACCGGACACTCGGGCGAATTTGGCCCCGATTTGAACTTGCTGTAGGCGGCGCTCAATAAGTTCCACAATCTCGACACTGCAATATGCGTACTACACGTATCAAGGTCGAACGTCGACGACTAATCCGGCTGCGGGCGGGGGCCAGAACCCGACATTCGTGGTAGCGGGGGCAATGAAGCCGCTCGAGGCGGTGTCGGCGCGAGCATCGTGTGGGTTATGTTACATTAAGAATCATTGCTACCGACGGTACCCCAGCGTCATTGAATGCAAAGAGCATGTAGAACCCAGGCACCAACGTCGTGGTGTTTTTTGGCAATACTGCCGTTACATTTTGACCTTCCTGGGTAAAGCTGAGATCGATGAGGCGTTGATCCGAATTGTTGGAATGCGTAGCCGAGCCCGTCCGAACGAACGTGAGGCGCGAGATGATATCCGTGGGGCCAACGGTTATATTAACCGTATCACCAGGATTGAGTAATTTCGAGGTGGTTGCGGAAATAACCGGCCGAACGGCGGGCGTCCCATTTGCCGCGTACAAATAAGGCGGATAGTAAATCTCCGAGTTGAGGTTGTTCACGGGACCCGGAGCGCCGCCGCCGCCGGTCAGTACCGTTGCATCGGGCAACAACATCGAGTTTGAATGGTACAAGCGCGGTTTGGTTGCAGTCGCGCCGGCCGTCCATGCCCGAGTTCCGGGGTTCCAAATTTGCGCTTGATAGGCGACGCCGGTCAGTTGATTTGCGATTTGGGAGCCGCCCGTTACCAGAACCTTTCCGTCGGCCAAAATGGTGCCGCTAGCCCAATAACGAACCTGATCGATGTTACTGGTCGGCGTTACGACGGGAGTCGACGTGCGATAGTCAATTACCACCACTTGTTGATTCAAGCGAACCGAAAGTGCCATGCCGGGTGCGAATGAAATCGTCGGCAAAGCCGCACTTCCCGGCGGTACCGTTACCTTGGATTGAGTGATACCGCCAACGCTGGCGGTTGAGACGAAGAACATTGAGCCGCTTTGCGCGAGCACAAATACTTTGCCGCCGGGCGCAACATAGGACCGGGGATAGTACCATTCAGCACCAGTGCCGAAGGAACCGGTGCCGAAGGCAGCAGTGCTGGTTGCCCCCGTCAACGATCTCCAAGCGTTGGGACCCGGTTGATATAGCTCAGGTGTTGTAGCTGGTTGGGCTGGGGTTAGCAGCCCTACATTTTGCCTTCCGCCGAAGATGGCCAGTCGGCCATTGGGAAGCGATACGAGCGAGCCATACCAGCGCGCATAAGTCATCGGCGTATTCTCTGTGAGCGTGTTGGCGGTCGGCGAAAAAATCGTCGTACTATTATTCGCAGAGTTGCGTGCGCCGTTGACGGTCAGGTCACCGCCGGAGGTCAGAACTTTTCCCGATAGCATGACCGACTGCGCGCCGCAGAAAAGGTCGGTATGGGTCGTGTTCGGCAACACCAGATGTGCGTTGGTGCCGGTACCCATCCTGGGATCCCAAACATCGTATATAAGTTGGGCTCCCTGTTGGCCGAGCGCATTAGTGCCGTAGTTCATCACCCTGCCATCCGGCAACAGGACGACGTGAATCGGAATGATGGGCCACGTCACGGCAGGGCCGAACACACCGGTAATGTTTGCCGCGGCGCCACCAAGGGGAATCTGACTACCGGTGCTGGAACCTGCCGATGCAAATTTGGTTTCACCAATTTCCACGTTGGGCTTTACACCAGGGCCTGGACCGTAGTCGACCGGCGCCTTTACATCGGTTTCATCAGGGATGCCCAACAATTCTTCGATCCGTTGAGTCGGGGCCAGGGGACCAGCCAATCCCAAGTTCTTGCCCGCCAAGATAGCGGTGATGACCAGCAACGAACCAGCAACAATGTACTGACCGTTTGTCCGGTTCAATCTTGCCATGATAGTTCTCCGATTTCCGATTGCCATAGCGATATTTTCATTGAGACATCACGCCGGCGGTACGGCCACGAGCAGCGGGCGAATTGATTTGCAGTGCCGCAAGCAGCTTCCCGCGAGTCTTTTTGTTAATCCCCACACCGATAACTATTAATTGCTCAAATTCCAATATCTGTTTATACCCCCAAGATCATCGGCGCGCGTTACATTTCGACCGCTCCGTTGGATTGTGCGACGCAAGCTGCCCCGCCGCGTGAAGCGCACCGTTCCCAAATGCAGAGTTGCTCCCGCCAGTCGAATTGGTCCTAAGCGCGCGATAACCAGAGGCGGTATTGCCGCTCGCTGACGAAGTGGATGCAAGTGCCTCTTCGCCCACAGCGACGTTGTCATTGCCGATATTGGTGTTGCCGGCCAACGCGAGGTACCCAGCAGCGGTGTTGTCGTTTCCGTACGCGTTCGAGGAAAGCGCATTGCTCCCCGAAGCGGTGTTGTAGTTACCTGTAGCGATGGGTACTCCGGGAGGCCCTCTCAAGGCCTCGAGGACACGACAGTCGCTTTTCCGGGTTCGACAATGATCTTGTGTATATCTGCGGGCGCATCTGTTCTATAGAGATCGCGCGTCGGAGTTCCTGTGCGGACGAAGCTGTCGATATCCGCCGCGAGCTCGCGCGGTGCTTCCCACGACAAATTGTGGCCGATGTCGTCGGCTTCATGCTTGTCGCCGGATGGGGGTGGCGGCCGCACGCCATATTGCTTCCAATAGAAGTACATCCCTTTGTGGGTCTTACTTGCTCGCCTGAGAACCTCCATCAACCGGTCCTGCGACGCCCTAGAGAGGCCGGCATCTTCGCTTCCCCACAGTACGAGCGTCGGAACCGACAGCGTATCCAGTCTCTCAGGAGGGTCGGGCGGCGAGGGGGTCGGATCGAGCGTGCCCCAACTCGCTAGCGACTCCCCCGCTGTCTGCGCGGCAATGGCTTGGACTACTTCCGGGGCGGCGATCACCGAAATGTCCCAATGCTGCGCAATATTCCGGACGGCGTCGGGGTCGATGTCGAGGGGACGCATGTGAAGGGCGCCCCGCGGCCAGTGGACGCCTTTTGCCTCCAGCATTTTCTGCCACCCCAGCGCGGCCATTCCATCGGTCCGTACACCGGGCGGTTGCGCTGTGAGCACAGATTGCGGCACGGGGATGGTTGGCGCAGCGCCCGTCGGAGGCGGCATTCCGGTACCAGAGAGTATCAGCCGCACCACACGTTCCGCATGATTGACCGCCAGGATGCGGGCCGCTCCCGCCCCCATCGCATGTCCCACCAGCGTGGCCCTGGCGATCCCCTTTGCATTCATGAACGCCAACAGATCGGCCGCAAGGTCGGCGCGGGTGATGCACAGATTGGGCTTCGACCAGCAGCGCGCAGTGTTGGGAAGGTCGGTCGCGCCCGCGCCGCGCTGGTCGAGGGCGAACACGTGAAGATTGGGATCCATGCTCAGGAGTGCGCCCGCGGTCCACGCCCATTCGACGGCGCTGGTCGTATCCGTGTGCAACAAGATCAGCGTCTCACCGGCTGTGGACCCCAGTTCGAAATAGCTCATGTGCACGCCCGTCGGCAGCTTGATGAGACAGTGCTGCCCGAAGAGATTGTTGCAATCGGGCGCGGCCTTCGCGATTGGGCCACCGATCACTAACGTCAGGGCAGTGGCCAATGCCACTCTGATCTTCATTCGATTCGTCCTGGGTTGACGCATTGGGAATTCACGCGGAGTCAATGTTGTTTGGCGACGGCGGAGGCGTTTACCGGCCCGGCTCGATTGCCCCAGCTGGATCGCAGGTATGTGCACAGGGCCGCAATTTGTTCGTCGTCCAAGCCGACGCTCAATTCAAACCCGCTCATCTTAGGCCACGAGCCATCGGTGAGGGTCGCTTCATGCGCGCCATACAAGATGACGTTGATGAGCGTTGCCGGATTCGGTGCCTGTAGAACCGCGTTACCAGCCAGCGGCGGCGCTGTTTTGGACGCATCAGCGTTTGCAATACGCGGCATTCCCAGACCGGTCGGCAGATGACAGTCCGCGCATCGGGTCGTATAGACGACCTCGCCTACCTTAAGAACATCGGCCGCGGGTTTACCCGGTGCACTCTGCGCAGCGGGCGGGAGGCTCTTGAGATAAACCGCTATTGCATGGATATCCTTGTCGCTCAAGTGACTGGTGCTGTTGCCGATCACCTCGCTCATGGGGCCGAAAGCTGCGCCCCGCGCACTATGGCCGGTCTTAAGATAGTCAGCGATCGCGTCGAGCGACCAGGCACCCAGTCCGCTCGGCGCCGGCGTCAGGTTTGCCGAGGACCAAGGACGCACCGTGCTCTCGTCCATCGGCGTGATCCTATTGTCCACGACTTCGTCGGTGATTTCGCCAAGGTAGTCGCCGCCAGTCAGCGCTACTGAATTGCGCTCGCCGCCCAAAAAATTCCGCGGCGTATGACAAGCACCGCAATGACCGAGACCCTGGGTGAGATAGGCACCGCGGTTCCACTCGGCCGACCGCGACGCGTTCGGCGCATAGCGGCCGCGGTCGAAAAACAATACGTTCCAACCCGTCACCAAGGCACGGATCGAGAACGGAAACGGCATCTTGTTCTCAGGAGGCACGTAGTTCACGGGCTTCAACGTCCGCAAATAAGCGTAAATCGCGTGTATGTCCTGGTCCGTCACCTTGGTGTATGCGGTGTACGGAAACGCCGGGTAGAGATGGGTTCCGTCAGCCGCGATTCCCTCGCGCAGCGCGCGCTCAAATTGCTGCTCCGACCAGGCGCCGATTCCGGTGTTTGGGTCTGGCGTGATGTTCGCCGAGTAGATCACGCCGAATGGCGTGTTCAGGGGGCGGCCGCCGGAAAAGGGTGCGCCGTTCGTCCGCGTATGGCAGGAAACGCAATCGCCGGCGGTTGCAAGATAGCGACCCTGTTCAACGAGGGGCTGGTGCGTGTCCGGAGGCGGCGCGACGTTCGCGGCGTCGAGGTCGCTCACCGCCATGCTGATCAGCGCGGTGCCCAGGCCGGCGATGATCGTCCGTCTACCGTGTTGCATGGGCATCGACTACGGGACTACCGCGTGCCAGAACATGGCGCTGACACCGCGACCGGGGGCGGCGCCCCCGACGAAATCATTCGGATCGACGTCGGCAGCTGCAAGGCGGTTAGGCGCCGCTGACACCTCGTTGCCGCGGATCTGCGCCAGAGAATAGATCGCGTTGCCGCTGATATCTCCCGGCTTGTCCGGCGCGTAGGTGTACAGCGCAAAGCCCTTGTACGCCCACTGCCGCGTGCCGTCGGGTCTCGTGAGGACGTCCCAATATCCCGATGGAAGCGCATCTGCCGGCGCGGTAAAGGGCGGCCAGGTTTTCGTGCAATTCTCGTCGCAGGTCGAGGTGCCGAACCAGCGGCCCAGTGCGGGCGACCCGTGGTCGGTGCGAAACTGATGCCGCTCCGCCATCGTCACGCGGTCACGCTGGTAGAGCGTCGCGCCGCGGCGGGTTGCGAGGATATCGCCCAGCTCGATTGTCCGGCGGATGGTTACGTCGTCGGGCATGAAAAAACGGACGATCAAGGAGACGGCGAACCGAGAATCGATGCCAATGCCCTTGACGTCGCCGGGCTTCTGATCTGCGGCGAACTTGTAGAGCGGCTTGCCCCGGTACGTCCATTGGGCGATGCCGTCGTCGCGCGCGATCACGAGAAAGTTGCCCACCGCGTTGGCGATCTCGGGGGCCTCGAGCGGAACCCAGAGTCGTGCGCAATCCGAGGCGTCGCAGGAAGGCTTGGGGTGGCTCGCGTTGCCCTCGAATGCGTAGAGGATCAGCTCCAGGGAATCGACCAAGCCTACGCCGCCGGCGTCGGCGATTTCCCGGATTGCGATGCCGTCGGGCAGAGCCATACTCGCGCCTGGCCGAAAAACAGCAACATGCCAGGCACCGCCGTCCGCGCCATCGCCCGCGGCGTCGCCGATCGCCTTGTCGTTGGCGAACCGATAGAGGGGCGCGCCGCGATAAACCCATTGCTTGGTTCTGTCGGCGCGCTCGAGCAGCGACCAGTCCCCGGATTGCGTTGCTGTGAGCGGCGCCAGGGCGGCCGGCCACGCGGCGGCGCAGTCGCCCGCACAGGCTGTGCCGCGCGGCGTATCCTTGTCGTAGGTATAAAGAGTCATGCCGCGCGAGTCGGCATAGACCAATTCCGCGGCTGTCGCGACCCGCTCCTTATCCCCGCTCACACGCAGTTGCAGGGTAATTCCCGGTGGCGTCGCGATCGGGACCGGCGATGCATCAGAGGTCGGTTCTTGATGCGGCGACCCATAGAAACGCGCGGCTACCAGCAACGCGACCGACGCCGTGCCCACCCACAGCGCCCCGCGTGGAAATCCCGTGAACATGCCGACGGCGCGCAGACTGCTACGCCATCACGTCGGTGATGGTCTTCGAGGTCCTGTTCGACTCGGTGCCGAAACTACTGACCGGAACACCGACGGCCTGTTGGACAGTGAGCGAGACGCGCGTGACGGGGTCTCCCTTGGCGGCCGCGAAGTGGATGCCCGTCTTCATCCGACCGCCGGCGCTGCCCGCCGTCAGCATCGGGATGTTGTCGGTCGTATGGTTCTTGGCGTAACCGGAGTCGGTGTAGGCGAGCACCAGCATTCGATCGAGCAAAGTCCTGTCGCCTTCGCGAATGGCGTCTAATTCAGTGAGCAGGACGGTGAGATTATCCAGAACTGGAGGGACAAACCTCACCACGTTGGGTTGATAGCCGAGCTTCTCATCGATCGGATCTTCATGCGTGAACAGGTGTTGGGTATTGGCCTCGCCCGCGAAGCGCAGCTGCGACAGTCCGTCCGTCAGCATCACGTTGAACACCCGCGTCTGATCGCATGCCAACGCGTGGGCAAGGAGCCTGGCAAACAACCGATGATTGGCCGACACTTCTGCCACTTCGGTGCCGACGGGAGTGTTTTCCGGGCCGACCGGTACCGAGCACGCGGCGAGTGGGGCGGGTCTTTGAAGCTCCAAGTCGAGCTGCTGTTCGAGTTCGCGCAGCGATGTGAAATATTGGTCAAGGTGCGCACGGTCGGCCGCTCCGAGTTGGTTCATCAAGCGCTTGGTCTGCTCGCTGACTGCCGACAACACGCTGCGCCGAGCCATCACGGTCGCATCGGGCGTGAAGTCCACCGCATTCGGGTCTTTGAACTCCGACCCGAAGACTCGCCTGTAGAGCGCCAGCGGGGAGATCTCCGCCGGGTTCATCGCGCTGCCGGCGCGCTTGCTGTGCGTGCTGATTGGATTGCCGGTGCACGATACCTCGAGCGAACGGAAACGACTACGCTTCCCGATGACATCGGCGACCAAAACGTCGAGGCTGGGCTCGGGATTGAACGCGTGCTCCAGTGTCGGCGGCGTCGTGCCCTGCAAGATCACCGCGGGGCCCACGGTGTGGGCGCCGCGCGGCCGGCCATCGAGCAGCGCCGACATCTGGCTGTAGACGTTGATCTTGCTCTTGAACGGCGTGAGAGGTTGAAGCTCGACCCCGAACTCATAGTTCGGCCCCACCGTCTTCGGTTCCCAGCGTCCGGGATTGAGTCCGCACCCATGGAACCAGGTGCCGAAACACACCGGAAGCGGAGCGCCGGTGGCCGCCTGCGCCGCGCCGTTCGAATCGAGAAAGCAATCGAGGAACGGTAGGCCGACCGTAATGGCGCCGCCGCCCATCATTCCGCGCAAGACGCGCCGGCGGCTCAGCTTGGAAACGCAATTCATCTCGCTGTCTCCTCCATCGATGCGCCACGCGAAGCCAGCATGGGCGTCGACGCCGTGACCCGGTAAAAATTCTCGCTCGTTGCGATGCGCCGCATCAGGTCGGACGCCCGGTAGCCGTCTTCGGCGAAGCTCTTCTCGAGGTAGCGTATCCACGCCATATCGCGCCGCGCCGCGGGACGCCCTGTCGCATAAGAATAGAGCCGCCGCACGAAACACGGAGCGGTTGCGGGATTCTCGTGCAGCGCGCGGCCAAGTCCGGCGGCGTCACTGAATTCGATTCCGTCCAACTCGCCGCTGGTGTCGAGCGGTTGGCCGTTCTCTGCGGATCGGTATCCGGCATCCGAATCGAAATTTTCCAGCGCCAGGCCCATCGGATCCATCAACTTGTGGCAGCCAGCGCAACTCGGATCCGTGCGGTGCGCCGTCAGCCGCTCGCGCATCGTCTTGAAGTTGGGATTGTGGGTGTCTTGGGCGATGGCGAAATTGACGTTTCCCGGTGGTGCAGGAACCGGCTCGCACAGCAGAAGCTCGCGCAACGCCTTGCCGCGCAGCGTCGGGGAGCTCAATCCCTCATGCGAGTGCAACGCGACGAAACTCGCCTGTGCATGCATCCCTGCGCGCGGATCGTCTTCGGGAAATGCGTAGGGCTGCGGCTCGGTGCCACTGGTCTGCGCCACTGGTACGCCATAGAGCGAACCCAGCAACGGCGTCAGGAAGGTTTTCCGGGCCGTGAAAAGATCGCGGTAGTCACCATGCTGCGTCAGCACGAGATCGACGATGCTGCGCAGCGTCTGTTCCTGCGCGTCCTGCGAAATCTTGGCGGTCCATTTGGGATAGATCTGCGCGTCCTTGGCGAGCGTATCGAAGAGATCGAATTGCAGCATGTCGGTGAAGAAGGCGCGCACGCCCGCTTCGAGACGCGGCGATTGCAGCATCCGGTCTACTTCATGGGCCAACCCCGATTCGGTATTGAGCTTGCCCGTTTGCGCAGCCGCCATCAGTTTCGCATCGGGCCCGGCGTTCCACAGGAAGAAGCTGAGTTGCGATGCTTTACTGTAGGCGTCCAGGCGATATGCGCCGGGATGATTCGGATCGGGTTCGGCAACTTCCTGGCGAAACAGAAATTGCGGCGATTCCAGCATTCCAGCGAGACTCATTTCCAAGCCGGAGTAGAAACTCTTCAACGTCTGCGCCGCGCCGCTCGCGAGCAGGACAGCCTCGTTGAGTTCATCCCGGGTCAGGGGCCGCCGATACAAGAGGGGTCCCGCCTTGGCTAAGAACTGAGCGGCACACGCATCGTCAGGTGCCGTCGCGGAGTCTGGCTTGCACGGAATCAGCGTGCCTCTGTGCTTCTCGCTGACGGCTTGCGCGGCGATGCCCCGAGCCATTGCATCATACTGCTCCATGCCGGTCGAGGTGACGCCGACGTGGCCGACGCCGACCGCGAACAAGCCGTCATCGCGAACGTCGGGTTCGAACCGACCTTCGACCTTGATGGTCGGGCCAAAAACATCGGCGATGACGCGTCGATATTGGTCGGGCCTGAGGCGGCGCGCGATGGGCGGTCCGCCGGGCGATTTCGGCTCGGCGGACCCAACAAGGGCTCGGGTCAACGCCGACGCCACCGACCCGGCGCAGCGGGTCAGTGTCACGCAGAGGTGCAAGGCACTCATGCTGGGATCGCCAAATTCCGCTTGGCTCGGTCGGCGAGCCGCATTTTGGGCGTTGTCCCGGATGATGAAGGCCGGAACTGCCTCGATCATATAGGCCGCGGAAATGGCCGTATTCTCGCCGGTCTTGGGATCGGGATACGCGTCGGCATTGCGGTGCAGTGCATAATAGAGCGCGGGTGTGTCGACGCCGAAGCCGCGCTCGTCGATGTAGCCGACTTTGGCGTGGCTCCAATAGATCGGGTACCAGGGCTGATAGCCACCGAGAACGCCTTCCAGACGGCCCTCGGGCTTCAGCCTCAGGCGTATGCGCGCCTGGCGAAATTCGTAGACCGGCTGAATGTAGGCATCGCATTTCATCACGATCGTGGCGGGGTCCGTGGTGACCAGACCGTTTCTGATCACGCCATGCAGCACATTGCGCGACGCCGGGTGTGCGACGATGCGATAGGTCATGTCCGCCCGGACATGGGCGTTGGCGTCCTGGGTGGTGACTGGGTCGATCGAGCTTTCGAACGTCACCGTAACGTCGCCGTCCTTGCTCAAGTCCTCGCCTCTGATCGAGATCAGCCATGCACCCATCGCTGAGCGCGTGGAATCCCACCGATATTCGGGTTCGAGCGGCGGCTGGGGTGGCGGGGAGCCCTTGTAGGCCGGGATACAGCCGAGCGCGCGAAAGAGCCGGTTGTTGACGCCCTTTTCATGCGTCTCCGGATCTTCGTAAGCCTCGGACGAGGCGGCGCCTTTGCCATCGAGATTGAAGCCATACCCGAATCGCCCGACCGCCGGCAGCAAGTGTGCGTCGGGTACCGTGGTCGGGTGCAAATACACATTGTCTTTGCCATTGCCCCGGGTCGCAGCGACCGAAACCCAGTTCGTCGTCGGCTTTCCGTTCTGATTGTTGTAATCCTTGTCGAACATCGCATCCACTTCGGCCTGCGGGAGCCCAAGGATCTTCAAGTCGCGCTTAAAGAACACGTCGGGCAGGGGATTCAACCCCTGGGGACACGTGTCGTCGCCGTAATAGGTGGCCGGATAGAAATAGTTGAGGACAAAGGTCTTGGTCACCGCGGCATGGGCGCGTTGCACCGGGAGAAACGCGAAGAACAAAGGAATCAATAAGACGACGAGGCCTTGATTCCGATGCGAACGATTCATTGCGCCAGCCTCAATCACGACGCAAATTCTCCTGATGCTATCGATTTCGTGTCATCGATTTCGCGTTATCAGTCCGGTAACGCTGCACGCAGGATCCACGCCTAAAGCACATGATCACCCTACCGCGTGACGATGTAAATGACCCGGTTGCGACGCATGATCAAGGGCGTCCGCAAGTCTCCGGCCAAGACGGGGTCCGGTACCTTGTGTGATACCCGAACTCACGAGCGAGACGGCCGCCGCGCTCTTCGTTACGCGGAAAATCCCGTCTTCCAATCCCGCCGGATCTCCCGATAACGGAAACAATCGACGAGGTGATCGTTTACCATGCCGACCGCCTGCATGTGGGCATACACGACCGTCGAACCAACGAAACTGAATCCGCGATGCTTAAGGTCCTTGCTGAACGCGTCGGATGCGAGCGAAGTCGCAGGAATCTGTCGCATGATCTTCCATCGGTTAAGCTTTGGCCGTCCGTCAACGAAGCGCCAGCAATAGGAGTCGAAGCTTCCGAACTCTTCCTGGATTTTGAGGAAGGCGCGCGCGTTGCGCACGGCGGCCTCGATCTTCATGCGGTTGCGAATGATCTCAGTATTTAATGCGAGCTTCTCGATTCGTCGAACGGAAAATCGCGCGACTTTCTTCGGATCAAACCCTTGGAAAGCGCGCCGATAACCCTCCCGCTTCTTCAGTACTATCGTCCAGCTCAACCCAGCCTGTGCGCCTTCGAGCACGAGAAACTCGAAGTGCCTGCGGTCATCGTGGACTGGGACACCCCACTCGCGATCATGGTATTGGAGCATCAGCGGATCATCGACTCTGACCCACGAGCACCGCTTAATGGTTGCGGTTGCGCTGCGCATGAAGACTGTCGCTGTTACGTGCCGGGTTTGCGCACCGGAATTGTGGTTTCCTGTCCGCGAGGGATTTTCTTTTCCTTGTCGTACAAGGGGAGATCGTCGAAGACCGCCCGGTGCATTTTACCGTCGCGGCAGAGGACCTCGCTCCAGGTTCCCGCTGGCTTCGGGCTATCCAGGCGACTGATGGCTATTCCGCAGGTAAGAAACGGCGACCAAGCGCCCGCAGTGACGAATCCCGCACGCTTTCCGGCAATGGTAATCTCCCCTTCCCTGAGAGGTTCGCCACCCTCGCACTTGAGTCCCATAATGCGAGAGTTCGATTGCGCATTGGCCAAGGCGCGCTTACCGATGAAGTGCTCCTTGGTGAGGTCGATGAACACGCCTAGACCCGCTTCGTACGGTGTCATGGTTTCATCCATATCGGAACCGTTGTTCAAGATCCCGCCCTCGATGCGACGGATGTCCATGCTGTCAAGCCCGCATATCTCCATGCCATGCGGAATTCCCGCCGCTAAGTAGCGCTGCCACAGCTTCTCTCCGTCGAACTTTCCGCTGTTCGGTAGTGTGTAGATCTCGAATCCCATTTCGTTGGTCCAACCAGTGCGCGTGAGCAAGACCGGTTGTCCCGCGACGGTGGCATTCGCGACGGAGAAGTACTTGAAGTCTTGCGGTAGCCCAGTATCGCTCAAAGACGCGAGAATCTTTAGCGATTCGGGTCCCTGGATTTGGAGAACCCACGACCCGGGGTCGGATATCTCCACGTCGAGGTCTTGCGAGTGCGCGATGAGCCACGAAAAGACTGGCCCGTCAGCCTGGCTATACCAAAACATGTCCTCCGCCAAGCGAAGCAAGACCCCGTCGCACAGAAGCTTGCCGTTGGGGTAACAAAGAAGTCCATATCCAGCTCGTCCCGTCTTGATCTTTGTGCAGTCCCGAGTAAAGACGAGATTGCAAAACTTGGCTGCATCGGGGCCTTTGATCTGGATGGGACGTTCCCCGGTATCGAATAGTCCGGCCTTTGTACGAAGTGCCCAATAGCCGTCTATCCTGCCGATTCGTTGCGAGACTGGCATCAAGCGATTGTTATACACGCAATACTTGGCGCCGTTGGCAATATGAAATTTGGAATACGGGCCGCGGCTGGTTCCGTAGTCCCAACCCGGTTCATCAAAGGAAGCGGCAACGATGCGAGTGAGATTGGCCAACCTATTCCGCCCCTCCCTTGCATGAGTTGAACCTGAGCGATGCCACACGAGTATTCCAGTTAAACGCACCGGTCGTCCTATAGTATTCCTGAGAGTACCAAAGGGTGCAGCCGTCCTCGGGGTCAGCACAGATACGCCAGCGCTCCAATGGTAAGACTGCTCAAAGATCGATGTAAACCGCTGGTCAAATCTAGGGCTGCCAAAATGGTCCTCATCCGAGTTCTTGGGATACTAGCGAGGCGAGCTCAAAAAGATAAAAGACACAATAGAATCATGCGTTTGGCTCCGGGAGCCAGGCTGAAATCGCGAAGATCTTCGCAGTGGCGGCCCGCTCGAGAAGGCGTTCCCTATCTCAATTCGACGCTGTAGCGCTCGACAAATGTACTTCGTCACCTCAAGTCTTTTCTCTCTCGGAGGATCTGATTCGCGGCGAATCAGAGCCAGTTGCAGTTGACAACTCTTTTGTCGGCGATGAAAACCGAAACGTGATACTCCATTCAGAGTGCAACTCCAGCTCGGGCGATCTCCGCCGTCCTTGGGTGGCTTGAGCAAGCGCTCCGTCACCGCGCGATCCCGATGTGGAGGCGATAAACGAATGAAACACAACTGTCGGCAGTCGGCGACGGAAGTCAAGTGCATGATGTAAGTCTTTGGCGACAACAACATTCAAAAGATGCGCACCGACGAACAGACCGCGAAATTACGTGAACCAGTTCCGGGCCGCGCAGTGTCGCGCCTGCTTTCATAGTTGCCTTACATAACGGATGGGGACAACCGGTTGCAAGCGACCGAGCACATCGTTCTCGAAGCGGAGACACGCGAAGTACCGCAGCTTCAATCGCGGCGCAGGGTGCACGCGTCCCTGCGGTGTCGCTCCCAGCTGCGGCGGCGAAGCCTGCATCTCTCCATCATCGACTATTACTACCTTGGGATCCGAGTGGGTCAGAGCGGAACTGCCGCCCGGGAGTACGTGCTCGATCTGCGCTTTGTCGATCCCTCCTTCGCGTTGACGCGCCATATTCCATGGCGTTGCATCTGGATGGCGCTGGCGCTGACGGCGGCTACAGGCGCGGGGGCCATGTGGTATGCGGCGGAAACGGCCTCGCGACCGCGGCATCTTGCTGCCGAGGTTTCCGCGACGCTGTTTGCCGGGGCGACGCTTGCGTATCTGGCGGTCGCGGTGCGGCTGGTCGAGACCGTCGCCTTACACAGCCTCCATGGTCGCGTTGCGGTGCTGGAGTACTGCGGCGGTGCCGGCACGCTGCGCAGGATCCGCCCATTCATGCGCAAGCTCGGGGCTCATGTGCGACTGGCCGCGGCGGCGGGCCGTTCCACCAGGGCCGAGCACCTGCGCGATGAGATGCGCGAGCACTTTCGATTGAAGGAGGCCGGAGTGCTGAGCGGTGAGACTTACGATGCCAGCAAGGCCCGCATTTTGGCGCAGCACTGAGTGATGCGCGGCGCCGGATGGGAAAGCGGGTGTTTTTAGCCGGCCGGTAGCGAAGGCAGGGTTGAGGAGCGCTCCGGAGCACGGAGTGTGGTGTTGCTGATAAAGCCGCCCGGCTGAAACCCGGGCAGCGTTTGGATTCGAAAACGGCAAACCCACCGAAAGGTGGCGACGCAAAGTCTCCGGTCTAACGAGCCTCGGCTCTACGACAGCGGGACCGCCGAACTCCAGTCCTTCCACCGGACTGCATCGGTGCGCGTTGCGTCACGGCAGCGGGTGGAAAGGAGAGCAGAGCGAATGCACAAGCATTTCTTGATCGTGATGAGCGCGCTGCTGTGCATCTGGGCGCGGCCCAGTCCGGCGGACGAAAGCGCCCGGGCACAGATGAAAGGTCTGGACGAGCAGGTTCAGGAGGTCAAAACCGACGTCCTGAGCATCGCGGCGGAGCTCAACCAGCTGGAAGAGAAACTGCTCTATCCCTCCGACACGCATCTCGCAGTGTTCGTGTCGCTGGCGCACGGCGAGACGCTGCGCCTCGATGCCGTGCAGATCCAGATCGATGGACATCTCGCCACTCACTATATCTACAGCTTCAAAGAGCTCGATGCCCTGCGCAGAGGGGGCGTGCAGCGGGTCTACAGCGGAAACATCGCAACCGGCACGCACGAGATCGAGGTCTCGGTGAGCGCCAAGCTCGCCAACGGCAAGGACTACACCCAGACCGAGCGCTTTCCCTTCACCAAGGAGATCAAGCCGAAATCGCTCGGGGTGATGCTGGCGGGCCCGGATACCCCGCAGCCCGGGATTCATCTCGGGGACTGGTAGCCGCCGATGCGTATCAGGTCGCAATGGCTGTCGATGGGAGTAGTGCTGGCCGCGGTCGCGGCTCAGCCGTCCGTCGCTGCCGAACTGCGCGATCTGTATTTCGGAGAAGCATTGTACCGGGCCTATCAGGGTCAATACTTCGACGCGCTGGAGCGCCTCGATGCCGAGTTGGCCCAGCATCATCGCGTCGACGAGCCGGAGCTGGATTCACTCCAGTACCACATCAGGCAGGCGGATTTCTCGGTCGGCGACTTCGAGCTGCGCTACCGCATGCATCTGCGTGCCGGGCGGGCCATCAAGGCAGTTCTCGATGCCGACGTGGAGCAGCCCGTCAAGAACGAGGCGGCGTACCGGCTGGCGCGTATCCAGTTCCAGAAGGATCAGCCCGAGGATGCGCTGCATTCGCTGGAGCGGATTCAAGGGACAGTGCCGGACAACATCAAGGACGATCTGGAATTCCTCCGTGCCAATGTTTACTCGGCTCTCGGGCGGCCGGCGGACGCGGTGGAGGTGCTCAAGCGCCTGCAGGGCGCGGAAAGCCTGAAGGGATTTGCGGCCTACAACCTGGGCATCGCGCTGCTGCAGGCGGGCCATAACGCGGAGGCGCTGCGCCAGCTGGAGAAGGCTGGTCAGATCGACAGTCGCGTCTCGGCCACGGCCGCGGTCCGCGACAAGTCGAACATGGTCCTCGGGAGCCTCCTGTTCAAGTCGACGGAGTACGGACCAGCACAGCTGGCCTTCGACCGCGTGCGCCTGGACGGACCGTATTCGAACCTCGCGCTGCTGAGCACCGGGTGGGCCGAGGTCACGGCACATGACTATCAGAAGGCGCTCGTGCCCTGGGGCATGCTCATCGAGCGCGATGGAACCGATGCCGCGGTGCAGGAGGCCAGGCTCGCGCTGCCGTTTGCTTACAGCAAGCTGCAGGTGTACGGGCGCGCGGCGCTCCTTTACGGCCAGGCGCTCGATGCCTTCGGCAAGGAGCTGGAGAAAGCGGACGCGTCGATGCGCAGTATCCGCGCCGGGAAGTTCCTGCAGGCCCTGATCCGCGAGGAAATCAACCAGGACAACCTTTGGGTCGTGCGCCTGCGCACGTTGCCCGATACCCCGGAGACCTTTTACCTGACAGAGCTGATGGCATCGAACGATTTCCAGACCGCATTGCAGAACTATCTGGACCTGGAGGATCTGCACCGGCGGCTGCTCGTCTGGCAAGACAGTTTCGCCGCATTCGAGGACCTGATTCGGCTGCGGCGCGCGAATTACGAGCCGCTGCTGCCGCAGGTCGATGCACACTTCCGCGAACTGGACTCGCAGATGCGCCTGCGACTCGAGCAGCGTGAGCATCTGCAGAAGCGTCTTCAGGACATTCTGACGGCGCCGCGGCCTGAGTTGCTGGCCACCGCGGACGAGCGCTTGGCGCTGGAGAGCCTGCGCAAGATCGGGAGGGCGCTGCGATCCGGCAGTGGTGCGGAACACGACGCGCTGCAGGCCCGGGTGCAACGCCTGCAGGGCCTGCTGACCTGGCGCCTGTACACGGAGTATCCGGAGCGCCTGACGCAGGCCCACAAGGATCTGCGCGACCTGAACGAAGACGTACGACTCCTGCACGAGCGCTACACCGCATTCGTACGGGCGCGGCAGGCCGCAGTGCACAGTTACGTGGGCTACGATCAGTCCATCAAGCGGCTGCGCACACATGTCGGCGAGGCGCTGCAACGCGTGGATACGTTGCTGGCGCGGCAAGGCCAGGTGATCGAGGCGGTTGCCATCGATGAACTCAACACACGCCGGCAGCGTCTCGAGGCCTACCAGGTCCAGGCGCGCTACGCGGTGGCCGACAGCTATGACAGGGCGCTGAAGCAGCATGCCGGCGGAGGTACGCCATGAAGCCGACCGTTCGCGCCGCAGGCGCCGCGCTGCTGCTGTCGCTGTTAGGGGCTTGCGCGCATCACGTCGACCAGGCGGGGACCCTGGCGAGCCTCCATCAGGTGCGGGCGGATACCAAGGAGGTGCCGGTCGACCAGGGTCTTGACCAGGCGGTGCAGAGCTACCGCGACTTCCTGAAGGAGGCCCCGGACAGCAAGCTGGCACCGGAGGCCATGCGGCGCCTGGCGGACCTGAAGATCGAGAAGGAGTTCGGAATCCAGGGCGACGGCAAGCTCGTGGAGCTGCCCGCGTCGCAAAGTGGCACGCAAGCGAAGTCCGTCGCGCCGGCGTCAGGCGCCGCGCAGGCCGAACCGATGGGCAGCCCCGGGCGAGACCACGCTACCGCGTTGCGCGCGCCGGCAGTCACGAAGTTCGATGCGCGCACCGCAACGCGGTCCCACCCGGAGGCGCCGGGCTCCGGTCCCTCGGCGGCATCGGAACGTGATCTGGAGCAGCGGGCTGCGTCCCAGCCGGGAATCCCGCCCGCGAACGCGGCTCCGCAGCTGGCGTTGCCGGGCGGAATGGATGGAGATCCCGCGAGCGCCGGCCCGCTCGAGGCGATCAAGCTGTACGACGAGCTGCTCGCGAAGTATCCGCAGTACGCGTTCCGTGACCAGGTGCTCTACCAGAAGGCGCGCGCCTACGACGAGCTGGGGCAGACCGAGGAGGCCTTGAGAGTCATGGAGCAGCTGGTCGGTGAAAATCCGCACTCGCGGTTCGCGGACGAGGTGCAGTTCAGGCGCGCGGAGCGCTTCTTCATCGCAAGGAAATATCGTGAGGCGGAGAGGTCGTACGCGGCAATTGCGGACGGCGGGAGCGGCTCGGAGTACTACGAGCTCGCGCTCTACAAGCTGGGATGGACGTTGTACAAGCAGCAACTCTATCAAGAGGCTCTGCCCCGGTTCTTCGCACTCCTCGACTACAAGGTCAAGAGCGGCTATGACTTCGATGCGAAGCATACCGAGGCCGAGCAGCGGCGCATCGAGGATACCTTCCAGGTCGTCAGCCTGAGCTTCTCGAATCTCGGCGGCCCCGAAGCAATCGGGCCGTACTTCGCCACCAGCGGACACAGGGCGTACGAGGATCGCGTCTACCGTCAGCTCGCGGAGTTCTACTTTGCGAAGCTGCGATACCAGGACGCTGCTACGGTCTACAAGTCCTTCGTGGCCCTGTATCCGTTCCACCGGGTCTCACCCCAATTCGGCATGCGGGTGATCGAGATATACGACAAGGGCGGGTTCCCGCACCTGGTGCTGGCCGGGAAGAAGGAGTTCGCGGCTACGTACGGCCTGCAGGGCGAGTACTGGCATCACTTCGACGTGAACAAGTCGCCGGAAGTGCTGAGCTACCTCAAGGGCAACCTGAAGGACCTGGCAAACTACTATCACGCGCAGTACCAGGATCCGAAGCAGCACGAGCAGCGGGCGGAGAACTACGCTGAGGCCACGCACTGGTACCGGGAGTTCCTCAGTTCGTTCCACACCGACAGTCAGGCGCCGCAGCTGGATTACCAGCTCGCCGATCTCATGCTGGAGAATCACGACTACCCGGCGGCTGCGCACGAGTACGAGGTCACCGCTTACGATTACCCGGCGCACTCCCAGTCGGCGGCGGCGGGCTATGCGGCCATCTACGCGCATCGCGAGTATCTGAAGGTGGCCGGTGCCGACGTGAAGGACGCGGCGCGCCGCGACACGATCACCAGTTCGATCAGGTTTGCCGACACGTTCCCGCAGCACGAGCAGGCGGCGGTCGTGCTGGCGGCGGCGGCCGAGGACGCGTACGAGATGAAGGACCTGGTGCTGGCGCGCGACTCCGGCCGGCACCTCATCGAGAAGTTCCCGGGCGCGGCGCCCGGCGTGCGCCGCAACGCGTGGCTCGTCGTCGCACACTCCACCTTCGGGCTGTCCGATTATGCGAACGCGGAGCAGGCCTACAGCCAGGTACTGGAAGCCACGGCGCCGGGCGATGCCTCGCGTGCCGATCTGGTGGAGAACCTTGCGGCCTCCATCTACAAGCAGGGCGAGCAGGCCAACCAGGCGGGGGACGACCGGAGCGCGGCCAATCACTTCGTGCGCGTCAAGCAGGTTGCCCCGACGTCCAAGATCTGCGCGGCGGCCGAGTACGACGCCGGGGCGGCCCTGCTGCGCCTGAAAGACTGGGCAGCCGCGGCCCAGATTCTGGAGGAGTTCCGGCGCAGCTTTCCGGAGCACGAACTGCAGAAGGAGGCGACCAAGCAGATCGCCTACGCGTACCAGCAGGCCGGGCAGCTGTCCCAGTCGGCCGGCGAGTACGAGCGCGTCGCGAGGGAGTCGGCGAATCCGCGGTTGCGCGCCGAGGCGCTGCTGCAGGCGGGCGACCTGTATGGGCAGGCAGGTAATTCCGAGCGTGCGCTGGAGGCGTACTCGAAGTATGTCGCGGAGTTCCCCAGGCCGTTCGAGGCGGCGGTGGAGACGCGCTCCAAGATCGCGGATATCTACAAGTCGAGGGCGGATCAGGCCCAGTACCACCGTCAGCTCGAGGAGATCGTGCGGGCAGAAAACGCGGCGGGAAGCGAGCGCACGGATCGCACCCGCAATGTCGCAGCGCGCGCAGCGTTGGTGCTGGCGCAGCCGATTTACGAGCAGTTCGCGGCGCTCAAGCTGGTGCAGCCGTTCGATCGCAGCCTGCAGGAGAAGCAACGCAGTATGGACGCTGCAACCAAGGCTTTCAGCGGGCTGGTCGATTACCAGGTCGGAGAGGTCACCGCGGCGGCGACTTTCTACATGGCCGAGATTTACGCGAACTTCAGCCAATCGCTGCGCGATTCGCAGCGCCCGGGCGATCTCGGCGCGGACGCTCTCAAGGACTACGAGCAGCAGCTCGCCGACGCCGCACACCCACTTGTTGAGAAGGCGATCGCGATCCACGAGAAGAACCTCGAGCTCATGAGGCGCGCGCTGAACAACACTTGGACACAGAAGAGCCTGGACCGCCTCGCGGCGCTCGAACCGGACAGGTACGCACGCGCCGAGATCAGCAGCGGGTTCGTCGGGTCGCTCGAGCGGTATGTCTACCAGCCGCCACCGCGTGCGGCGGTGGCACCAGAGAGCCCCCAGGCGGCGGCGCCCGCCCAGCAGCAGGGTGCGACGGCCTCCGGGCAGACGGACAGCGCGATCGGGCAGGCCATCACGGCAGGAGCAGGTAATGAAAGCATTCGCTGATCACGGTCGGACAACGGGCGTGCGCCGGGTCGTGGCCGGGCTGGCAGTGGCACTGTTTTTCCTGGGCTGCGGGACGACAGTGTCGGCCGGCAAGCCGCGCGGGGCGGATCCCAAGCTTCAACCGGAAGCGGGCGGCTTTCTCCTGACCGAAAACGTGCGGGTCCCCGCGGAAGCTCGTGCCGACTACGACAATGCGCTGCGCCTGCTGGAAGCGAAGCAATACGACCAGGGAATCGCCTTGCTGCTCAAGGTCACCCAGAAGGCACCCCAGGCCGCCGCGGCATATGTGGATCTGGGTATTGCCTACGGCAAGCTGGGCGATCTCGACAACGCGCTGGCGAGTCTGAAGCGCGCAGTGGAGCTCGATTCCCGCCAGCTGGTCGCTTACAACGAACTCGGGATCGTCTATCGCAGGAAGAGCGATTTCTCCGCCGCCCGGGACAGTTACCAGCGGGCGCTCGGAGTCTTCCCCGGATTCCATTACGCGCGGCTCAACCTGGCGATTCTCTGCGATCTGTACCTCGCTGATCCGGCGTGCGCCCGTGACAACTACGTCGCCTATCAGCAACTGGTTCCGGACGACAAGCAGGTGGCGAAGTGGATCGCCGATCTGAACGCCAGGGCGAAGCTCTAGGAGGACTCATGGCACGCACACTCATCATAGGTCTTGCACTGTTCGCCGCGGCGGGCGGCGTCGCGGCCGAGGACACGGCGACGGCGCCGGGCACGAACGCGGCGGCGAATGCGTCTGCGCCGGCCGCGCCCGCCGACGTCACTGGGCAAAGGACCAGGAAGCAGGCCGGCGGCGCGAAGGCCCGGGATGGCAAGGCGGACCCGGCGGCGACGGCCAGCCAGGACTTGCCGCCCGGTGGCGACGTGAAGATGTCGGGCATGTCGATCCTCGGCAACGAGGACGCCCCGAAGTCCCTGGTGCTCGTGCCCTGGAAGAGCTCCCAGCTCGCGGACATGCCGAGTGTCTCCAGGCTGCTCGACTCCTCGGCGCAGCCACTGGACAAGGACGTCTTCATGCGGGAGCTCTCGTACTACGAATTCAAGTCGGGCTCGAAGTGAGCGAGCCTGCGCAGTGGTTAACAGGTTGGAAATCAGTCTTTCAGTGTTTGACAGATCGTAACTTTCAAGAGGTTCGCATATGGAATTCTTTTATCCAGTAGTCAAGTTCTTCACGGCGGGCGGGGCCTTCATGTTCCCGATCCTGCTCGTGGGGGCGGTTTCAGCCGCGATCGCGATCGAGCGCTATATCACGCTCACCAAGATGGGTGCCCGCAATCGAAGCACCTGGGCCCGGGTCGAGCCGACGCTCGCCAGCGCGGACTTCGAGAAGGCGCGCGAGCTCACCAGCAAGGACGAGTCCCCGATCGCGCGCGTGCTCAGCATGGGGCTCGCCCTGCAGGGCGCCGTGCGGCGGCGCGACGATGTGGAAAAGGCGATGCAGGAGAGCATGATGGAGATCGTTCCACAGCTCGAGAAGCGCACCCACTACCTCGCGACGGGGGCCAATGTCGCAACCCTGCTCGGCCTGCTGGGCACGGTGAGCGGCCTGATCCACTCGTTCGCCGCGGTGGCGACGGTCAATCCGGCGGAAAAGGCCAACCTGCTGTCGGCGAGTATCTCGGAGGCAATGAACTGCACGGCCTTCGGCCTCATCACGGCGGTACCGCTGCTGGTGCTGCATGCCTACCTGCAGTCGAAAACCATGGCGCTGAGTGACGGCCTGCAGACGGCAGCAATCCGGTTCCTGAACGCACTCGCCGCTCGTCAGGCGGCCCGGGCCGAGAGCCGGCTGGAACTGGTCAAACAGGCGCCGCAGGCGGCGTCGGCCTGAGGGTCACCCCATGCGCAGTTTCCTTTTCCCGATGCGTCGCGAACGCAAGCAGGCCGAGTTGCTGCTGGTGCCGATGATCGACATCTTCACCGTGCTGGTCAGCTTTCTGCTGATGACCGCGGTGTTCTCGCGCATCGCGGTCATGCAGATCGACCTGCCGAGTTCCGCGGCCGCAAAGCCCACGGAGCCGGCGTTCCGGCTCGAGGTCATTGTCCGGCAAGATGGCTTCGAACTCAGCGACGGCAAGCGGGTCATCAGCACCGTACCGAAGCTGAAGGGTGCATACGACCTGCTCAGCCTGACGGAGCACACGCTGCAGGTGAAGCGCGAGCACCCGACCTCCGAGGACGCGTCGGTGCTGGCGGAGCCCAAGGTTCCCTACGACGAGCTCATTCAGGCCATGGACGCCATCCGCAGCACGGAGGTGCCGGCGACAGATGCGCTGATCGCGGGCCAGGGCGCCGCGGGGGCGCAGACCGCCGCGGCCGGCGCCGAGCCCGTCAAGATTGCGCTGTTCACGAACATTGCTCTGGGAGATGCGCCATGAGGATGCTGGGTGCAGGGTTCTTTGCGTCGGCGGGCCAGCTGCGCGAGCGTGTCGATGCGCAACTGAACCTCATTCCGATGATCGACATCCTGTCGGTGCTGGTCGCATTCCTGCTGGTGTACTCCACCGATGTGGAGGTGCTGCAGAATTCCAAGGGCGTCAGCATTCCCCAGTCGCGCACCGACGTGCGCCCGAAGCAGTCGGTTGTCGTGATGGTCACGAAGGACGCCGTGTTAGTGCAGGGTGAGACGGTTGTGAGCCTCGCACAGGTGAGCGACCCGAAGGTGCAGCTGATCGAGCCCCTGCGCGCGGTGCTGCAGCGCCCGATCGCGGGTCTGGACGCGGCGGCGCGTGACGCCGCACTGACTTCCAAGGAGGTCACGGTCATGGCCGACAAGGATCTGCCCTACGAGGTTCTCAGGAAGGTCCTGGCGACCTGCTCGGCGGCAGCCTACGGCAAGATCTCACTCGCGGTGCTGCAGAAGGAGACGCCGGTCAGCAGGGGCAAGAGCCCCTAGCGGCGATTCGCACCGGCCACGGTGACCCATTCCCACCTCAAGGTAACGGCATGAATTCGGTAACAACGCAAGATCGGCAGATGCTGGAGGATCCACAGATGCCGAAGGATCAACAGGCCCCCGACGGTCAGGCCGCTGACGGTCAGGAGCAGAAGGACCAGCAGGCGCTGCTCGCGGAACTCGGCGAGAAGCAGGAGCGGCTCGACGCCCTGGCAGGGGAGCTGCGGTCGCTCGATGCGACGCTTGAGGCCCTGGCGAGCGAGCGCAACCAGCACCGCCTGCTGCACCAGGCCTGCGACGCCCTGGGCGAGCTGGGCAAAGTCGGTGGCGCGCAGTTGTTCTGGGGTGCTGCCGAGGCAGTGGCGACCGGAGAGGCCCTGCTGCGCCGAGTGTCGGAGCGTGTCACGGCGTTCGAGAGCCACGTGGGGGATCTTGAGGCAGCCCGCCGGACTACCCGTGAGCGGATCGACACCGAGCAGTACGGGCTGGGTCTGATCGAGGACGAGCTCTTCGAAGCGCAGGACGATGAGGAGCGGCTGCGGCAGGAGTGGCTCGTCGAGCGGGAGATCAGCGGGCTTCATTCCCGCCCGCTCACCATGCCCTGGACCTGGGGTGGAGAGGACGACCGGCGCTTCCAGAAATCGTTGCTGGGGGCACTGGCGGTCTGCCTGCTTCTTGCGCTGGCCGTTTTCCTGATCCGTCTGCCCGAGCAGCGGACGCTGGAAGCTGCGGTCCTGGAGCAGGTTCTGCACATCACCATGGCGCTGCCGCGGCCGCCGCCGCCGCGCGTGCTGCCGCCGCCACCGCTACCGAAGCCGATCGTGCAGAAAACCGTGGTCAATCCGACCCCACAGAAGTCGCAGCAGCCCCCAACCGAGGAGCCGGTCAAGCCGACAGTAGAGGAGCCGAAGCCGGCCGGGCTGCTGGCGTTCAAGCAACGACTCTCCGCCCTGGCCCAGGCACAGGTCGATCCTGCACTCGGCGCCCAGGCGCAAATCAACAACGCCGACAGCTCCTCAGGGTCACCGCAGCGCTCCATGCTGACCACCACCGCTCCGGGAAGCAGCGGCGGGATCAATCTGGCCGCCGTCAGCCGCGGCCTCGGAGCGGGCGGCGGGGCTGAGCGCGGTGTCATTCACGGCGGCGGCCTGACTCACGCCACCAGCGGCATCGACTCGGGGACGGCGGCGAGCCGCCCGGTGAGCGGCGGCCCGGGGCCGGGACGCACCGACGAGGAGATCCAGATCGTCTTCGACCGCCACAAGGCCCAGCTCTACCGGCTGTACAACCTGGAATTGCGCCGCGATCCGACGCTGCAGGGAAAGATCATCCTGCGGCTGACGATCGAGCCTGACGGCACCGTGTCCATGTGCCAGCAGCAGGCGACCAACATGAATGCGCCGCAGCTGTCGGAGCAGGTGGTGGAACGGGTGAAGACGTTCAACTTCGGCGCCAAGACGGTGCCGCCGGTGACCATCGTCTACCCGATCGATTTCCTGCCCGCAATGTGAGGACAATGATTTTGAGCTGAGCGATCAGCACACATTCGATTTACGACAAGGGCAAACCCACCGAAAGGTGGGGACGCAAAGTCACCGGTCTAAAGAGCCGCAGGCTCCATGACAGCGGGACCGCCGGAAATCCAGTCCGAAACCCGGGC
>Ga0137394_10000566_pt1 | contig 26009 bp, 30 predicted proteins | sample czobulk116metaG_FD_108278 | JGI IMG/M metagenome (GOLD analysis project Ga0137394, IMG submission 108278) | Vadose zone soil microbial communities from Angelo Coast Range Reserve, California, USA - czobulk1.16 metaG | ecosystem: Environmental > Terrestrial > Soil > Vadose zone | place: USA...
CCCGCAGTGGACGGTTAGCTCGAGTTTCCGACATAACACTACATCGAACCATGCAATTCGTCTTCCTATCATGGTTCAAAAGTTGAAGCTCGAAGTTATGGAACAGGCTGGTGGGGGTTCAACGTTCAGCGCACAACGTCGAATTACGGCCGAAGGATTACGCTACAAATTTCCTATTACAGGGACAAGCCGGGTTCGATGGCGCTCTCCACGTCATTCCACCCATTCTACAGGGTGCGTTCCTTCTTCGAACGTTATCCTATCCCCGTGAGCAACCCTGGTAGGGGAGGCATGGCGCGCGTTCCAGCTCGCTAGACCGTGACGAAGCTCCGAGTCGCTTCCGGTCACCGTCAATCACATTGCCAAATGGGAATCATTGGAGCGATACGATTTAATACAACTGATATTCTGCGACAAGAAACCACAAAACAACCGCGACGGTACTTCGAGACTTAGATATACTTTCAAAAGAAAAAGAAAAAGCAAAACGTTGTGGCACACATGATTCCGCACCACATCACTTCTTTTGATGTCTCTTGCCATTCACGGTGTCATGTGCGGAGTCCCGCTGTTGCTGTTGCTGTTGCTGCCGTGGCGGCGTGGGATCGTTCTTCAAGAATGGCAGCACAACGTCAATGAAGTCCTCAAAGATTGAAGGAATTGGGTACCATAAAATCAAAGGCGTCCAACTCCTCATCGAGCCCAAAAACGTCTCGAATGGCGGACCGAAGCTCAGAGTCGTGAAGTTGAATAACAGCAGGCTTGGTGCCAGCGTTGGCGCCCCGAGATAGCTCTCGGGCTTGCGCGATTTGCAATGTCGTTTCCAGGCCAATTTTTTGAGCCTCCTCCAGATTGAGTGGATCCGGCCTGACAGTAAGCTTCGCGAAGGATTTCAAGAGCAGCGAACGATCCAGTTTGAATCCTTGATATATTCGTATCTTTTCGACGGGCGGTATTGATAACTTTTCGAGCTCTCGCACGCACAATTGCTCGACTTCTTTGAAGGACCACCTCTGTGCTAGGACCAGTATTTGCGTCCAGTTCTCAGGCGTGGTCGTATAAATTGAGAATTTACTTCGGTAGGCATGAACGCCGTCAGTCAACCAGGACCAGTTCAGTATTGGATGAAACCGTACGGGTTGTAAAATACCCATAGAAGCCACGAAAATGCTTCGCTTGAAGTATCCTTCAATACAACTGGGTTGGTTTCCGATGAACCAGGCGGGTCGGTGCATGGAATGGCCGGGGTCGTGAACATTGTCCGAAAGAAAAGCGACTCGCGCAAAAAAAAGCGCTTGTGGACCCTGAATAATACGTCTTCGGTCTCGAAACGAGATCGTCAGCATGAAGGAGGTGGAGGAGTGTGGCGACTCACTCGAAAAGTAACATCTCCCTCCGGGAAAAAGTATTCCGGATGACGAATTACTGGATATGCATTTCCCTTCGGATTGTGAGAGGTAGCGGGCATTTCGAAAGGGAATGACACTGATTGAGATAATACCGTGTTGAGACGCCCCGTTTCAGTACTGTAAGACACCTTTATACCCTGCTCACAATAGCTCAAGCAGGCACACAAGAGGCTAGGGAGAATCGGCCACCTCTTCCGAATAGGGGCATGATTTCCATTCCTGCGGAACTGCGCGTGGCATCAGAAGGTAGGAGGAAGGTTTTTACGGGAGATCGATACGGGGAAATTTCGCTGGCGAAGCGCTTACCCCTCCAGGTAGCAGGATTGCGGCGGGACCAGCGACGGGCGCCAATGTGGCACCTGTGTATCCCATCTTTCCCAATTGTGAGCATAGTCCGCAGCAACGGCGCAACCCCACATAAAGGCGTGACAAAATAAAACCTTACTGTGCGCAAGCGCAGGGATCCGCGGATCCGAGTATTGTTCCTTGAAAGCGAGGCTGGCGCATGACCGGCAGTGCCAGTGGGGCCATGCGATCACAAATACCCGCACAAGGAAGGTGAGAGTGTCATGGTTTCCCGCCACTGGGGGCTCTTCGTATGATATATGAGAAGCGATCTGCGATCGATGACGGAGACAAGCAGAGACATAAATGGACGAAGGGGGCCTTTGCACGTCTTCCGAGTCCGCAGCCTACTACAGGGCCGCCGCCGCCACCGCCGCCGCCGCAGGACGCAATGCGCTGTGGGTCGAGGAAGCAACGACAGAAAGTGTCGTCAGTTCGCGAAACTCGGGGCCAGATTCGAGCCCAAGTTGCGTAGTTGATCCGCATTTTCGAGTTCTCTTCCAAACTTTCAATTCCGCGCATAATCCGCCTTGAACAAAAGAAGAGTGTTTTACCTGGACCTGGTCAGCGCTCAAAGGCGATAGTGGAAAAAGGCTTTGGCGTCCTGTCAGGAAACTCAGCTTAGGGACGTTGTGAGCACTCCGAGTCGGGGTCGAAATGGAAAGCCCGGAACGAGGCGTCACCGGTCTCCACCCGCGAGCGGCTCCCAGGCCCGAGGCTCCGGAAAGGGCAATGGTCTGCCAGCGTTTAGTCCGCGGAAGCTCTGCTGCGCAATCAGAAACCTGCGGGCGTTGAGGGTCGCGTGGGATCTAGCTTTCGCTTAGCTGCACAAGAAGTGACTTTCGGGACCAAATCTGCGCGGTAGCCATGAGGGGCGCAGAGGACACGTGTAGGGGCATGGGGATCAGAGATGGATCCTATGCCTCAGTTCGAGACCCATGACATGTTTCTGTAAAGAAGCATGTCAGGGTCTTATCTCTGCGCGCCTCTTGCGGGTAGGATAGACACATGCATCGCGAGATTCGGCAGTCAGGGTGCGCCAATGTACAAGCACGAGGGAGTGGACTCAATTGTCGCTTCTTCGATATACATTGAGGTCTGGCATATCATCAGTTCCCACTTAGAACCCTCATAGCGCATCGGTACCCTTTTATCGGAGTAGTTCTTATTCAATCTAAGTCTCCGGGCTTTCAAGTTCTGGACGGAAGATCAAGTCAGAAATGATGTATTCTCAGCGACTGAATTTAGTATCTGCATATGTGTATTCATGAGAGTGTACATTACGGCGTAAAGACCCAGCAAAAGCTACAATGCTGGAGGATGATGACTGACCAGAGTCATAGCAAGGAGGAAGCGAAGCACAAAGACGAAGTGCAACGAATACATTACAAAATCATGAATGAGGACGTAAGATGGCATGACCTGCAAAGTTCGTAAGGGGGATTTTAGAGCGATCTAGTCACAAGAACTACTTACCACGCAACATAACACAACAATTTTGAGAACAAGGGTATTGAGGTGACACATCATTCGACGACCCGCAACACGCTACGGGAGGTCGCGGACGACGTTTCCGAATCCCAAGTCAACGAGTTTTGTCCTTCAATCCGACTCTCAAATACGGCCTTGAAGCGCTCCACGGTTCGTTTGTCGATGATCCCAAACACGACGCGATCAAAGGAGTACATGAAGCGAGCGCCCTCCTCGGCCAGCAAGTCGAACCAGATGTCTGCAATCATGCTGATATCGTTGCGGAAGACGCCCGTACCGAAGCTGCCAAGCACGATGTTCCGAAGACCCTGCTGCTCAAAGAGGAAGAGGATCCGTGCCATGCGCTCGCGCATGACCCCCTCGATCCGCGCCGCGGTGTCCGGGTCGGAGTCTCCCCCGGCGCGCTCACGCACGACGCCTGCGTTGACTGCCGCGCTCGTCACGACATCGATCTGATGTGGCGGAACCCACGCGCCCGCATCGTCGCGGAGAACGACCACCGAGGGTGAAAATATCATCGCATGCGAATAAAAGCCGCCTCGGCGGTCCTTTTTGTGGAGATCGTGGAACCGGGATGCCGTTTCGGTAATGAGTGATGCGTAAAGCGTCGATGCGCGTGCGAGGGACTCTTCTTGCGCTTGTGCGCCACTAAGGAACCCACCGCCGGGCTTGGTGGCGCTAGCGAAGCTGAGTACGCCGACTCGAGCCTGGCCCGCGCCGTCACCCGCTGTGCCGGTGGTGAGTTCCTGCAGGAGGACGCCGGCGCGCTGCAGTGTCGAGCCTTCACAAAGCTCCAGTTTGGCTGGCATCGTGACGGGCGAGTCGGACGGGGAGGTGGACCAGTCTGCGAGGATGGACTCGGGCGAGAAATATATCGTATTATTTATCGAGTGGGAAATGACGTCGCGGAAGCGATAAGTCGAGCCCTGGAGCTGTATCTCGCCACGCTCGATGGCAGCCAGCGTTTCGTCGGCGATGCGTCGGCGTGCGGCAGCGCTGTTACGGGAGCCATCTGTGGCACGGGATGAGAAGTTGTCCCCGCCGCCTCGAGTCCTTCGTGAATTTTCTCGACGCGAAACACGAGGCTGCGGCGAGGCATCGTGGGGAGGACTGGGGGTCACTTCGAACGTTTCTTCGTGCATCGGATACCGCTTGTATTTTGTGTTATTGGAGACGTCCCTGAAAACTTGCGGGAAATCCTCGTCTATGAGCCGCCTTTGATGGCGACTTTCGGGGATAGGACGAGCGGGTGGTGGCGGCACGTGTAGAAACGTGGGACGATGATCAGGAATGACTGGAGGGCTCTTCTCGCTGGAATACTCGATGTACTGGGGGCCGCGACATCCTGGGATCCAGTTCAGTAGGTGGAACATGAATGAAAGGGGGTAACAGGGATGGTTGGAGGGAGAGTGGAGTATACATACAACGACTGATATCATCCGACACGAGGTCGGTGTCTGGTCACTTGAACATGATCTTCAGTTGCTTGTTGGAACCGATTTCCGATTTCATTTCAATTTCTGTCGTTCGGATATCCCCGAACAAACACTTATCCTCGTTGACCCTAACCCTAACACCGCATCTCTTTATGGCTCAACTCATCGACGACGCCGACATCGACTTTGAACGCGCAGCAAACGCCTTCCCGGACATATCCCTAGACGGAGACGGCGACTTCCCTGATTTCACTTCTCCACCCCCACGTAGCCCCCCACCTCCTGCCGGCCCTTTCGACTTGGACGCCTTCGGTGGCCCCTCTCCCGCGCGGGAAGTAAGGGTCACAGGCCACGAGTCTGACGACGACATTGGAAAATTCGAAAGCGAATTCCCAGAGCTCGATGTACCCCAGGTACGATGCGCTGCGGGTGTGCCACTGTGCACCGCCTCAGCGAGCATAAACAAGAAAGACCTGGTGCGCTGACGACAAACGTTCGCAGGCAGTGAACCCCACCCCGTCTCAACCCACGTTTGGCGCTCTCCCGCCTTTCGCACCGCGTCCGCAACCGTCAGCCCTCTCAGCGACCCCAATCCTGACCCAACCAATCGACGCGGAAGAGCCCGAAGTCATCCGGTCTGTTCTTTTTTTTTTTTTTTCGCCTATCACTCTTTCCAGCTTACACGCTGCGAAATTCAAACAGGCAATGGCGTGAGCGTCAGGCCGAGGAGATCAAAGTACGCGACGAGAGGTCCAAGGCTCACCGCCAGGAAACAATCTCCAAGGCCGAGCGCGCAATTGACCAATTCTACGAGGACTACAATGGCATGCGCGAGCGGCAAATCCGCGAAAACAAGTGCGTTTCTCAGTTGTCAGCCTCGCATCTTAATGGGTTACTCATGGAACTTGGTACAGAGATTCGGAAGCCGAATATCTCGCATCTTTGACCGATTCTCTGTCTCGCGGGACGACATGGGATCGCATCTGCGACCTTGTCGAACTGCAGAATTCGCAGAGCAAGACACTTGCACGTGCGGGGCCGGGGACGACAGAGCTATCGCGGTACCGCGAAGTACTCTTGCGTCTGCGACGCGAGGGCGCAGGCGCACCTGGTGCCGCTGGTTACTGAGCTACTCGGCACCCGAAGGTTACTTAGATTAATAGTTCGTTTTTAAGGTGCTCTATTAGTTTACATGAACAACAGTGCACATAATTTGCCCCGCGGCTCTAAAAAGAAACGAGGGGCCGGGTAATCGTGATAACCAGCAACAAGGCAATATCTGAATCAGAGGCGAGCCCTCTACGAGGAATATATGGACAATCAGAGCCTGGCTTGAGATTGGTTGGCACCCTCGGTAGCCAAATGGAAATGCTCTTCAGCCCATGCAACGCACTCATCCGTAAACTTCTCCTTGACGCCGTCTGGTTCGTGCTGGAGCTCGTGGAAACCACCCTAGATGGTACGTGTTAGATCTCATCCTTTCAGACAAGAAAAACAGCCCACGTCGTAGAGTGAAATTTTCTTGTCGCTTGCAGGGAGCCTCTCGACAAATTGCTTCGCGACTTCGACGGAGCACACCTAGAGAAACACGTGATAAATGCGTGGCCTACGCAATCTGGCGTGGCTAGCATACCATGTCCTCCGTGCCATGCACGACCAAGAGCTGTAACACATTAGTGCGATGAACCGGCGCGTATAGAGGTGGGGTCGTACGGGGAGAGTGGTGGGCCACTTCTTGTAATCCTTAGCAACAAGATTCTCGCCCTAAACGACAATCATATCAACCCCGCGAACCGCTTCCGAAGAAGCTTGACACACCCTGCTCAGCATATCATCAACGGCGCGGAGGGACGCGCTGCGACGAATGAGCTTGTCCTCTTCATTATCCTTGACTACAGCGGGGTCACGGGACAGGTACTAGACGGTGCACGGTAGAATTTTACGTGGGTAAGGCATTGTGGAAGAAAAGGTGAGTGAAGTGACGCACTTTGGTATCAGCGGACGCCGGAACGTTCTGGTTAGGAAGAATGGCGCGGGCGCGGGCGCCGAGCCAGCGTACGATGCCCAATGGCGGCTTGGTGAGGTGAATACAGGGGCTGGTTGCAATGATGCCCGATAGCTGCGATACGCTATCCTGGGTATTGGCACGCGTCGCGAACGACAGGACCAGCCCACCGCCCTAGACTGAGTCAGCCACGAGTCGCAACACAGTCCAGAAAAGGGGGGGAGGGCAAAAGAGTGATCACACACCATAGAATGTCCCATTAAGAACAGCGGGACCGTGGGATTCGCCTCCTGGGCCACGCTTAAAGCCCATGCAATATCAGCAATTTGGTCGACGTCCCCAGTCCGACCGTAGACCGAGCCTGGTGTCTTCTTAGGGTCGAGTGCCGTGCGACCCCAACCGCGCTGGTCGAAAGTGAAGACGACGAAGCCACGGTCAGCCCAGCGCTTATGGACATATTCGTAGCGCGCTACATGTTCCGCAAAGCCATGAACAAAGACGACGACAGCGGATGGGGAACCAGAAGGAGGATGGTAAGTGCGAGTGTAGAAGGACGAAGACTTGGGGCCGGGGAGCCAGGTCTCAGTAAAGCTGGACATTGTTGTGTTGAGGATAGGGGCGAGGGGAGGGAGCAACTAACGCTGCGGACTGATTTCTGAAGGCTCCTTTGCGCTATTTAGCTGGCGCCAATAACGTTGGGGATTACGTTGTGCGTTGATCGGTGTTTGAAGCGGGGCGGCGAGAGCACGAGTAGTACTAGTGACTAGTGCTACTGTAGTATGGTACTAACTAACAGTAGTAGCGGATCAACTAGTCAACCCACAGCCGACCGGTGTATCCCGGATGGTCCGCATGATGATTTGTGAGATTTACACCGCGGGTATACCCCTGCAAACGATTCTCCCATGCCGCATGGATTGTATTGCAACGCATTAAGAGTGTGTAAACTGCGAAAATGCGCTGATGATATCGGAATGAAAACGAGGTGCGGGGCCGCCCGCACTCCGCCTTCCAGTCGTGACGTGAGGTCGTGACTCGGAAACGTGCATCTCTTCGTCATCTGAACACGACACCCTCCACCCGCCTCCGAGGCCACTTACAATGTTATCTCGCTTTACGAAACTCTTTCTATTGGTCGCGCTCGTGCTCGTACGTTCACACCATCCGTTCTGCGCCACCTTCTAATCCGCTTACCCTCCTGAAGCTTCTTGTTGCCACGGTCACAATACTCGATCGACCAGTTCCGTCATACCTAGATCTCCGTACAGGCGCACTATTCGGCAACGGCGGAGTCGAGAAGGAGTTCCACGCGCTTCCAATCCATGGCCACGATCGACCACCGGCGCTACCCCATGCAACAGGCGGCGTCATCATGTCAAAGCTAGGGAACGAAACGGCTAAGTATGTCCTCGCCTACTTGTTTGACACGACGAGGGTTGTTGACGTGAGATCGTATAGAGCTGCTTTAGGTCGTGCTACCTGGAAGCTACTGTAAGCCAACGCATGCAACTTACCCCACATTACACTTAATCGCCCCTGCAGGCATACAATGACGCTCAGATACCCCGAGGTATAGTCACAGCCGTTGTACAGGTCACCTATTTGCGTTGACATCACACACAAGAACCCGGCAGACGACGAGCGCGAAGCGCTCAGGTCTTATTTTTATCTTACTTCGCGCCTGTATCCATGTGGCGAGTGCGCAGCTGAGTTCCAGCAATTGTTGGAGCTCTATCCACCACAAACGGCCTCCCGTCTTTCCGCATCCGCATGGTATGATTCGCGGTCTCCTTCGTCCACCGTGCGACTGAACCACCATTAGGCTGTGTTTCATTCACAACAAAGTCAACGAACGCCTAGAAAAACCTATCTTCGACTGCGCTCATCTCGATGACGAGTACGACTGCGGCTGTGGTGACGACGGCTCCACACATACAACTTCATCATCTACGGCCAAGGACGAGATGACTGGCGCGGATCTCATTAAAGGTGGTCGCTAAGACCTGCCATCCTTACCATCTTTTTTTGCTTCATTCTGTGTAATCATATCACGGGGACCGGCTGTACCTCATTGGTGAGGGTCCTCCGCAAGATTATCTGAAGTTGCCACGTAGACGTTGAAGTTGTACGTTTCTGGTTCGGCTTGAAATCGGTATTCTCGTGGTTGGCACCGCGCTACCACAACGCCATCTCGCACCAATGCTACGTCCATTCCGTGACCAACCCTCAACGGACAAGCCAGCTTTGACACACCTGGAGGACAGGTGAAGTGGCGTGGACGTTCGTCACCGGCTGCAAGAAGGGCGATGCAGGGAGCACGGGCAAAGACGACCACCCAGAATTTGTCTTCTGTCTGTTGAAAACATTTGCGTCTAAGCCGTTTGAAGCCGATTTGTGCGGAGATAGTTGACTCACGAGCTCCCAATTTCGAGGACGAGGCACTGTATCTGGTGCAGTGGCATCCTTTGGGTGCGGTCGAGCCCAGACGAAGATCTTGTCATGCCTGATCGGTGGCATGCGCCCTTCCTTGAATGCGCGAGCAAAGTATGCGTTGAGCACAAGCCAGGGGCTATGAGGGAAGCCGTCGACCCATGCTTCTGAGTTTGGCTGGGCACCACGCACAGGTGCCATGTAATGCGATTCACCGTAGTCTTCGAAGTATAAGGACATCCGTTATTACGACCACTCCAGCGACATTAGCGGAGAAACCTCACCGTTCCAAGAGATTACTTGCACGATATCAATGGCGTGTCTGTGAGCAAGCAAGTACTCCCACCGCCGTACAAGTAGCCAGTCGTCGCCACGATAAACCCACTGGAGGGAATACAACCCAGTGCGAATGAGATGACAGCAATAACTTACATTCTTGTTCCACGACTCTGGCCCATAGTGCTGATTAATGCAAGGGGAAATGAGGAACAGTTGCAGGGTCCCAAGAGGCTAGCCTCACCGTGAAGAACCACGGTGAGATAGCTGCCATATACGTACGGCTACGTAGATGCCGGAGGTGGTGATGATCGGTGTCTAACATGGGACACTCGATTTCTTCTCTCGGGGAGTCCTTGTTGAGATGGAGAGGCCAGCCTCCATTCCACTGCCAAGGGCACATTGTGATCAGAAGTAACTGAATATCAGATTATGGGGCCGATCACATGCAACAGTCCATCGATGCAGGTCAGCAGAGGATAGCGTGCTGGATCAATAAAGAAGGCCGGGACGAGATGAATCTGGCACCGATGAGCCTTTCACGTGTTGCGAGACGTCTCATGTGGGACTTAACTGGGCACACGCGTTCCAGTGCTGACCGGGCCACATTCCACCCCGCCGCAAGAGAATTTTGCCCGAACGTGCACTGGTCTCCGGCGAAAGTCGACACCAAGGCTCGCCCTCGGTACGAGAACTGGTTGGGGTGGTGCCCAACGGGCTCCAAATACTGGCGCAAAAACTCGGCGTCTTCTCCCGATCCACCAGGAATGGAGCTAGGGTAGTACAAGGAAGGAAGGGCCCATGGCGCGCGAGCCGGCGGATACATGGATAAAGGGTGCTCACGTCATGTCGAAGCTGAGAAACAACTTGAACCCCGTTTGCAGCTGCAACGCCGCCGCATAGCCATCGATTACGCGTGCTTTTTGCCAATCCTCACGCCCCACATTCAGGGCAAAGGCGTCGCTATCGGCAATCCAATGGCATTGGGCCATAGCCCCTACACCCAAGAATAATTAAACTTACAAGCCATGCACTTGTGCCAGCTGAATGTCATGGGTCCAGTCATGAAGGGTGTAGGGCTTTATCATCAAAACGTCACAGTGGTCAATGAGAAACGTGAGCAACTCGGAAGGTGGACGCACATATGTGTTTCCTACCATAAAACTATATTTATATCAGCCAATCGCACAATCACCAACACTTGTAACAGGTTTAATCACTGGCAAACGACAAACTTGTTGCGACTCGAGCTCGAGGCCGTAGAAGCCATAGCTGTCAAGATCGGATAGCTGTAGTAGTAGGCGGTGGCACCGGCGAACACGGGCAGGGTCATGTGCCGAGGCGGTCCGAGCAGCGGCACCGGCCCGCGGCAACACCGCGTTCGGTGTTGTGGCCTCACGCACTGGCATGTCGAAGCGACCAGGCAGACAATGGTATTACGGGTCCATGTCACTTCAGTCACATGGACCCACCACTTCATTATTGTGCGAGAAACAACATGTTTCGTTCGTGCTTTTGATCTGGCTCAAATCACCTGGAAACTGCTCTCAAAGCGAGGGACAAGGCGTTGGAGGCTGTGGACACTGACAACCGTATTATCTTTAAATCTGACCCCTTTCTCACCCATAAGGACATGCACGCATAGTCCCATCGCATCAATGGCACTAGCACTAACGTTTGTCTCGATATAAAGCCCCCCGTCTATTAAAGGCTGAGCTCCTCAACCCGAAGTCCATCAACATCTCTTTCCATTTTCCAGATCAACACTTCCAATATTAATCTTCAGCTCCAAATGTCAGCCCTACTCGAGGTGAGCAAATAGTTTGTATGACACTATTCTCATGCTCACCTCATGCTCATACCTGGACAGCAAGTAGGTGACGTGCTCGAAAGCAACACGCCTGTGCCTTGGCTTTCGTCCCTTCTATCACATGGCATGAAATCAGAAACCAAACACGTTCACGTCCCTGAGAGTTTCGAATATTGGCAGGACCATGAATCTCGCGCTGGGACTCCGTTCGAATCCGATTCTTCCGACTCTGACTGTTCTTCGGATTCCGGCGATGACCCTTTGTTTGAGGTCGCTGCGAACCCGTCTTCGACTGTCCTCGAACCCTTGTTCTCGAGCGATGTATTCTGTTTCGACTGGAAAGGCATCGAGTCAGGAGAGAGCAACGCTCTTGGTTTAGAGTTCATGTCCGAGGGACTCGTTCTCGAAGCCCAGGCAGTTGCCACCTCTACCCCGCAGGCTGAAAGCTTGCGGGCTCCTCCACACCACCAGGGCGCTCGCAGCTGCGACCGTCCTAACTACAAGTACCAAGCGCACTCGGCACCCCAGCCGGACAGTCCAGCCAACAAGACGCTGGCGGGGGGTCGCCCCCAAGATATCGGACTGCAAGATGAGGTGAGCGACGCCTCTGGACTCGACGTGAGTAGACACAACAGAGAAGCCGTTCCAGTTGATGAAAAGAGCATTTCAGAAGTTCCACGCTTGCCAGAGAGTAGACGACCTGCAGAACTGGTCGAACGCCAGATACCCTGATCAACTCGAAGCGGCAGCGGCGGCCAACGGGGTCAGTCTGTACACCGTGAATACCCCGCCATATGACTGTGAACATCTACGTGCGCCTCGCATGCGCTCTATTCCATTGCCTGGGGAAGAGGAAGAGGAAGGTGGTGACGACCTCCTCTATAGCGGACCGGGGCTGGATGGCTGGTTGAACGGCACCTTCGACGGCGTCCCCAAGACTATAACCCTCAGCCGCCTCGACTTTGCTCTGCCTGTGCCATTTTCCACGGACTTTTGACAAGTCTGACCACAAATACGGCGGGGCATAGAACAAGTCGAAAGTCGAGATGCGTTGGAGAGGGTAGGAAGACACACCGGATCCCTCTTGAATTCTTGGCCTGGAATGCATGATACCCTTCTATGTTGGCCGTAGGGAGTCCGCGTTCAGTCGAACTTACCAACAACGCGGCGCCTCTCTCTTTGTCCTCGGTGGAGTTGTACTATTATCGCCTGTTACTGCTGTCGTAGCGTCCGAATGGATGTGGATACGATGAAGTGGTTGGGTTAGTGAATGAGATCAATTTCTTGCAGAGCTTTTATACTGCGTTCGGGTGGCGCTCACGGCATCCTGCAAATGCGTTTCTCTCTAAACTTGTGTGTGACCACATAAAATGTGACCGACAGCAGAACAAGGTAACAAGGTCGCAAATTACCGTAGTACGACTGAATACAAGATTGCTGGCAGACAACACCAAGGCATGCTGTAACGCAGCACAGCACGATAGATACAAGGTAATTTATGTGTTACTACCAGTAGTACGCGCTTCCTGTTCTGCCAGTGGTTCGTCCGCGCTGTGGTTCAAGGACACCCGTCTTGCATTGAAAAACAAGCGAGTGACACTAACTTGGACCGCGACGCGGAACAGCTCTAGTCCGTAGGAAGGTCCTTGTTCTTTTTCTGTTCAATTCCTTCACCTACGCCCTGGGTCGAAAGCCCTAGTCCCCACACAGCCCGCGCCCGCAGCAGAGGGATCATATCCCTGTGGCCTTGCGTTCTCAGTACGCATTTCATATCCTCATGGCGAGTGTAGGGTTAGATACCATCGTGCCACTATCATCCCTCAACGCATATGACTAGTAGCCAAAGGGTCAGGTGTACTCTAGTACGACTGAGTATTATGGAACTTGAAGCCTGAGCTTGAAGGACTGGAAAAAATACAAGAACGCGTGATCATGTGACCATGTCGTGTACTTTTTTAATATCCGCATCATGTACCCACAACGCGCTACATGTACGTACATACCAAGGCGCACGCGGGCAGTTCGTACTGCCGTTTGAATGTGGTATGGTACGTGTATACGCACAGTGATTTGGCTGCTTTTTGAATGGCGTGTGTTGTGGTGAAGTACTATTGGCCCATACCTCTACCCTTGGTCCTCGGAGGGGCAGGTCTTGGCGCCGCAGCGTGGCCTCATCATGATCCCAGTTTGCGTGCCGGCGATGAATTTACCGAGCGCTTCCCCGCCTTCTCCGGTGCCAAAAGTATGGGAGAATGATAGCGAGTTGGAGATGTGGAGTAGGAGTCGCCACTCGGCGGTGTAGAGTGGACACATGATGGTGCACGGTTTGAAGAGGTTCCCCACACTACTACACTACTGTCACGGTAATACCGGCAGTGCAGGGCCCGGGGGTCGTTGGATTGCGATCTGAATCGAACCGATCATGTTGTGCATCTTTCCAAACCCTCCTGCAGCAAAGTCTCCTGTAGCCCATCGGCCGTGCTATGCCACCCCTTTGCCCATTTCTGCTCTAAAAGGACCTCACTCACCATTCACGTAACTTTGCACCTTACGGCCCCCTTGGCGTCCGACGTCTGCGAAGCGGCGCACAAACTTTGGCTTTTCCCGTGCCAGCACGTCATAACGGCCTACATTCAGGGCAAGGCATTGCGATGGGCATCCAATAACGTTGACCCAACCTCGACGCCGGGGAATAATTGAATTCAAAAGCCATGTGTGCTTGTGCCAGCTGAATGCCATGGTCCCAGTCAGAAGGGGGGAGGACTTATGTCATCCGAAATGTGGCTAACGAAAGGCTCGACGAAGAGATGAGATCGGAAAGTGGAACGTACATGCCACCATAAAACTATATTTATATCAGCCAATATCAGAATCGTCGATAACGGAGAGAAGTTTGATCGACGGCAGACTACAAAGCGACTCGAAGTCATACGGTGCCAATTGAAGGCGGGGCGGGTAATTAATTGTGCCGGTGGCACCAGGCGCGCGAGGCACCTTCATGGTGTGTGCCAAGGAGCGGTCCGGTCCGAGCAGCAGAGGCAGGCCGCACCGCCCTGCGTGTTCACTCACTGCAGGGCCACCTCCCGCGACCACCTAGCAGATAATATCACGGGTGCATATCACTGCTGTCGCTTCAGTTACCGTGGAGCCACTGCTTCATCATCAAACAAGAAACATGTTCTCATTTGTGCGTTTGGTTTGGTTCAAATAACGTTTGTAAACGGGCGCGACGTGACAGGGAGGGACCAGCTGTGGACAGCCGCCCTACTATTTAATTCCCATTCTCACCGAGTCGGACATTGGCATTGGGTGCATGATGGCACCAACGTCATTTAAAGGCTCAGCTCCTTAAACAAAAGTACGTCAACTTCTCCGTCCACCACAGAACATCACTTCCAATCTTCAACGTTTGAATGTCACTCCTCTTCAAGGTAAGCAAATGGTCCAGACAACACTGACATCATACTCACACCTCGACAGCAAGTAAGCGAGCTGCTTCCCAGCAACCCTCCTACGTCTTGGGTTTCGCCCCTTCCGTCACACGACCCGAAATGCGACGCCGGCACCGAACAATTTGACATCCCTGGGAGTCCCAAATACTGGCAGGACGATGATGGATCTCGCGCTGGAACACCGTTCGAGTCCGAATCTCCCGACTCGGACTCTGACAGTTCTTCAGATTCCAGCGATGACTCTTTGTCCGAGGTGTCTTGGACTGACCTCGAGCCTTTGTTTTCGAGAGGTGTACTCCATTTCGACTGGGAAGGCATAAAAATCCCGCCCGTAAGGGAGAGCAATTCTCTCGGTTTAGAGTTCATGCCCGATGGCCCGAATGCCGTTCTCGAAGCCCAGAAAGCTGCTACATTCAACTCGCAAACCGAAAGCTTGCGGACCCCTCCTATCCACCAGGACGCTCGTAGCTATGAGTGTCCAAACCAGAAATACCAAGAGCAACAAGAGCACTTGGTACCCCAGTTTGACAGCCCAGCCAACGAGCTTCTGGCAGGGAGGTGTCCTCAAGATATCTGCATACGAGCCGACGTGAGCAACGCCTCCGGACTCAAGGTGAGCAGACACAAGAGAGAAGCCGTTCCATAGTTGGTGAACAGAGCGTATCAGAGGTCCCAAGGTTGCCAGAGATCCCACGTAGATCCTGAGTCCCACAAGCTCCACAGAGACGACAGCGTAGAGGATTTGTCGAACGCCGCATACCTTGATCAATCTGAAGCAGCCGCTGCCCTCGACGGGGTCAGTACGTACGCAGTGAATGACCGGCCATGTGACCGGGAGCTCCTACGTGCGCCTCGGATGCGTCCTATCACATTGCCTTCTGACCTCCTCTATAGAGGACCGGGTCTGGTTAGCTGGTTGAAAGGCGCCTCGGACGGCGTCCTCAAGACTACTATATAACCCTCAGCCACCTCGACAGGTGTGTCTGAGAGGTTGGGAATATGCACCAGGTCGGGATGCATGGTGGTGTCGTACGGTATCGTCTGTCAGTGCTGTTGTAGCGTTTTGTCGTGTGTAGGTATAGTACGATGAAGTGGTTGGGTTAGTGAATGAGATGAGTTCTTAGTTCTTCGCAGCGCTTTTATCCTGTGAGTGTTCGGATCGTGCCCACGCCATCCCGGAAATATAATTCTTCGATTTCTATGTGACGGTATAGTATGTGACTGACACTGACAGCAGAACGGGGTAACAAGGTTCAAGTTACATTAGCCTGCGTATGATAATGCACGACCGCTTCAAGTTGCAGCCGGACAACATCAAGGCGTACGGTATGCCTGCAACCGTTGTCAGTGACCACAGCGCAGCGCTAGCACGGCGAATACAAAGGACTTTATGCGTTACGCGCGTCCTGTTCTTCGTCCGCAACTTGGGACATCCTCTCGGTCTGAGGTTCACGGATACCAACTAGAACTATGTTGCATTGGAAACGCTGTGACTTGTACAAAAAACTTGACCGTGACGCGGAATAGCACTAGTGTGCGAAATATCCTTTGTTTTCTTCTTCGATCCCTTTACCTGCGCCCTGGGTACAAAACCCTGCATAGTCCGCAGCAGGCGGATATGTCCCTGCAGCCTCGGGTTCTTTATACTCGTTTCATATCCTCATGGCGAGTGCGGGGTGTCGCGCAGTGCGTCATAATCCAGCGAGTAATAGCCGAAGAGTCAGGTGCACGGCCGAAAGGAAGCCGACTCTTGAGATTAAAGACCGCGTGTTCATGTTGTGTTTCCGAAGTTCAAACCCTCGTTCAAAAGTCACGCAGCGATGTGCATTGTATTCACGTCGTTTGCGCTAAGCGAGATGACATCCTTCCATCCGAGTTGGCAACACCCGCGTCATCACTAACGCTCCCGCACCCGATCGGCCGTGCTACGCCACCCACTGTCTCCCATCTGTTCCAAAAAGTTCTCCCACTCGCCACCATCCATCTCGTAGCCTTCCACTTCCGCGTTTGGGAAACTACCGTCGCGCACCGCGCCAACGTAACTCTGCACCCCGCGGCGCTCCTCGCTTCCGACGTCCACGAAGCGCCGCACAAACTTGGGCTTTTTCCCGTGCCAGCGCGACATCACGTCGTCCCAGACGAGCACCTGGCCGCTCGTACCAGGCCCTGCGCCGATGCCGATGGTCGGGATGCTAAGGCGCGCGGTGATATACTCGGCCAGTCGATGCGGAATCGCCTCGAGCACGACGGAGAACGCGCCGGCTTCCTGGAGCGCGAGCGCACCGTCGAGCACCGCGCGAGCACCCACAGCATCGCGGCCCTGCACGCGGTAGCCGGACAGTGCGGTGTGGCGCTGCGGCATCAACCCGACGTGCGCCATCACCGGTACGCCGACTTGGGAGATGCGTCGGACGGTGGGGGCGATCTCGGGCCCGCCTTCGAGCTTGACCGCCTCCACGTGGCCGTCCTGGACCATGCGCACGGCGGAGCGGACGGCATCATCGGATGAGGCGTGGTACGAGCCGAAGGGCATGTCAGCCACGATGAGCGGATGTACGGCCCCGCGCGCGACGGCTCGCGTGTGGTGTAGCATCTCGTCGAGGGTGAGTCGGGTGGTGGAGGGCAACCCAAGACAGACTTGAGCGAGGGAATCGCCAACGAGGGCAATGTCGACCCCGTGACTGTCGAGCGCTCGTGCGGTGGGAAAGTCGTAGGCTGTGAGCATCGTAATCGGCGTGCCCGATCGGCGCATCTGGTATAGATGTTGAATTGTCATTTTTTCACGCGGGGGATCTGTAAACGTGCGTCGGATCTATAAAATGAATGGATCACAGAATCCATGGACTTACGGGTGGGAAGTGTGCCGCTCTGAAGCACCATCGGGCGCACACTCATCCATCTCCGGCTAGCGGGGGTATGTGTTAAGGCTCTCATCTTGAGCGTTGAATGATTTAATAGCGATAATTTCATAAAGTGTTGGTATTGGATAGATTTTTGAATTAGAAGAATAGTTAGTCGCTCTGAAGCGATAGATAGATAGATGAGATGGAGGATGGGTCCTGCCGGGTGCAAGGCACACGATAAGCGATGGGTGTAGACCGAGAAGAGGAAAACACACAAGTGGTCATACAAGCAATGAGATCTTTTTTATATGATGGTGGGGCATAGTAAGGCGAAACACATGAAAATGGTGCAATGGGAATTTCGGAGATGGGACACACGACTCATCCCATGGCCATCGGAACAACTGACTCGGTCCGGGAAAACAAAAAATCCCGGCCAATCCCGGTCACTTCGCATCACGTGATACATGCGCGTGTTGCCTGTCTCACGCGTGTCGGGGCTTTACTCACAACTCGACGCAAACATGCCCGCAGCCACCAAATCCAAGAAACAACCCAAGAAGAGCGCAGATTTTTATATCCTCATCGACAAGACACCGCGAAACATCGACAGGCCTGTCAAAACCACAGCGAAAGACAAGCGCAATCCCAAGCAGAAGACCGACTCGCAAGTCGTTCCTGCGGCGGCTGCAGAACCCAAGTCCAAGGCAACATCCAAACGCCCTACTAAACCTTCGTCAGTAAAGGCAGAAGACCGGGGCAAGGATGCAGTGCAATCCCCGGACGTTGGCGAGTCAGATGATCCCCTTCGACGCGTACTATCTACTGCTAGGCCCTCAGGCGGTTTTGCCACACCCCCTCGCAGCCATCCGCCCCCTCGTCCACCTAAGCTTCCCGATCATCGTTCTTATGAACCAAAAACGACATTGCCACCTCAATTTCACAACGACGGGACACCTTCCCCTGAGCCTGGGAGACGCCGCTCTCATCGCAACGCCTCCGCTCGCTCCTCTTCTCTCCTCCCTCCATCGTCACCGATTCATTTGCCTTCTAGTCCAGCACATCAGATTTACAGCGATGTTAGTGGACGCAACACCATTTTTCTTTCCGCCCACGCGCCTGGATCTCCCTCGCAGTTTCGTACTCCCACGCGAAAGAACAGGAAGCGGAAGCGCACCCCACTCTCCAAACCTCATTTACAATCTGAAGGGGAAGTAAATAATGACGATCTATTTGCCTATGGTCTTATTGATGACCTCGACGGGCGTGGGGATAGTGTCGATTGGGAGAATGCCGAGTCAGATAAGGAGAACCATGGAGGTCCTCCCGAATTTTCTGGATCCGCAAATTCTGACAATAAACCCGCCCCATCTATGCCTCTTACGGACGAGCGCGGCATTCTTCAACCTCGTGCAGCATCGCTCTCCCCGGCCCGTAGCCGCGATTCTGACCCGTTCGGGTTCTTCGCCATCGAGAGGCTCCTCAAAGCGCGTCGGGCCGAGACACTTGGTCAATTTGAAGCTGGCCCAAGTGACAGACGCCGTGGGCCTCGTCAGCCACTCGGGGAACTCGCAGCTGCCGAAGTAGTCTCAGCTACACAGTCCGTGCAAGTTATCGCATCACCGTCGCGGCTGCAGCCCACCCCGGTTTCTGCGCACCCTCAGTACTCGGATAGCGAGATTGAGGATCTGTATGCGCCAGCATCACCACCACACACACCCCGTCAACGCGTCCCACACACACACGCAACGTCTCCGCCTCATGACACAACCCCAGTGGCTGCGACGGCCCCGCTTACGCCGCGTAATTGCGATAGTGCACGTGCGTTCACGATGCGTCGGCGGAGGCAGAAAGAGCTGCATGCCGTGGGTGAGCACGGGTCCGAGGTTGAAGGTAGCAGTGCCCCGAGCACCCCATCCCCAGTGAAGCGTATACATCAGCGTCCACCGGAGCCGGAATCTCAGCTCGACTACGATAATCAGGAGAGCGAGGAGGGGGACAGGCAGCCACAAAAGAGGCCAAAGCTCAGGGCCAAAGGCAAGGGGAAAGAGAACGCCCAGGGAAAGATATCTGAGGATCCAATGGACGCCGCACAACGCGTTCTTGAAAACGCGCCGCGGCGGAAGCGAGCCACAGCAACTAGAAAGACCCGGACTATCTCCAATCCGATTGATCGGCCGTCGCGTGGCCGTCGCGTAACGCGGGGTGATAGCGGACAGGCTTCGCGCAGTAATAAGGACTCAAAGGCGAGCCGCACGCGGAAGAAGAAAGAAGATGAGAGCACACCTGAGGACTTGCGAGAGGTGCGTCACTACCCGCCATTATTTCTTGATGTATGGGGCCGACTAACGGAGGTTTAATATTAATCTAGACAGGGGAACAAGAGCGGCAGAAGCGTATCGAATATTTCAAGCAACTTGACGGATACGTGCTCCCCAAAGAGGACGTGTATGTGATCTGATGTATGAATGTGGGGATCTAAGAGGTAGAAGTCACCATCACTACATGAAAAAACAGGTGCTGGGAATTACTGACGTTTAGGGTTACAGGCGGTTGCGAGAGTGACGGGTCGTACTACACGTATTCAAGCATACAGTGTTTCGTTTTTGTTATGATGCTATTATTACGGCTGGGCCAATTGACACAATGCCAATGTAACATTCTACTGACATCGACCTTCCGGGAGCAATTGACGGCGTCAAGCACGGGCAGTAACCCAATGTTCACCCTCCTCGTGCACACGGTGTACTTCTGAGCGAAACAAAGGGAGATTGATGGCCTATCACGCTAAAAATTCACAACACGAAGCAGCCGACCCCTCTGACTGACAATTGAAAGATATCGATATCGGGATCACCGAGGAAACAGGCATTCACGTAATCAAAATATGTAAGGAGAAAGCCATGAGAGCGAAAAACTTGAAAGACTTCGACATCCACACTCGTCGGATGATCAATGACCCACTCAAGAGTCAACTCTAGAATCTATGCGGGTCCAAAGGAAGTGGACGCGGGCACAACAGCCGTCATTGGGGTACAAACGCACAACATGCGTAGTTGACAGGTGTAGTGATGGTCTTGCAGCTGCCACTGATATCAGGTTTCCCGAAGATGAAAATCTGTATTTGGAGGAGCCGTATGAAGCGCGTTCAGTGTTTGAACATGCATGAGGAACGCATCGTCAAAAGTACAGATGAGGTAGAGATGACTGGATGACTAAGCGATGCGCTGTAACCGTTGTTGGAATCTCGACTCACATTCCACATTCCACTCGGAGTCGAGGCGTCATGCACACTCCCATGTGGTCTCCTTCCTCTTATTTGTGAACATCACCAGCAAACATTCACATTTTCCAAACTTGTGTCCTTTGTGCCATTTCTTATGTCAGTCCCTTCATTCTTGGTTCTTACCTTATAACTTAACAAAGGCTTTTGTTTTTGTCCAGCTGCAAGCTTCTCTTGGACCGTTCAATACTTCCCACTACCCCACTCTCCCGCTTTAACATTGAAACTGCACAAAACATAGAACTCCAGACCTCCGTTTAGATCAGAAATCGTGGGTGTCCCTTTCCGCCTGCTCTCCTTGCCACGATGTTCTAGTAAAAGGGTCGATCCTCCTGCCCCTCCTTGGTGTCCGCTCCACCTGGAAACCTGAGCCCTCCGACATGTTCGATACTCAATGTGTCATCTCACGAGTTCTCCGTGACACATCGTAAGGCCGGACAGACATTAACTTGGCACTACACGCCGGGCTCACGCATAGGCTTGCGTCCCTTGACATCACCGGGTCGTAGGCAAAGGCTGAGCCTACAGCGAGGATTCGGGCTGCGCTTGCGCAGAACGCTCCCATCGCTTCTAGCCGAGCCTGTGCGATGCAATGCATCACCCCCTTGACGTCGCACTGGTGGTCGCAGACGTGGTTATTCTCCTAGAATGAAGCATTCATTATCCGTTTTCGTAAGAGAAGACGGGCGCGCGTATCAAAGCGTCCTTGCTCGAGCTTCATGCAAGCGATGCGTGGTTTCGTGCGGACAAGCAGTGGCACGAGGTTGTCAAGACAGGTGGACGGACTCCGGGGATCTGGGCTGTTAGGAAAGGAGATCATCACATGCGTGTCGGGATATTTACCCGACCTGAGCCCTTTTTTGTTCACTTTGCCCGATTTCACGTTCACCATGCTGACTATCTTTCCGTTGAAGATTCAATGCACGATGCCCTCTTCTACAACAAAAGCATTATTTAGCCTTCTTGGCTGGTCCTACATCCCCGATTTCGTTACCAGTACCCTGTTGCGCTGGGCGCGCCCTTACCTTCGCACGCCTATCACGCATCAGCATTATCGCCTTACCTTTGCATTTGTGGTGCTGTCGTACCTCGTCTACAACTTCCTCGAAGCATCGCACTCCACACCACCCAATTTTTATGAGCTACTCGACATTTCTCCTGCCTCCGACGAGGGTAAAATCAAGGCGGCGTTCCGCACCTTTGCGCGGCGATATCATCCAGACCGTGTTGGCCCCGAAGGAAACAATTGGTTTGTGGCCGTGCGTGAGGGATATGAAGCCCTGATGGAGCCCAACAAACGCTGGGCTTATGATCGGTGAGTTGAGCGATGTTGCGTGGTGACTGGCCTCTTACGAGATCTGTACAGGTTCGGTGCGGAGATCCTAAGCTGCAAGGAATGCGTCACCCAGCGCGATTTTCTTGGACGCGGGCTCATCCAGTCCCTTGGTTTCCATATCGTATCTGGTCTCGCTCTCCTCTTCTTCTCTGCGATTGGAAAGAGCAGTGGTGTCGCATTCGTAAGTCATCCGTGCTTACAATTACCAAATTAACACCAACGTCTCCCTTAACTGAAGTGGCGCTACACCCTATTCTTTGGCCATTTCGCCTCGGAGCTCTCGCTGCTCTTCAGCCCTTCTCCATCTTCACATGAATACCAGGGATATTCAATTCTCTCTATGCTTTTCCCTACACGCCTTGCCTTCCAACATATCCGCCTTCTCCATCAGGTATGTTACTTCGTTGCTGTTTATCGGTTTCAATCTACATATCTTACGGTGCCATCTCTTCAGCTTTTCATGTTCTTCAGTATTGCGGTGTCGCGTGTAGCTCCCGTTCTCTTCCCCGATGCCTCGGACGATGCTTCCAGCGTGTTCCTTGCCCAAAGCGCAGTAGCGATACTGGAGAAGGTTAAAACCGTTGACCGAGAGCGTACGTCTTGCACTGCGCTCTTCATATTTCATATTTCATACCTTAACATATGTAGTACAAAATATGGTTGAGATGCAAATGCTCTCTATGAAACCCCTGGGCTCGAAACGCTCCGAAGACCCAGATGAACACACACTAGAACTGCTAACACGCGAGATGGAGCACCTTGTCATCGAGAACCGCCTCGCTGCCGTGCCGTCCATGTCCGACCTAGGGCGCGCGCGAAGTACCGTCATCAAGCGCGTGAAGGCGCAGGCACAAGAGAGACCACGTCTGCGCAGGCGTACTTTGTCACATCGTAGCACAGGCTCGGGTCAGTTGCCGTCACCAGTTTCGCCACCGTTGAAACCACAGGGAATAAGCGGGGAAGTTGAAGTGATTGACGTGGATGCGCTCCCAGATGAAGGGTCGCAACCCAAACAATGGCCAGTGATTAGGATGGAGCAGGAAAGTCTGCGCTCGGAGACTGGACCAACTCTGGCGACATGCATACGCGCACGGTCGAAGAGTTGCTGAAACCTACATATGACTTGTTTATCAATCAAAGTCGTGGCATGAATTTCGCGCCTACAATCTGGAAATATTTTATTTATTTATTTATTTTATAAGTCTTATAAACCTATACGACAAACTCAGTTTCCAGTTGAGCCACGACTGGCACTGACCGCGACACACCCGTATCCTCAGTCTACCTGGATTTCTATTTACACTCGCTTACTCGTGACAATCCACAATCCGAGTACCGGAATGATCCTTGGCCACCTATCCTTTGTCTTGACGTTATGCGCGACGTTGGTGTTGGCAACAGAGTACGACGGGACACGTATAGCAGACCGAACCATCGAGCGGGTGCGCAGAAGTGATTCTGGGCTGCAAAATATAGTACGCTGACTGTGTTCTGTGTTCGGCGTTTGCAGACGGTTGGGTTGCGAACACATTCCCTGTTTGCGCCCTACATTGACGAGGACCTCCAAAACCGGTGCGTTTCAGATGCTGACCATCGAACGCGTCGCCTCACTGTTGCTCACAGATGGTGGGACTTTGGTGCCGATGCGTATGTGGTGCGTCATGCGACGGCCTTTTCCTCCGGAGAATCTTTCTGACCTCCGTTCTTTGGCAGAATTCCAACAAATACGTTCGGTTGACACGCAGTGTCCCATCACAGATGGTACATACTCTTGGCGTCAAGTTTCTTCGCTAATTTCTGCATTCTACAGGGATGGCTCTGGAGCCGTTTACCTCTCACCGCCACTAATTTCATTATCGAGCTCGAATTCAAAGTGTGTAACATCGCTTCACCCGATATTTATCGCCTTTCATCGTGCTGGTAGATATCCGGCAGTGACTCACGCCTTTACGGAGACGGCCTTGCCTTGTGGTTGACGACCGAACGTGCGCAACCAGGGCCTGTATTCGGTAGCAAGGGTGAGCAACACACCATCGTCTCTCCTCCAACCAAAGCCGATGACAATCTTCAGATCATTTCACTGGACTTGGGATCTTCCTTGACACGTACGCATTTTGCACCTCCATATAGAACGAGGCGATACTTACGGTGCCCGATGGCATAGATACAAAAATGATATCCACTCCGACTACCCCTTCCCGCGTATTATTGCCATGCAGGGCGATGGGAAGACGAGCTATGATTTTGCCAAAGATGGTGTGCCGAATATGATCGGAGAGTGCACGGTACGAGCAGATGTATATGGAGTGCTGCTGTGATTCCAACAAATCGTGCAGGTAGCTTATCGTAGCAGTCACGTCGCGACAAAACTCAAGGTCATCTATGTCAAGGACCAAGTATTGGATGTGCGTCGATCCGTGCCTTCTTGATTCAGACCTTACCCTTACCTTTGGTTCGTCTATATAGGTGAAGGTCCAGTGGAGAGGCTGTGCGTGTTCCACGAGTTTTTGATCCGGATCTTGTTCTTAATGATAACAGGGGAAGAATGGAGCGACTGTTTCACCTTGAAGGATATCTCCCTCCCCGCGAACCCATTCATTGGCTTTTCTGCCATGACCGGCGATGTTAGTGATACACATGAGTACGCTATCTTCGACTTGATTTCGTCGTCCTCCACGTTATCTGACCCGAATTGCAACCTTTTCGACAGCATCATCTCCGTCTCGACGTCTTCTGCTATCCTCTCCGCCGCCGAAACTCCGCGCGACAAGCACACGCCTCCACGACCCAGTACAAGTTGGTCCACGTCGTTCACCTGGCTCCTACTGTTTGGTGTAGCACTTGCTGGGATTTGGTACGGCTGGAACATGTACGGCCGAAGGTACTTCCTTGGTACCCATTCTAGTTCATTTGGGAACAGAGGTGGGTTGGTGTGGTCCGATAGCAAGCGATTTTGAGAATCTATACCTGGGTTAACTGGTAATACATAGTAAACAGAGTAAAGTAATCGATTGTCGATATGAGTACTGTACCCCCTCGATCATCGCCGTCCTTCCCGCGAGTTCATGGTGCTGGTGGTCACAAATGATGTAGACTGCGCCAGCTTTTAGTCAATCGTGGACGATATTTTTGATATTTCCTTAATAATGATAATTATTCTCTTTTGAATTTGTGGACAGGGGGAGTGACAGGGGCTGGGGACGCGATGTGCGCGGTCCTCTAGTTCCTCACCACTAGTACATTTCCAAGAGATGTCCCAGTCCAGTTTCTGCTCATCTGTCGCACCGCGCCATACCGACGCAAAAAGCGTTGCAAGTGCCAGGGACATTTCCCCGAATTCCATCGTTCAATACAATCACACTCAATTCCACGTCGCTTCCCAATTCCACCCCAGGAGTACTTCGCTCAGTAGATCTCAAATTGTCGACATGCGACTGCCAAGATTTTCCGAAAATCCGGTTCTGCAAACACATTGCAGCCGTTCGCCTCTATTTCCAAGAGGACCAAGGTGACTCCGATGACTCGGAGTCCGATCCCAAATCCACTCCCGCACGGAAGGAGACCCTACGGACGCTCGCGCGAGAGACAATGTTGTTGTGTCAAATTCTCGCCAGGAAGACTCGATCGACCAATCACATCGCAATTACCCGTCGACCCTTGAGGCCCTCCGTTCCGCTAAATACCGCCTTTATGGCGGCGCTCGCGTCACTGGAGGCGATTAATAGCGCCCTACCGGATAAAAAACGTATTCACGCGCAATCAGAAGTCTTGGGGTGAGGAGACGCCCGGGCCCGCACCCGCGCGTACTACGGGCGTCGAGCGAGCCCCAGCCCCGAAACGAGAATGCCTCCCGGACCTCGAAGAACGCGGGTTGACAGAACGGGCAATCGGCG
>Ga0137394_10000567_pt1 | contig 25996 bp, 23 predicted proteins | sample czobulk116metaG_FD_108278 | JGI IMG/M metagenome (GOLD analysis project Ga0137394, IMG submission 108278) | Vadose zone soil microbial communities from Angelo Coast Range Reserve, California, USA - czobulk1.16 metaG | ecosystem: Environmental > Terrestrial > Soil > Vadose zone | place: USA...
ATTCGCCCGGAGTACATTCCCGTTCGCGAAGAGCCAGAGTGGGCGCGCTTCACCCAGGTGTAGCTCAAGCGGATGTGGTGTTGTTCTCGCAGCTTCTCGTGAAAATGCCGTACATTGAAATCCTTCAATCACATTGAGGTACTGCTCCCGCAAGCGATGAACGATTGACCATGAAATCAAGCCGGGCTTACACAGTGCCTTCCATGAGACACAGACCGATCGGACAACCTGGAATCCCCGATCGATGAAAGCTACGCCGAACCGTAATTCAATTGTGTATCCTTCAGCGTGATATGAATATCCAACAGCACCGGTGGATCTTTGTTGCGGTAATGGCTACTTTCTTGGTCCTCAGTTTCGTGTATGAAATCCCCACAATCGGTGTCTCGGCCGAATGGACTAATGGCCGCTATAGCTTTTCAGGTGGAACGACCCCTTGGGCAATCGCCTCTGCGCTTCTGGTAATAGGGCTTTATCTTTTGCTCATGTACTCCTCACCTTCCGCTACGGGCCAACCTTTGCCCGGAGTTTTTCGTCGGTTTGTGGCGTTCTGGCTGGATTTCCTGCTTGGAATGATCGCAATAGCACCGGTCCTGGGTATTCTCCCGTTGATTAGAGAATGGAGACAAACGGGAGTATTCGCTTGGACTTTCGTGTGGTCAACTCCTGCTCCCGGAGACACACTGCAAACGACGATAGGGGTATTGTCTGGTTCCATCGCACTGGTTTGCTACTTCGCCTTGCCTCTCGTTCGCCGCAAGCCCTCGCCTGGTGCTTGCATTGTGGGCTACCAGGTTATTCCTGTGGAAGGGACAACGCTAGGTTTGCGAACAGCCGTGCTCAGAACTCTTCTGGGTTTCATCGCGGTCTGCGCCGCTTATCTAGCACCCTTTGTCTCTCGTGACCGCAAGAAGGGCCAGTTTTGGCTCGACAAGGCTTTTGGAACTCAGGCCGTGAGGCTAAGCTAGTTCGCGGAACTAAACCCTCAGGCCTTCCCCTGATTCCTGATCATGGAAAGCTCTCTATTTTCCTGCAAATGTTGGGAGCTTGAGCGGACCGTCGCCCACGAAACTGACGAAGAGTGCAAGGAGGGCAGTTTCGCCCGCCGCTATCCCCTACCCCTGCAAGCAGTTGACGCTCGAACACGGATTCAGTAGCCTCACTCTGCGCCCTTCACTTACAGTTTTGCACCACTTGTTCTGACCAAGGGGGACCCTCGATGGCTAATAAGAGCGATTCGGCTATTTCTCGCCGTGAATTTGCACGGCGCGCTACCTTGGTTTCCGCCGCTGCATCATTGGCACCCTCAAATCTGCTTACTCCAGACTCTGTCGCTGCACGGCTGCCCACGCAGCAGGCCGCGAACGCGCCAAAGCCATCTCCAGAAGGCCATGCCGAGGTCGAATCACGGATTCAGTCTATCTTCGCTCAATACGGCAGCCGGCTCACTGACTCTCAGAAAGCCGATATCCGGCGACTGGTCACCGAAACGCAGCCAACGCTCGATCGTCTGCGAGCGTTCGCGACGGATAACGGAGACGGGCCCGGGCTTTACCTTAAACCATTGATGGAACGGGAAAGGAAGCCCTCGCCGATGCCGGCGACACAAAAACCAGCTAATCCGCCAAAGAATTCCTGAGGAGCGTCGCGAATGCCTGGCGAAGAGATTTATTATCTGTCTGTAAGCGAACTCGCGAAACGCATCGAAGCCAAGACGCTCTCGCCCGTCGATCTGACGCAGGCATATCTCGACCGCAGCCAAAAGCTCGGGCCGCGACTTAACGCCTACGTCCGCTTGACGCCGGAGATTGCCCTCGGACAAGCCAAGGCAGCGGAAAAAGAAATCCAGCGCGGCCACTACCGCGGCCCTCTGCATGGGATTCCTTACGCCGCGAAAGACCTTCTGGCGGTGAAAGGGCTTCCGACCACCTGGGGCGCGAAGCCCTATGCGAACCAGGTCTTTGATTACAACGCCACCGTGATCGAACATCTGAACCGCGTGGGCGCAGTGATGATCGGCAAAGCAGCCATGATCGAACTCGCGGGGGGGATGGGCTACCGCTTTGCATCCGCATCTTTGCAGGGCGAGGCCAAAAATCCCTGGGACACCACCTGCTGGACTTGCGGCTCGTCTTCCGGTTCGGGGGCAATCGTGGCCGCAGGCCTGGCGGCTTTTGCGATCGGCACGGAAACATGGGGTTCCATCATCTGCCCCTCGGCGTTTTGCGGAGTGAGCGGCTTTCGGCCCACTTACGGCCGTGTCAGCCGTTACGGCGCCATGGCGCTCGCCCCTTCGATGGACAAGATCGGCCCAATGGCCCGGAGCGCAGAGGACTGCGCGCGCATCTTTGCCGCCATCGCCGGTCACGATCCAAAAGATCGCGGAACGGTGCCCATCGATAAAGGCGCCTTCACCTATTCGCCGTCCATGGAATTGCATTCGCGGCCGCTAAGAGTCGGGTGGATCACAAATGCATGGAAATCAATTGAACCAGCCGTTGCTAAGCCAGTCGCAGCCGCCACCAGGATCCTCAAGAAATATTTCTCGAGCGTGAAGGATGTCGCCTTACCTGTCGGCCCTTGGGAGGAAGCGGGCAATATCATCGTTGCCGTGGAGTGCGCCGCCTCTTTCCGGCCTCTGATTCGCTCCGGACGAGTCAGCGAATTGAGCGATCCGCTGGGGCAAATCGCGGGCTATGTGAACGAGCAGTATTCCGCTGCAGACTATCTGCAGGCCCTAAAGGTGAGAGAAATCGTTCAGAAAAAGATGGATTCCTTGTTTGAGACATTTGACGTCATTGCAACGGCAGCGCAACCTGTTCCAGCGACACCCCTGACATTGAATCTCGAGACCGATCTGACTTTTCCCGATCCTCTCGGCGGCATTGGCAATATTTGCGGGCTTCCGGCAATGTCCGTCCCCTGTGGATTCACAGAGAAGAACCTCCCCGTCGGGCTGCAATTTGTGGGCAGAGCGGGCGACGATTTCGCCGTTATCCAGGCGGGACGGACGTTCCAATTCCACACGGATTGGCATAAGAGGCATCCGAAGATTCACTAGGAATCGGCCGCGGATCCAAGCTGCGGAAAGGTTGCCGCTCCCTTCAAGTTTGCTTCAGGATTTCGTGAACGGCGCGAAGAAGCGCCCGCGGCAACAAGGAGGCAATTCTGCTATGCACAATACTTGGAAAGATATGTTCGTCATGGGGCTTCCCCTGGCGGAAAAGATCCTTCGGCCGATCATCGTTTATGCCTTCCTGGTGGTGAGCCTTAGGCTCTCCGGGAAACGCGAACTCGTCCAGCTCAATCCCTTCGACCTGGTCGTCTTGCTGACACTCTCGAATACCGTGCAGAATGCCATCATCGGGGAAGACAACAGTGTCCTGGGCGGAATCGTCGGCGCTACTTCCCTGCTCGTCACCAACTATCTGGTCGTTCGCTTCCTCTACGATCACAGGAAACTCGATCAGTTGGTGGAAGGAAGATCTGATGTCCTAGTGGAGGGCGGCAAGGTACGCACGCGGAATCTGAAGAAGGAGCTAATTACCTTGGCGCAGCTCGAAGCCGCGGCTCGGAAGCAAGGCTTCGAGTCGCTCGCCGAAGTCGAGCAATGCGTGCTCGAGCCGGGCGGCACGCTTACATTCGTTGGGAAGAAGCCAGCCAGCGAGGAACTGCGCCACCAGGAATTGGTTGGGAAGCTAGATCGCTTAACGCAGGAAATCGCGATGTTGAGAGGTTCACAACCGCCGGCACGGGCTTAGTTTAGCGAAGGAAGAATCCTGTCACTGCCAGGGCACTGCCCAAGGCACCGATGAGCACGCCGCCGAACCAGAATCCCTTTCGCTTGGTCAGAAGCGTGATAGAGCAAATGACCAGCCCTATTTCAAGAAGCGCCTCACCGCCATCAAAGCGGTCCGCTTCGCGCACCGTTAAATCCCGCTCTTCTTCCAAATTCTTCGCCTCTTTACTGACATCGACTTTGTCGCCTTCGTAGTGCTCAACTTCCTTTGCATATTTCTCTTTCAGCTGTTCGCCCATCTCCTTGTTCTGTGGTGCCAAGAGCCTGACCACGTCGGAGAATCCCTGAGCTTCGTGAAGGCGGACGCTCTTTGCCTGATACTGTGTCCAGCGGCTGGCGGCCTGCGTTTCGAGTCGTAACGCTTCAGTGTGCGCCCGATGTCCAAGAAGCGACACGCCTGCAACAAATACCGCCATGATCGAAATCGTAATCGAGACGGGGAGAACCAACGGATGATCCTCGTGTCCGTGATGACTCTCGGGAAGTCCGATACCCTCACCCATTCCTCAACTCTCCTAATTTTAGGATTAGACCGCAGAATCAGAAGAAATGACCTGCAGCGACTCGTGCGCCGCCGCCAGCGTACGGTCGATATCCTCGGACGTGTGCGTCAAGGAAACAAAGGCAGCCTCAAACTGTGACGGCGCTAAAAATATGCCCCGATCGAGCATCTCGCGGAAAAACCTCGCGTATCTTTTCGTGTCGGAACGCTTGGCATCCGTGTAGTTTCTCACCGGCTCCGGCGTGAAAAAAACCGTCGCGAGCGAGCCAATGGCATTGACCTGCGCGGGAATTCCGGCATCAGCCAGTTCAGCGCGGAGACCAAGGACCAGCCGCCGCGCCAGTTGCGTCATCTCCTCGTACAGTCCAGGCTTTGTGAGTTGTTTGAGCGCCGCAATGCCTGCTCGCATCGCCAGCGGGTTTCCTGCGAGCGTGCCCGCTTGATACACCGGGCCGAGCGGAGCGATATTATTCATCAACTCGGCGCGCCCGCCATAAGCTGCCACGGGAACTCCGCCACCGATGATTTTTCCGAGTGTCGTAAGATCCGCTTCGATGCCGAGAAGTTCCTGCACGGAACCATTGTGCAGACGAAATCCGGTGATCACTTCGTCGACGATCAGCAACGCGCGGTTCTTCTTAGTGATTTCATGCAGCCCTTTCAAGAAACCCGTCTCCGGAGAAACAACTCCCATGTTTGCGGCGATGGGTTCGACGATAACCGCAGCGATCTTATCCTTATGCTGGAGAAATACGCGTTCGACCGCCTGGAGATCGTTATAAGGCACGTTCAATGTCAACGCGGCCAGCGCTGCAGGCACTCCCGGGCATTCGGCAATTCCAAGCGTGGCGAGACCAGAACCCGCCTGCGACAGGAAACTGTCCGCGTGTCCGTGATAACAGCCCTCAAACTTGACGATGAAATCCCGCTTTGTCACTCCTCGCGCCAGCCGTACAGCGCTCATCGTTGCTTCCGTGCCGCTCGAGACAAAGCGAATCTTCTCAATGAAGGGAATCGCTTGCGTGATTAGCGTGGCCAGCTCCAGTTCCAGCTCGGTTGTCACACCAAAGCTTGTGCCTCGGCGCGCCTGATCGGCAATCGCCTCGCTGATGGCGGGATTTGCATGTCCTAGGATCATCGCACCCCAGGAGCACACAAAGTCGAGTAGCTCGTTTCCGTCCGCGTCGTAGAGGTGTTGCCCGCTGCCGCGCTCGATGATCACGGGCTCTCCACCGACGGACCGGAACGCCCGGACGGGACTGTTCACGCCGCCAACAAGCACCTTCTCGGCGCGCTCGAAAATCTCACGCGAACGCTTCCGTTCACGCTTCAATCGGGGTTGCACTATACTCATGCTTTCTCGATTAAATTAGCACGCCCTCAGCCAGCGCGCGACATCCTTGGCATGGTAGGTAAGAATCATTTCAGCGCCCGCGCGCTGAATGCCCGTCAAGACTTCCAGGACAATTCGCTTTTCATCCACCCAGCCCTTCTGCGCTGCGGCTTTGACCATGGCGTACTCTCCGCTGACGTTGTAGGCGCCGACCGGAACATCAAATGCATCGCGGACCCGGCGGATGACATCCAGGTATGCCAGCGCGGGCTTCACCATCACCATGTCCGCGCCTTCCTCGAGATCAAGCTCCACTTCCTTCAACGCCTCCCGCGCATTGGCAGGGTCCATCTGATAACTGCGCCGGTCGCCAAACTGGGGGGCGGACTGAGCCGCTTCCCGGAAAGGTCCGTAGAAGCCCGAGCAATATTTCGCGGCATAAGAAAGAATGGCAATGTTCTCGAACTTGTGCTCATCCAGCGTTTCACGAATGGCCCCCACGCGCCCGTCCATCATGTCCGACGGGGCCACGATGTCGGCGCCAGCGCGCGCGTGCGACAGCGCCTGCTGAGCAAGAACCGCCACGGTGGGATCATTGGCCACTTCGCCGTTCTCGACAATGCCACAATGGCCATGGTCCGTATATTCGCAGAGGCAGACGTCGGTAATGACCAGAAGCCTCAGCTTCGCTTTGCGAATCGCTTCAATGGCGCGCTGGACCACGCCCTGGGCGCCGAGGGAGCTGGCGCCGCGTGCGTCCTTGGACTCGGGCAATCCAAAAAGAATGATCCCGGGAATCCCGAGCGACTCAACCTCGCGGCATTCCTCCACAATCTCATCGACCGACTGCTGGTAAACGCCGGGCATGGAGCTGACTTCCTGGCGGACCTTTACACCCGGACACACGAACATCGGATAGATGAGACCCGCCGTGGTAAGGCGCGTCTCTCGAACGAGGCCACGCAGCGCTTCGCTCCGGCGCAAACGCCGCGGTCGGTGGGTGGGAAAGCTCATAACCTCTTTGCTCCTGCCGACGACTGCTTCACGGTACCCGCAAAATGTTTTTCTAACGCATCGACGACCGCGGCCGCCGTAGTGTCTCCTGACAGCACGGTGCGCCGGACTCCCGCCTCGCGCAACGAGTTTGCGGTGACCGGTCCAACCGCCGTGATCGCCAGTTTAACTTGTAGCGCGCGCAATTGCTCGCCCCCAAACAGCTCAGCGAAATGTTGAACAGCCGACGGGCTGAAAAATAGAACCGCATCCGCCGCACCTTCGGCGATCTGCCTCAAGTTTCTTTGGTCCACATCGGTTGGCCGCAACGTGCGGTAGGCGATCACTTCCGTGACTTGCGCGCCGCGACGCTCTAAGGCTGCTGGTAAATCCGGATTTGCACGATCGCTCCGGGGTAAGAATACCTTCGCTCCGGAAAGCCGGTCCCCCAACTCCTCCGCCAGCGCCGCACCGGTGTGCGTCCCCGCAACATACTCGACGGGAAGTCCGGCCTGCCGAGCGGCTTCGGCGGTTACCGGACCGACAGAAGCGATTCGCAGCTTGCTCCCTCGGTGAGTGAGGCTGCGCTTCAGCTCCTCCCCGCGCTTTACCAGCGCGCGAACCGCCTGCGCGCTGGTAAGAATGATCCAATCAAATCGCTGGATTTCCGCAATCGCCGCATCGAGCGGCGCAAAATCTTCCGGGTCTGCGAACGACACCAGGGGAAGCACCACGGGAATGGCTCCACGTGCAGAGAGTTCCCTCGCCAGCACCTCGCTCTGCGCCGCCGAACGCGTTATGACAATTCGCTTGCCGTCCAAGGTACTTGGAGATGCTTCAGGCACGCTGGCGGCTCACTTCTTCCAGGATCGACTGCGCGCCCGCCTCGATGAGTACCCGCGCCATGTGCTCTCCAAGCTGCGCCGCCTGATCCGGCGGAGCGGTAGCGCGCTGCTTCACGTATTGCGACCCATCCACGGAACAAACGCACGCGTCGAGCAATAGCTCGTTGCGCTCGACACGCGCCCAAGCACCCATAGGAACCTGGCATCCACCTTGCAACGCAGACAAGAGGGCACGCTCCGCAATGATCGCTGTGCGGGTCTCTCGATCATCCAAAGGCGTCAGGAGGTCCGCTGCTTCCGTGTCCTTCAACCGGCACTCCACGGCAATGGCGCCTTGCCCAACCGCCGGCATGCACACTTCCGGTGAGAGCACCTCCGAGATCCGCTGGCTCAAACCGAGGCGATCGAGGCCCGCTTTGGCAACCATTACCGCTTCATATTCGCCGCTCTCTACCTTGCGCAGTCGAGTGTCTACGTTTCCCCTGAGATCGCGGAGATCGAGGTCTGGCCGGAGGTGTTTCAACTGCGCTTGCCGCCGCAGGCTGCTCGTTCCAACACGCGCTCCCTGGCGCAGATTCGCCAGCGTAGAGCCTACCAGGCAATCACGCACATCATCACGTCGGCAGACGGCTGGAAACATGAGTCGGGAAGGAATGTCGGTCGGTACGTCCTTCACGCTGTGCACCGCGAGATCGATCGATTCTTCCAGCAGCGCCTCCTCCAGCTCCTTGATAAAAATTCCCTTCCCACCAATCTGCGTCAGCGGCGCTTGCTGCATCTTGTCGCCGCTGGTCTTGATGATGACAATTTCCGCTTCCATACCGGTGGCGGCAAACAGTTGCTTGCGAACGGATTCCGCCTGCCATTTGGCGAGCATGCTGCCGCGCGTGCCAATCCGCAGGATCCTCACGGCTTCTCCCGGTTCGAAAGAAACAGGTCACGCAATGCTTCGACGTTTTGAATCTTCCGCCGGAGTTCTTTCTCGCCCCGCAAGCGCTCCGCCGGCTCCAGAAGCAGTTTCTCCAGCATCTCGTCCATCAGTTTTTCCACGTGGGCGCGATCCGTCTCGGTCAGATGCTTCATCGGCTCCATCCGTAAGCGGATGAATGACGCGCGTTCCTCCCGCATCTTCACGCGCAGTGCATCAACAAGCCCAACCAGCTCGACGCTCGCCTGCCAGGAGAGAAACTTGGTCACATGCTCGTCGACGATCCCCTGAGCGCGGGGAACCTCGCTTTCGCGAGCGTTGCGATTCTGCTGGACGATCTCGCTCAGGTCATCCGTGTTGTAAACATAGACGTTGTAGAGCTCCGCCACGCTGGGGTCTATATTCCGTGGCACGCCCAGGTCCATCAGGAACAGTGCGCGATTTCCGCGCGCGGCCATCGCCCGCTCGACGATATCGCGCCGCAGAACCGGTTCATCCGCGCTAACCGACGATACGACCACATCCGGTGATTGCAGCGCCGTACCCCACTCACCCCAGCCGACGACCTTTCCGCTGAACTGCTTGGCAAGCTCGTCCGCGCGGTCGCGCGAGCGGTTCATGACATGGAGCTGCGCGATTCCGCGATCCCGGAGCTGAGAGACCACTTGCTCGCTGATCGTGCCCGCCCCCAATACCAGCGCTCTCCGCTCGTTCAGTTTTCCAAAAATGCGTTCCGCCAGTTTCACGCCGGCAGAAGCCACGGACATCGGCCGCGTCCCAAGTTCCGTTTCCGTGCGCACGCGCTTCCCGACTTCCAGAGCACCCTGGAAGAGGCGATTCAGGACGGGCCCCGTCGCGCCATGCTCGTGCGCGAAGCGATACGCTTCCCGCACTTGGCCCAAAATCTCCGCTTCGCCGAGCAGCATGGAATCGAGCCCCGCCGCAACTCGAAAGAGATGCCTCACGGCTTCGCGATCGTAGTGGTGATAGAGCGAGACGCTAAGGATATCCGCACGCACGGAATGGAACTCGCTCAGATAAGTCGAGAGTCCCGGGGCACACTCATGGGAAGATTCCGGCGGCACGCCATACACTTCGCTGCGATTGCACGTCGAGAGCACCAGCGTCTCTTCGAGAATCCCCCGTGAGCGGAGCTCCTCAGCCGCCCGCTGGGCCTGCTCGGCCGTGAAAGACACCTTCTCACGCACCTCAACGGGCGCGGTGCGATGATTCAGTCCAACAAGAACAATTTCCATACCGCGGTTCAATCGCTCCTAAAAGTAGCGGTGGCTTTGCGAGAGATATAAATTTACGACCGTAAAGCTCAGCACCACGATCAAAAAATTGAAGACGCACAACCTTGAAGCCCGCGCCCCACGCCACGCCGCAGTGCCCGCGAGACGCAGGTAAACCACGTACAGCAGAAGCACGAGCAACGTGACCACGTATTTCGGATCGTAAAATGAATACTCGCTGCTCAGCCGATCGACCCAGACGAATCCCAATGCTGTTCCAATCGCAATGGAAACCAGCCCCACCAGAACACTCGACTTGCTCATGCGCTCCAGTAATTCGAGCGGCGGCAACCGCCAGACCATGTTGCCGAGTTTGTGGCTTCGAAGCAGGCGTTCCTCTCCGAGAAAAATCACGCTAAGAACAAAAGAGAGCGCAAACGCGGCATACGCGAGGATGCTTAGCGTAACGTGAAACGCGAACGTGGCCCCATGCGCCGCAGGTGGCGAAAGCCGGTCCGCCGGGGCGAGATGCGCGGCGAGAAAGAACACCAGGATAAAAGGCATAACGAAGGCCCCGACAGATTGCTGCCGGTGATACAACTCCAGGCCCAGATACGTCAGCGCTAGAAGCCAGCCGAACAGCGACATGGATCCGTACAAGTCATGGTAGGGAACCGTGTGCAAACCGCGGGACCTCTCCAAAAGCGCAAAATAGTGCGCAATTAGGCCTAGCCCCAAGAGCAGCGTGCCTAATCTACCCGTGAGCTTCTTCCCCGTACCCAGGAAGCGAACATACAGGCTAAAACTTAAGAGATAGGCAAGCGCAGTCAAAATCGGGAATAAATGATTCATTCTTTCTACCTGAGCCCCTGGCTTCCCGCCCCCAACCGAATTGACAACTGCCCCTCTCCACGGAACGCACCTGATTCTTCCACATTTCGAGTATAGCCCACCCTTGCAGGCGCTAGCACAATTCGATACCACCTTGGTACTCGTATCAGCAAGACCCGCTGGGATTTGCTATCCTTGATGAGTCAGACGAAATTATGGCCCAACAAACGGCAACGATTAACCGGAAAGAGTTATTCCTTGGCGCCTGCCGAGGGGACGTCCTTCCGCGAGTTCCCGTCTGGATTATGCGCCAGGCGGGCCGCTACCTTCCGGAATACCGCGAAATCCGCGCAAAGCACGCATTCCTTGAGGTTTGCAAGACGCCGCAACTTGCGGTGGAAGTCTCCATCCAGCCCTTTCGCAGGCTTGGCGTTGATGCCGTCATCGTTTTCTCGGACATTCTGATCCTCGCCGAAGCCATGGGCCTGCAGCTGGAACTCGGCGATTCCGGGCCAAACTTGCCGAATCCGGTGCGTTGCAAGGCGGATGTCGACCGGCTCAAGATTTTCGACCCCGAGGTAGATACTGGCTTCCTGCCAGAAGCCATCCGGCGCATCGTGAAATCCGTCGGTCCCGAGGTTCCCGTTTTGGGTTTTGCGGGTGCTCCATGGACTCTTGCCTGTTATATGGTTGAAGGCAAGGCCAAGGAAGGATTTGCCACGGTTAAGAGTTTCCTCTACCACCAGCCAAGAACTTTTCGCGATCTACTCCATCGCATCGCTCAAGCAACGATTCCCTACCTAAAGGCACAAATCGCGGCGGGGGCAACGGCTGTCCAGTTGTTCGATACCTGGTGCGGCGAGCTGAATTTGCAGGACTATGAAGACTTCGCGCTCCCAGCCGTTCAGGAAATCATGGCCGACCTTAGTGGCCTAAGGCCTGTGATTTACTATACGAAGGCGTCACAACATCTGCTCCCCGCCGTGGCGCGCTCCGGCGCCGACGTGCTCAGCGTCGATTGGCGTGTGGATTTGGCAGAAATTCGAAGGGCGCTGGGCCCAAAAATCGCCCTGCAAGGCAATGTTGATCCGGCGGTGTTATTTGGCCCTCACGAGAAAATTCGCGAAGTGACTCTGGGTACAATCAATTCTCTTGGCGGCCATGGTCACATCCTCAACCTGGGCCACGGCATCTTGCAGCATACGCCGGTCGAGAATGCCCAGCTATTTATCGAGACGGCCCAACGAGCGCTGCTTCACCATGCAAGACCTGCTGCGCAGGTGCGGTAGGAGACGCCAAGCATGACACTCGCACATCCAAGCCTCGAGCAAATGAGCGGTGAGCTCCACGTCGGCGAGGAATTTCTCGCCAAATACAATCGTCCGGGGCCGCGCTATACGAGCTATCCCACGGCGCCGGTCTGGAACGACGCTTTCGGTCCATCCGATCTCGAAAAAGTACATGAAGAGGCCGAGCGTGCCAGGACACCTGTTTCGCTCTACATGCATATTCCCTTCTGTGAAAGCCTCTGTCTTTTTTGCGCGTGTAACGTCGTCATTCAGAAGAACAAGAATGTCGCGCCCCCCTATCTTGACGTGCTGAAGCGGGAGATGAAGCGCGTCAGCCGCAGCGTCTCGAAGAATCGCCCCGTGGTCCAATTCCACTGGGGCGGCGGCACACCAACCTACCTGACACCCGAACAGATAGCCGAACTGTTCGCATTTACGAAAGAGCATTTCCATTTCGATCCCGACAGTGAGATTGGCATCGAGGTCGATCCCCGCGTGACCTCCCGCGAGCATCTAGAAACTCTGCGAAAGCTCGGCTTCAACCGTCTCAGCATGGGCATTCAGGACTTCCACGCCGATGTGCAAGAGGCCGTGCACCGCATTCAGCCTTACGAAATGACGCGCGACCTGCTCTTCGCAGCGCGCGATCTCGGCTTCGATAGCATCAACGTCGATTTGATTTACGGCCTTCCCTACCAAACGGCGGACACTTTTGCCCACACTGTGGATCAGATTCTTGGACTCGCCCCAGATCGCATTGCCCTTTTCAGCTACGCGCACGTACCGTGGTTAAAGAAGCAGCAAGGCTCCTTCGCCGCACACCTTCCTGAAGGCATGGAAAAATTTGAGATCTTCCGCGTGGGCCTGCTCAAGTTTCTCGAGGCCGGTTATCTCTACATCGGCATGGACCACTTCGCGAAGCCCGGGGACGAGCTCGCCGTTTCACAACAAAACCGTACGCTGCACCGCAATTTTCAGGGTTACACCACCAAGGCGGGCGCCGACCTTTACGGCATGGGCATCACCGCCATCAGCGGCATTCAAGGCGCCTACGCGCAGAATTATCGTGACATTCCTTCCTGGGAGAAGGCCGTCGCCGAACGCGGCCTCGCCACTATGCGCGGCTATCATCTTTCGAACGAAGATCGCTTGCGCCGCACCGTCATCAGCCGCCTGCTTTGTCATACCATCGTGATCAAGGACGAGATCTCACGCGAATTTGGCATCGATTTTGACCAGCATTTCGCGGAAGAGCTTCGCCGCCTGGAACCATCTCGCCAAGATGGCCTCGTGCTTCTCGAACGAGGCGAAATCCGCGCCACCTGGCTCGGCCGCATTTTCATCCGCAATCTGGCAATGGTTTTCGACCCATATCTCGAAAAACAGCAGCTCATCGCCAAGCCGCTCTTTTCGAAAACTCTTTGATCCCGCGAGGATGCTCACATCTCCGTGACCCGTCACGTCGCAGCAGTGGTGGTCGGTGGCGGCATTTCCGGCCTTGTCTGCACCTTCGCTCTGCGCAAAGCTGGGATTGACGCACAATTGTTCGAGGCGTCTTCGCTTCCCGGTGGCGTCATCAACTCCGTGACTCGCGACGGCTTCCTCTTGGAACTGGGACCTCAGAGTTTCAGCGGCACGGCCCAACTGCATCAGCTATGCGAAGACCTCGGTATTTCTGACCAAGTCGTTCAAGCTCCGTCACACGCACCGCGATATGTCCTGATCGACGGCGAACTCCGGCCCGTGCCCCTAAGCCCTCGTGCGTTTTTCATGAGTTCGCTGATCAATGGCTCGACCAAATGGGCCCTCGTGCGCGACATTCTCGGGAAAAGCACTCCTCCCGATGGCGACGAATCCGTCGCCTCCTTCGTTCGCAGGAAATTCTCCGCTCAACTCCTCGATCGACTGGTTGGGCCCTTCGTGTCTGGCATTTACGCAGGTGACCCCGAACGTTTGAGCGTTCGAAGCGCCTTCCCTCAACTCTATGAAGCGGAAAGGGTCGCCGGCAGCGTTCTTCGCGGCATGTTGCGTCTCGCGAAAACAAGAAAAGGTCCTCGCCAGCGCCCCACGCTTCAAGCCTTTCGTGAGGGCAATCAAACCCTGGCAAGCGCCATTTCGCGTAAACTCGGCACCGCGCTGTTTGCCCAAACCAGGGTCACCGAAATTGTTAAGCGGAGTGACAGCTCCTTTGAAGTGCAGCTGGACGTAAATGGCAGGCGAGAAACCCTCTCGGCGCAATCCCTGGTCATGACGACACCCACAGACGTAACGGGAAAATTGCTGGTCCAGCTTGATTCGCAATTCGAATCACTTCTGGGCTCCCTGGAATATGCCCCAGTCGCCGTAGTCTCTCTCGGCTATCGCAAAAACGATGTCGCGCACTCCCTGGATGGTTTCGGTTTCCTGGTGCCTCGCTCCGCCGGCCTCCGCGTTCTCGGCAGCGTGTGGAATTCATCGCTCTTCCCGCGTCGCGCCCCCGATGGCCAGGTTCTGCTCACCAGTTTCGTGGGTGGAGCAACCGACCCGGCTGCCACAAAGTTGAACGCAGAAGTGCTTGCAGACCTGGTTCATCGCGAAATCTCACCTCTCCTCTTCATCAAGAGTGACCCCGTCTTCTCCCATGTCACGACTTGGCCCCGCGCGCTTCCGCAATATAATCTCGGTCATGGAGACCGCTTGGCGGCAGTCGCAAAGGTTTGCTCGCGCTTTCCGGGCCTCTGGTTGAGCGGTAATTATCTGCGAGGACCCGCCATCGGGTCTTGTGTTGACCAGGCACTGGCTGTTGCTGAAGAAGTAGGCAAGCGCCGCTCGTAACACATCTTCCTTTGCTCTCATCCGCCGGTGGGAGTGCCCGCCGAGGCGAGCTGCGCCCGCATTCTTCTTGGATATTTCAACCCAAAGCTCTACCCCGGATTTCCAATTTGAACTCCCCTTACGAACCTTTGGGCCTTCGTTGGCACCTGTATTTATGCGGGTTTGGGTACGGTGAGGACGCCCTGGAGGTGCGGCACCGGGCTACATTTCAACTCGTCGAAGGCCTGTCGCAAAGCCTGTCGCGGGCCTTGACACCGTACATTCACGGGTGTAGCTTCCCTGCTATTCCCCTCCCCACAAATGTCTGAAAGAAGGAGGCACTCATGCGGAAAAGAGCCTTTTGGGCCCTGGTCGTGGTCGTGTGTCTCGCGGCACCCGTGACAGTCCACGCACAGGGAGATTATCTGGACGTCTATATCGTCAAGGTGAAGCCGGAGAAGCTTGCCGACTTCCAAGCGCTCACAAAAAAATGGATCGACGCCAATCGACGCTTCAACGGCGATCATTGGCTCGCCATGGAAACCCTTTATGGCGACGGCAACGTGTTCCAGTTCACCAGCACCCGTCAGGACTACGCGGACATCGACAAAGTTAACGACGCTGCTATGACTGCAGCAAACAAGGCCTTTGGCAAGGAAGTTGCCGAGAAGATGGGGCGTGACTTTCAGAATTGCCTGGTTTGGTCGCGCTCGGAATTGCGCCGCCGGCGCTGGGACCTCAGCAGGAAAGCTCCCACGGACGCTGCGTCCTATGCGAAATTCATCGGCGAGTCTCGCGTGTTGCGCACCAACGCTGTACATGTGCGACCTGGCCGCATCGCAGATTTCGAAGCGCTGTTGAAGGAAGCCAAGGAAGCAGGCGAAAAGTCCGCCAATGCTCCGCCGCTATTTGTCTCCCAAGTGGTTGAGGGGAGCAAAGGCACGACCTTCTACGTAACCTCTCTTCGCACCTCGTTGGGCGCCTTCGACAAGAACCCCACCATTCGCGACATTCTGGGCGAGGAGGGTTACAAGAAGTTCCTGCAGGTGAACGCCGAGTCCGTCGAGCAAACTGAGTCGACACTCTTCCGGTTTTCGCCCGACCTCAGCAATCCGCCAGAAGAGGTTGCCTCCGCTTCAGCTGATTTTTGGCACCCCAGGCCGATGATGGCCGTAGGTGCCTCAAAACCTAAATCTGCCGCCGCCAAAGCACCCGAGGTGAAACCAGCCGCGGAAAAACAAAACCCGTAGCGGTAGGAGTTCCGGCATAGCCATCGGGAAAATTGCAGGTACCCCACTCTTGGGACGGTATGTTCTGCGCCTTGGCCTCCCGGAAAAGAGTGGGGTACTCTCCTCGGTTGATCGGCGTTAAGCTTACAAGGAAAATGGTGCGAAGCTCTACTTCCTCTTTTTCGAGTCCGTACCATACCTCAGCGCCAAGCGTGTCTCGCGGCGTTCAGCCGCTTCGTTGAACCGGCGCCTCTCTTCCGGTGTTTTCACGATCAGTGGCGGCGCCGGCTTGGGCATCCGCGTATGCTCGTCAACCGCCACAAACGTCACGTACGCCGTCGTCGTATGCTTCCTTTCTCCGGTCATCGCATTCTCTGAATAGACCTCGACGCCCACCTCCATGGATGTGCGGAACACTCGATTGACTTGCGATTTCAAGTTCACAATTTCGCCCAGATTCACCGGATTACGAAAGTCAATGTAGTCCACCGACGCCGTTACCACATAACTGTTCGAATGCCGGTGCGCGGCCAACGCCGCAGCCATATCGACGAGGTGCATCACCTGTCCGCCAAGAAGTTTCCCCAGTGGATTCGTCTGCGCAGGCAGAACGATTTCTGTCATCTCCGACCGCGAGGCGCTGACCGGCTTCCCCAGCAGCTCCGTTTCGGGCTCTTGCTTGCTTCCATTTTTCCTCTTCATGCGAACCCCTCGCTCCGGCGCGAATTTGGATGGCGCTGATGCTACCCGTATAATACGAGACGACCCAATGACGGAACAAAAGAAAACCCGCCGCCAGATGCTGGAAGAGTTCGTTGCCAAGAAGCCCGATGACGCCTTCTCTCGCTACGGCCTGGCCATGGAATGCATGAACAGCGGCGACCCCAGCGCTGCCGATCAACATTTCCGCGCGCTCCTCGATCGCAACGCGGATTACATCCCCGCCTATCTGATGTACGGCCAATTGCTCGCCCGCGAATCCCGCACCGGTGAAGCCAAGCAAATCCTTTCCATGGGCATGGCCGCCGCCGCCAAAAAAGGCGATCAACACGCCTGCTCCGAAATGGAAACCTTACTAAACGAACTTGCCTAAAGAGGCAGGGTCTGCTTGGTTTTCAAAGTTTCGTAGACAACTGCGAAGAGAAAGCCCGGTTAATCAGCAGGCTTAATGCCCGCGGAGGCATACACTGCGTCACTTTTATAGAGCGTGCCATTTTCAGCACGAGCCGGCATCGCCGAATGTCACCAATATGCTCCGTCGGATTTCCTTCCACCAGCACGAGATCGGCTAGCTTCCCTGGGGCTATCGACCCCCTAGATCCCTCTCTTGTTTCAGCAATTTAGCGGCGTTCCATGTTGCTATCCCTGCAGATCCTACGAAGGTTGTCTGTCTTGCCTCCCGTCGGGAACTTGATCAGAGGCCCGGTTGGCGGCTCGACCAGCCATGCTTGCAACGACTCCCGGGATTCGCCCTCAATCCTCCAGCGTAGGCAGGGTCTTCAGAACCTCCGAGGCTTTCGGCCGGTTCAGCACCGCCTCGTCCTTGCGAATTTTTCCGTCGCGGAACACCATTACGCGTCTTGCGAATTGCGCGACGTCATGTTCGTGCGTAACCAGCACGATCGTCAGACCTTTTTCGTTCAAATCCTGAAACACTTCCATGATCTCGACCGACGTGCGGCTGTCAAGATTTCCAGTGGGCTCATCCGCTAACAGAATGGACGGACGATTCACCAGCGCCCGTGCTACCGCTACTCTTTGTTGCTGTCCCCCGGACATTTGCGATGGAAAATGTTCCATCCGGTCAGCCAAGCCGACCAAAGTGAGCGCCTCAATCGCGCGCTTCTGACGTTCGTCGTTAGCGATCTTGGTGTATAGCGTTGGCAACTCCGTGTTTTCCAGCGCCGTGGTGCGCGCCAGCAGGTTGAATCCCTGGAACACAAATCCGATTTTCTGATTCCGGATCTGGGCCAGCGCCCTCTTGTCGTGCTTCGATACGTCGATGCCTTCAAGCAGATATCGTCCCGCGCTGGGCTTGTCGAGGCATCCCAGCATATTCATAAACGTCGATTTGCCGCTGCCGCTTGCTCCCATGATGGCCACAAACTCGCCGCGCCGTATCTCGACGCTCACCCCGCGTAACGCGTGCACTCGCGTTTCGCCCAATTCGTAATATTTGTGGACGTCTTCCACACGGATGACTGCGGCTCTGGCGAGGTCGGTTGGGTCCAATGCCGTCTGGTTAGCGGTCTGCATGGAGTCGAATGGAGAGACAGGTCTGTCCGTGTGCCGCAAAAACTTAGCGGCGTATCCCCGGCCCTCCCGGCACCGTTGCTTTCGGCATCACCGAGCGAACGATCAATTCATCTCCTTCTTTCAATTCACCCTTCACGAACCCCGCAACTTCCGTATACGAATGATCCGTGATTCCAAGGGTTACCTTCACCGGCTCCATGCTGTTATCGGACTTAAGCTTCCATACCACGGCGGTGTCGGATCGCGATGCGCGAGGCGGATTTTGCGCCCCGCCGTCGAGAGGTCCGCCAGGTTCCGCCGCCGCGGCCTCGTCGCTCGCCGTTTTCCTCCCACCGGGCTCGATTCCGTATTGCCTGTACAGCGCCAAAACCTCATCGGGGGACATCGGCGGCTTGTACCGCAGCGCAGTATTCGGGAGCTTCAGAACATTTTGCACGGTAGCCACGGGAATTGTTACGTATGCCGTCATCCCCGGAAATAATTTCAGCTCGGGATTGGCAAAGTCCACGATCGTGTCGTAGGTGACCACATTTTGCACGGTGGTCGCGTTCATGCGCACCTGGCTCACCAGGCCGTGAAACGCTTCCTTCGGATAGGCATCCACCTTGAACGTCACCGGCTTCCCCACTTTGATGTTGCCGACGTCCGACTCGTCTGTCTTTGCGTACACCAGCATTTTCGTCAAGTCTTGCGCGATGGTAAAAATTGTCGGTGCTTGGAGCGACGCCGCTACCGTTTGTCCCACGTCCACGTTCCGCGCCACAACGGTTCCGTCAATCGGCGAGCGGATCACGGTGTAGTTGAGATTCGTCTGCGCCACCGTCACGGCGGCCTCTTTCTGGCTGACTTGGGCCTCGGCCTGCGTGACGTTTGCCGCGGCTCCGCCTACCGTCGCATTCGCGGAATCATAGTTTGCTTTTGCAAGGTCCAGTTGCTGCTGGCTCAGAATGCCGTCCTTGAACAACCCTGCCGTGCGGTCATAGTCGGCCTTGGTCTGAACCAGATAGGCTTTCGCTTTCTCCAGGTTCGCGCGTGCCGCCACGAGATTTGCCTTCGCGTTTTCCAAATCCGCCGTAGCCTGCAACAGCGCTCCCTTGAACAACGCTGGATCGATCAGCGCCACTGTGTCGCCCTTGTGCACCCGCGAATTGAAATCCACGTAAAGCTTCGATATCGTCCCGGACACTTGCGAACCAACCTGCACGGTGATGACCGCATTGATCATTCCGGTAGCTTCTACGACGTCGTGGATCTCGCCCTTTTCTACCTTCGCCGTGAAGTGTTGCGGCGCGTTGTTGTGGTTCAGGCCGAACGCCAAAAACAGCCCCGCGACCACCACCGCGCCTGCCAAAAGCAGCCATTTACTCTTTATTTTCATTTCCAGTCCTGGGAACCGCGCACCGTATGCTTCATTCGTACCGCAGCGCCTCAATAGGATCGAGCAAAGAGGCTTTTCGCGCCGGGTAATACCCAAAGAAGACTCCCACCGCCACGGAAAACACCGCCGCCACAATCACAGCTTCGATCGACATCTGCATCGGCCACTGCAACGTCCGGCCAACCAGGTAAGAGCCGACAATTCCAAAAAGGACTCCCGCGGCGCCCCCTACCAGACTGAGCATTACCGATTCCCCCAGGAACTGCAGTTGAATCGCCTCTTCCGTAGCACCAACGGCGACGCGCACTCCAATCTCTCGCGTCCTCTCCGTTACCGAAACCAGCATGACGTTCATAATTCCAATCCCGCCAACGATGAGCGATATCGAGGCAATCGCGATGAGGAGAACAGTGAGAGTTTTGCTGGCCTCGAGTTGCGCTTGAATGATGTCTTCCGGATTTCGAATGTTAAAGTCATCTTCCTCTTCCGGCCGGAGATGATGGCGATCCCGCAGCAGTGCTGCCGCTTCCTGACCCGCAATCTTCACCGCGTCCTGCGACACGGCCGAGCACAGAATGTCGTCCAGCCAGGTAATTCCCTTGATCTTCTTCTGCGCGGTCGTATAAGGAAGAATGATGGTGTCGTCCTGGTCTTGTCCCGAAACGGACAGCCCCTTGGGCAAAAGCGTGCCGACGACTTTACAGGGCAGCTCCTTCACGCGGATTACTTTTCCAATCGGATCTTCAACGCCAAAAAGTTGATCCCGCACCGTGCGTCCGATGACGCACACGTCTGCGGCACGATCGGTGTCGTCCTGTGAAAACGCGGCGCCCTGATCGATGTACCATCTCTTGATGTCGAAGTATTCCGGCGAAACGCCACGGTAGCTTGTAAACCAGTTCTGATTGCCATAGATGATTTGGACCGAAGCATTGACGTTGGGCGAAACGCTCTTGATCAGAGGGATTTGATTCTTGATGGCGACCGCGTCGGCCAGCACCAGCGATTTTGTCCCATGCGTCCCTGTTCGAACGCCATTGACCGCGCGTCCGCCAGCTTCAATCCACACAAAGTTGTCGCCCAGATTGTTCAGCTGTTGCTCGACCCGTGCCTGACCGGCTTTCCCGATGGCCACGACGCAGATGACCGCCGCGATCCCGATGGTGATTCCCAGCACCGTCAGGATGCTGCGCATTTTATTTCTGAGCAACGCCACAAGGGCGGAGCGCAGCAATGCCGCGTAATTCACTTTTCCTTCTCCCTCTATAATTCTCGCCACTCCAAGATAAATGGAAGATTAACCAGCCCGATCGATAGCAAACCTCCCTTGTGCATCTTCCCATGAACGAGGATTCATCAACAGCAGTCCTCCCGTCTGGTATGATTTGATCTGGGACCCATGCGGCCTGAACGCATTCCGCTGTTTCCTCTGAACGTCGTCCTTCTCCCCGGCGCTAAAATGCCCTTGCATATTTTCGAACCTCGTTACCGCCAGATGGTGAAAGACTGTCTCAACGAAAAATCTGAATTCGGCATGCTTCTCTCTCTTCCCAAAGGCGTTGCTCGCGTCGGTTGTACTGCCGAAATCCTCGACGTCGTAAAACGCTACGAAGATGGCCGGATGGACATCACCACAGCAGGCCGCGCTCCCTTCCGCGTGGTCGAATTGTTCACGGAAGACCCGCTTCTTGAAGGCCACGTGGATTACCTGGAGGACCGGGAAACTCCCCCCAATCCGTGCATCCAGCGGGAACTTGTGGAGCTCTTCGAAGCCTGCCACACCCTGATCTTCGATGACTATCCGAAGAATCTTCAAGGCGCCGCGCCCGAGGAACTCTCTTATCTCGTTGCCGCCACGCTGCCGATGGACCTATTGTGGAAGCAGCAAATCCTTGAGCTTCGGTCGGAAGCGGACCGCCAGGAGCGTCTGGTAGCGTATCTTCGTGAATGGGCCCCGCATCTACAGAAGTCAGAGGCCCTGCGTCAGCGCGCCGGCGGTAACGGACATGGATTGAATTAGCTTGTGGCGGCCCGATTTTGACGGGACGCGGAACGGGGCCTCATGACGATAAGCACATCGATGCAATCTTCAGCTCATTCCAAACCGCGCACTCTAGGCGACCTGAAGCGCATTCCCGATTTTGATCCGCGCGGCGCATCGCGCTCCGTCAAGGATGAGCTCCGCCGCAATCTGCTCCGTGCCATCGAAAAGGGCGAGGCCCTCTTCCCCGGCATTCATGGCTATGAAGACACTGTCGTCCCGCAAATCGTCAATGCCCTGCTCTCTCGCCACAATTTCATCCTCCTCGGCTTGCGCGGTCAGGCCAAGAGCCGCATTCTCCGCGGACTAGTCAACTTGCTCGATCCGGAAATGCCCGTCGTTGCTGGCTGCGAAATCAGCGATGATCCCTTGAAACCCATTTGTCGCGCGTGCCGTGAAAAAATCACCGCCGACGGCGACGATACTCCCATCTCCTGGATGCCGCGCGAAAATCGCTTCGTCGAGAAGCTCGCCACGCCCGACGTCACCATGGCCGACATCATCGGCGACGTCGATCCCATCCGCGCGGCCCGCGGCGGACGCGACCTCTCCGACGAACTCACCATCCACTATGGCCTTCTCCCACGCGCCAATCGCGGCATCTTTGCCATCAATGAGCTGCCGGACCTCGCCGGAAAAATTCAAGTCGGCCTCTTCAACATCATGCAGGAAGGCGACATTCAGATTAAGGGCTATCCCCTCCGTCTTCCCCTCGACGTACTCCTCGTTTTTACCGCGAATCCCGAGGATTACACGGCGCGCGGAAAGATCATCACTCCGCTGAAAGACCGCATCGGCGCCGAGATTCGCACGCACTATCCCGCCAGCCTGGAAGAAGGTATGGCCATCACCGCGCAGGAAGCCTGGGTGGGCCGCGATTCCGGCAAGAAGATCGAAGTTCCGCAGTATCTGCGCCAGGTCGTGGAAGAGATCGCCTTTCAGGCGCGCGAGGACAAGCGCGTGGACCGTCGCTCCGGCGTCAGCCAGCGTCTGCCCATCACCACGCTCGAAAACCTCGTCAGCAGCGCCGAGCAACGTGCCGCTCGCACCGGCGAAAAGTGCGTCGTCGCCCGCGTCGCCGATGTTTACGCCGCCCTCCCCGCCATTACCGGGAAGATGGAGCTGGAATACGAAGGCGAACTCAAAGGTGCGGACACCGTCGCCCGCGAACTCATTCGCTCGGCTGTCGGCCGCGTCTTTAGCAAGCACTTCACCGACGTAAACTTCCAGCCCGTGATTCAATGGTTCGAATTGGGCGGCGAACTGAAGCTTCCGGACCTGGCGACAACCAGCGAGCGGCATCAGCAGCTCGCCAAAATCCAAGGCCTGATGGAGCACGTCGGCAGGCTCGCCGTCCAGGACCGCAAGGACTCCGGTGCCGCAGCGGCCGCCGCCGAAATGATTCTTGAGGGTTTGTGGGCCCATCGCCGCATCGGCCGCAGTGAGGAGCGCGGCTATTACGCTGAAAAGCCGAAACAACTGGATCAGCGCGAGCGCGAAGCTCCCGGCCGCCCCCCGCGCCGCCAATTCAACTGATGACTACCAAACACAAATCGAATTGTAGGACCCGCCTTCTGAAGCGGGCCGCTCCTCGTGCCCGCAAGCCGCGCCCCCCGTTTGCGGCGTTTTTTCTCTTAACTTTTGACTTTCGACTTTCGGCTTTCAACTTCCCAGGGCTTCGCTCATGAAATTCATCCGTTACGGCAAATATGTTGGCGAACCCGCCGAGGCCGTCGACCTCGAAGAACTCATCAAGCGCCTCGGCGATTTCTTCCTCCAGAGCGGTTTCGAATCGCAATTCTACGGCGTTTCCCAGATGGACCCCGAGCGCTCTATGGAAGCTCTCCGCGAAGCCATCCTCCGCGCGTTGCAACAAGGCGACCTGCTCCCGGAAGACGCCATGAGCGACGAACTCCGCGAAATGCTCCGGGATCCCGGCGCCATGAACAGCCAAGCGGTGAAGGATCTCCTCGACAAACTCACCGAACGCCTCGCCAACGAAGGCTTCATCAATCCGCAGCAGCCTCCGCAAGTGACCCCGCCGCCGCAAACTTCCGCGCGCGGCCAACTTGCCCAGCCGCACGAACGCCCGCTCGAGGCGCGCTTCGAAATCACGGACAAAACCATCGATTTTCTAGGCTTCAAAACGTTGCAGGACCTGCTCGGATCGCTCGGCCGCAGCAGCTTCGGCCGCCACGATACCCGCGACCTTGCCACCGGCGTCGAATCCGGCGGCGTCTCGCGCCCTTACGAATTCGGCGACACTCTCAACATGGACATCAGCGCCACACTTTTCAATGCCGTCCGCCGCGAAGGCGCCAAGGTCCCCATCGAGATGACCTACTCCGACCTGATGGTTCATCAATGTGAGTACCAGAGCTCCTGCGCCACCGTGGTCCTTCTCGATTGCAGCCACAGCATGATTCTCTACGGCGAAGACCGTTTCACTCCCGCCAAGCGCGTTGCCATGGCCCTCTCGCATCTCATCCGCACGCAGTATCCAGGTGACTCGCTCAGCCTCGTCCTCTTCCACGACTCGGCCGAAGAAGTTCCTCTCAGCGAACTTGCCCGCGTCCAGGTTGGTCCGTTTTACACCAACACTCGCGAGGGGCTGCGGATGGCACAGCGCATCCTTCTTCGCCAAAAGAAAGACATGCGCCAAATCATCATGATCACCGATGGTAAACCCTCCGCCCTCACCCTCGAAGACGGCCGCATCTACAAAAATGCTTTCGGCCTCGACCCGTTCGTCGTCGGCCAAACGCTCCAAGAAGTGAACAAATGCAAGCGTGCTGGCATCATGATCAACACCTTCATGCTCGCCAGCGATTATTCCCTAGTCCACTTCGTCCAGAAAATCACCGAAATGTGCCGCGGCAAAGCCTACTTCACCACGCCCTATACGCTCGGCCAATATCTCCTCATGGATTACATGTCCCGCAAAACCAAGCAAATCCACTAATCTCCCTTTGCTTCCCTCTCCGCGTTCTCCCCCGCAAGATCTCCTCCTGCACTTAGCTCTAAATTCTTTACCTGCAACCTTTACCTCTCAACTCTCGATTTCCCTCTCGAACCCGTAAGCGCCGGGAACGTCTCGACACAGGCGCCGAATTTGCGGTATGAATTGGGTGGCACTCCCAGCCCTCGGAGAGGTTCGCATGAGAGGTTTCACGACCGTTCTTTCATCGGCCGCGCTGTGTTTTTTCCTCGGTTCCTTTTCCAGCCTGGCGCAAGATGCAAAGGACGCGCCAGCCGCACCGTCTCCTCGCTGGTACAATCCGACAAAATACAATCCGCGCAAATTGATCAAGCATGGCTCGAAATCAGCGAACGATCAGTTGGCCTCGAATGGCGACCTGGAAGCAAGACTAACGCATCAGTTGCAAGTTCAAGGAATCTTGCCTCAAGACAAGAACTTGCAGGACCTGTGTTCGGCTTTTAGAGAACTAGCTGAGTGCGTCGCGTCCCTCCGCGTCAGCCGCACCTTGCAGATCGACTTCTCTTGCTTGAAATGGGATGTGACCGCGGTGAAACCGAAGCCCGTTGCCGATTCCTGCGCCGGTCCTGCAGGCGGCAAAGCCATGGGCCTCCACAGAGCCGTCGATCTCCTAAAACCGGACACCGACGCCAAATCGGAAGCAAAAAACGCTCTGAAAAGAGCCCGTGAGGACATCAAAGACGCAAGCCAGTAGCTCGCCGCAGCCTTCGACCTGGCCCTCGATGGCGTCGTAGTGGAAGATCTTCATCTCGGAGCGATCGGCCCTGGCTCCGGCAGAGTATTTGCACTTACGCGCTTCATTCCAAAAATATAGTGCTCATGTAGACACATTGAGGCTATTGAATATTGCCTCGATGTAAACGTGCACAGTACCCTACGAACGGCTAACGCGCAATTCATAACCGTATGCCATGGCCAGACGATTCCGCGTTCAACTACGCCCCTGACGCATATTTAGGCCCAATTGGGAACGGCCAGGGGAATGCCAAATACGTCGCAATTGTCCGCGGCCTCACAGGCGCAAGGTAGCTAAGGAGCAATCGATCGCTATGAAGTCCCACTTCAAATTTGTCGTCTCGGTGTCCCTATTCCTGACTTCTTTTGTGCTTTCCGCCTGCAGCGGCCCTGTCGGCTCTGGCAGTGGTGGCACAGGGGGTGGGGGAGGCAGCACCGGTCCCTTTACTATTGGTGGGACCGTCAGCGGCTTGGCGGCGGGCGCATCCATGACGCTGCAAGATAACGGAGCCGAGAGTCTCGTAGTTTCCGCTAATGGCACTTTTACATTCAAGACTGCGATTGTCGCCAACAAGCCTTACTTAGTTACGGTTGCTCAGCCCCCCACCACGCCACCTCAGACCTGTACGGTGGCTGGCGGCAGTGGCACTGCGACAGCCACAGTCACGACCGTCGTTGTAACGTGCACCACAGGCACCCAGGCCATCGGGGTAACGGTTGCCGCCCTTACGGGCACCGGCCTGGTTCTGCAAAATGGCACCGAGTTCCTTACGATTACCGGGACCACGACTACCTCCCAGTTCAAAACTGC
>Ga0137394_10000568_pt1 | contig 25983 bp, 21 predicted proteins | sample czobulk116metaG_FD_108278 | JGI IMG/M metagenome (GOLD analysis project Ga0137394, IMG submission 108278) | Vadose zone soil microbial communities from Angelo Coast Range Reserve, California, USA - czobulk1.16 metaG | ecosystem: Environmental > Terrestrial > Soil > Vadose zone | place: USA...
GATCGTTCAGCGCGCCTGCCAGCCGCTCGGCCAGCCGCCGGCTGTTGACGAAGATGAGCGTCGATCGGTGCGCGCGAATCAGCTCGAGCAGCCGCGGATGGATCGCCGCCCAGATCGACGGGCGCGAATCGCCGACCGACGCCGGACCGCTCGGAATGTCGTCGGCCGTGGTCAGCTTCGCCATGTCCTCGACGGGGACTTCGATTGTGAGCTTCAGCGACTTCTTCCTGCCGGCGTCGACGATGGTCACCGGGCGGTAGCGGACGGGACCGCGGTGCGCCGAGAACTCGCCTTCGATGTCGCGCTCGACGTCGGGCTCGCTCGCGCGGCGCTTCATTGCGGATTGCGGATTGCGGGTTGCGGATTGATTGCGGATTGCGGATTGGGCGCCGCCGAGGAACCGCGCGACTTCGTCGAGCGGGCGCTGCGTTGCGGAGAGGCCGATCCGCTGCGGCGATCGCTCGCAGTTCGCCTCGAGCCGCTCGAGCGACAGCGCGAGATGCGCGCCGCGCTTGGTCGGCACCAGAGCGTGGATTTCGTCGATGATGACGGTGTCGATCGACCGCAGCGCCTCGCGCGCGTTCGACGTCAGCAGGAGATAGAGCGACTCGGGCGTCGTGATGAGGATATCCGCCGGATCGCGCTGGAATCGCGCGCGCTCCGACTGCGGCGTGTCGCCGGTGCGGATGGCAATCAACGGCGTGAGGTAGGCGTCGCCCCGCCCCTCGGCGATCTGGGCGATCCCGGCGAGCGGGGCGCGGAGGTTCCGCTCGACGTCGACGGCGAGCGCCTTGAGCGGCGACACGTACAGCACGCGGCAGCGTCCGCCTGTGGGCGCGGGCGTGAACATGAGACGATCGAGGCACCAGAGAAATGCGGTCAGCGTCTTCCCGCTGCCGGTCGGGGCGAGGATCAGCGTCGATTCGCCGCGGGCGATCGCGGGCCAGCCGAGCGCCTGCGGCCGAGTCGGCTCCTCGAAGGCGCCGCTGAACCAGCCGCGCGTGGCCGGATGAAACGGCGCGAGCGGATCATTCGAACGTGCGCCCACGTGGTCATCTTATAATGTGAGACTACACGTGCCCGGACTGGGGGACCCATGGGTGATGCAGGTGAAGGGCTGATCGACGCGGAAGGGCGTATTCAGGAGCGCCAGGAAGAGTTGGAGCGCGAGCGTACGCGCCTGAATCATGGCAAAGTCGTCCGCGATCCGGTGAAGATGGCGGCGCTCGAATCGCTGCGGCTGGCGCGCACCGAGCTGGGCCGGCAGCTGACGGCGACGTCCAATGAGAGGCGCCGCACGCAAATCGCGAAGGCAATCGAGGAAATCGATCGCCGCATGGCGGAAACGAGCGCGCAGCTGACTTCGTGAACGGGCTCGACCCGGTTTACCGGTACCACGACGGTACCAAGCATCATTTCAATCGATTCGCCAGGTCGCTGGGCTACCTCGACTGGGCGTCGCAACCCAGCCCGTTTCGATCGTACGCCGGCGCGCGGGAGATTCCGCTGCCTCCGCGGCCCGATGCCGCCGGTGCGTCGGTCGGCGGGCCACCATCCGCACTCCGCGACCCGTGCTCAGCAATCGGCCACGTGCTGCGCCACTCGCTCGGCTTGTCCGCCTGGAAGCGGTTTCGCGAGTCGCGCTGGTCGCTGCGCGTCAATCCGTCGAGCGGCAACCTCCATCCCACCGAAGCGTATGTCGTTGCCGGGCGCGCCGCCTGCGCGAGCGCCGCGCCCGCGGTCTATCACTACGCCGCCGATCGGCACGCGCTCGAGCAGCGATGCACGTTCGACGGGTCGGCATGGCCGGGCCCGCCGGATCTGGGTCCCGAGTCGTGGCTCGTCGCGCTGACCTCGGTTCACTGGCGCGAAGCGTGGAAGTACGGGGAGCGCGCGTTCCGCTATTGCCAGCACGATCTCGGTCACGCCATCGCGGCGGTGCGCATGGCGTCGGCGTTGTGCGGCTGTCGCGCGCGGATGCTGCCTGACTGGTCGCACGCGGACATCGCGGCGCTCACCGGCATCGATCGAGACGAGGATTTCGCCGAGGCGGAACGGGAGGAGGCCGGATGCCTGCTGCTGATCAGCAGGCCCCACGCCGGGTTCCGCGATCCGCAATCGCCCGGCATCGCTCGTGAGCCGCTCGTCGCCGCGGTGCGCGAGGGCCGGTGGATCGGCCGCGCGAGTCAGCTCAGCGAAGCCCACGTGCAGTGGACGTTCATCGACGAGGTCGCGGAGGCGACGCGCGATCCGGGTCGCGCCGCGTCGACCGTCGCCGTTCCAGCCGACCCCGCCCATCCTGTCGATCCCGCAGAGCCCGCCGCGCCCCCGTATCCCGCCAGCGTGATCCGGCAGCGTCGGAGCGCGGTGGCCCTTGACGGACGCTCGTCGATCGGCGCCGGGACGTTTTTCGGCATGCTGTCGCGCGTGATGCCGCGCGACGCTCCGCCGTGGGACGCCGTGTGGTGGCGCGCGCGCATCCATCTGGCGCTGTTCGTGCACCGCGTCGACGGCGTGGATCCGGGCGTCTATCTGCTGGCCCGCGATCCATCCGCGGTTGACCGCTTGCGCGCGGCGTGCGGCCGCGAGTTCCTGTGGCAGCCGATCGGCGACACCGTGCCGCTCTTCCTGCTCGCCCGCGGCGACTGCCGGCGTCTGGCGCAGCGCGTCAGCTGCGATCAGGAGATTGCGGCCGACGGCTTCTTCAGCCTCGGCATGATTGCGGACTTCGACGCGAGCCTGGACGCCTTCGGTCCGTGTTTTTACAGGCGTCTGTTCTGGGAGTCTGGCGTCGTCGGGCAGGTGCTGTATCTCGAGGCCGAGGCGGCCGGCACGCGCGGCACCGGCATCGGATGCTTCTACGACGATCCGGTGCACGACGTGCTGGGCCTCACCGGTCACGCGTTCCAGAGCCTGTATCACTTCACCATCGGGACGCCTGTCGAAGACGCCAGGCTCACGACCGAGCCAGGGTACTCCTGGGAGATCTGAGGATTCGACCGCGTAGGATACCGCTTTAGTACGGTGTAGGGCACCGCTTTAGCGGTGCCGCTCCAACTTAGCGGTGCCGCTCCAACGCAATCAAATCGATCATCTCCTCTCGCGAATGAATGCCTGAGCCCCAGAACCGGTACTCGATTGGCTCTTCTACCAATCCGGCCCGAACGGGATTCGCAATGAGATATCGAATGACATCGACCGTTGACTCGTCGCCTCGTAACACTCGTTCGTAATAACCCTTTTGCCAGAGGCGACGTCCGCCACGCCTCGCAAAATCGAAGCCCGACTTCTGCTTGGCGATCGCGACGAACGATTGAAGGTCGGCATCCTCGGTCGTGCCCTCGACGAGCAAATGAACATGATCTGGCATGACGCAGTACGCAACAACCGCGCACGCGAAACGCGTGGCCTCTTGAAGAAAGTGCGACAACGTCAATTCAACGACGGCGGCGTCGGTGAACACCGGACGGCGATCCAGCGCGCAAATCGTTATCGAATAACGATGTGGGCCAAGGTAGTCAAACGTGGCGAGTCGTTGCGGTCGCGCCATACGGCGTGCGCGTGCAATCGCGCAGCCACCCGTCCGCACCGGTAGCGTCGGCAAGGGTAAGGCGTCGGCACCGCTAAAGCGGTGCCCTACGAAAGCGGTGCCCTACGAAAGCGGTGCCCTACGGACTACGAAAGCGGTGCCCTACGGACGTGGCGTCGGCACCGCTAAAGCGGTGCCCTACGGACTACGGACGTGGCGTCGGCACCGCTAAAGCGGTGCCCTACGAAAGCGGTGCCCTACGGACGTGGAGTACGACTACGGCCTGCGACGGACGCGGCCTACGAACGCAGGCGAAGAATGTCGAGGTCGACGCTGAAGTCGCGCGCGAGAGTGCGAGCTTTGCTGGTGTGATCGTGCAGGAAGTGTTCAGGCAAATCAGTGACGTGAGGCGCCGGCTGTGAGGCCGCGATCGCAATCACTCTCCGGTAATCGTCAACCATCGCGTCGACGGTGTGATGCGCGGACCAGTACGCGCGGCCGGCGCGGCCGAGCGTCTCTCTGAGCCCCCGATCCTCCGTCAGCGCGCGCATCGCGGCGAGCAGCGCGCCTTCCTCGTCCAGCAGGTCGATCGCGATCGCAACCGGCTCGATGCTCGACCGCGAGACGTGTCGGTTCCGCAGATCCATCGTCGGCACGTCGACCAGATGCGCGAGATCGGTGATGAGCGTCGGCCGCGCGGCGGCGAGGCACTGCACCCACGACGCCGAGGTTTCGAGCGCCGTCGGCCAGCGCAGGCAGAGACAGGCGTCCGCCGCCGCGAGGTAGTCGCCGACCGCCTCGTCCGGCACATAGCCGATGACGTGGACGCGCGGCGCGATGGCCGCCGCCGCGACATCGGCGTCGAGTCCCGCGCAGTCCGAGGCGTCGCCCGCCAGCACCAGATGGACGTCGGCCCCCTGGCGCGCGAGCGTCGCGACCGCGCGCAGGATCGCGCCGACGCGCTTCTCCGCCGTGATTGTCCCGAACGCCGCGAACAGCATGGCCCGCTCGGAGACGCCGAGGCTCGCGCGTACTCGTCCGCGCGCGGCGGCTTCGGTCTGGAACGCCGGCGTGCCGAGACGGATCGGTTCGATCCGCGTGCCGGGAAATTCCTCCCGCAGATCGGCCGCCACGCGCGGGTTGTGCACCGCGACCATGCGCGCCGTGCGCACGACCACGCCGAGCATCGACCACGTGTAGTAGATCGGCCCGCTCAGTCCTTCGACCGCGTACTCCACGACGTCGCGCGGCGCATCCGGGTGGTCGTACCAGAACTCGCGCCGGTAATCGTCGAAGCGCCGCTGGCTGAGGAGCTGGCGCGCGCGTGCGTGGTGCAGACGGGGGTCGTGCACCACCACCAGCCCCGGATAGCGCGCGAGGTACGCCCAGATGTAGTCGTGGCAGGAGGCGTTGCCCAGGTGGTAGACGACGAGGTCGTACGGCGCGCGACGGTGCATCCAGACAAAATCGTAGGCGTTCGTTTCGGCGAAGGCATCTATGGCGAAGCTCCCCGTGAGCCGCGGAATCAGCGCCGCACTATAGGCGGCGATCCCGGAGCGGACCGGCGGAAGCGGCGAAAACCACGCGACACGCATAGAAATCAAATAGTCGAGTAATCCGTAGAAATAGTCGAGAGTCGGTAGTCGACAGTCGGTGGTCGAGCGTCGGTGGTGCGAGTGAACCGCCACCTCGACCGCGCCGCGCCCCGGCACCGGCTTCGACTATATGTCGACGACGGACTCACGACCCTCGACTACCGACTAGCGACTGCCGCCTACCGACCCTCGACTGGCGACTAGCGACCCTCGACTAGCGACCCTCGACTGGCGCCACCGACTACCGACTAGCTGTGTGTTAGCATGACAGCCTGGCTTGGGAAATCGTTCACAAGCCGACATACATCGCATGCAGGGCTGGCTCTCCATCCTGATCATGATCGCGCTCGGCGCCGGTTTTGGACTGATCTCGGTCTTGCTCTCCAGCGTCCTCGGCCCCCGGCACCCCACGCCGGAGAAGTCCGCCCCGTACGAGTGCGGCATGCCCCCGGTCGGCGATGCGCGCGAGCGCCAATCGGTCAAGTTCTATCTCGTCGCGATGATCTTTCTCCTCTTCGACATCGAGGTCGCGTTCCTGTACCCGTGGGCGATGGCGCTGCGCGATCTCGGATGGAACGGCTTCATGCAGGTGCTGCTGTTCATGACGCTGCTGCTGGCCGGCTACGTCTACGTCTGGCGCAAGGGCGCGCTCGACTGGGGAACGTCCATCGATCGCCGATCGCCGATCGGCAAATGATATGGGTTTAGAGTCCGAGATCCCGGTTCTGACCACAACCGTCGAAAAAATGGTGCAGTGGGCCCGGCGCTCGTCGATCTGGCCCGTCACCTTCGGCCTCGCGTGCTGCGCGATCGAGATGATGGCCATGAGCTGCTCGCGCTACGACATCGCGCGCTTCGGCGCCGAGGTCTTCCGCGGCAGCCCCCGCCAGTCGGACCTGATGATCGTCGCCGGCCGGCTGTCGCGGAAGATGGCGCCGGCGCTCCGCCGGATCTACGACCAGATGCCCGAGCCGAAGTGGGTGATCTCGATGGGCGCGTGCGCGTCGATCGGCGGCGTCTTCGACAACTACGCGCTCGTCCAGGGCGTCGATCAGATCGTTCCGGTGGACGTGTACGTGCCCGGCTGTCCGCCGCGCCCGGAATCGCTCATCTACGGCATCGTCCAGCTCCAGCGGAAGATCGACCACCAGAAGCTCACGTAGATGGATGCCACCGCGCTCATCGCCGCGCTGCAGGGCGCAGTGCCCGGCGCGCAGATCGAGAGCGCGCCGAGCGTCGATCTGCAGATGACTGTGTATGTGCAGCCGGCTGACGTGTCTGCCGTGGCGCGCGCGCTGCGCGATCGCGGGGAGCTCGCCTTCGACTTTCTCGCCGAGGTCACCGCTGTCGATTTCTGGCCGGCCGATCCGCGGTTCGAGCTCGTGTACATGCTCGTGTCGATCGCGAACCGGCGGCGGCTGCGCGTGAAGGTGCGGCTGCCGGCGGACGACCCGCACGTGGCGACGGTCAGCGACGTGTGGCCGGCGGCGAACTGGCTCGAGCGCGAAGTGTGGGATCTGTTCGGCATCGCGTTCGACGGCCACCCGGATCCGCGCCGGCTGCTGATGCCGGAGGACTGGGACGGCTATCCGCTCCGGAAGGACTATCCGGTGCAGATCCGGATGAGGCCGCAGTCGAGCCAGCCGCTGCAGGTCACCGCCGAGGAGTTCCGCGCGAATCTCATGAAGGATCGGCTGACGCGTGGAACATGAGCGACATCGTGCGTGCCGCGCTGGACGAGACGATCGCGTTGCACCGGCGCGTGAGGGACGCTGACCTGCAGCCGCTGCTCGATGCCGCGGCCGCCGTCGGCAAGGCGGTGACCACCGGTGGGAAGCTGCTGCTGTTCGGGAACGGCGGGAGCGCGTCGGATGCGCAGCACGTGGCGGCGGAGCTGGTCTGGCGCTTTCAGCGCGAGCGCGCCGCGCTGGCGGCGATCGCGCTGACGGTCGACACGAGCGTGCTGACGAGCGTTGCCAACGACACTGCCTACAATCGGGTGTTCGCGCGTCAGGTGGAGGCGCTCGGACGCGCAGGCGACGTGGCGCTCGGCATCAGCACCAGCGGCGCCTCCGCCAATGTCGTCGCGGCGCTGGAGGTGGCGCGGGCACGAGGGCTGCTCACGATCGCGCTGACCGGCCGGGACGGCGGACCGGTCGGGCGCGCGGCGGCGATTCACGTGAACGTGCCGTCGGAGGTGACCGCGCGCGTGCAGGAAGTGCACCGGACCCTGTTGCACGTGATGTGCGACATCGTAGAGAGATCGCTTGTCGATCACTGAGAGAACCCTTTGCGTCCCTGGCGTCCTTTGTGTTGACGTCGCGCCGGAGCGAGCCTGATGCCGGAGCTCAGGACGGAAACGATGACCGTCAACATGGGGCCTCAGCACCCCAGCACACACGGCGTGCTGCGTCTGGTGCTGGAGCTCGACGGCGAGACCGTGCGCTCGGCCGCGCCGACGATCGGCTACCTCCACACCGGCATCGAGAAAACCACGGAGCAGAAGAAGTGGCAGCAGGTGATCCCGCTCGTCGAGCGCATGGATTACCTGAGCGCGCAGTCCAACAGCATGGCCTTCTGCCTGTCGGTCGAGAAGCTGCTGGGGCTCGAGACTCCGCAGCGCGTGCGCGACATCCGCGTGCTCCTCGCCGAGCTGCAGCGCATCAACAGCCATCTCGTCTGGCTCGGCACGCATGGGATGGAAATCGGCGCCGTGTCGGTGATGCTCTACTGCTTCCGCGAGCGCGAGGTGCTGCTGAACATCAACGAGCTGCTTGCCGGCTTCCGGCTGTTCCCGAGCTACGTCCGCGTCGGCGGGCTGCGCGAAGACCTCCCGCGCGGCTTCCACGACGCCGTGCGGGCGTTCCTGAAGGGGTTTCCGCCGAAGCTGGACGAGTACGAAGATCTGCTGACGAGAAACGAGATCTACTTGAAGCGCGCGCAGGGCGTCGGCGTCATCTCGAAGGACGATGCGGTGGCGTACAGCCTCGTGGGGCCGATTGCCCGCGCCGCCGGCGTCGACTACGACGTCCGGAAGTATTTTCCGTACCTCGGGTACGAGACCTACGACTTCAAGGTACCCACCCAGACGCGCGGCGACGTGTACGCGCGCTACCAGGTGCGCATCGCCGAGATGCGCGAGAGCGTGACGCTCTGCCGGCAGGCGCTCGAGCGGATCGCGCCGACGGGCGCCTTCGCGGTCGACGATCCGCGCATCACGCCGCCGCCCAAGGATCGCGTGTACACCGAGATGGAGGCGCTGATTCAGCACTTCCTGATCTACTCGCAGGGCTTCACCGTGCCGGCCGGCGAGGCCTACGTGCCGGTCGAGGGGCCGCGCGGCGAGCACGGGTTCTATGTGGTGTCGGACGGGACGAACCGGCCGTGGCGCGTCAAGTCGCGGCCGCCGTCGCTGCTCGCGTGTCAGGCGCTCGAGCGCATGATCGTCGGAGGGTTGATTGCCGACGTCATCGCCGTCATCGGATCGATTGACGTCGTGATGGGAGACGTGGACCGGTGAGCTTTCATCCGAAGATGGCCTACGACGCCACCTTCCACAAATCGGCGCGCGCGCTCGAGGACGAAGGGCCGCCTTTTGCCTATACCGCCGCGAACCGCGCGCGCTTCGACGAGATCGTGAAGCGTTACCCGCCGGATCGCCGGCGCTCGGCCGTGCTGCCGGCGCTGTATCTCGCGCAGTACCAGCAGGGCTACATCACGGCGAACGCGATTCGCCATGTCGCGGATCTCATCGGCATCACCCGCGCCGACGTCGAGGACGTCGTGTCGTACTACACGATGTTCTACACGCGGCCGGTGGGCAAGTTCGTGATCAACGTGTGCCGCACGCTGTCGTGCGCGGTCAACGGCGCGGAACGGGTCACCGAGGAGCTGTCCGCGGCGCTGGGGATCAAGCCGGGCCAGACCGATCCGACCGGGGCCTTCACGCTCATGGAAGTCGAATGTCTCGGTGCGTGCGACCGCGCGCCCGTGGTCATGGTCAACGACGCCTGGCACGAGCGCCTGCAACCGGAAGCGGCGGCCAAGCTGGTCGAGGACCTTCGCACGCGCGGCGAGGCGGCGCTCAGCGGCTGCGTGCACGTGGTAGAGAAAAACCGATGAGCGCTCACCACGAAGGCACGAAGCAGCGCGAAGATCACGAAGAACTTCCTTCGAAGAATCATTTTCGTGTGTTGCGTGGCTCTTCGGTGTTTTCGTGGTGGGCTGGTGTTCGTGACAAGCCATAGGTGATATGGATCCTGTCCTCATCAAACACGTGCGCGAGCCGAACTCCTTCACGCTGGATTTCTACCTCCAACACGAGGGATACGGGGCGTTGAAGCTGGCGCTCATGAAGAAGCCGGACGAGATCATCGAGCTCGTCAAGGCGTCCGGGCTACGCGGACGCGGCGGCGCGGGATTCCCGACCGGCATGAAATGGGGGTTCGTCGACAAGAAAACCGATCCGCGCTACATCATTTGCAACGCGGACGAGAGCGAGCCGGGCACGTTCAAGGATCACCTGCTCATGGAGCGCAATCCGCACCTGCTCATCGAAGGATGCGTGATCGGGTGCTACGCGATCGGCGCGAAGGTCGCGTACATCTACATCCGCGGCGAGTTCTTTCACGTGCAGGGCGTCCTCGAGCGCGCGGTCGACGAGGCGTACGCCCGTGGATTCCTCGGCACGAACATCTTCGGCTCGGGTTTCGACTGCGATGTCTACATGCACCGTGGCGCTGGCGCGTACGAAGCGGGCGAAGAGACGGCGCTCCTCGAATCGCTCGAAGGCAAGCGCGCGCAGCCGCGCAACAAGCCGCCGTTTCCGGCCGTCGCCGGCCTCTACGGCAAGCCGAGCGCAGTGAACAACGTCGAGACGCTGTGCAACGTGCCGGCGATCGTCTCGAAGGGCGCGGAGTGGTTCAAGTCGCTCGGTCCCGACAAGAACGGCGGGCCGAAGCTCTACTGCGTCAGCGGCCACGTCAGGAACGCCGGGACGTTCGAGGCGTCGATGAGCATCACGCTGCGCGAGCTCATCGACGGCTACGCCGGCGGCGTGCGCGACGGCCGCACGCTCAAGGCCGTGATCCCCGGCGGATCCTCGGTGCCGATCCTGATGCCGAACCAACTCGATATCCCGGCGAGCTTCGACGCGATCCAGCAGGCCGGGTCCATGCTCGGCTCGGCGGCCATCATCGTCCTCGACGACACGACCTGCATGGTGTGGCTCGCGGAGAATCTGCTGCACTTCTATCGGCACGAGTCGTGCGGCAAGTGCACCCCGTGCCGCGAGGGCACCGACTGGCTGCACAAGATTCTCCGCCGCATCGAGCGCGGCGAAGGGCAGATGCGCGACCTCGATCTGCTGGCGAGCATCTCGGGCAACATCGCCGGCAAGACGCTCTGTGCGTTCGGCGACGCCGCCGTGGCGCCGGTGTTGACGACGCTGAAGCACTTCCGGCACGAATACGAGGCGCATGTCAGCGAAGGGCGGTGCACGTTGCCCGCCGATTGGCGCGCGCGGCAACCGGTCGGAGCGCACTGACGAAATGCAACCACGAAGGCACGAAAACACGAAGAATCCACGCGAAGAAGATGGGTTTTTCTTCTTCGTGTCTTCGTGTCTCCGTGGTCCCGGCAGCACACGATGACCCCGCTGCTCGTCGCACAGATCGTTCTGACGCTCTTCGTCTTCGTGATGCTGCTGAACTCGGCGGCCGTCATGGTGTACGTGGAGCGGAAGGTGGCGGCGCTGCTGCAGCAGCGGCTGGGTCCCTACCTCGTCGGCCCGAAAGGGATGCTCCAGCCGCTGGCCGACATCATCAAGCTGCTGTTCAAGGAGGAACTGCGGCCGCGGGCGGCCGACCCGCTGCTCTTCGCGCTGGCGCCGATCATCTCCGCCACGGCGGCATTTGCGGCCTTCGCCGTCGTCCCCTTCGGCGCCGAGACCACCTTCTTCGGTCTGCTCGACGAGCCACTCCGCCTGCAGGTCGCGGACGTCAACGTCGCGGTCCTGGTGATCTTCGCGGTGGCGTCGATGGGCGTGTACGGCATCGTGCTGGCCGGGTGGAGCTCGAACAGCAAGTACTCGCTGCTCGGCGGCCTGCGATCGTCGGCGCAGATGATCAGCTACGAGCTGTCGTACGGCCTCACGCTGGCCGCCGTGCTGCTCATCGGCAACTCGCTGTCGCTGACCGATCTCGTCAACCGCCAGGCGGGGACGTGGCTCGGGTTCATTCCGCGGTGGTACGTGTTCCTGCAGCCGCTCGGCTTCCTGATCTTCATGACCGCCGGCATCGCCGAGACCAACCGCGCGCCGTTCGACTTCCCGGAGGCGGAGCAGGAGCTCGTCGCCGGCTATCACACCGAGTACAGCAGCATGAGCTTCGCGATGTTCTTCCTCGCGGAGTACGTCAACATGGTCACCGTCTCGGCGGTGGCGACCGATCTGTTTCTGGGCGGCTGGCGCGGCCCGTTCCTCCCGGAGTCGCTCGGCTGGATCTGGTTCCTGATCAAGGTCGGCGCGCTGCTGTTCTTCTACGTCTGGATGCGGTGGACGCTGCCGCGGTACCGCTACGACCAGCTCATGTCGTTCGGCTGGAAGGTGCTGTTGCCCGCCTCGGTGATCAATCTGCTCGTGACGGCGGCGGGGGTGCTCTATTTTGAGCTGTGATCTTCGCCTTCTCCGTGCCGTCGCCGCCGAGAGACGATGATCTCCTTCTACATGTTTGCGTTCATCGCCGTGGTGGCATCCCTGCTCGTCATCGCGCAGCGCAACCCGATTTACAGCGTCCTGCTGCTCATCGCGTCGTTCGGCGCGTTGTCCGCCCTGTACGTGCTGCTCGACGCGCCGTTCGTCGCCGTCATCCAGATCATCGTCTACGCCGGCGCGATCATGGTGCTCTTCCTCTTCGTCGTCATGCTGCTGAACGCGCCGCATGAGGATACGGAGTACGACGAGCGCGTCCACCCGCTGCTCCGTCCAGGGCCGATGCGGTTCGGCGCGGGGCTCGCCGTGGCGCTCGTGGTGGAGCTCTGGTGGGCGCTCGGCAGGGGCGGGGAATCGGGCAGCTTCGCCGGCGGATCGGTGACGTCGGTGGCCGCCATCGGACGATCGCTGTTCACCGACTACGCGTTCCCCTTCGAAGTCACGTCGATCCTGATTCTGGTGGCGATGGTCGGCGCGGTGCTGCTGGCCCGGCGCGAGGAGCCGCGGTGATGGTGCCGCTCAGCCACTACCTCCTGCTGTCGGCGATGCTCTTCTCGATCGGCACCGCCGGCGTGTTCGTGCGCCGCAACCTGATCACGATCCTGCTCTCGATCGAGATCATGCTGAACGCCGTGAACCTGACGTTCGTCGCGTTCGGCCGCGCGCTCGGGTCGGCCGACGGGCAGATCATCGTCTTTTTCGTGATGACCGTGGCGGCCGCCGAGGCAGCGGTCGGGCTCGCGATCATCATCAGCTTGTTCCGTCACCGCGAGTCGCTGAACCCGGAATCGTTCACGGCGCTGAAATGGTGAGCACGAAACTCACGAAATGCGAGAACTCGCGAACTCACGAAAGCCGCGAAAGTGGTGACCGCGAAACGCGCGAACGGCGGAGCGCAGTGATCGCAGAGAGAAACCTTCGCGTGCTCCGCTGTCTCCGCGGTTACACGTCGTCTTCATGACATGTTGCTGCTGATTCCGCTCCTCCCGTTCATCGGCTTCCTGGTGAACGCCAGCGTCGGCCGGCGTCTCAGCAAGGCGGCGGCCGGCGCGGTGGCGTGCGGCGCGATGGCGGGGTCGTTCCTGGTGTCGCTGCTGGAGGTGTGGCGGCTGGCGGCCAAGGAGCCCGCATCGCGCGCGATCGCGAACCAGGTGTTCACCTGGATCTCGTCCGGCGACTTCACGGCCGCCTTCACCCTGCGCGTCGATCCGCTGGCCGCGGTGATGATCCTGGTCGTCACCGGGATCGGATCGCTGATTCACATTTACTCGACCGCCTACATGCACGAGGAGAGCGACGCGGAGTTCGCGCGCTACTTCTCGTATCTCAACCTCTTCGCGGCGTTCATGCTGGTGCTCGTGCTCGGCTCGAATTTTCTCGTGATGTTCGTCGGCTGGGAAGGCGTCGGCCTCTGCTCGTATCTGCTGATTGGCTTCTGGTTTCAGAAGAGGTCGGCGTCGGATGCCGGGAAGAAGGCGTTCATCGTCAACCGCATCGGCGACTTCGGATTCGTCCTGGGTGTGCTGCTCGCGTTCGTCCGCTTCGGCTCAGTCGATTTCCAGGACATCGCGCGCGCCGCCGGCGCGATGAGCCCGGAAACGACTTTCGGCACCATGTCGATGATCACGCTGCTGCTGTTCGTCGGCGCGACCGGCAAGTCGGCGCAGATCCCTCTCTATGTCTGGCTGCCCGACGCGATGGAGGGGCCAACGCCGGTCTCGGCGCTGATCCATGCGGCGACGATGGTGACCGCGGGCGTGTACATGATTGGTCGCAACGCCGTGCTCTTCAGCCACGCGCCGCAGACGCTGACGATCGTCGGCGTCATCGGCACGGCGACGGCGCTGATGGCCGGCACGATCGGGCTCGTGCAGAACGACATCAAGCGCGTGCTCGCGTACTCGACCGTCTCCCAGCTCGGGTACATGTTCCTCGCGATGGGCGTCGGCGCGTACGCGGCCGGCATCTTTCACCTCTATACACACGCCTTCTTCAAGGCGCTGCTCTTCCTTGGCTCCGGCGCGGTGATTCACGCGCTGGCGGGCGAACAGGATCTCCGGCGGATGGGCGGGCTGAGAAAGGATCTGCCGATCACTTACTGGACGTTCCTCATCGGCGCAATCGCGATTGCCGGCGTCCCCGGGCTGGCCGGCTTCTTCAGCAAGGACGAGATTCTGTTCCGCACGTACGCCGGCGGGCACACCGTGCTCTGGATCGTCGCCATGCTGACGTCGCTGCTGACGGCGATCTACATGTTCCGGTTGGTGTTCCTGGTATTTCATGGCGAGCCGCCTTCGCCACGGGCTGAGGCGGGCGAGCCGCACGCCGCACCCTCGCATGCCGCACCCTCGCACGTCGGACCCTCGCACGCCGCACCCTCGCACGTCGCACCCTCGCACGACAGCCATCTCCATGATGCCCCGCCAGCGATGGCGCTGGTGCTGATCGTGCTGGCCGTCGGATCCGTCGCGGCGGGCTACGTCGGCCTGCCCTCGGTGCTCGGCGGGGGGGACTGGTTCGCCCGGTTTCTCGAGCCGAGCTTTGCCCCGCAGGCGCACGAGGAGGTTGCCGAGCGCGGCCTCGAGCTGACGCTGATGCTCGCGTCGACCCTTGTCGCCGTCGCCGGCATAAGCATCGCGGCGTACTTCTTCCTGAAGAATCGGCGCGCGGCCGACCGCATGGCCGACCGGTTCCTCGGCGTCCGCACGCTGCTGCTGAACAAGTACTATGTCGACGAAATCTACGACGCGGCCATCGTCCAGCCCGTTCGGATCGTGTCCGAGGACGCGTTGTGGAAGGTGATCGACGTGCGGGTGATCGACGGCGCCGCCAACGGCGTGGGCGAGACCGTCGCCGGCGCGAGCGAGTGGCTGCGGCGGGTTCAAACCGGCTCGGTGCGGTCGTACGCGGCCTCGGTCTTCCTCGGCGTTGTCTTGATCCTGGGGTATTACCTGTGGCGTTGATCAAACACAAGGCCACGAAGGACACAAAAGCAAGCCCCTCGGGGTTGTTAGATGGTTTGATCCGTTGTGTCCATGGTGTCCTTGGTGTTGAAAAGGCTTGATGCGTTTTCCGATTCTCACCTCGCTCGTCTTTCTGCCGGTCGCCGGCGCCATCCTGCTGCTCTTCGTGCGGGGCGACGAAGAGCAGAGCGCGCCGATCGTGCGGAAGATCGCCCTGATCGTGTCGCTGCTGGTCTTCGGCGAGACGCTGCTCCTCTGGAGCCGCTTCAACGCGGCGTCGGCGGACTTCCAGTTCGTCGAGCGCCACGCGTGGATTCCAGCCTTCGGCATCGACTACCACATCGGCGTCGACGGCATCAGCCTGCTGCTGCTCGTGCTGACCGGCTTCCTCACGCCGCTGGCGCTGCTCAGCTCGTGGGAATCGATCCACAAGAAGACGAAAGCGTTCTGCATGTTCCTGCTCCTGCTCGAGAGCGCGATGATGGGCGTCTTCGTCTCGCTCGACCTCTTCCTGTTCTACGTGTTCTGGGACGCGATGCTCGTGCCGATGTACTTTCTCATCGGCGTCTGGGGCTACGACCGGCGCATCTATGCGGCGGTCAAGTTCATCCTCTACACGATGGCCGGCAGCGTGCTGATGCTGCTCGCGATCCTGGGGCTGGCCTATCTGCACCTCACGACGGCCAATAGCTACAGCTTCGATCTCCTGAAGCTGTACGACATGCGTGTGCCGCTCCACCTGCAGTTCTGGTTCTTCCTCGCGTTCACGCTGGCGTTCGTCATCAAGGTGCCGCTGTTCCCGTTCCACACGTGGCTGCCCGACGCGCACGTCGAGGCGCCGACCGCCGGATCGGTGATCCTCGCCGGTGTGCTGCTGAAGATGGGCACGTACGGCCTCGTGCGCTTTGCGTTTCCGCTGTTTCCGGACGCCGCGCTGTTTTTCGCGCCCTCCCTGGCGGTGCTCGCCATCGTCGGGATCATCTACGGCGCGCTGGTCGCGATGGTCCAGCCGGACATGAAGAAGCTGGTGGCGTACTCGAGCGTGAGCCACCTGGGCTTCGTCGTGCTCGGCATCGCGGCGATGAACACCCAGGGCGTCCAGGGCGCCGTCTACCAGATGCTGAACCACGGCGTCAGCACCGGCGGCCTCTTCCTGATCGTCGGCATGCTGTCGGATCGGCGCCACACGAGGCTGATCGCAGAGTACGGCGGCCTGAAAAAAGTGGCGCCGCGTCTGGTCGCGGCATTCCTGCTCGTGACGCTGTCGTCAATCGGTCTGCCTGGGCTGAACGGCTTCGTCGGCGAGTTCTTGATCCTGCTCGGCGCGTTTCGCTGGGATCCGCGTCTGGCCGCATTCGCCGCGAGCGGCGTCATCCTGTCCGCCACCTACATGCTGTGGATGTTCCAGCGCGTGAATTACGGACCGGTGACCAATGAGAAGAACGCCCACCTCCCCGACCTGCAGCCGCGCGAGTGGGCGGTGATTGCTCCCATCATCGCGATCGCGGTCCTGATGGGCGTGCTGCCCAACCTGTTCCTGCGGCCCATCGAGGCGTCGGTCGACCGGACGCTGACCAGGATTCATCAAGCCGCGCCCGCGCGTATTCAGGTGGGATTCGGGATTCGGGATTTGGGATTTGCCGTCCGCGATATCCGGCTCCCGGGCACATCCGGCGTGCCCAACGAATCCCGAATCCCGAATTCCGAATCCCGAGTCCCGACCGAATCCCGAATCCCAACTGGATCCCGAATCCCGAACCCCGAATCCCGAATCCCGACCGAATCCCGAATCCCGAATCCCGAATCCCGATGATGTCCTCCTTCAACGCAATCGTCCCGATGGCGTGCGTGACCGCGGCGGGCATCGCTGCGATGGTCGCCGAGGCCTTCCGCGATCCGGGCGAGCGCATGCCGATCGGGGGGCTTGGCGTCGTCGGCCTCGTCGGCGCCGCGATCGCGACGTTCCTGCTCTGGAACCGGAACGCGTCGAGTTTCGACGTCGTGTCGGCGGACAACTTCGGCCTGTTCGTCACCTGGATTCTGATCGTGGTCGGCCTGCTGTCGCTGGCGATCTCGGGCACCTCGATCGAGCGCGGGCGGCTGCCCGGCGGCGAGTACTACGCGCTCATGCTGTTCGCCACGGCCGGCATGATGCTGATGGCGACGGCCTCGGACCTGCTCGTCATCTTCCTCGCCCTCGAGGTGCTGTCGCTGGCCGTCTACGTGCTGACGGGCATCCGCCGCGATTCGCCAGCCGCGAGCGAAGCGGCGTTCAAGTATTTCCTGCTCGGCGCGTTCTCCAGCGCGTTCTTTCTGTACGGCATCGCGTTCACCTACGGGCTGACCGGCAGCACCCGCCTCGATCGCATCGGCAGCCTGATGTCGGCGCAGGCGCTGGCGCCGACGCCGATGCAGCTGCTGGCCGTCGGCCTGATCATCGTCGGGTTCGCGTTCAAAGTGGCGGCCGTGCCGTTCCACATGTGGACGCCGGACGCCTACGAGGGCGCGCCGCCGGCGGTGACGGCGTTCATGTCCACGGGCGTGAAGGCCGCCGCCTTCGCGTCGTTCGCCCGCGTGTTCCTGTCGGCGTTCGAGCCGATGGTCACAACGTGGAACCCAGTCAGCCATGTCATCTGGATCATTGCGGGGGCGACGATGATCGTCGGCACCGTGGTCGGCGTGGCGCAGTCGAACGTGAAGCGCATGCTGGCGTACTCGAGCATCGCGCACGGCGGCTATCTGCTGGTGGCGCTCGTGTCGGCGAACGACGTCGGCAAGGGCGCGCTCCTGTTCTACCTGCTGACGTATGCGGTGACGAACATCGGCGCGTTCGGCGTGATCGCGGTGCTCGAGACGACCGATCGGCCGAACGATCAGGTCCGTGACTACGCCGGGCTGTGGAACAGCCACCCGGTGCTCGCGGCGCTGATGACGGTCTTCCTGCTGTCGCTCGGGGGGTTCCCGCCGATGGCCGGCTTCATCGCAAAATGGTACGTCTTCAGCGCGGCGGTGAAGGCCGGCTATACCGGCCTCGCGATCCTCGGCGTGCTGACCAGCGTCGTCTCCGTCTTCTTCTACCTGCGCATCGTCGTCATGATGTACATGACGTCGACCGACAACCCGGCGCCGTTCCCCCCGGTGCCGCGGATGGCCGGCGCGGCGCTGCTCGTGTCGGCCATCCTGATCGTCTATCTCGGCATCCTGCCGACGCGCGTCCTCGAGTGGGCGGCGTCCTCGATTTCCACGATCTTTTGAACGAGCGACCGGCTGAACGGCGGTTGACTCCGAGCGCGACTGACCGTCTGCGGCGCCGCCCCGCGAGCGCCAGTTCCTTCGTGACACGGAGCTGAAGTCGAATACACGCTCGGCGGCAGCCATTCCATGACGACGGGCGCGCCGCCGTCACGCGGTGCACGAACGAGAGTATTCGATCGTCAGCATCGGTCGAGCCTGCTGGCCGGGAGCGACGCAGACGCCCGGTTCGGCCGACGGAATCGCCCGCAGGCATTCATAGATGGCGCGCAAGTCTTCGTCGGTCATGTTGCGTAAGAAAGGGCCACGGCATCACCTGCAGGAATGCGATTCACACGGTCAATCGCCGCCGCAGCAGCGTCGAGCCACCGCGGCACCCGGCGGAAGATTGCCGAAAACGAGTCAGGGCACATGTGTGGCCCCGCACGTCGGTGCCTGGCCGTGAAGATCGCCGGCATGCTGCACCGCACGACCATGACGCCGAGAGAGCTTTTTCATGCAGTACAGCGCAATGACACGTCAGGCTCGACTTCCGACTCCGATCGACTTCCTCAATCAGTCGTCCGGCCCGCATGTCGCCGACGAGCGCCTGAAGCGCTGGACCGCACGCGGGCGTGTTGACATATAGCCCGCATCGGAGTATCACCGGGCTCAACCGCAAAGAGTCGTCGAAGGTCCCCTCGTGTTTCCGGAGGTGAAAGATGTGCAGACTCGCCGTCGCCGTGTTCGCAGGCGTTCTCACGCTGGCGCCCATTGCAGGCGCCGCCCAAGGTCAGTCGTCCGCCATCCAAGGTCATGTCCTCGACGAATCGGGTGGTGCGCTGCCCGGCGTGACCGTGGTCGTCACGCACCAGGGGAGCGGCGCCTTTCGCCAGGTTGTCAGCAACGCCGACGGCTCTTATTTCGTGACCGGCATACTCCCCGGCCCGTATCGGATCACCGCCGAGCTCTCGGGGTTCAGGAAATACGAGCGCCCGGATGTCCTCCTCACGGTCGGGAACACGGCGACCCTCGACGTCACGCTCGGGGTGGGCGGTCTCGAGGAGAGCGTCACGGTGACCGGCGAGTCGCCGCTCATCGACTCGACGTCAAAGCAGATCGGCGCCAATATCGGCCAGGCCGAGCTGGTCGCGTTGCCGATCATGAACAAAGACTGGATGTACGCCGTCGGCCTGACGCCGGGCATCCAGGTCGCTTCGTCGACCGCTTCGTTCTCCTGCGAGTCGCTGATCGTCGGCGGCGGGAGCAACCGGAGCGGCAACTTTTCCATTGATGGCGGCGGCAACAACGACGACTATCTCGGCTCGTCGTGCGGCAGTCAGGTCCGCCCGGCGATCGAGGCGGTGCAGGAGTTCCAGGTGTTGACGAACCAGTACGACGCGGAGTTCGGCCGCACGGCTGGAGCGATCGTCAACGTCATCACGAAGCAGGGCTCGAACACCGTCCACGGCTCCTTGTTCGACCGTTACACCGACCAGCGGCTTACGGCGCCGGACTTCTTCGTCGCGCAAAACAACCTGTCCAAGCCCGAGACGGCACAGAAGGACTGGGGCGGCACGCTCGGCGGGCCGATCAAGAAGGACAAGGCCCATTTCTTCTACAGCCTGGACCGCATCGTCTATGCCGAGGGCCGCAGCAATACTTTTCCTGCCCGGCCGGAGCTGAACTACGCGAACACCCAGACCATGTACCTCTGGAACCACATGGTACGTTTCGACCAGCAGATCAACCCCAACAACACGTGGACCGCTCGCTATCTGGTCGAGTACTCGCCGACGTTCGGCCGCGTCGCCAGAAAAGAGACGCTCGCGGGCAGAGACCAGGAGTTCGACATCGACAGGACGACGGGAGCCAAGTGGAACGTGGTCCTCGGGAACAACCGGGTCAACGAGGTCCGTGTCGGCTACACCCACGAGAAGAACGGCTTCACGGTGCCCGAGGTGCAGAACGGCGTGGCGATGGTCGATGTGCAGCCCACGCTCAGCATGCTGACGTTCTTCGATGGGCCGAACAACGGCGCGCTCTTCCGCATCGACAATGCGTACGAGGTCACCGAGGCCTTCTCCCAGTTCATGCCGCACAAGCTCGGAGGGGATCACGATCTGAAGGTCGGCGGCCAGTTCATCTACTCCACCATCAATCTCCCCGACCAGACGGACATGAACGGGAGGTTCACCTTCTCGACCGACAAGGCATTCAACAGGAGCGATCCATCGACGTATCCGGAGCGTCTTTTTATCAGGGTGCCTGCGGCAAGCGACATCCTGATGCCGACCGACGTCGCCGTGCTGTTCGCGCAGGACAAGTGGCACCGGGGGAATCTCACCCTGAACCTGGGAGTCCGCTACGACATCGAGATCACCCCGATCACCAACGCGTTCAACCCCCTCTTCACGCCGGGGGCGCATGCGACCGACAAGAACAACATCGCGCCGCGGCTTGGCTTCGCCTGGAATCCGGGCGGCGGCGGCAAGTCGCTGGTCCGCGGCGGCTTTGGAATCTTCTACGACAAGATCACGCTTCAGACCACGACGCCCTTTGTTTCGCAAGGCGTCTACAGCACCTCCTTTACCGCGTCGTTTCCCAACAGCTCGGCGGACCCGGGTCCGAGTCGCGGGCAGCTCCCGACCGACGCGTTGCTCGTCAATGGGCCGGTCGTCAACCGCGCGCTGGTCAATGCGCAGTACCCGCCGGGGTCGCTCGGCCGCAACACCGGCATCGTCTTCGTCGACAACCCCAATCGTGTCGTGCCCCACACGAATCAGCTCTCCCTCGGCTACGAGCGGCAGCTCTCCGCGCAGATGGCCTTCACGGCGGACTACATTCACAGCTGGAACGGCGATCAGCTCATCACATACGACCTGAATCCCGGGCTGCGGGTGGATACGAGCCGGACCGGTCGCATCGTCTATACCGACACCAATAACTTCGCCCAGCAGCTGGGGGTCTCGCCGTTCGTCAACCAGGTGCTCACGCGTACGAACGACGGCTCCTCGCAGTTCGACGGGACGAACTTCTCGCTCGAGAAGCGGTACAGCCACAACTGGGCGGGCCGGGTGTCCTATGCGATCGGCTACGCGCGCGGCAACTCCGAGGCCGACCAGACCAATCAAAACAACTTCCAGGTGGGAGCGGATCCGCGGCTCGATCTCAACTTCGGACCGCTCAACGCCGACCGGCGCCAGAACTTCGTCCTCAACGGTCGCGTCGAGATTCCACGAACGCACGGCCTGACCCTCAGCGGTGTCTTCCGGTACATGACGGGGACCCCGATCAGTCTCATCAACTCCGCGGTGGACGCGGACCGGAACGGCCTGCTCTTCGACCTGCTGCCCGCGGGTAGCTACTGCGGGCAGGGGGTGAATGCCTTCTGCACCGACAACCAGGGTGGTCGCAACGGCGCGAGAGGGCCCAGCTTCAAGCAGACTGACTTGAAGCTCGCGTACCGCTTCCGCCCGCGTAAAGAAACGACGATCGACGCGAACATCGAGCTGTTCAACATCTTCAACGTGGCGAACTTCAGCAACCCCGGCACCGTCATGAACGGAGGGTCGGTCACCGACCAGCGCTTATCGGACTTTCTCAGCCTCACGGCGCTGAGCGGCGGCAATGGTCAACCGCGCGCGGCGCAGTTCAGCGTGAGGTTCGGGTTCTAAAAAAAGACTCAAAGGACACGAAGGATACAAGGGCACAAAGGAGCACGAAGGACACGACGCGCACGAAGGACACGAGGACACGACCGATGAGACAAGCACGTCTTGTCTTCGTCTCCCTTGTGTTCTTTGTGTCCTTCGTCTCCTTTGTGTCCTCTGTGTCTTTGGTGGGCCAGATCCAATCGCGCACGGAACCGGTCGCGCCCGATCGTCTCGTCAGGCTGGAACGCTGGCTGAAAGCCGTGGACCAGCACGCGCCGGGCGAGCGGGACGATGCGCTCGCTGAAGTCGGATCGTGGAACACGGGCGAGCTGCGGAATCTCTGGATCGACGCGAACATTCTCGTGAAGCTGATGCGCAACCTGAAAGCGGCCCGGTTCGAGGTTCAACCGGAAGGGCGGCGCGCGCCTTCTAACATCGGGTACACGACATCGCAGATTCGGCGGCTCAGGGCGCTCGCCTGCGCGGCAGCCGGCGTGCTCGTCAGCGATCCGGTTTGCAACGCGATGAGCGCTGCGAACGACGTCGATGCGGAGCTCCGGCGTCTCTCGTTACACGCGGGCGGCGGAACGCTGGACGGCGACGCCAACTACATCCTCCGCCGCGGCGCGATTCTCCATGCGGATGTCGCGACGCTGAACCCGCCTGCGCCGGTCGATTCTGTGCCGGTGCCCTTGTCGGTGGGCCCGCAGCGGGTGAGAATCGAAATGTCCGACGGGCGCCAGACCGACATCCGGATGTCTGCGATTCATTGGGAGATCGCCGAGATGGTGCTGGACCACGTGAAGCCGCCCGGCGCCGACAAGCCGGCGCCGGGTCGCGACGACATGGTCCGCCAGTGGTATCGCGCGACCGCGGCCTGGATGCAGTTGCACGAAGAGCACGACACGCTGCACCTCGATCGCGCGCGCCGGATTTTTCCGGCGGACGCCGACATTCTCTTTCTGAGCGGTTGCCAGCATGAGGTGTACGCCAGGCCGGCGATCCAGAGCGTGCTCCGATCCGCCGTCCTGCCGAGCGGTTTTTCCGCCGACTTCGAGTCGAGTCACGCCGAGCTGCGGCGGGCCGAAGGGTTCCTGCGCCAGGCCGTGGCGCTGAAGCCGGAGATCGGCGAAGCGCATCTGCGTCTGGGACGCGTGCTCGGCCTGCTGGGACACCACGCGGAAGCGGTCGACGAGCTGCGGCACGCGCTGACCAGGCTCGACGACGACCAGCTCCGATATGACGGCGAGCTGTTCCTTGGCGCGGAGCAAGAGGCTCTGGGCCGATTCGACGCCGCGCGCGAGGCCTACCAGCGCGCCGCGGCGTTGTACCCGGGCGCACAGTCCCCTCACCTGGCGCTCAGCCAGCTGGCGCACCGAAACGGCGACCGCGCCGGCGCGCTGCGCGCGATCGAGCGCGTCTTCGCGCTGTCGCGCGACGATCCCGGGCGCGATGATCCCTGGTGGACCTATCACAAGGCGCAGGCGCGCGACGCCGACGCGCTGCTCGAGGCCCTTCGATCGCCATTCGTGACCGCGGCGCCGCGATGAGTCGAAGACGTCTGGCTGCCGCGCTCGTGGTGGCGCTTGCCGCGTCGCCGCGCGCTCGAACGCAGGCGCCGACGTTTTCAGCCCGGATCGAGTCTGTACGTGTCGACGTGCTGGTGACCGAGAACGGCCGCCCGGTGCGCGGGCTCGGCGCCGCCGACTTCGAGGTGCTCGACAACGACGTGCTGCAGCAGGTGAATCTGGTCAGCTTCGAGGAGGTGCCGCTGAACGTGATTCTCGCGCTCGACATGAGCGACAGCGTCGCCGGCGAGCGCCTCGATCAGCTGCGGGAGGCGGGCCGCGCGGTGCTTGGCGGTCTGACACGCGACGATCAGGCAGGGCTCGTCACGTTCAGCAATGTCGTGTCGCTCGGCTCGGGGTTGACGAAAGACACCGGCGCGGTGGAGACGTCGCTGAACGAGGCGTACGGGTCCGGCGACACGGCGCTCGTCGACGGTGCCTACGCGGCGATGATGCTCGGTGAATCGGATGCCGGGCGCGCGCTGCTGATGATCTTCAGCGACGGGCTCGACACGTCGAGCTGGCTGACGTCGGATGCGGTGCTGCAGTCCGCGCGGCGCTCCGACATCGTCGCGTATTCGGCGGCCGTCACGTCGGCGGGCGAGACGCCGTTTCTGCGCGAGCTCAGCGCGCTGACCGGCGGGACGGTGTACAAGATCGATTCGACGAAGGATCTCCGAGCGACGTTCGTCCGCATCCTCGAGGAGTTCCGGCACCGGTACCTCGTCAGCTACACGCCGCGCGGCGTGTCGAAGGAGGGCTGGCACCGGCTCGCCGTGCGTCTCAAGAACCGCAAAGCGACGATCAAAGCGAGGCCGGGATATCTTGCAGGCGGTTCCTGAGCGCCGGCACTGTACGTGGCGTCCGGGCTTCAGCCGGACCGGCACGCTCGCCTTCGGGGTTGGCGCCGTTCGTCGTCAGTCCAGCGCGAACACGAAGAGCGCGTGGCCGCCGGCCTCGTGACCAGCGCGACAGGCGCCGGGATCAGCATCCTCAGTGCCCTCGCGCTGCTCGCAGTCTGGCACGACCCCGAAACGCTCTCGGCGATTCAGGGAAGCGGCGGCCTCGGCGAAGTGTTCACGCTGCCGCTGATCATCGTCGTGCCCGCCACGTCCGTCGCGACGCTGGGGGCGCTGGTGGGCAAGGCCCTCGCGCGGACCACGCGTCGCAGATCGCCCGTTAGCGCCGCACGACGACCGCTCGGCTACTTGATTCGGAGCGGCAGTCTCAGATTGGCGAGAGTCGGATCGCTCACCGCGGTCACGCGACCGAGCGATGCCGTCCCGCCGTCCAGCACGGTGCACCTTCCCGTCAGCGCCGCGTCTTCGTTCTGCTCGAAATGCTCGTAGGCGCGAATGGGAACCTGCACGGTCATGCCCGGATCCTGCATCTTGGTATAGAAGAGAGAGCCGCCGTGCACGTACGCGTAGTATGCGAAGCCAGCACCGCCGGAAATCGCGAGATAGCGATCGTCGCCGCAGTCCTCTCTCGTGTGATAGAAGTCGATCGCGCCGGCGGCTGGGCCTGCGGGCGAAACAAAGAACAAAACCGCGTCGTCACCCACGTGACGCAGCACGAGCCCGCCGAACGGATCGGTCGCGACGCCGACTTCCTGACCGTCCTGGTCCACGACGATCGGCGCCTGGAATCCGGCATATTCTCCGGCCGGTCCTGGAGGGCCCTGCGGACCCTGCGCTCCGGCAGGTCCCTGCAATCCTTGAGGCCCCTGGGCTCCCGCCGGACCTTGCGGTCCTGCCGGGCCTTGCGGTCCCGCCGGGCCTTGCGGTCCTGTCGCGCCTTGCGGTGCCGGTGCTCCCCCCGGTGATCCATGCGGGTTCCACACGACGAGGACCTGACCCGCCGGACACTGAGTGGCGGTGAGTGGCTGGACGTTTCCGGTTTTCAAATTCACGCACAGGCGGACCTGATCCGATCCCGCCCATGCGGTGGTCGTGCAGAAGAGAATGAACGCCGAGACGGCGATCGTGCGAGCTCTCATTCGAGCCTCCTTGGGGAAAACGGCACGCTGCCACCCAAGCTCTGCAATATCCGGTTCAGGTTGAAAACGGACGTCTCAACTGGCGCCGGGATGAAGCGCCCGAACGTGCCGAGTTGCGCTGAAACGTTGAAGAAAACGAGGCTCTGCTGCGACGCGGACCTGAGAATGGCTTCAGGAGAATCAAGCCTTTCGCCTCAGCAGCGTATGCTTCATCCTGAGACGTGACCTACATGGCTTGAATGAGTCGGAGCAGCGCCGCATCCTGGTCGGGCAGGACGGTTCGAAGGTCCAGCAGCAGGCGGTCGCGTTCGATCCGCGCGATGACCGGCGGCGTCAGCTGGCGCAGGCGCGCCTCGAGCGCGTCTGGCGTCAGGCCGTCTTTCGCAATCGCAATCAGCCAGGTGGCGAGCTCGACGCCGGGGGCGCTGCCGCCGCCAATCGCGGAGACTCCGTCCACCAGCTCCGCGCTCCAACTGGCGAGGCGCGCGATCGCCGCCGCGATGATTTCGGCGCGCGCACGGACATTCGCCGCCGGCATGGCCAGCATCTGCTGCACCGGCACCGTCATCGACGCCCGGCCGGCCGCGTACTCCGCCAGCGTCGCTTCGAGGGCCGCGTAGGTCATCTTGTCCACCCGCAGGGCGCGCATCAGCGGGTGCTTGCGGATCCGATCCACCGGCGCGCCCTTCCCGACGATGATGCCGGCCTGCGGTCCGCCGAGGAGCTTGTCGCC
>Ga0137394_10000569_pt1 | contig 25971 bp, 34 predicted proteins | sample czobulk116metaG_FD_108278 | JGI IMG/M metagenome (GOLD analysis project Ga0137394, IMG submission 108278) | Vadose zone soil microbial communities from Angelo Coast Range Reserve, California, USA - czobulk1.16 metaG | ecosystem: Environmental > Terrestrial > Soil > Vadose zone | place: USA...
CTTCCGGCAACCTCAGGGGACCGGGGCACTCGCACGCGGCGAGAGTCGTCGGGTCCTTCGACCACCCCGTACTGCCAGAACCACCTGTAGGTCTTTGAAATTGATTCGTTGAGTCGGCTATCGACTATTTGGCGCTGACATATCATTTCCATGGCCCAGAGGAAGACCGTGATACCCGCCGTAGATTTCTTGTCGTGTTACGCCATCGCCGTGAATGAAGTTAACGCAAGCGGGGGGCGTATCGTCACATCCCCGACTAACGGGGCAGCCGGTGTGATACCTGCTGTGTTGAAATATATCATTGAAGTTCTCGGATCCCTCTTTCTGCAAGTATGAAATCTCATTATCTTCCCCACAGTTCGTCAGCGATGACCCAGAGAAGTCAATCAAGACATTCTTGTTAACTGCAGCCGTATAGTTTTATGCTAGTGATATCTTGTGATTTGGTCTAACTTGGAAGCAGGCGATTGGTATGCTTTTCAAGCGGGGCAGTACCATCTCTGCTGCGGAGGGTGGTTGTCAAGCCGAAGTTGGAGGTATGTCGTGCACAGAACCCGTCTGTGTAATGATTAAGGTAACAATCTCAACAGTTGCATGTTCGATGGCCAGCGCCGGATTCGCCGCGTGCATGGGCGGTATACCATTTTTTTCCAAGCGGGCTTCCTCTCCTCTGACTTTCCGTCCTCCCAGCATCCCCTGAGATTGTTCTACAAGCCGCGGAGATTGGAATAGGTTTCCCTTGCAGTTTCTTACGAGTCCAACTTGGAATGCTGACGACCTGTAGAACATAATCTTGGGCTGACCTGTGATCCTATCGATGGACTCGTGCAGGTTCCATGTATTGTGCGTCTCCAGCGTCCAGCATGAGTCGCAGTTGCTGATATCGTGGCATTTTTTTCAGGAACGCAATAGCCTTGGTGGTACGTTGTGATAACCTCAGGGCACGAGCTGTCTCAGGCTCACTGGAGATCTCTAGCCGTGAAGGCCGTGACAGCCGCGCAGCTGTCGATGGCCGCAGGTGGGGTTTATTCGGTTACGTTGGATGAAGCAATAGAGGCCATGCGTCTGACCGCTGCAGACATGAGCGTCAAGTACAAAGAAACTAGTCTATCGGTGAGTCCTTGCTCTCACGTCTTTCTTCCGAGGGTTGCTCAATATGCTCGATAGGGTCTTGCGGTATGTATACGTCCCATCGATTGAAATTGATGTTGAATTCCTTCACAGACAAGTGTCAAGATCCCTCTCACAGTCCCCGCCTGGTGGGTGTTCATTCGTTTCCTATATTCAGTCGATCAATCAACTTAATCAACTCCCAAATAGCTGAAGTCCTGCTGGCCCTGAACACCACTGGCAGCTTTCTCTTTAGAACAAATATTGTAGATCTATTCCCTGGACAGTGATAGAAATAATACAAGGCCCGGACAGGGTCGCTCTTCGTTGTCGCATCTACCTTTCGCTTCATGTGAATGAGAACATACCGCATTCCCGGAACTATCCCCGACCAGGCCATATATGGTGCCTCTCTCCGAAAGCCGAAAGAATTGTTGATTTTTCTGATAGTGTCGTTTTGAATTGCACCTTGTTCCGTCCAAGTTCCAAGTCCCATGTTTAACTTTGGCTGTCACAAAACTGATTCGAATAGAACAGATGTCAAAAGCCCTTCTGCTGTGAGCCAGATGCCTTCTGATCGCCCCTTCCCTTCCCATCCCACGGGCTGCCCCTCACCGACGAACCCTCAACTCAACCGCGGCCATGGCGACTGCTCGCATCGTCCTCAGGCTTCTACGGTCATTTTCAAATGATTTTGTTGACCCTGCCATGTTGGCCCTTCAACGATCACATACATCACACACTCACACACGGCCCCAGAAAACCGTGAATTACAATCAATGCAACACAAATAGACAGGTAGTATTATTGTTCCGTTGACAGACATCTGTGCGACACCGAGGGACCTGGGCCTGGACACCTTCTGTTTTAGCTTGTCAATCCGACGAGACACTAGAACTAGTCTCAATTCACGTCACAGAAGGGAACCATTGACTTCCGTGATCGTCGTTGAGTCGACAGCCGAGACATTCGATGCCAGCTGTTGGTCTCATGAGAAATTACAGTCCAGCTCGTCAGCTTGGCATCCATACGCGCCCCCGATTGACGAATTCGAAGGTCTGAGGGTCCATGACTTGAAGTTATGTTCCTTGATAATCATTCGGTCTCGATACCCGTGGTTACCAAATGCCAGGGACTTGACGGAAGATACTACAGATCTTCGAGTCCGCGCAGCTTCCTAGTCACCGTCCACTCGGATCTGATAATCGTCTGGTTCGAGGGCAGGTTGAAACACGAAACGAAGGGGCATCCCACTGGGAATTATAGGTTATGTTCGCCCACGTGGTGATGAGTTTTGTGAGAAAAAACTACTGAAAGTGACTACTAGTAGAACTAAGTCCCAAGCAGCACTATTCTCAAGGAAAATGCGACGCTTACGAGTGTACCTGAGGTGTACCAACGTCGGCCAAGACGCGCGTACTCGGGGCGTGTGTATTAGGGGCCAGCGGTGACTCAGAAGCACGGATTGCGATACACTCCCAAGGTACGGGAACGAGCACCGTATCGCAGTGAGCAAAAGGCTGGGGGATTAAGTCAGGACGCGTTTGTGAAGCCTGTGCCGGAACTCGAACGAGGTAGCCCGATGCCGACATGATTTGGGACACGGAAACCCCTGCAAGAAGACCAGTGAGACGGTATGTCCTACGCAAGAAGTAATACGGATACCGGCAGCAACTCTCATACTTCGACTGGGGTGGTCACACGGTGAAGAAATACGAGAAATCTTGCAAAATCGCTTCGCTGTCTCGAATATCTCGACCTTGCGTAGACTATGAAAACAGCGATGCAGGAGCTGATAAAAGTAGCGGGACGAACCATTTATCTATCGCATCAAGTTGCCCATTCTCTTGACACACCTCCGGGATTAGAACAATGCCATAAATGCTCACACTCTAGATTTATCCGCGTTGTAAAACCGGTCGTGGCATGCCGTGACCATACGTAGCACCGACTCGTGAGGAACCAGCCAGAGTCGAGTGGAACTATCGCTATGATCCCCCACGACGAGTTCAGGCATTCTCGTCAGCATCCCTGTAGATGGCTGGAGCATCCGAGGTCGTGGCAAACGACGCAAACTTCCCTCGGAGGGGCCTAGGCATGACGTCTTGAGTCGGAAGTGGGGACATGGGTCGTATGCTAAGCAGTGAAGGTCTGCCTGGGGCCGCATCTGAGCCGTTCGGTAAGTGGGTCGTGACAGTTCGTAAATCAAGGTGACATGGGAGTGTGCTATCAGTCGAATAGAACACCGAAAATAGTGGCCAAACCGATTTGGAGTGTACGGGTGCGGCATTTCCTCAGGGTTCTTGACTACTCGCAATAGGTTCTGCCTACCGCATTGTACATGGGCTGAACGGATGGATGATGTTAGGGGCTTAGCCAACGAACTCAAACACCTAAGAAATCCTCCCCGGTCGCTTATACTTGAATATGGCCGATTTGTCGATCATATGCGGTATAAATTGGACCGACGTTCATGTTATACTGAAGATACAAGCCCTGAAATTTAATCATGCATTGATCATGGTTCAAAGAGGAACAAAGTTTTGAGATAGCTTGGGGGACGACCTCGAGAGAAACGTTCGCTTTGTCGACATACAACATTCAGGTTCTCCTTTCGTGGTTCGGAGACGGTAACCACCTTCAATAACTTCAATGTCTATCGACGTCTATCACTCGTGCACGTGGACCCCGTGACGGACGTGAGTGGACTGACGTGTCTATTCTACGCCACTGGCCACTGATTCACGACGCAATTCTTATCCGCTGTGAAGCAAAACCAACTGGATGGCTCCTCCTTGGATCTCAACCCTGGCATCGATAGGCATGGCTGTTGGGCCGCCACTCGTCTATGTCGATCAGACCGCGTCCATTCTCAGAAAGAAGTACGTGTCACTACCTGCACCCAGAATTCTGACTCATCCACTTCTCAGAGATTCTACGGGGTTTTCTCGAGACGTCTGTGCAGTTCTGTGCGCAACTCAAAACCCTTTTCTGTGCATTATGCTTAATGACCAGTTGTCGGATTAGGCTGCTTGCCAATATTACTCGATGCTTCTTCTGGCTCGGAGAGCACTATGAGTTCGCGCTCTTGGTGCAGTCCCTTCTGATGATTCTGTGCCAAGTAAGTTATTCCCACATACCATTAAGGAAGGCTGACCTGTCTTAGCTGGCGTTGTTGTACATCTGCGTTCTCTATCCCCCTCGCTTAAGTCCTGAGAACCTTGGCGCGTCTTCCCGACCTTTGGGCTTCTGGCAGTGGACGACCTACTCGCAACATATCGAGTTCCTTGCAGGTTATATGTAGGGATACAAGGAATCATAATTATTGTCGTCTTCTCATTGATGTTAGTGTCCTCCTTACGATTCTGGTGCTTATATTCGGCCGATCGGACGTTTTCGTATGGTTCCTTGGCTTCATTGCATTGGGACTGGAGAGCACGCTGCCCGTGCCGCAGTTTATAAGGCTGGTTCACGTTCCTCTTCAAACACGGTGACATACTTATACTCGTCTAGTAACTACAAGCAACGATCTCTATATGGCTTCCGAATGTCGACACTAGTGGGCTGGGTTGGGGGAGACTCGTTCAAGTACGGCCATAATCCTATTTGCGTTCACCTCACAAATGCGAAGATTCATGGATCGTTTTCAGGACAGTTTACTTCTTCGCACAAGGCTCGCCCTTACAGTTCAAGATTTGTGCAATTTTCCAACTCTCAGTGGACATTGGTAAGTGGTAGGAGGTGTAGTTTCGGCTGACTCCTGACTCCTGGCTCCTCAGCGGTCATTGTGCAGAGATTGATCTACGGAAATGCGCCACCTCCTACGACGATGGCGGAGGAAGATGATTTGGAGCAAGCTCTGGCGTTAGCGGGAGAGTAGACACTACTAGACAGGTGTTTGTGGTTACTGCGTTAATGATATAATACGGTGCAAACAAGCCCAAATTATGTCACTTGAGTGAGACCGACTTTGGCAGGCTTTGCTTTCACAACTCTTCCTCTGACGCGTCCCGACGAGCCGTGTAACGGCGTTCACACTCCCCTTGTTCTTTCATAATGGATACTTCTAAACCCATCGCGTTTGCCGAGCATCTACAACTCTCCAGTCTTGGCGTTCAACCATCTTCAATTTCGTTCCAGGTTCATATGACCCCCTTGCTCCCGTTCTTTCGTTTTACTCACATGGTCATTCGTCATACAGACTTTAACACTCGAGTCCGACCATTTCATCTGTGTGCGCGAAAAGGTCAACGAGCAGAATCAAGTTGTCATCATCGACCTCTCGAACGCCCATGATGTCCTTCGGAGACCAATCGGTGCTGATTCCGCCATCATGCATCCCACCCAGAAGATTCTGGCCCTGAAGTGCAAGTTCTATAACCAATATTCGGAATCTGGCCCATGCTAAAATCTACTGCAGCGAACAGGACTCTGCAGATTTTTAACATCAACACGAAACAGAAAGTCAAGTCCCACGAGAACAACGAAAACGTCGTTTTCTGGAAGTGGATTTCCGAATCTGCGTTAGGCATTGTCACGGATACTTCGGTGTTTCATTGGAACATAAACGACACGACGTCCCCGCCGCAGAAAATCTTTGACCGTCATGCGACACTTGCGGGCAGCCAAATCATCAACTATCGCACTTCCGCAGACGAAAAGTGGATGGTTTTGATCGGCATTTCGGGAAATACTGCGAATCCGAGCGCCTTCAAAGTAAAGGGAGCCATGCAACTTTACAGTCGCGAGCGTGGAGTGTCACAACCCATTGAGGGCCATGCTGCCGCATTTGCGGAAGTGAAGATCGAGGGGAACCAGCACGTAACGAAGTTGTTTACGTTTGCCGTACGGACAGGTAATGGGGCCAAGGTGCGCGTGTTTGTTGCAGTGTCATTTTTCTTTGGAGTGAACCTCGGTCTTGTCAGTTGCATGTTGTGGAGATCGACCATCAGGCTCCCGACCCTCAGTTTGCGAAGAAAGCCGTTGACGTCTACTTCCCACCTGAGGCCACAAACGACTTCCCCGTAGCCATGCAGATGTCCAAGAAACATGGAATTGTCTACCTCGCGACGAAATATGGCTTCATTCACCTATACGATCTCGAATCCGGTGCATGCATTTACATGAACCGTATCTCCGGCGAGGCAATTTTTGTGACCACCGAGCACGAAGCGACCAATGGGATTTTGTGCATCAACCGGAAGGGTCAGGTACTTGGCGTTAGCGTGGACGAACAAACCATTATACCGTACATTCTAAACACACTGAATAACACGGAGCTCGCATTCAAGCTTGCAAGTCGTGGTAACCTGCCTGGTGCAGACGACCTTTATATACAACAGTACCAGGCACTGTTTCAGAGTGGCCAGTACAACGAGGCCGCCAAGATTGCGGCGAACTCACCAAGGGTTTGTCTCCGCATTCAATTCTTTGCCCTAAGAGGACCTGCTCATACTTGATTGATAGGGTATCTTGCGTACCGCGCAGGTTATCGAGTCGTTCAAGCAGGCGCCTGCTGCTCCCGGAGGTCTTTCTCCTATTCTCCAGTACTTCGGCATCCTCCTAGAGAAAGGGGAACTCAATCATCTCGAGTCTGTGGAGCTCGCGCGCCCAGTCTTGCAGCAGGGTAGGAAACAACTCCTAGAAAAATGGCTCAAAGAGAACAAGGTGATTTCCACGAACTTTGTCCTATTCTATTTTCTGACCAGCGTGCTCGTAGCTCACTTGCAGCGAGGAACTCGGTGATATTGTGCGCCTACATGATATGACGCTTGCTCTGAGCGTGTACCTGCGTGCGAATGTGCCAAACAAAGTTATTGCATGCTTTGCTGAGACGGGGCAAACGGAAAAAATCGTGTTGTACGCAAAGAAGGTTGGATATCAGCCAGATTACGTCGCTCTCTTGCAGCACATCATGCGCACAAATCCCGACAAAGGTGCCGAATTTGCATCGGCACTCGTCAACGACGAAGGTGGGCCCCTGGTCGACATCGAGCGGGTAAGTGATTCCTCACTTATTGGCAATGACATTGTTTGATGGCGTTCTCAAAGGTTGTCGACATCTTCATGTCCCAAAACATGATCCAGCCTGCCACCTCATTTTTGTTGGATGCGCTCAAGGAGAACAAACCGGAGCAGGGACCGTTGCAGACACGCCTTCTCGAGATGAACCTCGTTCACGCACCTCAAGTTGCTGATGCAATTCTCGGCAACGAAATGTTCACCCATTACGATCGCCCTCGCATCGCCAATTTATGCGAGAAGGCCGGCCTTTTGCAGAGGGTAATTATCTTACATGTCATCAGCGTACGAAACTTAAACTGTCAGTGAAGGCTTTGGAGCACTACGAGGATCTTGCAGATATCAAAAGAGCCATCGTTCATACCAATGTTCTTGCTCCTGATGTACGTGTCCAATCCATTTGAATACATTTGCTTGCTAACATGCATGTTCAGTGGCTTGTCAGCTATTTCAGCCGTCTCACCACGGAGCAATCGATGGGATGCATGCAAGAGATGTTACGTGTGAACATTCGCCAGAATTTGCAGATCGTGGTTCAGATCGCTACCAAGTATTCCGACATTCTTGGCGCAGTTAAGCTTATTGAGATGTTTGAGTCGTTCAAGAGCTTTGAAGGTAAGCCCGACAGGACTTATCTGACCGGGGTTGATCCATTGTCTCTTAGGTCTCTATTATTACCTCGGTTCTGTCGTGAATCTGAGCGAGGACCCGGAGGTTCACTTCAAGTATATCCAGGCTGCTACGAGGACTGGTCAGATTCGTGAGGTTGAGCGTATCTGCAGGGAGTCCAATTTTTATAATCCCGAGAAGGTCAAGAACTTCCTGAAAGAGGCCAAGCTTGCAGATCAGCTTCCGCTCATAATCGTTTGCGACCGCTTCGACTTTGTGCACGACCTGGTCTTGTATCTGTATCAAAACGGTCTCACAAAGTTCATCGAAGTGTACGTGCAGCGCGTGAACTCCGTGCGCACTCCTCAAGTCATCGGTGGTTTGTTGGATGTCGACTGTGACGAGGCAACAATCAAGAGTCTCCTTGCGTCGGTGACGGGTACCTTCCCCATCGATGAGCTAGTGAACGAGGTCGAGCAGCGTAACCGCCTGAAACTTATCTTGCCATGGTTGGACACGCGCGTTCAGGCTGGCAGCCAAGACCCTGCAATCTACAATGCGATTGCGAAAATCTCTATCGACAGTAACAACAATCCTGAGCAATTTTTGAAGGAGAATAACGTATGTGCCCCTGCCTTTCTATCTTCAAATGCTAACATCTACCCCTCAAGTTGTATGAACCACTTGTTATTGGTAAATTCTGCGAGGCTCGCGACCCCTACCTTGCGTACATTGCATATGCCAAGGGCTTTTGCGATGAAGAGTTAATCGCGATCACGAACGAGAACTCAATGTTCAAGCAACAGGCACGCTACCTTGTCAAACGTCGTATTCCTGAGTTGTGGGCGCAGGTTCTTGTCCCGGACAACATGTACCGGCGCCAGCTCATTGATCAGGTCAGTACGGGCCTTCAGATTGAATACCCTCACGATGCCAAGGGTCTTCTCACAGGTGGTCGCGACTGCTGTTCCTGAGAGCACGGACCCGGATGACGTCTCCATTACCGTCAAATCCTTCCTGTCGGCCGATCTTCCCATCGAGCTCATTGAATTACTTGAGAAGATTATCCTTGAGCCCTCACCATTCAGCGACAATAGGAATCTCCAGAACTTGCTGTTGCTCACAGCTATACGTGCCGATAAGGGGAAGGTCGTTGGATATATCAACAAATTGCAGAACTATGACGAAGGGGAAATCGCTCGGATTGCCACCGATCACGGCCTCTACGAAGAAGCATTCACCATCTATAAGAAATATGAGCAACACGTGAATGCCATCAACGTGCTCGTGGAATACATTATCTCGATCGACCGTGGCCTGGACTACGCCAACAAGGTTAACAAGCCAGAAGTTTGGAGCCGGTTGGCTAAGGCGCAGCTTGACGGTCTTCGGATCCGTGACTCAATCGGTGCCGCTTTGCGTTTCCTCGTTCACTTAACTCAGCTCACGTTAATCGTCACTAGATTCCTACATCAAGGCTGATGATCCTTCCAACTTCTCGGAGGTCATAGAGATCGCTAATCATGCTGGCAAATATGACGATCTGGTCCGTTTCCTTCAAATGGCGCGCAAGAGCCTCCGTGAGCCTAAGATCGACACTGAGCTCGCATACGCATATGCAAAAACGGATCGCCTACACGACATGGAAGACTTCCTGAATTTCACCAACGTCGCAGATATCCTCGAAGTTGGAGAAAAGTGCTTCGAAGATGAATTGTATCAGGCTGCGAAACTTCTTTTTACAAGCATTTCGAACTGGGCTCGCCTTGCAACAACCCTCATTTATCTTGGCGAGAACCAAGCCGCTGTAGAAAGTGCACGTAAAGCTGGGAATACACAGTAAGTTTTGATTCCCTTTGAGTCTAGATACGAACCTAACAAGCCGTCAGGGTTTGGAAGCAGGTACATGCTGCATGCTTGGAGAAATCAGAGTTCCGTCTCGTGAGTTTTCTAACGTCCAAAATGATATTTTCTCTGAATCTAAGTGCCATAGGCTCAAATTTGTGGCCTCAACATCGTCGTTCATGCAGAAGAGCTTCCTGCTTTGATTCAAGGCTACGAGCGTCGCGGTCACTTTGAGGAAATCATCTCCCTTCTCGAGGCTGGCCTCAGCTTAGAGAGGGCTCATGTACGCTCATTTCGTATCGCACAGTTGATCTCGTAGCTCACTCATGGGATAGATGGGTATCTTCACTGAATTATCCATTCTCTACAGCAAGTACCGCCCCGAGAAGCGTGAGTCTGAATACCCATTCAAGGAGCGTAATGCAAGCTGAACGCTGTTTCTAGTGATGGAGCATTTGAAACTCTTCGTCTCGCGTATCAACATCCCGAAGGTTATCCGTGCTGCAGAGAAGGCACACCTATGGTCTGAGCTCGTTTTCCTCTACGTGAAATACGACGAATTTGTGCGTATGAGTCGCCAGCTTGACATCGGCATACCTAACAAAACATGACAGGATAATGCCGCCCTCGCCATGATCGAACGATCTTCTGGTGCTTGGGAGCACAATCAATTCAAAGAGGTCATTGTTCGCGTGGCGAACGTTGAGATGTGGGTATCGCAGAATCATGGCGTTTCTCCCTGATACCACCACTAACCTTTTTGCATCAGTTATTACAAGGCCTTGTCATTCTACCTGCAAGAACAGCCACCCCTTTTGACAGACCTATTAACGGTGCTCATCCCGCGCATCGACCACTCACGCGTCGTGCGCATGTTCCGCCAGGTTGATCATATACCCCTCATCCGCTCTTATCTGATTGCCGTGCAAGACGTGGGTCCGTTCACTTTGAGCCAGGACGCATACTTACTCCTTTTCCAGCTCAATATCGAGGCCGTAAATGATGCCTACAATGACCTACTCATTGAAGAGGAGGATTACAAAACGCTGCGAGATTCGATTGACAGCTTCGATAACTTCGACAACGGTGGTCTCGCCAGGCGATTAGAAAAGCATGAACTACTCGAGTTCCGCAGACTTGCTGCGCACTTGTATAAGGTGCGTACTCGAAATTTAATCATTGGGATACGATTGACATATCTCGACCTTAGAAAAATGGTCGCTGGGAAGAGTCTATCTCCCTTAGCAAGCAGGACAAGTTGTACAAAGATGCGATGGTCACAGCTTCCGTTTCTGGATCCACAGAAATCGCCGAGGAACTACTTTCCTATTTCGTGGATATCGGGAACAAGGAGTGCTTCGCGGCATTGCTGTACATTTGCTTCGACTTGCTGCGCTCGGACGTTGTCGAGGAGTTATCGTGGCAGCATGGTCTGAATGATTTCTACATGCCATACAAGATCCAACATCAACGAACTCTGGTCGACAAGTTGGCGGCCCTAGAGAGGGAAGTACGGGAACGGTCAACGAAGGAGAAACAGAAGGAGCAACAGGAAGCTGATGCTCCCATGATCAATCCCGGAGGCTTTGGGAACCGGCTTCTGCTGACACAAGGAAATGGGTACAGGTTCCTCGACTCTCGTTTTCTCTCATCACTAAGTCCTTGACAGCTTTGCTGGCCAAGCCCCTCCACCAGTGCCTCCAGCGAACGGCGCAACCGGGATGGCCTTTGGAGTCCCTCCGGTGAGTCAATCCATGAAGTGCGCTCTCATCCTCGATACTAATCATTTTTATCAGCAAATGACTGGTTTTGGCGTATTTTGACCTTCTTGTTTTCGTCGTCGCTACTTACATGTCCTATCGTAATTTCCCGTGCCTTGATTTCACGTTTTCTCACGCTTTCCGCGGGTCAGTTTCGAGCCTGATCAATGAACTTTTATCTACCGAAGAAAACACAACGACAATAAAATCTGAGATCGTGGCGTTTTAAATGCCGTCTTTGGGCTACTTGTAACGCTAATAACTCAAAATACGTTCCTCTCAGAATCCGAGTCCTCGACGACGATGAAAGCAAACCGCCCATTGCTCCGATACACACCTCGCGAGCGCCTCCTGCCCTACTCATACTGTGCTCGACGGCGGCCTGTCATGGTCCCTTGATTGAACCCTGATAACCGGTATCATATCGGGCTATGTTCGAAGGGAGATCTCCTCTTTACCCGAGTTGGCTGGCGGCGCAGGTCGACTAGTTGCATATATGAGAGTGGCCATTTCGTCGGAATTTGCGCCGTGACAAAGACGGGTAACAATCATGATATGGCTGCGGGACTGACAATAATATCAATCCCTACCACCATGTGGACACTGGCACTAGCGGTTGCAGAGGGATAGATTAAAAAATAGGACGAAGCACGCGGTAGTCTTTTGCCGCCGTGGGAGTACCCTCTGTGCGGTGGAATCTTTGCGTCGCCGCTGCCGCAAGCATACGCCCCCATGACTGGGGAATGCTATGAATACTCCACTCAGCCTTTCTAGGATGACTGTGCTCGGCAGCCGACCTGGCCCTTTCTTGAGCCGGAGAGCCGAGTAAATTGAAGACGACGGAGGGCGACTCGAAAGTGCCTTCCAGCTTACTCTGTTCAACTAATTGCGCTGCAGCCCTGGCACAGCTGGCAGGGCGTCAGGTTTTGGTCATCAGGGGCGACGAAGCGTCTAGATTCGAGATTGGAATAAATAAAATACGAGTATGGAATATGGGATGCTCGTACTCGTGCTCGATGTCCATATGTGTGTTGTTGGGATCATTCGATCATTCTTCGTTTTGTGGAGCCTTCCTAAGCCTTCCTTGTCCTGTCCATGATTGTCATTGGTCATGCCGCGGCTGGCGGGGGAGCCAGCGCGGCGCGCTCGTCGATGCATCATCGATGCATCATTATCCCCATGTAGCGCCAAAGTGGCACCATCACAAATCACTGGTCGTTTCATCTTCCGAGTCGTTTTCGGATCTTATCTGTATGGAAAGGCTGCTGGGCATCGGTGGCGCCGGCTATGTAATCCCCCGACCGGAGGGGGGGCGTTTGGTAGCTGAACAAGTTGAGATTGTGACAGGCAGCGCCCGCTCCAAACTAAACGCTCCAATTAATGATCTATATCATCATTGCGTCCGAGTCGGGTCGCCGAATGTGTGGAGCACTGCACATGGTGCCAGCTGCAGGGTTTGATGTCGACTTTTCATGAGAAAAAGAGTTCGAACGAAGAGGACGGTCGCTGAAGAGGTGGTTAATTGCACAGCTTTAAGGACGTCCGTCCGAATTAATACAGAGTACGGCTGGTTAGCTGATTGCTGCGAGTGCCTTAACTATCGAACGACAACCGTGCACGGGCCGAAACAGACTTTAGGCATTTCCCTATCCACGTTCGGTTTCGGATCTCCTTTCTCCGCTTACGTGCCACCACTGGCAAGGCCAATGCATGCGCTCATAGTGAAGTTCTCATGGCGCTCTCAACCTGTACTGCGTTACGGTACGCCTCTCCTGCCGGTGAATTCAAGTAGCAGCTGATGGGAATCCCGAATTCCCCATCGTCTTGGTTCTCCCGGTTGTCCCATGCGCCGTAATGACCCTGCAAGTGCCAAGCAATGGGCGTGCACACGGCTCCCGAATCACAGTTCTTCAATTGTTGGAAATCCACATGCAACATTCCGTAACCGAGCCGCCTCACATTGGCCGCTTTCCTCCACACCTTACCGGATGAGATACCTCGTTTATGCAGAATACGTTTCAAGTGTAACGCGTGTGATACCTACATGGATCAGTACATGGATTACGGAGTGCGAGAGCATGTGTGCGTGAGTAGCATTATTCCAAGGGACAGCAGAACGACTAAGACCTGGTGGCAAAAAAAATGGTAACGAATAAGGTGCAAGGCGTAAGTATCACATCACAACACAACTCCTTGGTCCGCCCCCACCACTTTGGCCCCTTGCGCGTGTGGTGAGGGATACGCGAGCAACCTCATAGAATACCTCCTTTACTCCGCGGTTGTGTTTTGAACTGCACTCTACCCACCAAAAGATAGACGATCAAAGGGGGGGGATAAGGCGAAGGAAGGGGAATTGCATACCAAGGTATCGTGAAGCGCGTATTCGACGTGCTGTTGAAAGACCCTCTTCGTACTGAACCGCCTGCATGCCATACCGTGCAAGCCGCTCTCTGGTCGAAGCATCATCACGAAGATCGCATTTGAGGGCTGATAGTCGCTTTGTTAACGAATGCGCTAATCCCAAACGAATGATACTACGCACCGACGAGCACAAGCTGGAAGTACGTTGATCAAAGCGCATTCAAGCGTGTCCGAGATATGGGTGGCGCACCTTAACGCCCGGGCAGTACTCCAGAATCTCATCAAGCCACTTAAGGGCGGGATAAACGTTGAGAACAAGAGGACAACCACATCCGTACTCAAGAGACAAAATGCTCACCTTTGTCTCGATGTTCTCTAGTGACGTTGGGTTATCAACCTATGAAATGAACATTCGTAAGGACGACAGAGTAAAGAACGTCCTGAGTCTGGGCATACTGAAAAACACATCATCACGACATGGGTCTCCGCGTAGCTGAGCGAGCGTAGCCGGTCAAACTCCTCTTGGCCTTTGATAGAACAACATAGGTTCGACGTGGTCGTCCACGAACCATACTGTGAGGATTTACGCACCGGCGGTATCCCATAGACTCAGTTCTACCGCTTGGTCATCAACATATAGGTCATGGACATAGTTCTCGAAGACGGTTGGTTCGCTAGTAACGTCATTCCCCAATCAGCTACGCCGTCAGAATCGGGAAAGGAGAGGACGACGCGCTAGACTTGTGTGAAGTAACCACGCGTGAATACGTTCAGCAGCGAGGTCTTGCCTATATCGTACGTCAAATGAAGCGGCATTCACAGAAGAAAATGGTGGGGACCTGCGCACCACATGCGCCATCTCCACATACAACTACCTTGCGTTGTACCTGTCGCCCGTTACACGATTAGAAGCGCTCGGACGCTTTTCCAAGGTGCGGAGAAAGGAACCGATGACGTACGGGTCTACCCCTTCCAAAAGATGGTTTATTTGATGACGAGCCGCACAAAGACATATAGTTAAGGAGAGGAAGGGGATGGGTAGGGTGAGTGGGAAACGTGATTGCACGGGGCGTCAAGCAGTGGCAGTGGCACGCTTTCCCCGTGCATCCGATTTCCATATTTGGTTATTCGGCATCGTTGGCCTACGACCGCCGCACGCTCACGCGTCGGAGACACGTGCCAGGTACCGCGGTCGACTCTACTCACACAAATGAGGTCCTTAAAGGTGCATATTTAAAGCATTATCAATACAGTACAGTACAGGTCATCATAAATTAACGTCCATGCCCACGTTCACCGGAGTAGCTATTCGTAAATAATGTTCGTAAGTATCATACAGCTAACACAACCCGAATTGTGCGATCAAATCTTGCCAAGAGTTCTGCATGGTCTCCTCGGGCCTCGTGTTCTGGGCACCATACTCCTCAGGAATCTGAGAATCGAGGCGCATGGGGGAAAGCAGGGCACCGGCACCGGTGGACCCTGCGTATTCGAGTCCCGGGAAGTACGTCAGAAACATGGAGGAATCCAGCGCATCGTCCGTAGGCCCAAGCGACCGCGGCGTCTGAACGGCTGAGGACAGTGTAGAGGAGATGGCTGGACTCGGGTATGCCGCAGCGATGTCGAAAAATGCCGCCGCGTCTGGTAACGACGAGGAGGGGAGGTGCACATTGTTGGTATAGTTGGCAGCAGCGGGAGGTTGCGACAGAAGCGGCGGCGGCGGCACGAATGCGCTCGGGTAGTCCAATACGGTTGGGCGCGCTCGCTCGTCTATGCACTGCTCGAATGGGAAGGGTATGAGGAGGCGGTTCGACGTAGGTGACGCCTGAACGACTGCGGGAGAGGAAGAACGTGTAGGAGCCGCAGACCCTTTCCCAACGAGCCGAGTCCCCCCGCCGAGCACAGCCAGTTCGTCATCTTCGGGGATTCGGTCGCTGTCAGAAAAAGTAACAGTACGGGCAAGCGGCGACTCCCTCCCATCTTTGAAAGCCTGCAAGCTCAACTCCGCCTTCTCGCGCAGTTTGAGCATGATTTCCTGAGCCACGCCGACATTTGTAAGAATCATTTTCCCAAGAAAGGAGAAAGGTCCCTTACCAAGACTTTCTCCGCCTTGAATCCTGGGGCCGCCTTGGAGAAAAGCGTGCAAGCTGCATCAAGTTGTACAAGCGCGGATGGCGCCAAACTCAGGGAAGGGCAGCGCGTCACAATTGATCCCAGGATAATCTATAGATAAATCCTATCAATGACCGATGATTGGCCCCATTCTTGTAGGTGGAACATACCGCGCAAGAGAACATGTGGGTCCACAGGAACCACATTCTTTCCATCGGTTCTTGCAGCTGAGAATGCAAGTTTCGCATCAGCCCGACTAATGAGACAGCGCTTCTGTATGCGGCGATAACAGATGTCCCATATGGACTGCCGAGTGGGTCCTTAGGATAATTGTTTAGTGCGTGCGCAAAGAAGCCACGGTGCATATATAACAAATCTGTCAAGGTGGTCAATCGATGCAATCATAGGTGCCGAGGAAGGGGACACCGACTCATTTCCCTGATAGCCAAAACAATGTGGCGTTGCAGCGTGAGCGGGGTCGACTCAGTGTAGGAACCGGTATGCGACTCTGAGGATGTGCCCCCGAAGCCGGCAATCTGTAAAGCCGGGGGCACTTGATAAGCACGAAGCTTCCTGTCGAGTTGCAGAATGGTGGCATAAGTGGGGGTTCTTGCTCCAAACACCTGGTCGTGGACGGCGGCCATGCATTCGGAAGAGAACCGGTGTTTCCAGGCATTGACTGATCAAATGTCAGTTTTCTGTCCGCATGAGAATGTGGAAGACCAACATGCGTCCTCAATAGAAGGTTCGCCCTGGAATGGCATCTTGCAGTCCACATGGGCGGTAGTGAACGCCGGTGGGCGCCCAAACGTAAGAGACTGTATCAAAATTCATGTCAGATAAGACCCTAAACACTTAATAATCTACTTACCTGCCACGAATCGTTCACAAAAAGTTCCCAGAATACCTCCCGCCTCCGTTGCGTCTCGGAGGGATCCAATTTCCATCGACCTGAGTCGCGATCTGAGGGATAGCAAGTACTCATTAGGGACTGTCCGTAAGCAGGGATATTGCAATAGAACTCACGAAGTCCGATCTAAGGGCGAGGAAGAGAAGAAGCAGTTTGAGCCAGTGCGTCCATCTGCATACGAATAAACTTACACTTTGAGCAATCCTTGCTGCCATTCCCGTGATTGCCCAGCGTGAACCCCCAGATGTGCCATGCCTATCCGAGAAGAAAAGATAGAAGGACATGAGGTACAATGCCTGGACTATCCCAAGGTTGGGCTCATCAAAGACGTTGTTCTGGAAAAGGGTTGCGCGGGCGAGTTGATGATACTTCTCCGCTTCAACATTGTATGCAGGGAGATGGGTATCCATCAGGCTTCCAATGGCAAGGACCATGAACATAACTGATAGCCGATGCGACACCACTGCATTTGGCTCGTCGCTCGTCGCTAGTGCCGACTGAGATTTGAAAAGGGTAGAATAAATGGCGGTATTGAAATCAGAGATAGAAATGGGGTTGTACCTGAATCGTGATGTCGTGAGTGCCAGGACTGATGCAGCGGAACGTAGGAAAACTCACATCCATGCGGCGTACGTGTAGTATAGATCACGGAGCTCGGCAGCCTTTTCCGCCGAGGGCAAGTACCAGTGTAAGTTTCGTAAGCGCTCCTTTATCGTGTCATCGGACGGGCGGCTGATTGGCATGAGAGGGAGCGAGCCGCTGAACTGAAGTATGTCGGCGGGCAAGATGTTACGAAGGTTATGAAAACATTCATGCTTTGGCTCATCTTCCATCTCATTCTGAAGGGTAGAGCGTAAGTCACCAAACGACGAAGCCATTGGGAACTGTCGAACCTGCAGGAAGTACTATCAAATCGAAGGCGAAGAGCGTCAGCGCATTGATCTTTAGTACGACTAACTGCCTCCTCACCCATGAGTTCGCGGACTGGCTGTAGTAGCTTGTGTTGCCCGCGCCGTTGATTGCTAGCGTGCCGAAATTATCTATCACGTCCGGGTTATTTTCTTCTTCTTGCTGATGTATCGTGGTAGGATTTATCAGGGGCGCGTCGCGTTGTAAAGGGGCCTTGACCTTCAATAGCTCCTCCGATAGTAGCGGGTGAGACTCGTTTGAGCTGTGAGCATGCGCACTCTTGAGCGCATTCTCAAGATCACGAGCACGAGAACACAGCTCCGTGATCTTCTCATGCAGCTCCTGCGTAGAGGCAAGTACAAACCTATGCGTAGAATTAGGACAATAACGGTCATAAAGCCTTGTCAACACCGTACCGATTACCCTGTCCGGTGGTAAGTGAACCTGGAGACGATCGTGAGTCGAGGTTGTCTCAAGTAAGAGATTGAAAATGGGTTCGTGATTACCATCTGGACAAATGGCCCCGCAACCTCGCTTGACGCAAGAGGTACAAGGGATTCCTCGATCGCAGCGAAGCTTCAATCTGAACAAGTATATGGTAAGAATGTGATAGAAGCTAGTGGAGTAATTAACGAGACCTCCTGCACTCCGCACATGAAAGGCGAGTTGAACCACGCCCCCGCTTCCTGGCGAGTGCTGGCGCTGGTGACGGATCGCGCTCCCTCTTAGGAGATGAAGAAGGCATGAAGATTTGAAGAAGGAGGGTGACAAAGGATGAGAAACCCCAAAAGGTGGGGGTTATAAGTCCACATGAGAGTCACTGTGATGCGCCGGCCAAACCATAGCTACGTCTTTGCACCCAAGTCTCCAAACCTGTGAGATTGAGATCTGGCCTGCCCAAGTCTCCACTGTGAGATTGAGATCTGGCCTACCCAAGTCTCCACTGTGAGATTGAGATCTGGCCTACCCAAATCTCACGCGCACCGCCATCACCGCCCAGCAAGTTATAGTGGCCGCGCTCATCAATCAGCTCCAAATGTGCTGCCAGAGTGTGGGTGGTAAGGAGCACCGTGTGACTTTGCCGGATATTCGGTGGCTGCCCACATGCAAAAAGCACGTCGGTAACTCGGTACGCCCGTCTGTGCTCCTCGCTTAGCTTCCATTACAACATGGGTGCGGTGCGCACACTTGTCGCAGTGCCGTTTCACGGACTCTGATGGTTTCCATAAGCTGAGCTATCCTGGGATGGCGTTATTTGTTTTCGTGTGTGTGTCTGACGTGATCACTGCACGCTTGGCGCCCTTCTGCGTCTCTCTTGAGCTTGAACTTATTCGACCGCATGGTCGTCTGTTTTCGAAACCCTTCAAATCACCAGCGCTCCAAACTGACAAGGATCTGAATGATTACTCAATTGCATTCCGCCGCGATCGGCCCTAGAGTGTCTAGCGCGCTTTGGAGGCTTCCTCTCTGCTCGCCGCTGGTAGGGAGGGGGAAGGCAACTACTCTTTTCACTACTTCCTTCAATCAGTTGAACGCGGTTGCCCGTCACGAAAGTTTCCTCCATAGAATCGGGGGTGGCATTTAGCTGGGTCGCAGTCATTTAGTCGCTCGTGTACACGGCGCAACTTGAAGGTGCCTCATATGGGACGATAACAATTAATCGATCGGATAGTTGCAAATACATCAGCTATAGTACGATTGGTCATATTCCGGTTCATATGTCGGAACTGCCAAATTTACATTCCCATCGTGAAACTAGACTAGACTAGATACGGGATGTGAACAGAAAGGGAGAAAAAAATATGTATTAATATAACACGAGGTGCACTTACCCGCTCGAGAAACTTAATCACTCAGGAGTCTCATTGCGGAAAGCTGGAAAAAAAGGACCGACGAAGTCCTGCTGAGGTTGGATGATGAAAACTGTGATGACCGAAACTGAATGTGACTGAGACCATCCGGCATCCGGGCCCGCTTCATCATCAACTACCACCTACAGCCGAGCTTGAGTCGCGAATGAGGACGACCAAGGCAGTGCGCTATGCGACCTTCAACGCTCCGTGGCTAGAGCCTCATCATGGCTCAATTTTAATTAACAGACGGATAGCTCGGGTCATGTTTCAACCCTGTGATCAACCCTCGCCGGAAGGCGGAACACAGCTTGCTCGTTGGGATAATCCCTAAGCCTATATCGAACCCCTGCCGGGTCAGTCTCACAAGCCTACACATCTATCTTACCTGAGCCGAACAATGGGACCCTCACTGTCAACAACTTGAACCCACTGGGCCTCTCGTTATTGACTTGTACTATCTCCGTCTCGAGCCAAAATTCAACCACTCGCAGCTCTGGGTTGTTCGTGCACAGTGTCCTGCTGCCAGTGCACAATACGTCCGTCTTTTGATACATGCTGTGCGCCCACTGTGCTCATCACCCTTTGCCGGCCGCCGCCGCACTGATCACAGTGTCTCCTTGGCTGTCTTGGCTACGACGAACAAAACCATTTAAACGTGTTCAACTTGAAGCACCTTGCAAGCCGGGATCATGATAGATGCTCCTTCCGACTCGTCGTGAACCGAGCCGTTGCAATTTAGCTGGTCGAAGTTAATGAATGCGGTGATAGCTGATGAAAGTGATCGCATCCGAGACACCATCACATCCGGGCTGATTATGTTGGGAAGAAGTACGTATCTTGCGCATCGATAAGGGGTTAATGCCAGGACTAGGAGGTGAACGACGGGTGAACGCGGCTTTCTCCACATGATCACCGTGTCGGCCACTGGCGGACTGCGTGTGCCCTTCCTTCAAGTTGGTCACACTCCAAAAATCAGGTGGTCAAAGCTTATCGTCTCCTGCCTCGGGACAACTTACGTACTACACAAAACGATCCGTTTCTTGCTAATCAAACTTTTGCCTACTTCAAGTTGTACTGTAACTTACTCGCAACAGGTGCTCGGTTGCACATCTTCGTATGGTGGATCGCCCTTCACACATGAGTGTTCTTCCAAGCTTGCCAAGTGGCAACATCTATGCCGCCAATGCCTGTCATGCTCCTCCACGTCAATTTGAGTGTTAACTTTTCCCTCAGTTCCTCTACGTGTCTCCGGGTGTCATTTAAGATTTGATCCGCAGCGGCTGCATCTCGCGCTATGCAGGCGAGATCCGAGGCGCCGACACATCCCGCGAAATGCTCAAGATAACGACGGCGTTGCATCAGACTACGATCCCGCCTTGCTGCCCTGTGCGAAGCACCGGGGATCATCATGGCATCCGTCCTCATTCGGATGCAGGTCCATACGCCCCGCCATTGCTTCCGTATAACATTTCTATCAGCCCTGACCGCGCGAGACAAAGTGGCATCATTTTTTTCCCGCTCTTCTTACTCATCGCCGCTGGACATACCCCTTGGAGGTTATACGGTACGATCCGGCGGCTGTGTGTTGCCTGACAATTGGGTCACCGCTGGTGACTGATTTTAACTTTGGCGGGGTTAACGTCATCGGGGCGCAGCCGGTACCAATGTGCCGTGCCACCAATTTGCCACTGCGGCTTCACTGCGGTGCAATGCTGTGACCACGAACAATATTTAATTTGCCATTTCCCCTTACGCCTGGCAGACGTGATTTGGGTCGTCTGCCCATTAGTCGTGACGCACATCAGCGGAATCTAGGAGTCTGGTGTTGTCATGCGAATGACCGATATGTGTATGATGGTACGCGTACTTGACGATGATGACAACAACTTTTTTAAAGTACAACGCGAATGCGAAGGAATCAACCTCAGCACAGGCATTCAGAATTACAATCTATGATTATTTTTACACGTGTGCATAATCATGAAACGTGCTCATAAGTGGAAGTATGAAAGCATGACTGACGGGAACGAATCGACTTGAAGCATTAATACAACCCAAACTGGGCGATGAAATCCTGCCAGGAACTCTGCATGGTCGAATCGGGCGTTGTGTTCCGGACACAATGCTCCTCAGGGATCTGCGTATCTAGTTGAATCGGGGAACATAGCGCTCCAGCACCGGCGGTCCCGCCATAATCGAAAACGGGGAAGTACGTCGGGAAGACCGACATGTCCAGCGTATTTTCGGTCATTCCAAGCGGCCGTGGCGTCTGGGGTGCTGAGGATTGTGTAGAAGAAACGGGGGGACTTGGGTATGATGCAGTGATGTCGAAGAATGCTGCCGCATCTGTCAATGATGGAGAAGTGAGGAGCATGCAATTGGGACGATTGGCCACAACTGGAGAGTGCGGTGCCAACTGGGGTGATCGGGTAGGCCCGAACGTGCGTAAATAATCCAATACGGTTGGATGCATATTATCGTCAATGCCCTGCTTCAATGGGCATGGTATAACGGGATGATGTGACGTTGGTGACTGCTGAATAATTGGCGGTGATGGGGGGCGCGTCTGCGATAATCCTTTCCCGATAAGCCGAGTTCTCCCGCCAAGCATAGCCAGTTCGTCGTCATCCAAAGTTAGATCGGAGTCAGAAAGGGGGATAGTGCGGACGAGCGGCGATCCTCTCCCATCTTTGAACGCTTGCAAGCTCGCGTGAGCCTTCTCACGCAATTTGATCATAATTTCCTGTATGTCACGCCCATCTTGTCAAAATCATTTCGATGAAGAGCGAGAAAAGGTCCATACCAAGACTTTTTCTGCATTGAATCCTCGGGCGGCCTTGGAGAAAAGTGCACAAGCAGAATCGAGCTGTACCAGCGCGGAGGGCGCCAGGCTCAGAGAAGGGCAGCGCGTCACAATTGACCCTAGGATAATCTATAAATAGATCCCGAGGCTATCAGTGGCTGACCATCAACTCAATTCCGCCAAGTAAACATACCGCGCAAGAGAACATGTGAGTCCACAAGAACCACATCCTTTCCATTGGTTCTTGAAGTTGGGAATGCAAGTTTCGCATTAGCGCTATTAATGAACCCGCACTTCTGTAGGCGGCAATGACGGATGTCCCATATGGACTACCGAGTGGATCCTTAGGATGGTCATTCAGTGCCCGCGCAAAGAAGCCGCGATGCATATACAACAAATCTGTGATGAAAGTCTTCAGTAAATTCAGCCAAAGGAACCAAGGAAGGGGACACTGACTCATTTCCCTGATGGCCAAAACAATGTGGCGTTGCAGCATGAGAGAGATCGACTCTGGGTAGGGTCCAATATTAGGTTCTGAGGATGTGCCCCCGAAGCCGGCAATCTGTAAAGCCGGGGGCACTTGATAAGCACGAAGCTTCCTATCGAGTTGCAGGATGGTAGCATAGGTGGGCGTCCGCGCTCCGAACACCTGGTCGTGGACAGGCGCCATGCATTCGGAAGAGAACCGGTGTTTCCAAGCGTTGACTGAATCAAAAGTCAGCTTTCTGTCCGGCATGGGAACGTGGATTACCGACAGGCGTCATCAACAGAAGGCTCTCCCTGGAATGGCATCTTGCAATCCACATGGGCAGTAGTGAAAGCCGGTGGCCGCCCGAAAGTGAGACACTGATTGCGGACCCATTTATCAGACGATATCAAATTACGTAATAATCGACTTACCTGCCACGAATCGTATACGTAAAGCTCCCAAAATATCTCACGCCGCCGCTGAGTCTCGGAGGGATCTAATTTCCAACGTCCTGTATCACGATCTGCGGATAGAAAGGATACAATTAGCAATGATCACCGGCATGGTCCCGGAAGTATGACTTACGAAGCCCGATCTAAGAGGGAGGGAAGAAGGAGCGTAATTAGAGCTGAGCACATTCGTCTGCATACCGCATGAGGCAACTCACACTTTGGGCAAGTTTGACCGCCATTCCCATGATTGCCCAACGCGAACCCCCAGATGTACCATGTCTATCTGAGAAGAAAAGATAGAAGGACATGAGATACAATGCTTGCACTGCCCCGAGGGTGGGCTCGTCAAAGACATTATTCTGGAACAGTGCTGCGCGGGCGAGTTGATGATACTTCTCCGCTTCAACATTGTACGAGGGGAGGCGGGTATCCATCAGGCTTCCGATGGCAAGGACCATGAACATAACTGATAGCCGGTGCGAAACCACTACGTTTGGTTCGTCGCTCGTCGCTAGTGCCGACTGAGATTTGAAAAGGATGGAATAAATGGTGTTATTGAAATCAGAGCTAGATATGGGGTTGTACCTGAATGGCGATAGCATGAGTGTCAGAATTGATGCAGGGACGGAACGTAGGAATACTCACATCCACGCGGCGTACGTGTAGTGGAGATCACGGAGTTCCGCAGCCTTTTCGGCCGAGGGCAAGTACCAGTGTAAGTTTCGCAGTCGCTCCTTTACCGTGTCGACAGACGGGCGGCTAATTGGAGAGAGAGGGAGCGAGCCACTGAATTGAAGTATGTCGGCGGGCAAGATGTTACGAAGGTCATAGGTGCGCTCGTGCTTTGGCTCCTCTTCCATCTCATTCTAAGATAGAATGTATAAGTCACCAAAGATGACGCCATAAGGGACTGCGTGCGAACCTGCAGGAAGTACTATGGGATTGAAAGTGAATGACGTCAGCGCATTGATATGTAGTGGGGCCAACTGCCTCCTCACCCATGAGTTCGCAAAGCCGCTATGGTAGCTGGTGTGACCTGCGCCATTGATTGCTAGTGTGCCGAAAGAATCTATCACGTCTGGGTTGTTCTCTTCTTCCTGTTGGTGTATGGTGATTGGATTTCTCGGGGGTGCTTCGCGCTGCAGAGGAGCCTTGACGCGCATTAAGTCGTCCGATAGAAGCGGGTGAGGCTCGCTTGAGTTCTTAGCGTGTGCGGTTCTAAGTCCGTCTTCGAGATCACGAACGCGAGAGCACAGCTCTGTGATCTTCTCATGCAGCTCTTGCGTAGATGCAAGCACAAACCTGTGTAAGGTTAGGACTATATCTGTCATGAACCATGTCAACACCATACCTATTACCCTGTCCAGTGGTGAGTGAACCTAGAGACGATCGTGAGCCTAGATTGCATCAAGGAATGTATCTATCGTTACCATCTGGACAAATGGCCCCGCAGCCCCGCTTGACGCAAGAGCTACAAGGGATTCCTCGATCGCAGCGAAGCTTCAATCTGAACAAGAAGATGGTAAGGATGTGGGATAGAAGCTAGAGGGGTAATTAAGGAGACCTTCTGCACTCAGCACATGACAGTCGAGTAGCACCACGCCGCCGCTTCTTAGCTGGTTCTGGCGCCGGTGACGAATCGCGCCTCTTGGGAGAAGGGGAAGACATGATAATGGGAAGAGGGTGACAAAGAAATTGGGAGCGTGGAAGGCGAGGTTATAAATGCGCTTGAGAAGTGCCGGCCTATGATGGGCAGATCTCTGGACCTGTTTCCATAAGTCAGTCAGACCGAGCGTCCGAAACTTCGGCTCATTGTCCATCAACGCCCCGTATGTTGTTTTGCCTTCCTGCGGCCCTGACCGCCACGGGTTCCCACTGCCTGTTTTCGGATCTGATATGCCTAATCGCGATGTAGTTGGAAGGTGATGGATGAGTAACACTAGACGCCAAATCCTCAGCGGGCTTCATATTTAATCGCGCCGGGGGTGACAGCTTCTGAACTGGGGTGACTCGCATTATCGCATTTTGAAAAATACCGACATGGGGCTTATCATGGGCGGTAGGCAGCACCCGTTAAGTTTCAATGCCGGACCCTCTGTATTCTTATGCAGTTCGGGTAAAAGCGGGCGGGTCGGATGATGATAGACTGAGATTCAAGATTAACAACATGGTGTTGTACAAAGCAGCGCTAGCTTGGTCACTGCAGGGTTGAGCCAGTGTGTGGTGGTGTCCCTTGCTCCCAAACGAAACGTGCAAGGAACATAGATCAACTGGGTAATCAAGAAGGTGATCCGTTCCCCATTTCGGCACCTGGAGAGATATATACGTGAGATTAGAGAAGTGAGGAGTGGGAGTGGTGATATTCTTACGCCCTGGAGTAACATCATGGCGGTCCAGTCGCCAAGCCCCGTCCTCGCCGGTATACGAGGCGCCAACAAAAGTAGATGATGTGATGTGTGGGTTCGGTTGATGCACGAAACAGGCACAGGGTCGTCTGCTGTTTGCCGAAAGCTGACCGAAAAGGAACGTTGTGGCGCGGGAATTTGAATTCACCGATCGGACGTCCTCCTTTGCTGTCGTTTTGGGGTTTTTCGGCGAAGAGTTTACCCTTCTCGCGACCGTGTGCTTTCCCCTCCCCCCCCCTCCCCCCCCCCTAATCCTATTCCTCTCCTCTCTCCTCTCCCCACCCCCGTGTATCTGTGGGCTCTCCTCCTTGGCGCACCTACGGTGTGTATTTTTCCTTTTCCCCTCCCCCTC
>Ga0137394_10000571_pt1 | contig 25903 bp, 20 predicted proteins | sample czobulk116metaG_FD_108278 | JGI IMG/M metagenome (GOLD analysis project Ga0137394, IMG submission 108278) | Vadose zone soil microbial communities from Angelo Coast Range Reserve, California, USA - czobulk1.16 metaG | ecosystem: Environmental > Terrestrial > Soil > Vadose zone | place: USA...
ACCAAGAAATTCCTGCAGGACAAGCAACTGACCGTCGATATCTTCGCGATTTCCCCGGCGGGGAACGAAGCAAGCGCGCCCGTCCGCGGCGAGATGGGAAAACTAGAACTTTCGACGACTTTCGCTGTCGGCGAAGAATCCGATATCTCGTTGCCGAAAGGCCCTGCCGGCGAAGTCCGTCCTGTTACCGCTCCAATCGATCGCACCGATGCCGCAGTGCGCCGAGGCGATGATGCTCGCGTGGATGTCGTTGTGCGCACCCGCAAAGTCGGGCACTTCTTCCCTGGCGGGACGGTGGACGCTTTCGACGCCTGGCTTGAACTGCAAGCCACCGATGAAAAGGGTCAGACGATTTTCTGGAGCGGCAAGGTTGAGGACGATGGCAAAGGCCCCGTCGAGGCCGGCGCGCACTTCTATCGCTCGCTTCAGATTGATGGGCACGGCAATCCCATCAACAAACGTAACGCTTGGGCGACGCGGTCCGTTGTCTACGTTCGCCTCATCCCGCCGGGCGCGGCGGATACGGCGCACTATCGCCTTCACATTCCGGAGAATGCGGGCGACAAGATCACTCTTCATGCCAAGCTCAACTATCGGAAGTTCAGCTGGTTCAATACGCACTTCTCCTTTGCAGGTGTTGAAGCACAAGAGCCCCTTGCGATGACTTCGCTGAGTAACGCCACCAAGACTACGCCGGATTACGACGATCGCAAGTGGGCGTTCAACGGCGACACCTCGAATGTCTCCGGCAACATGAAGTCAATTCCCGATCTTCCAATCATTATTATTGCGGAAGACACGAAGACCTTGCGAGTTCTTCCGCGAAACGCTCCGCAGCCTCAGCCGAAGATCGTGTCCACGAAAGAGGAGTGGACGCGGTGGAACGACTACGGGATCGGCCTGTTTCTGCAGGGCGATCTGAAAGCGGCCGCGGCGGCCTTCGAACAAATCACACAAGCGGATCCTCAGAATCCCGATGGCTGGACCAACATCGGCCGCGTTTTGGTGCAAGAAGGCGATACCGCCGGGGCGCGAAAAGTGCTCGAGAAATCCCTGGCGATCGATCCGCGGCTTGCGCGGACGAATTTCTTTTATGCGAGAGCCCTCAAGGAAGACGGCGATTATGATGGCGCGATTGCTCACTTGCGAATCGTGCTTGAGCAATTCCCGCGTGACCGTGTGGTTCGCAACGAGATGGGCCGCGTGCTCTTTCTTCAGAAGCGCTACGCGGAGGCGGTAAAGGAATTCGAACAGACGCTTTCCATTGATCCCGAGGATTTGCAGGCGCACTACAACCTGATGCTCTGTTACAACGGCCTGGGTGATGATGCGAAGGCGAACGAGCATAAGGCGCGATACCTTCGCTTTAAGGCGGACGAATCAGCACAGGCGATTACTGGGCCCTACCGCCAGACGCACCCGGAAGATAACAATGAGCGGCAGCCGATTCACGAACACGTCAGCGTTGCACTCGCTCCGGCTCAGCATAAGAAATCCCCGGCGCGGCAGGCAGCGTCTCGCACAGCAATTCAGGAAGGACCTCGGCCCATTGGCTCCCGATAATTCCTCCCTTTCGATTCACATCAAGGAGCACTCCGCATGACTTGGATCAAGACTCTTCGTATGGACGAAGACGAGCGCGTGAAAAAAGCGATCGAGGAAGAACGCAAGCTCTATCCCGTGGAGTACCGGACGCCTGCGCCCGCGGTCGACCGCGGCGAAGCGGAAAGCATCACGGCATCTCACTCGCTGATTCCGGATGCTCTCTATCATTCGTTTTCGGCGTTCGGCGCCATGCTGTCTCCCGACCTTCCACTGAAACGCCACCAGCACGAGATGATCGCTACCGTAGTGTCGGTCATGAACCGGTGCCACTATTGAATCGAATCGCACGCAGAGTTTCTGCGTAGGGTGACTCTGGACGGAAACATGGTTGACGCACTACGGAAGGACTATCAGACCGCGCCGATCAGCGAGCAGGATCGCGTAATGCTGGACTACGTCGTGAAGCTCACGAAGGATGCAACGATGTGCAGCCGGGCAGACCATGTGAAACTCCGAGCCGCTGGCTTCGATGACCGGGGAATCCTGCAGATCACACTGATCGCCGCGTGGTTCAACTACATCAATAAAGTGGCGGACGCACTCGGCGTGGGCCGCGACTAAATCATGGGGGAATGGTGAAACGTCCGCTTGCAACAGTTCTTGTTCTCTTGCTGGCAATACTTCTCATTGGTCAAACAGGGACCGAAGCCGCACCGGAACCGTCATCGATTCAGTTTCGCGACGTCACGCAGCAGGCCGGCATTCGCTTTGTTCACAATAATGGCGCGTTTGGTAAGAAATTCTTGCCGGAGACTATGGGGCCGGGCGTCGCTTTCATCGACTACGACAACGACGGCTGGCCGGACATTTTTCTCGTGAATGGGATGGATTGGCCGGGCCACGTTCAGAAGCATTCCACGCCGAAGCTATATCACAACAATCACGACGGCACATTTACAGACGTAACGCACAAAGCCGGCCTCGACGTTGAGATGTTCGGTATGGGCGTGGCTGTGGGCGACTACGACGACGACGGCTTCGACGATCTTTTCGTCACGGCGTACGGGCAGAATCGCCTTTTCCACAACAACGGCAACGGAACGTTCACGGACGTCATCCAAAAAGCAGGCCTGCTTGGTCCAAAAGAATTCAGCACCAGCGCTGCATGGGTCGACTACGACAAGGATGGCCATCTCGATCTTGTCGTCGGAAACTATGTACAGTGGACGCCGGAAACGGATCTTTACTGCACTCTCGATGGGAAGAGCAAATCGTACTGTACGCCGGAATCCTACAAAGGGACATCCGTTCGCCTCTGGCACAATCGCGGAGACGGCACATTTGAGGACGTCACGCAGAAAGCCGGCCTCGGCGAGCCGACCTCGAAGACACTCGGAGTCGCCGTGCTCGACTACGACAACGATAGCTGGCCGGATCTCCTGCTTTCGAACGACACGCAACCGAACAAACTGTATCGCAACAACGGGAACGGGACATTTACAGAGAAGGCGGTGGTTGCGGGTGTTGCTTTCAGCGAAGACGGCGTTGCCCGCGCAGGCATGGGCGTGGACGCTTCGGATTACGACCATTCCGGCTACCCCAGCCTCCTGATTAGCAATTTCTCGAACCAGATGCTATCGCTGTATCACAATGAAGGGAAAGGGCTCTTTGTGGATGAGGCCCCCAGATCGGAGATCGGCCGCGCGTCGCTCCTCACGTTGGGATTCGGCTGCTTTTTCTTTGATTACGACCTTGACGGCTGGCCTGATGTTCTCGTCGCCAACGGCCACATCGATGCGGACATTCAGCGCGTGCAGTCCAACGTAAAATACGCCATGCCTCCGCATCTCTTTCGCAACATCGGTAAAGGTAAATTTGAAGAGGTCACAAAGTCACTGGGGCAAGCCTTTGCATCTCCACGCGTGGGACGCGGCGCTGCCTACGCGGACATCAATAACGACGGCCGCTTGGATCTACTCCTCTCCACAAACGGCGGTCCGGTCTACCTATTCCGGAATGATGCACAAGGCTCTGCAGCGTCCAACAAGAGCCTGCGCATCAAGTTGATTGGCACGAAATCCAACCGCGATGGTTTGGGCACGACGGTGCGCGTTACATCCGGTGGAGAAACGCAAACGCAGATGCTCCGCAGCGGCTCCAGCTATCTTTCCGCGAGCGAACTCGTACTAACCTTCGGTCTCGCGCAGCGCGAAAAGGCCGACAGCATCGAGATTCGCTGGCCCAGCGGCCAAGTGGATCGCCTCTCCGGTGTGCCTGCTGGTCAGACCATCACCATGACCGAAGGAAAAGGGATTACTTCTTCTCGCGCCTACGAAAAGAAGAAATGAGCCGCACTTGATCGACAACTCTCCGTGGCCACCGGTCGCCATCCACGGCCTGCACCGAAAATCTTTGCTGAAAAATAAAGCGCCCCCGATCAAATCGGGGGCGCTTTCCACTTCCTTGGTGCAAATATTTCTAGAACAGGTTCCAGAGGAACTGGTTGTAGACCTCGTGGTGGAATTGGACCTCCGGAGCCTTTACCACGGTGCCAAGGGAACGAGCGCAACGATCCGCAGCGACGCGCTTCAGCTCCGCGTAGCGAGCTTTGACGTCAGCGCCAAAGAGGGTGCTGGTCCACTCGGCCTTTTCGAAGTTTTCGAGTGCCGTATAGATGTTGTCCGGCAGATAGCGCTGGGCCGAGCGCAGATTCTTGATCTTGGCTACCTCACCGTCCAGTCCAGACTTAAAGATTGAGTACATCACCATGTACGGATTGGCATCGGGAGCCACGGCGCGCACTTCGGTGCGCATGCTGCGCTCGTTGCCAATGGGGATGCGCACCATGGCTCCGCGGTTGACGGGCGAAGCATTGAGCTGATTGGGTGCTTCGAAATGTGGGTCAAGGCGGCGATAGGCGTTGACGCTGGAATTGAACAAGAGGCAGATGTCATTCCCATGGGTGAGGATGCGGTCCACGAAGTCCCAACCCATTTTGCTGAGCTTTTCTTCCCCCTTGGGATCCCAGAAGAGGTTTTTGCCGTCCTTGCTGACGGAGACATTGGTGTGCATGCCGCTGCCGTTGACGCCGACCACAGGCTTCGGCAAGAAGCAAGCTGTGAAACCCATATTGGTGGCGACCTGGCGGCAAATCAGCTTGTAAAGCTGAATCTGGTCGGCGGCAGAGACAACTTCACCATAGCCATAGTTGATTTCGAATTGCGAAGGTGCGACTTCCGGGTGATCTTTCTCGTTCTGGAAACCCATAGCTCGCTGGACTTCGGCGGTGGTATCAATAAACGTGCGCAGTGGATCGCCGGGGAGAGAGTGGTAGTAACCACCGGTATTGACGTATTCGAATTTGCCGGTTTCGTTATAATTCCGTTCCGCGTTCTGGCCCTTGAAAAGGAATCCTTCGATTTCATTAGCGGCGTTGAGCGTGTAGCCCTTCTTCTCGTGGAGATTGTCGGCGTAGCCCTTCAGGACTCCGCGAATGTCGGCGGAGTACGGTGAACCGTCCTTGTCAATCACGTGGCCGAAGATAAGGACCTTGCCGGCTCCAAACACATCCGCAGGCGCCCAATAAAACGAGCCCCAATCCATCGCGAGGCGCAAATCACTCTCCCGCTGCGCCGTGAAGCCGCGGATCGAGGAGCCGTCAAACGTCAGGTTATCCCAGCTCTTGATGAGAAACTTCTTGTCGTAGTCGAGCATGTGCAGGCGGCCTTCGAGGTCGCTGAACAGCACCGTCACGGCCTTGATGCGCTTCTCGTCGGTCAAATACTTGATGCGTTCCTCTTGAATCTTGTGCACGGCAACGCGTTTCTGGCGCTGCTCCTTGGCCTTCAGATTCAGTTGCTCCAGCTCGTCATAGGAAAGGGCTAGAAAATTACGCAGTTCGTTCGACATGAATCTCCTCAAGTTGGGATAAGACAAAAACTCAGGGGTAAACTCTTGGCCGGCTTGGGACCCGCCAGCCCAGCATTAGGGTATCGCGCGTGTATTCCGACCGTCAATCCAAAGACCTGATGCAAAAGATTGAAGAAATTGCAGTAGTTGCTTCTAGGCGAGGTTTTTGGTGAGAAAGAAAGGGCCGCGGGTTCCTGTCGACGGATGGCCCATCGGAGAGCAAGGAGAAGGTGGCAGTGCCAGAAATAACAGGCAGTCCAGCAAACAGATTGCGTGAAGACAGAATACTAAGTATATCTATTTCAATAAAACTTGGATCACCAGAAAGCGGCAATAAAATTGCTGCTTTCTGATGAAGTCTCCGGGTGCGGAATCCCAGGGCAAGACGGAGGATGTCATGAGGATAAGAAACTGGGCCTCAGGGATCCGGGTACAGGCAAGCGTTGGGGTGGCGGTGATGGCTGCGTCGTCATGGTTGTGTGCCGCCGCGGAAGCTCAAGAGGAATCCAAGCGCAAGGTTCAGAGGAAAGAACGCAGCTGGAAACTGAGCGTCGTATCAGAGGTGGTACCGGGAAAGATCGGAAAAAAGCTCACGGCCAGGATCGAGGGAGATATGTTTGTCTGCCGGTCTTCCGATGTCCCCCTCCTCGAAATCCCATTGAAAACAGTGACGGAAATCAGCCGGGACGACGAGAAGGATTACGCGGCTTCCCGGTGGCTGATGAATGCGGCAGCGCAACGCTCTAGCGAGCACCACCGCTTCGGTGGCAGGGCGTACCGGGAAGACCTTGGGGCAAGTTTAGGACGGGCTCTTCTCAGCATGCTTGCGTCGCTCTTCCCCTCGCATAAAGAAGTGGTCCGGTTGAGTTGGACCGATGCACAAGGCCAGCACGATGCCGATTTTTACTTGGGGCGTACGGAAGGGCGGGCGCTTCTCGTGGAGATCAAGAAACAAACAGGTCTCGAACCGCGCGACCTGGAAAAGGAACGTAAGGAGGAGGAAAAAAGACTCAAGTCCTTGCAGCGACAGAATTCACAGCGCTCCAACGAAATGCGCGAGAAGCAGAAGGCCCCGAAGTGCCAATAAAGAGGCATGAAAATCTGAAGGGGAACCCAGACGGAACGGACAAGTCCGAAGAAAGTCTTCAATTTGTCAGACTTGGTAGCGATACCGGGATTCGAACCCGGATTTTAGCCTTGAGAGGGCTACGTCCTAACCCTTAGACGATATCGCCGAAGCCTCGCTGTAGAGTGGCGCCGCCACGAACTTGCGGGCACGTTCAGTCATTTTCGCATGGACAATCCATGCGGGCAAGCTGGCGCGATTCTTTCACGCAGGTAAGGGTGATTCTAGCCAAGCGTTTGCCTCACGAAAACTTTTTCAGACCGAGGAGTTCAAGCGCAACCAACAACGCGAATTGTGAGCCGTAAACGAGATATCGCTTCCATAAGCGGCGCGGTTCCATGGCCAGCCTGAAGAGCCATTCAAACCCGTGGTCGCGCATCCACGCCGGTGCCCTCGGGACACGGCCGGTGTGAAAATCAAACGCGGCGCCGACGCCGATCAGCACCGGAACGCTGAGACGCTTCCGGTGTTCGAACATCCAGCGATCCTGCTTCGGCGCGCCAAGACCAACCCATACGATGTCCGCGCGCGAGCTCTCGATGGCCTCTGCGACTTCGCGATCCTCCTCCGGTGTCAGCAAGCGAAAAGGCGGGCAATATGTTCCGGCGACAATCAGGCCCGGGAATCGCGCTGCGAAGCGGGCCCCCAGGTCCGCAGCAACTTCGGGGGCTCCTCCATAGAAGAAATGGCGGTATCCCTTTTGCGCTGTCTGTTCGCAAAACGCAGCCATCAATTCCGGGCCACACACGCGGCTGCGCAGGGCGAATCCTTTCCGCCGGCCCATCCACACCAGGGAAAAACCGTCCGGAACCACGAGGTCGGCGCCCGACAACATCTCTTTGAAACCATTATCGTGCTGCGCCTCCATGATGCTGTGCATATCCGTGACGGCGACAAAGTGACACGCTTTGCGCCGCGTGATCCACTCTTCCATCCGCGCAATCGTGTCCGCTATCTGCACGGCGTCCACCCGCACGCCCAGCAAGGAATAACTCCTGGCGACATCCTCGCAAGCAATCACGCAAGTGTGCACTGGTTCACTCCGATCGCATGGCCACAAGACTTGTTCCCACTAGAGGAAATCCCGTTGAAACGATCCTTGCCCCGGGAAACAGCTCCTGCAGCTCGCGAGCCCGGAGCAGATGAGTTTCCTCGTATTCGTGCATGTAGTAAGGCGAAATGCGAACCACCTTCCGTTGCCAGGGCTCGGGCAGAGACTGATAGAACGGCAACAAAGTATGCGGCTCGATGGCAAACAACTTGTCGGGGGTAGTGACAAAGTACCCGCAGCGCGCCACCCTGGAGATTTCCGCGGCGAAGCACCGTTGACTTTCGACTTCCCCAACATGTTCCAAGACGGCATTGGAAAAGGCCCAGTCAAAGGATTTGTCGGCAAACGGCAGACAGCAGCCGTCCGCAACGATTTGCCAGACGTGAGGTAAAGGGCACGGATCGGGAGAAGGATCCAAATTCACGACAGTGACTTCGCGGAACGCCAGGTACAGTGGAGCAAACTCAGAATCGATCCCGCTGCCGCCCCCTACATCGAGCAACGTATTCCTCTCCCTGGTTGCCATTAACTCGAAAAACGCTTTCAACTTTTCCCGGCGCAAGCGCTTGTGGACGGGACGCCCCGCACGAACCACCCAGGTTCGAATGGAACCAGCCCAAGACTGCGGATGCTGCTGAACGGATACCTGTTCCAAATCAGCCTCGCTCTTTGCCAGCCAGTTGTTCTCGAATTGAAAAGTATTCGCAGCTGCTTGCGCGCTCGACAGCCCCCGCGTAAATCTCCATGGTCTGCTTGTAATTCCCTTCCTCCGAGTATTTATATTCATATTCGCTCCGGGCGGCCCTGCCCATTTCCCGCAACTCCCGGGAATGCAACCAGGCCCATTCCACCTTCACGGCGAGATCTTCCGCATCACCCGGAGAAAAGTGCAGACCCGTGGTGCCATCTGCAATGATCTCCTCCATGGCACCCAGCCGCGAAGCAATCACGGGCAGGCCACAAGCGAAGGCTTCCGCAATCGTAAGCGGAAAGTTCTCATAGCAAACGCTCGGAAGAATCAAGAACCGTGCGCCGTGCATGAGCGGAAGTACTTCGCATTGTGCGAGCCGCCCCAGCAGCTTGACGCTGCTCAGGTCCTTGGTTCGAATCTGAGCTGCGATTTCTTCCGTCAGCGGACCGTCGCCCGCAACCCGCAAAGGAATCGTTTCGCGCAGTCTTCCCCACGCCTCCAACAAAACGCGCAACCCTTTCTCCCCCGATAGCCTCCCCACAAACAAGGCATAGTCGCCCAGTCCTCGCTTCGGTCCCGGATCGGACTCCACAAAATTTGGTTTCACCACGATTCGTTCTGCTGGCAGTCCGCCCTCGATGAATTTCCGCCGCGCAAACTCCGATAGCGCAACGTAAACGTCAACCTTCTCTCGCCAGGTTCCTATAGCGCGATGCACCGCCAGCATCGCCGCAACCGCGGCGGTCGCCGTGCGGCTCCCGCGATAACAGCCATGCAGCGTTCCGGGCCAGCACACGCTCCGGCCTAGGCACGCTTCGCAGACCTTCCCGTCACGCAGCAACATCGCCGCCGGACACAGTAATCTGTAGTTGTGCAGTGTCTGTACCACCGGCACACCGTCATCCGCGCAAGCGTAGTAGGCTGCCGGCGAGATCAGCGGAAATGTATTGTGAAAATGAACCACATCCGGTGCTTCTCTTGCGATAAGCTCTTTCACATCGCGAAATGATCCGGTGGCCCAGACCGTCTCAAACCCGGCTGTCAGGGTGGCCAACGGGCTGCGGCTGCGCAGCTCATCATTGTGCCGTTCGTGCCTCACAATGCTGTGGCCATGCGCCTGGAGCATACGTGTCTCGGCTTCCACGACGCTGTCTTCTCCGCCGCGCTTCTGGTAGGCATTGTGAGCAACTAGAATTCTCATGTTCTGCGTTCTTGCTACAGTGAGGCAGCCGCTTGCATAAGTGGCGCACTCACGCCCGCTAGACGCACCATCAGGCGAGTGGGGGGGACGAATCGCGCAAAAACCTTGCCGGGTGCATGAAGGGGATCAAGTTCCTGCACAAACGGCCGCGTCTGAAACGGGCCGACTCCTGAACTCTCCAGGAGGCTCCTCAATTCCTTGCGCGTATAACTCTTGTTCCCCGAAAAATTGTCAGGAAGAAGCCCGACTCGCCGAAGCGGATTGTGCCACCAGTTGTGAAAGTCCACTACGGCAGCTCCACCGCTGGTCAGAACGCATTGGATGCTCCTGAGCAATCTTGTCTCGTGCCATGGCCCGCGAATGAGCGTGTCAAGGCAGGTGAGGCGATGGACGCTGCCCCGAAACGGCGGCTGAAAATAGTCCGCGCGTACAAAGACAATATTTTCGATGCGGTTTTGTTTCGCCTTTCCGGCCGCGTAAATCAGGGAATCCACCGACAACTCGCAATGAAACACCAATCTGTATTTGCGGGCGGCCTCGAATGTGCAATACCCCGCGCCCGCCGACAGGTCGCAAAAACTTGTGTCGGACACATCGCCATCGCTCTGCAGAAAATCGAGGACTTCCCGTGCCTGGCGCTGGCGCGATCGCACCCGAGCCGGCGGCAACCCCTCCGGCGCTCCCCACGCCTTTGCGCCCTGCCCCATTTCAAGCGTACGAAAAAAGTCATGATGATAGCCTTGTACATATTCGGTTGATGCCGATTCCTCCGGCATGGGGAATATGCGTGACGGAAGAAGTTCCAGGATGCTCTCCGCCCAAAACGAAAAGGTCCGCGCGCAGTCGGCGCATCGCAGCCCTCCAGCGGACTTGACCAGCCCCGCTCCATCGTCGGGGCAAGATAGGTATGCTGCAAGCTCGCCCAGACTAGGCCGCATGTTCACACAACTCCGAATTCGTGACGGTTAGAAACTCTTGCCGCCATTCCGACATTGTCTTCAATAACAAATCAAGGTTATCCCACTGGCCTTCCTCTTCAATTTCCCAGGAGTGGCCCCATAGGTGAAACACTCCCCCGCTCTGGACGGTTCGGGCGAGCAATTCCTTCGCAATCGTGACCCAGTCTTTAGAATCTAAAGCTGCAGACAAGCTCAAAATGTGAGAAGCGGATGGCCTCTTCGCGGTGTTCATCGCATAGATCAGCGGCCCGTGCGGAAAAGCCTGGACGGTTGTGGGAATCATCCAAAGCCCGCTCACGCACCGAGGTTCCGCGATGGAGAGAAGTTCGACAGTTCTCGCCGCTCGGAAGCCTGATTTGCGAACCAGGCTCAACTGCCGGGTCTTGAACTTTCCTCCCGGGAAGCAAAAGACCTCGCAACTCTTGCCGGTGATCTCCTCGACCCATCGGCGTGAACCCGACAATTGCTCGGAGGCCTCTTCATCCGCGAGCCGATCGATTCTCACGTGCTCTAGGGTGTGTGCCCCGATTTCGAACGTGTGCCCCAGTTCGCGAACTTTCTGAGGATGCATAACCGCCCTCTGCGACGTGCGTGGCACATAAAAAGTTCCGGCCAAGCCATATTTCTCCAGCAACTCCGCGACCCGGAAATCGAGTGGGTGCCCGTCGTCCCAGCTCGTGGTCATCAGAGATCTGCGCTTCGCCTGACTGATCGGCATCCATGCCGGCAGCTGCGAGGTCAATCGCGCATCCGGCTTTTTTCCACTCGCCCTGGTTCGCCACGACCAGGTCTCCTGTTGGTTCTCTTGTTGCAGGCCCACGTGGGACACTTTCTTTTCCGTGCCACTTGGCAGTACCAACTGCCTTTTCGGATTGCTAAGACACTGCACGATTCCCCTGCTGAAATTCTCGACCATGTTCTCGATGGAGTATTTCTTCGCGGAACTTCCGGCCCCCTCGCGAAGCGCGCGCAGCTCCGCCGGATGAGTGAAGAGACGGGCCACGGCCTCCGCGAAGCGCGATGGATCATGCGGCGTGATAACTCCGTTGCGGCCTTCTTCGAGGTACTCTATCTCCGGCCCGTGGAGGAGCAGTTGGGTTGTCACCAAAGGCAAACCAGCAGCAAATGCGTCCAAAATTGCCAGTCCGACCGCGCCGGGAAGAAGGAAAACGTCCGCGATTGCCAGCAACTCCGATTTCTCGTCCTCGAACTTTGGCCCTAGAAAATGCACCCAGGGTTGCTCTCGGGCACTCTCTCTGATCTCTTCTTCCTCTGGCCCTCCCCCGACGATAATGAGATGGAATTCGTTAACACTCTTTCGAATTGCCCGACTGGCTTCCAGAAGCAGTGGAACGGATTTCACCTTTTGTAACCTCCCCACGAAGATACCGACCGGTGCGACAGCAGGGATTTCAAGTCTGGCTCGAATCAGTGCTTTCGCATTTACGTCGAGACTTTGGACATATTCCTGAATCCTACGGGTATCCACGGAATTCTGAACCGTCGTGATCTTCGATTTCGGCACGCCTTCGTGTTGAAGGTACTCGGCCGTAACCGTTGTGTATGCAAACCACCACGTCACCCAATCGAGAGTCCACTTCCTGCATTGTTCGAGAAGTGGGGACGCGTTTCCCTGCCGGTTTTCTCCATGGCCCCAAAAGGCAACGCGCTTCAGTCTCAGTCGAGAGAGCAGAAGCAGATAAGGGGTAAGCGCCAGCTTGTAGGCGTGATCGCTGATAACCAGATCCGCGGAGCTTATTTCATGGAGCAGTGGCTGATACAAAATGCGTTTCTTCAGCAGCGATGAGCTTTTCACCTTCAGGCCGTACTCCAGGGGCAGATCACTGTTGTCGCGCTTTTGAAGTTCCTGCCCGGCCGGATCGCTGTAAGCGACCTTGAGCTGTATATCCTCGGTCCGAAGCCTCTCGTAGAGCCTCTCGTAGAAAGGCAAGCGATATTGCTTCATCTGCACTTCGATAATGAGAACGCTTTTCATTTTTCGCTGTCGAATCTGCGTGGCCCTTCGTGCCACTCGCAATTTTTTGTCATCGTCGTTCCGGCTCATGCAGACTTGATGAAGGTGAAAACTTCCATCCGGGGGCAGATGTGAGCGATCCGCATTCCATAACCCTCGAGGATCAAAAGCGCCCGTCTGGTCTTCTCGGTCCCGATGGTAGAAAGCCGGTGATGAAACTCCACCAGCAGTTGCCGGATCGGGATTCTTTCCTGGACGAGATCTTCGATCACGGCATATTCCGCCCCTTCGATGTCCATTTTCAAAATGTCGATTTGGCTATGTCTCAGGCGCTGCATGGCGGTAATGAGCCGCATGACGGGGAAGCGCACGGCATCCCTGCTGTATTGCCGCGCTGGAATCAGCGAGTGCGAAACGTAATCCTCTTTGGCTGGCAGATAAAATGTCGCCTCCCCATCAAAATCGGCGATGCCCATCTCGTGGAAATGAAATTGTTTGGGGAGCGACTGCGACGCGATCCATCCCTTTACTTTCGGCGTGGGATCGAAGGCATCCACGCTGGCGCCGAAACGTTCGATTGCTGAGAGATCAAAGGAAATGTCCTCTCCAATCCCCAGCGAATAGATGACCGCATTTACTTTCATCATCGATTCATCCAACACGTAGCCGCCGTACTCCGTGCCGAGCCTGGCCAGCGGACGCTCGATCTGCACGCGAGGCGGCGCGAATCCCCACTGCAGATAGGTTTTTGCGTATTTGCGCAATTGAATTTGCAGGCTCATCGGAAAACAGCGTTCCTGATATGGTCAGGCACCTTCGGCTCCGGCAACTTCGGCGCCTGCCGAAAAAACGCGGCGTTCCTGAAGGGCGAAAGAAGGAGCAGGCACCGTTTCGTATTTCAGGAATAAAGCAAGGTACGCTGCTATCCCGGTCCAGAAAAGCAGCCAAATGCATGTCTGCACGGAATCGATGAGCATCGTGGTCGCACCATACAGAAAAATGTTGCAGCCGACGGACACGGCCACCGCCGCCAGAACATCCCGATGCAGCCCAGACGCATGTTTCGCGATGCTGACGGCGCACCACAAAAGACGGGTGAAAAAAGTGTAGAACAGCAAGGTCGCGGGAAGTCCGAAATGAACAACACTGTAGAGAAATAGATTGTGAATCTCTTGGGTCTCTCTGGACTGAAGGTGGTAGAGATCCGTGAATCCCCCGGTTAGGAGAAGCTCTGGGTGGGCTTTGATCAATGCCCAGGATGCTGAGATCATTTGCTCTCGTCCCGCGAAGGACCCGAATTGATCCCAATCGAACAAGCCTTCGGTCAGAAAAGCCAGCGCCAGCGCACCGGCCAACATCCCAGCCACGAAGAAACGCTCCGCACTTTTACGGGAACTCAATAAAAGGTTGAGCAGCATCATGGAAACGGCGTAAACCAGCAATCCCGAACGAAAAATCGTGAAGAAGAGGCAGGCCAGCAGGATCGATGTCGCGACGAAGCTTGCGAGGCGCTGCACTTTCGTTAGTTCCCGGCAAAAAGCGAGCATGGTGAAAAGGCACAGCGGCGTGGATAAATAGCAAGCAAAGTTATTTGCGCCCGTATACAGTCCGACCGGAAGGGTGTCCCGGGCACCGAGGAGACCGCCGAAGATCGAAAGTTTTGCCAGGCCGGTCTTATACGCCTGCCATTCGGCTTCGTCCGGCCCGGCAAACCACATGTGATTTCCAGTAAAGCACTGCACCATCCCCAGGCCCGCATTTGCGAGCGCAAGAACGCAAGCCACCTTGATCAGGGCATCGATTTGTTCTCTCTCCAGCCCGATGCGGACAAATACGAAAAAAAAGAAAAAGGGGAGCAGGAGATCGCGATACACACTTGCAGCGTGATGGAGATTGGTTTCGAAGAGAATACTTGGGAAGGCGCAAATTGCCAGCAGGAAAATAGCCAGCCCGTCGCGCGAGATACTTTTCGCGGATGTCGTCTGCTTCCCCTCCCACCTGTGCGCCAGACAGACAAGCAGCACGACGAGGACGCACAACTCGGCTAGATCAATACTGAAGCTGCCGAGTTGTGCGCGATACTCAAACGCGAGAAGGAGCGGCACCAAATAGATCAAGCGGGCGGGCCGGTTCGCGAGCCGGAGCAGCAGGATGCCGAGTACCAAGACGATAGCTGAAACGGTCAATAGCATGGTTCAAGCCGCCATCATTCCCGTTATTTGTTGACCGCGTGTTCGCCAATCCCACTCCTCTACCATGACCTGGCGCGCCATCCTACCGAGGAAATTCCGGCGGTCTTCATCGCGTAGCAATTCAACGATCACTCCTGAAAACTCCTCGCTTGCATGTTCCGCAAGCAGCCCGATTTCGGATTTCCCGAAGAGCAAAGCGACTTCGCCGACCGCGTTTGTCACCGTTGCGCGCCCCGCGGAGAGAAAATCCAGAATCTTGGCGGGCCATCGCGCCGCATCATTTCGTCCGGCTTGTAGCGGACAGATGCACACGTCGGCACAAGCCAGATAAGAGGGATAGTCGTCGTCGGAAACCCATCCGGTCTGCAGGATCTGCCCGGAGATGCCCAGTCGTTCTGCAAGTGCAAGTGCGGCAGGGGGTTTGCTTCCCACTAGCAGCAATCGTGCTTTAGGAAATTGTTGCAAGACATGGTAAAAAATTCGAACTTCGCGGCATGAATCATCATTGCGGACAGCCAGAACGATCGGAATATCGCGTGGCACTTTCATTTGTTCGCGAGCCTGCCGCCGTTCGAGGGGAACGATATAGTCCGTCGCTGCGCCCTCTGGAATGTGAACAACTTTTTCCGTGCGGATGCCAATGGAAAGTGCACGCTCGAAGAGTACCCGCGAGGTCACGCTCACCCGGTCAGCGGCATGTCGAATTCTCTCTTCAAGATGGGAATCGATGCGGTGCGCGAGCTTCCAGCCACGATAGCGATTCGAGCTCCCTCCATACCAGTCGCACCAATCCGATACAAATCGAAAATGCCTCCACGGTCTTGTCAGATAGACCGGCCAGGAAACGTTTGGGTGGTATTCAAATCCGAGAACGGCGTCATAGTCGCCGGTTTGCAGCTCGCGCATGCGCTGCCAAATATCCAGCGGGCCCGAGCCCCATCCCGGCAACGCGCGATAGCCCCATGCCGGTCCCTCGATCAGGCGTATCCACGGCCCTTCCCCTCGCGGCTCGGCACATTCCCCTATCCAATCGCGTTTCCAGGAAACGCAACGCTGGAAACGCGACGTGCGGGAAACCGTCACCAGCGTCACTTGGTGACCAGTCCTCGCCAATTCTCTGCTGAAATAGAAGGAGCGCCGGTAGGTGCCAATTCCTTTCTGATTAAAATTGAGTGCTAGAATCCGCATACCGTCGCGATCTACTCCCTCCCCGCTTTTTCCTGTAGGTTCATTCTTGGTTCCATGTGGACCGGGTGAAGCGGCATCGCGGGCGTGGCTCGCGCACGGCGCCTTGCAGATCTTTTTTGTTTGCTTTCGAGTGCTTTCTCAATCAGGCGCAACGGTTCTTCGACGAAATGCTTCCGCAGCTTCTGTTCCTGCCACGAGTAAACCTCTTTTTGAAGATCTTCCGAAGCGCGCACGCGGCGCAAGCGGCGTGGCAAATCCAGCAGGTCATCGCACAGCGTCTCTGGATGACAAAGCAGCCGGTGATATGCTTTGTCCCGCTCGCCGAAACACAGGCACCCGAGTGACGCGGCGTCGGCCAGCCCTTGTCCTGCGCCACTGCCTCTCCCCAGGCACAAGTAATATTTCTGCCGCGCAAGTTCACCCAGATATTCCGCCGTATCCCCCCAGCGCGGCGGATCCTCTCCGTGATACAAGCCCATTGAAAAAGAACGAAAAGCTACCGGGAGTCCCAGCACTTCCTGCAATCGCTGGGCGGCAAGTAGTGGTCCGGGAGAATCCTGGCCGGGTTTTGCGGGACTGAGAGTTGCCAGCGTCCGCCAATCCGCCCAGACGGCGTCTGCCCGCTCTTTTGCCGGAAAGACCTCTCGCATCGTCCGTGTATCGCGAACATACGGAAACGCAATGGCCTGCGGCAGCCTGCGAAGCTCCAGTGGAGCATCCATCATATGGGCGAGGAAGAGATCCGCATTCGCAAGCGGCCGGCGGAGGGATTTGCGGTATCGCCGGTCCCAGTGTTCCGCGACAAAGTAAGCGAATAGCGTGCGCATGCTTGCGGGAAACTTCAGGATGGGATCCAGCGTAATCACCAGATCATAGGATTCGAACGGAATCTCCCCAAGCAGCGTGATGCGCCGCGTGTACTTCAGCAGGACCTCCGCCTTCCCCGGATGCTTCAGCACGGAGTCATAGATATAGTCCGTATTTCTCTGCTGCGGAACGATGTACCAATCCGCTTTCAGTAGCGTGGTCATTTCCCAGTGCAGCCCTTTGCCCGGCCAGAGATCGAACAATCCTTCCGCCGAAGTCTCTTCCCAGCGAAGGCTGGCCCACGGCCCCAGTGTGTCCAGCAGTTGCTTGACGATCGCGACCTTCATTACGCTCCTCCTTCCCAGAGGACCTCTGCGTAGCGAGGGTGCGTCGGCTTCACGGCTACCATCATCGCGTCAAAGCTCTCGCCGGCCTTCCGGCGGCGGACGCGGCCTGACCCATGCTCCAGAACAAAGAGTTCATAGCCACACCCTTCGAGAAACCACATGGTTTCGACAGGGTGATAGTGGAACCCCGCCGTACACCAGGAATAGCCTTCGTACAAGATTGCGGGCGCATCGTCGCGAGATAATAATTTCCGTGCACCGCGGAAGACGCGCAATTCGGCTCCTTCCACGTCCACTTTCATCACATCCACGCGGGGTACACAGTTCTGCTCGATAAAATTGTCCAGCGTGACGGTCTCCACAGGAACCCGTCCTACGACCTCCGCATCGGTATGACTCGGGTCCTCGAGAGAATTCAAGCCATCTTTGAGCTTGGCGTTGACATACAGATTCGCCAGGCCCGTCTTTTCCGACAACGCCAAGCAAACTGCTTGAATGCCATCGAGCTGGTTCAGATGCTCGTTTCTCTTGAGAATGGCAAACGTATTGGCGCAGGGCTCGAAGGCATAGATTGCGGATCCCGTTCCAAGGAGTTTCCTGCCCGCTGCCATGGTGAACAGGCCCGCATTCGCGCCGATATCGAAGAAAGTAGCGCCGGGGCGGAGAATTCGCAGGATGAATTCGACCTCGGACGTTTCGAATCGGAGTCCCGACCATACATCGAAGGCGGTGCCGCCTTCCGGCATCAGGCAAAAGGAGACTCCGGCTGCCCAAACCGGGATTTTCGCGCTGCCGGTCAACACATTTCGGACTTGGAACGCGATGGCAAGCCCGCTCCGGTACAAATAAAATGCCGGCCTCGTGACTCGGTGCCGCAGCTTGATCAGGGATTCCGAAAACGTCAGTGAGGCATAAGATCGGTGCCACTCCGCAAGGCGCGCGCCAACGAACACGGGAGCTTCAATCCGCATAGGCTCCCTCCGTGAAGAGAGATCTCGAAACGCGCACATCGCGATGGAAATAGCCAACGCAGGCGAGGAAGAGCAGTGCCACCGTTACGGACGAAACGCAGAAATAGGAAAGCGGAGAAAGCCCCGCCGTCACGCGGCTCTCCACCAATGCTGCAGCCCACAGGCTCGCAGCGAAACCGGCTGTTTTCCAGTCGATCGGGAGGGGGAAGTACCGCCGGGCCGCCAGCGTGAGAACGAAAATGTTGGCGGCCAGCGCGCCCACCCAAGCCCAGGCAGCACCGAAAACCCCGAAGCGGGGAACCAGCAGGGCGTTTAAGGCGAAACAGACAACGACCCCGACGGTCGCGAGTGGTCCAAGCCATCGCGTCTCATACTTCAGATAGAACGGCAAGCTGCCCCAATACTCGAGCAGGCGCAGGGCGATGGGAAGGAGAACCCAAGGCAGCAGACGAGTAGCTGATAGATAGGCACGCCCTGCAAAAAGAACCACCAGATACGGTCCGAAAAGAATCGCGGCCGCGATGAGAAACATCGCGACTACCAGCGCGTAGCCCAGAATCTTTGTATAAGTGACCGGCGCATTCGGACGATGCGCGATCGAAAAAGCGATGCCGATCCAGGCGCTGCCAAAGGGCTGCAGGAATCCCATGGCGAAGATTCCCGTAATCTTGATTCCTATCGCGTACAACCCAACTTCCGCGAGGCTTTGGTATTTGGCAAGGAAGAACCTGCAGGAAGCATCGAGTAGCAGCCCCATGAAGACGCTCCACACCAGAGGATAGCCATATTTCAGGATGGGCTTCAGCAGTGCCAAATCCACACGGAGTCGCTGGCCTGGCACGCAAAATCCCAACAACAGCAGGAGACAAATACTGTCTCCCACAAGCCAGCTGAACAAAACTCCGCGGATACCTTCGCGGTGCACCGCCACAAACCAGATTCCTGCCCCCGACAGCGCCAGGAGGCGTGTGGCCGCTGCTGCACTGTAGGCTGTGGCGCGCTGCGAAGCCTGCAGGACACAGAAGAGGAGGCCCTGCAAGTTCTTGAAGATCACCAACGGCAGAAAAATCCACTGCATTCCATGGAGCGGGCCCAGCCATCGGAAACCCAGCGAGCCTGCGAGCAGGACGAGAACACACCCAGCCCCCGCCCCGGCCGTCACCGCCGCGAAACCGCAAGTAGCCAGTAATTCACCACGCCGGGCGGCAGCGCTCTCGGCATACCACCTCACGTACGACGTGCCCATCCCAAGCTGTGCCATGGTGACCGTGATGAGCAGCGCAATTTCGATGAGCGCATATACGCCGAAGTCCGCAAGAGTGAGGTAGCGCGTGAAGAGTGGAACAAGCAGGAAATTACCCAACCCGACGAGGCCTGTTCCGACGAAGTAGACCGCCGACTGTTTCACCAACGGATAAACCACCGCCAGCAGCGGATGATCTTCGATCGCTTGGGTCATGCGTGGCGCGATCCGTGCGCCTTTCGGCTTCTTGAAAGCTGCCGGCCACGAAAAACTCACTGGCCATCTCCTTCCAAAATCACAGCGAGGGTCCGCACTAAAACCTGCAAATCCAAACGCAGGCTCCAGGTTTCGATGTACCTGAGATCCTGCGCCATGGTCGCTTCAAACGATGGGTCACGGCGCGCCGTTACCTGCCACAGTCCGGTCACTCCCGGCTTTACATCCAGACGCCGCAAGTGCTCAATGCTGTAGCGTTCGAAATCGTCCACGGGATGCGGCCGTGGTCCCACCAGGCTCATTTCCCCGAGGAACACATTCAGTAGCTGCGGCAATTCATCGATGCTGTATCTCCGGAGCCAGTGCCCGCAACGCGTGACGCGAGGGTCGTTTTCCATCTTGAAGAACGGGCCGTTGCGCTCATTGGCGCCTCGCAAACACTCTTTTTGCGCTTCCGCTTCGGCTACCATCGTTCGCAACTTGAAGCAGCGGAATTTTCGCCCCTTTCTGCCTACGCGCAGCGCGGAATAAAATACCGGGCCGCGAGAATCGACGTGGATCCACAGAGCCGCAAGCGCGAGGATCGGGGCCGTCAAGACAAGCCCGAGCGTTGCTCCGATGAGATCAATGACGCGCTTGACCGCGAGTCCGAGAATTGGAATTGGCTGGCCATGCAGTTCGATGACCGGGAAGCCGCCGATCGACTGCAACGGTGCCCGCCAGGCCAATCCGTCGTACAGATCAGGTACCACGTTCAGGTTCAGGCGCAGGCGCCGTGCTTCGAGGAACATCTTCTTCACCAGTTCGCGATCCGCAGGCAGAGTAATGAAGAGTTGATCCACGAACTGCCCCAGCGCCACGCGCCGCACGTCATCAACCGAGCCAAGGACACGGGGGTCGCCGTTCGGATGGGCATCCAGGAATCCGCAGACGCTGTAGCCCAACTCGCGGTTTTCCCCGAGCCATGCCGCGAGTTCCTTACCCATTTTCCCGGCGCCGACAATCAGCACACGCGAAAGGCCTTCCCCGCGATCGGCGCGGCGCAGCACATGCCGGCGTTTGGCATATCGCCATCCCGCCAGTGTCGAAATGTTCAGTATTCCGGCGCCGGCCACCACCAAACGTGAGATCTCTTTGTTCCCCGACGTAAAAATGAAGAGCACGAGAAGGCTGGTGGCCAGGCACACGGCTTTCGCAACCTTGATGGTTTCATCCATCGCACTCTGTTCCCATACCGTCCGGTAAAGATCCTGGCTGATGCATGTCAGAACGATCATGGCGGCGTAAAGAACCATGAAACCCGGATACGCACGCGCCGTCACTTGTCTGAGAAGTTCGTCGAGCGAGAGAGAGGCTGTCCCGAAGGGATTCGCAAATCCAAAACGCAGCCAGAACGCCGCGGCCCCCCCGGCGCATACGAGCGCGAAATCAATTCCGACATAGGACGCTTGCCGCGCCGTTCCACCGCGTGCGCTTGCGCTTCTTGCTCGCGCCGCGCGCGCAGGTTCCGTGGGCGGCCAGGATTCCACAGCAACATCTGGCTGCCACTCCGGGGCGGGTGGCGCGGCTGATCGGCGAGTTGCTGTTCCATTCATGGGGAGAAGTCCGCGTTTGCCGCGTCAGGTCTTCTTAGTTCGCAACCGCGGCGGCCGTTCGCGCCATCGTTCCAGTTGCCGGAGAAGGTGTTCGCTCGGTCAGCAGCCTTTCCAGTGCGACTGCCACCTTCGCGCGATCTTTTTTCGAAAAATACCAATCTGCCGTTTGGCGCAGCCCCTCCATGAACTTCACTTTGGGTTCCCATCCCAGCAGCCGCTTCGCCAGGGAATTGTCTGCAACGCGGTTCATTGGGCCGGTTGGCATTTCGGGACGGAGTTCAATCGTCGCTTTGTGTCCTGTGTAGCGCAGCACTTCGCACGCCGCTTCGATCACCCGAGTCCGCTCCATGGTTCCTAGATTCACCGCTGTGCCATCGTCGATCACTTCCGCCGCGCGAATCGTCCCGGAAACGATGTCGTCCACATGCGTCCAGTTGCGAATCTGCTCCCCATTGCCCCACACCGCGTAAGGGTCCTGCCCCACAAATGCCCGCGCTATCATCGCGATCACCGCGTGATTTTCGTGCCCCCGCGGCCCATATACCGTGAAATAGCGGCACGATGCCGCTTTCAATCCGTACTCCTGGTGAAATGCCCGCAGGGTCATCTCACCCATTAATTTCGCCCAGCCGTACAGATTGTCGGCCTCGTACGGCGGCCCCGCCTTGTCTTCGGTGAGGTAGAGAATCTCGTTCGGATTGCCTTGGATGTAATTCGGATAGACGCACCCGGAAGAAGCGAAGACCATTTTGCCGGCGTTCTCCTGCACCGCCGCGCGGAACACCAACCCGTCAAGGGTCAAATTCCCCGCGCAAGCCGCCTGGTGCAGATCCACTTAGCCTCGCCCGCCATGATCAGCGGCGAGGTGGAACACCACATCCGTGCCTCGGACGGCCTTCCGCGCTACGCCGTCTTCCAGCAGATCCGCGTCAACGAATTCGATTGCGCCTTGATCCAGGTGTTGGAACAAGTTCTCGCGCTTCCCGCTCGACAAGTTGTCGACAACCTTTACTTGGGCGCCGCGCGTCACCAGCGCATCCACCAGCGTCGATCCGATAAACGATGCGCCGCCTGTAACCAGCGCTTTTGTGTGAGACCAATTCATGGCTCTCTCCCTTTTTCTCCCGATCTTTGCTCTCTACCCAAAGCTGTTTCGCGCTGCGCGAGTGAGCTTCGTGGCTTCCTGTGGTTTTTCTCTCATCGTTGTTTCTGCTGCATCCGCCACAGGCGGTTTCCGGCGCGCAACCCGCGCCCACGCTTGCCGCAGTGTCGAAGTTGCATGGGCCAGACGCAGCACCTCGCCCCGGACCTCCCCGGCGACTTCCAGCGCGAACTGTTTCCCGGGATCTTGTGGATCCATTCCCCTCCAAGCGTGCCTAGCAAGAACCCAGGCGCACGCACCGATAAACGTCATGGCCGTGCCTGCGGCTGTAAACAAGGTCCGCGGCGGAAACGATTTCTTCGTGGGTACCACCGCTGCGTCCAGCACCTTTACACTCGGGACTTCCTTCGCTTCCTGCACTTTGGCCAGCTCGTACTGCTGCGTGAGCAATTCAAACACCGTCTCCTGGATTTTCGTCCGCTGGTAGAGGTCCGCGTAGGTCACGCCGAGCAACGGCAGTTGCCGCATCGCCGGATAGGAAGAACTATCGCTCTTCGAACCCGCATACGACGTGCCGTCCCCGCCAAGCTTTCCGAGCTGCGAGCGAAGTTCGCCGACGCGCGCGCGCAGCGCCCGCACCCGCACGTTCTGCTCCGTATACATGGCCTTTAGTCCGCGTAGCTCCGATTCCGCCACGATGAGCTGCCCTTGCAATGTCGCTGCGGCTTCCACCATCGCCCGGCCTTGCGCGGGGATGTCAATCGCCGTGTTCTTGCTCGCAAATTCGCTGAATTCCCTTGCGGCGCTGTCCAAATCCTGTTTCACCGCGCGAAGCCGCTCTTCGAGAAACAAGCGTTCTCTTCGCGCCGCCGACGTGCTCACTTGCTCGACCAGACGGTTCAGCGCATGGACGTAAGCCTCGGCCATCGCGGCAGCGCGATGCGCATCGTGATCCGTCACCGTGATGGTTATCACTCCGCTCTTGCGGTCTTCCACAACGCGTGTCTGCGACGCCAAAACATTCCGCGCATCTTCCATCTTCGTGGCGTGATAGATCTTCCGCAGCTCCAATTGCTCAATCAGGCGGTCCTGCACCGTGCGGCTCTCGAGAATTCCCACGAATAAAGCGCCGGAATTTCTCACCCCCAGCAGGTCGCCCGCTATGCCCCCGAAACCGCTAGCGCGCCCGGCCAGCGCCGATAGCATGGCCATCCCCGTCCCGCTCTGCCCATCGGGCGGCATCAATTGCGTTGTCGCTTCGTAGCGCACTGGGATCAGCATCACCAGCCCGGCGCTGACGAGCGCCCCAGTCACCACGGCCAGTAAGAACAGCTTGCGGCTCTTCCATAGCAAACGTAGCGTCGCGACCAGCCGTGCGCGCTCTGCTTTGGGATCCCCGCCGCCGGAGCGTGTTGTAAACTCTGTGGGCGTAGTGCTCACGCTAATTTCTCTCTCCCCGCTCGGATGCAACTCTTCCTTCGCTCTTCGTCCGCGCAGCGGCGATACTCGATCTTCGTCATGGAATCGCCACTGCGGCCGCAAGCGCAGCTGCTTGCGCAATCTGCGCGATCGCCACCACATTTTTCCAGGTGTTGCCGCCAAGCACGGCTTTCTCTGGAACTACAATCGTGTCTCCCGGCCCGATGGAAGATGAGAGAATCCCGCCGGACCACGGGCCGCTGCTGCCGCTCGTCACCGAACCATTCGCGCGAACGATAAAAATAGCTTTCTTGTTGGCGAGCCCTGTGGCTCCGCCGGCACGCGAGAGATACCACTCCGCATTTTTCCCGGGCGCATACGTAATCGCGTTCGAGTTGTACACTTGCCCGACAATCGTCACAAACCCCGGCTGTTTCGGAATCTCCAGCGTGTCTCCCGCGCGAAGTTCGAGGTCGTCCGCCGAGCCCGCAAAGCCTTTCTGGCCTTGCCGGATGTGCACCACCAGCCGGCCCGAAATCGGCGCCCGCCGCAGCGCCTCCATTACCCGTTGCCGCTGCTGCATCGCTGCCTGCTGAAGCGCGACCTCTTCTGTCCCCGATGTTGTGATTGCCGATTTCACGACGGTCGATTCCTGTTCGAGTCGCTGGATCAATTCCTGCCTGCTTTTCTGCTGCATCTCGCGCACGTCGATTCGTTCGAACACTGCTGCCGGCGCATAGCTCGTCGGCAACAACCCGCCCGCGCGGCGCAGCAGCGAACTGAGCCGTTCGCCGGGCTGTATCCCGTAAACACCGGGCTTGCCTACCTCTCCTCGCAGCGTCACCGCGGCGCCGATGTTTTTCCATCCGGTCTGCTGCGGCACGCTCAAGATATCTCCGTCACGTAGAGAAAAATTCTCGGCGTCCTGTCCGGCGAGCGCCGCCGCCAGATTTACCGCTTGGGACTCAACGGGTTGCTCCACCCCTGTCGCCGCATAGTGCGTTAAGTCGCCGCCCGCTGGGTTGGCGCTTCGCAAGAGCCCGCCCGCGGAGCGCACCAAATCGGAGACGCGCATATTCGCTGCCAGCGGATAATGACCCGGCCGCGCCACATCACCCCGGATATACACGCTCCGCGGACTTACCCGCTCCGGCTGCCGATGCACCAAAATGCGGTCGCCGCGCTCCACGCGGATGTTGTTCAATGGGTCGCCCGCCAGCGCGTCGCGCAGCGAAATGCTGAAAACTTTTGTCGTGCTGTCCGGCATCGCCCGGAAAAGTTGCACCGTCTCTCCCCACGCTTCCGCCGTTTCTCCTCCCGCCTGATAAATCGCATCCCGCAAATGCGCCTGCCCGGAACTGCGGTAGCGTCCCGGATGGCGCACTTCTCCGAGAACTGTGAACTCCGGCGCCGCCTCAAAATCGTAGCGGCCAAAAATGCGCACGGTGTCCAGAGGCTGCAGTTTCGGCGCGCGTTCCGGATTCCCAATCGCCGCTGCCAGATTGAAACTCTCCACCACCGGGCGGTTCTCCGGCGGCTCGATGCGTATAATCTCCGCGTAACGCTCGGATGGTTCCGGCAGGAGATCTTTGTAAGAGGCAATCAGGTCCGTCAGTTTCATCCCATCGCGATACGAGTAGCGTCCCGGCCGCAACACGTGCCCTTCGAGGTACACCGCTCCGATGTTGTAGGGCGCAATCGGAAAGATGTGAATCTCGTCGCCGTCCTGCACCTTGAAATTCTCGAACTTGCTCCGCAGCGCCTCTTTGTCGCTCTCTTCCCCGATTTCCAGGCTCAGCATTGTCCGTTTTTCATGCGCGTCCAGCCGCTGCACTTCGATGTGCCGCAGCGCCGCCGCCGGCAGGATGCCGCCCGCTAGATCCAGAACTTCGTTCAGGTTTTTCTCGCCACGCAGCTCGTACTGTGCCGGCCGGCGAACCATTCCTTCCACGGTCACCGAAATTCCCAATGGCGGCACGCGCAGCGAATCCCCATTCTCCAGCCGCTTCACTTCTCCGCGAATTCCATGCAGCAGCAAATCGTACGCGTCCACTTCTTCCACGAGCTGCTTCCCGCGGTAGTGCTCCAGCCGCCGCAGCGATCCCCGCCCGGTCACTCCGCCCGCTGCAAACAACGCATTCAGCGGCGTCGAAAGTGAACTCACGTCGTACGCCCCCGGGGACGCGACTTCTCCCACCACGTACACCCGCACTGTCCGTAGCTTCAGCAGTGAAACATCTGCGGAAACATTCCGGAATTGCGTCCGCAGCACGCGCTGCACCGCATCCTGCACTTCACCAAGCGATTTGCCGGCCACCAGCAGCGGCCCCGCTTCCGGAAGCACCAATCGCCCTTCGCGATCCACC